>Ga0136632_10000597_pt1 | contig 10918 bp, 9 predicted proteins | sample AntDrymUQ6112106_2_FD_104670 | JGI IMG/M metagenome (GOLD analysis project Ga0136632, IMG submission 104670) | Polar desert sand microbial communities from Dry Valleys, Antarctica - metaG UQ611 (21.06) | ecosystem: Environmental > Terrestrial > Soil > Desert | place: Antarctica: Dry Valley...
TAGGAGAACCGTGAGCGTGACCCTCACCCCGCCCGTTCGTGTCTTTGCCCTCGTCGGCGTGTTTGCCGCCGTCGGGCTCGCGGCGTTTCTCTTCCTGCTGCGGCCGGCCGGTGACGACACTGCCGCCGCGGTGACGAGGCCCGTGGCGAAGCCTGCTGAGACGACGACGCGACCCACGCCACTGCCGGCGCCTAATCCGCGCGCCACGCCTCGCCCGGCGGCGCTTCCCGCCAGCGGCTTTCCGCTCCCGATCCATCGCGCGCTTCGCAGGAACCCCGTGGTCGTAGTTGTCGTGTACTTGCCGGGAGCAAGCGTCGACTCGGTCGTCCGTCGCGAGGCGAGGGCCGGAGCTCGGACGGCTCGAGCGGGCTATGTCGCCGTCAGCGCGCTCAGCGAGCGCCTCGTGCGGCCGCTCGTTGCCAAGACCGGCGTTCTCCCCGATCCCGCAGTGCTCGTGCTCAGGCGTCCCGGTGTGGTCACCACGACCCTCGGCGTGACCGACCGTCAGACCGTCGCCCAGGCTGTCGCCCAGGCAAGACGATGATCGAGGGCGACGCGCGGCCCGACGTCGCCCGCGAGCTCTACGTCCGACACGCGCGAGTCGACGGGCGCTCGGTCGCGCTCCTACGAGCCATCGACTTCGGAGACTCCTGCGTCGTCGAGACCGAGGTGTGGCCGCCGAACGCGTCCTCGGAGGAGCCTGTTCGCCCCGGCCCGTACACCTTCAGAAGCCCGGTCGAAGCAACGCGCTTCGTCACGCACGCGGTCGAGGCACTGATCGTCCTCGGCTGCGAAGTCCACGCCTCCTGAGAAGCGCCACCGGGGCTGCGGGCGCGGCGCTGAGTGTCGCCTTCGCAGCGCCAGGCCGTTATCGGTCGAGCGCTAACGAGTGGAACGATCACGATCGGTGTCAGACACACGGTTTCGTGTCAAGGGTCCATTGCGCCGGATTCGGGTCAATCGATCCACAGCCACGGACCGAGGTCAAGAGAGATCACGGCCCCGAAAGCTCCATCGCCAACGTCGCTCAGTCATGTCCCAGGCGGCCCCGTCTCGACTCCCGGCGGCTCGTCTCAACGGCCACGCGCGAGTGCGGTGTCTGACACCGCAGTTTTTCGCCCTACGAGAGGACGCGCGCGAGCTCTTCGACGGAGGTCAGCCCGGAGGCGACCTTTTCCAGCCCGTCGTCCCACATCATCCGCATGCCGCCTTCCATCGCTGCCCGCGCGATCTCGTCACGGCTCGCGTGGCGGACGGCGAGCGCAGCGATCTCCTCGGACATGGTGAGGAGCTGGTACATGCCGATACGACCGCGGTAGCCCGTCTGGTTGCAGCGCGGGCAGCCCTTCTTGCGATAGAAGACCGCCCCGTCGGACGCACGCGCGACCTCCGGTGACACGCGGGCCTCGACAAGCTCGGCCTCGGAGGGCGTGTATGCCTCGCAGCAGTGCGTGCAAAGCTTCCGCGCGAGCCGCTGGGCGAGAACGGCCGAGACTGCCGCGCCCGTCAAGAACGGCTCCACGCCCATCTCGCCGAGACGGGTGATCGTGGCCGGCGCGTCGTTCGTATGCAGAGTCGAAAGGACGAAGTGACCGGTGAGGGCCGCCTCGATCGAGATCTTGGCGGTCTCCGTATCTCGGATCTCCCCGACCATGACCACGTCGGGGTCGGAGCGGAGAATCGAGCGGAGCGACGAGGCGAAGGTGAGCCCGGCACGGACGTTGATTTGCACTTGATTCACGCCGATCAGCCGGTACTCGACGGGATCCTCGACCGTGATGATGTTGATCTCGGGCCGGTTGATCTGCGCGAGGCAGGCGTACAGCGTGGTCGACTTCCCGGAACCGGTCGGACCGGTCACCAGGAGAGCTCCGGTGGGCATGCTGACGATCTGGGTGAGGCGCTCCCGCATCGCCTCCGAGAGGCCGAGCTCGAGCAGCGTCGGCGCGCGCCTGGACTTGTCCAGGAGGCGCATGACCACCTTCTCACCCTCGACGGTAGGCAGCGTGGCAAGCCTGATGTCGAGCAACCGCCCCACCGCTGCCGTGGAGAGCGTGATGCGGCCGTCCTGTGGCTTCCGGCGCTCGGCGATGTCGAGCTTCGCGAGCACCTTGAGCCTCGTCGTCGCGCCGGCCGACATCCGCTTAGAGATGCGCTGCACCTCGCGCAGGACGCCGTCGACCCGGAAGCGAACGACGAGCGCGTCTTCCTGCGGCTCGAAGTGGACGTCCGAGGCGCCCTCCTCAGCCGCCTGGAAGATGAGCGAGTTGACGAGGCGGACGAGCGGGCCGTCCGAGATTCCGTCATCGGCATCGAGGTCGTCTCCGGACTCGTCCTCAGCATCCGCCTCGGCCTCGAGCAATGCCGTACCGACCGCCTCTGCGGCACGAACGAGCTTCTGCAGCTCGACGACGATGTCGTCCCGAGAGCCGACCGCGAGCTCGAGCGGGTGCCTCGTGGCAAGGCGAAGCTCGTCGATCGCGTGCAGGTTCCCGGGGTCGGCGACTACGACCTTGAGCACCTCGTCCTCGAATGCGTACGGGACGGCCACAGCCCGCTCGAGCGTGTTCACGGGAATCATCTGCGCCGCGTCCACTGCCACCCCCGACGCCGCGATGTCCACGAGCGGAAGATGGTGCCGGGTGGCGAGCATGCGGGCGACCCCGTCCGCCGCGGCGGCGCCCTCCTCGACCAGGGCATCCGTCACCGAGGCGCCCTCGGACGCGCGTCCACGAACGAGCGCGAGCGCGTCCTGACCGATCAGCCCCGTTGGGCCGATGAAGTCGAGAACGAGCTGCACCGTCTCGTTGACGCCGAACTGCCCAGAGAGTCCGGACGCTGTCGCCTCCGGTCCGTTGTGCGCGCTGGGGCGAAGTTTCATGGCGGCTCTCTCATCGGCTGTCCCTCGAACGGGTTATCGGCAGCGCGTGACCCCGGCTTGACGCTTAGGAGCCCGTCGGGAAAGTGGCTCAGGGCGCCTGACATGTGAGACGCACCACGATGCAGCGTCCTCAGTCCTACCCCAGAAAGTGCTACGCACTTCCTGGGGTCCCCAAGAAGTCGCGCCGATATGCCCGCATTTCGGCGCTCCCTGCGTCCTTGCCTCGCGGCACGTCTCACATGCCATCCTCCGTGACCACTTCCCGGCCAGGCCCTAGAACAGCGTGAGATACCCGTCCAACACGCGTTCGCCGACGAAAAGGGCGATCACGGCGCCGACGGAGAGGAATGGGACGAGCGGCACCGCCATCTTGCGCGCGGCCGATCCGTATCTCGCGAAGAGGACGACTGCCGGGACAAGGCCGGCGAGAAACCCTACGAAGAGCGCAACGGAGACCGTCGCTCCCAGCATCGCTCCCAAGAGCAGCGCGAGCTTCACGTCACCCATGCCGAGCCCCTTCGGATATGCGAGGACAGCGAGGAACAGGAATCCGGAAGCTCCGACCGCGCCGAGGAGCCACTCGGGGCTTGGATCGAGCAGCGTCCGCGCCGCGAGCACGACGGCGGCAGCAGGCAGCACGATGCGGTTGGGGACGATTCGGTGCTGAGCGTCAATGGCGGAGAGGGTGACCAGGAGCGCGCAGAAGCCGACCGCGAGCGCCGCGTACAGGGTCGGGCCGAAGACCACCACGCACGCAACTGCCAGCGCGGCCGTTCCCGCCTCCACCGCCGGATAGAGCGGCGAGATCTGCGCCGAGCAGTGTCGGCAGCGTCCGCGCAGGAGGAAATAGGAAAGAACGGGAATGTTGTCGCGCCAGAGGATCTCGCTGTCGCAGCTTCCACAGGACGAGGGCGGGCTGAGGAGCGATCGACCCGCCGGCACCCGCGCCGCGACCACGTTCAGGAAGCTCCCGAGCGCGAGCGACGGCGCGAGAACGAAGACCGCGGCGGCGGCGTTCACCGCCTACTCGCCGGTCGAGGCGTCGAACGACGACGCGGTCCGCGCCCAGACCTTGGTCGTGTCGGCCCCGTCGCGGACGACGATCGACACGAGCTTCACCGCCCGCCCGGCCGCGATGGTCTGCCAGGTGACGTAGGTGTCGACCCGGTAGCTCTTGCCGTCGGCCCCCGTCAGCGTCTGGACCGGCGCCTTCGTGGTGCACGGCGCGGTTCCGCAGGCGTTCAGCGCGACCCTGTTCGCGGCCGTCGACTGGTACGCGGGATCCGACGAATACGGCGCGGCTGCTGCGAGGACGAAGATCTCCGGGAGACCGATCGAGTCGTACCGGATCGCGCGGACATTCTCCATCTCGCGGTCAGCAAGCGCACCTGCGGTCGTCACCGTGCTCGCGCGCTTGATGGTGCGGATGCCCGATTCGAACATCGCGAACAGGGCCAGGATGCCGACCATCAGCATCATCGTGGCCGCGAGCAGCTCGACCAGGCCGAACCCCTGCTCATTGCCCACGCGCACGCCGGTTGAGGAGTTGCCGCGACTCACCCGCAAAGGAATCGGCACTGCGTCGCCACTCCTGTAATCAGACCGCTAATCGGTCGTATAGCTGTCGGGCACGTTCACGAGCTCGAGCGTGGGCGCGGAGTTCCCCGGCATCCCCGGCACGCCGTCGTCGAACGGTACGAAGCAGTTGTCCGTGTTGTTCGAGATGAAGAGCTCCTGGGCGATGACGGGGCCGCAGACGATCACGCTGTTCCCCTGGGAGAAGTCGTTGACGACGTAGATCGAGCCCTGCCACGTCGAGTTGTTCTCGATCGTGAATCCGATGGCCGCCGTCGCGCCGCTGACGAGCAGGAGCAGGTTCGCATCCGGGTTCCACGTCGAGTTGCACGATGCGACGCCGCAGAACCGGACCTGATTGCGGATCGTGATCGTGTCGGACGCGTAGATCGACCCGCGTCCAATGTAGACGACGTCCCGGTTCCCCGCGAACTCGAGCTTGCCGTCGAAGAACACGACCCCCTCGATCCGGAAGGTCCCGGGGCTTCCCGGGGTGTATGCGATGCGTCCGAGGACGTCGTTAGTGACGAGGTCCTTAACCGTGCAGTCATAGGAAGCGTTCGGGAAAAGGTTCTGGATGGGGTTGCTCCGGTTGAGCGCAATGTCGTTGTCGAACTGTCCGGGAAAACTCCCGGTCGTGCAGACTGGGCTCATCGGGCCAGGCTTCGCGTTCGAGTACCAGTTCGGAAGATCGATAGGGGGCTTCGTCAGTTCGGGCACAGTGCTCGAGAAGACGGTTCGATACACCTGTTGAGACGAGGTGCAGGGCGTGACGTACGCGCCGCTCCAGGGGTAGCGGCACCCGCCTGCGACCTTGACCTGCGTCACCGGCGTCGCCGCGGTCCCGATGGAGGCCGACTGCTTGATCTGCACCTTGCCGCGCACCTGCACGAGGTCTGCGGTGATGAGCGCCGAGTTCTCCATACAGAGATCGCCCCGCACATAGATAGGGGCATCGATGGTGAGGTTGTTCCCGAGCGTCGTACAGCTCGACGTGTCGGCGAAGAGGTACCCCCACGCGGGATCGAGCCCGGTCGAGCTCGCGACGAGCACCTGGCTCGAGACAGTCCGCGAGATCGGGCTCGCTGCTCCGGTCGGGTTCGCGTGCGTGCCGGTGCCGGTTAGCGTCCAGATCTTCGTAGCCGAGTCGTACGTCCCCGCGTAGTTCACCGTGCCACCCTCGAGCGTCAGCGACCCGGAGCCCACAGCGGTCGACGACTCGGGATCCGCGGCGTTGTAGAGGATCGCGCGCGCGTAGTTCTCCCCCGCCTCGGCGAGGTTGACCGCCCTCGCATCCTCCGTCGACACCTTCGCATGGCTCGCGCCGGAGCCTGCATAGAACACGAGCGACGAGCCGGTGAGCATCAGGAAGGCGAGGATCCACACCGCCATGACCAGCGCAACGCCGCTCTCGTCTCTGAACTGTCGCCGCATAATTGTCCTTCCTCGGCCTAGACCGGAGTCTCAGTCTCGGCGGCACTCGCCGATCGGTCGCCCCTCTGCCGGGGGAGGCAGAATGTCCCTCGTCCGAGGGAGTTCACAGCCGGATCGTGTTCCGGAGCACGATGTCGTCCTGGAGTCGCCAGGCAGTCGTTCCGTCGGCGGGATTGAGATTCACCGGGAGATCGACACGGAGCCGACCAAGCATCCCGGCCCCCGGAACGTAGTACGTGAATGGGATGCTCGCGGCAGACGGGGTGTTCGCGGTCAGGTAGTCGGCGACGACAACGGGCGAGCCTGCATCCGCGGTGCGGGTGAGCTGCCAGCGGCCGGCCGAGACCGCGACCGTCGCATAGGTCACGGTCGCAGCCGTGCCGGGGCAGGCGGCCGGGAGCGTGACACTAACGGTGGCGACCGCTGTTCCATTCGGCGCCGAAATGGCGTTCGCGCAATGGAGCTCGCGGCGGATCCGATCCATCGCGAGCCGCGCGCTCTGCTGCGCTTGGAAGTCCCGATTCGATCGTACTTCGGCGCGGATGCCCGCCTGGAACATGGTTGTCAGTCCTGCCAGAACGAGGCCGAGGATCACCATCACCGTCATGAGCTCGATGAGCGAGTAGCCGCTTTGAGACCGGAGGTCCGGCTTCGGTCGCGGCGGGCGAGCCGTCATGAGCCCGCGAGTCGGAGGCCGGAGGACACCTGCTGCTGCGCCGACGCAAGCCGGTCGTCAGCGTCCGGCTCGGCGCCGTGCGACGCGCGGCTCTTCAGCGCGTGCGCCACATCGATCTCGAAGTCATGCCTGCTGGTCGCGGCATTCGCCGCCGTCTCGCGGTCGACGAGCCCGGCGAGGACGAGGTCGACGAGCGCCTTGGAAAACGTCTGCATCCCGTAGAACTCGCCCTCCGCGATCGCCGCTGGGATGCCGTCCGAGCGCAGCTCGCGGGTCAGGTCGGCGATGCGTGCGTTCGAGACCATCACCTCGACCGCTGGGACTCGACCTCCGCCCGAACGGGGCATCAGCCGCTGGCTGATCACGCCTCGCAGCACGCCGGCGAGAATCGCGGCGGTCTGCGCCTGCTTTCCTGGAGGAAAGAGCTCGACCATCCTGCTGATGGTCTCCGCGGCGTCGAGCGTATGCAGAGTCGAGAGGACGAGATGGCCGGACTCCGCCGCCTGGAGAGCGACGCGCGCCGTCTCTCCGTCCCGGAGCTCGCCGATCAGAATGACGTCCGGGTCTTGTCGGAGGACGCGCCGAAGACCCTCTCTGAAGCTGTCGGTGTCGAGACCGACCTCTCGCTGGCTGACGATGCAGCCGTGATCCGGATGGAGGATCTCGATCGGGTCCTCGATCGTGACGATGTGCAGCTGGCGCGTGCGGTTGATGTGGTCGAGCATCGCCGCAAGCGTGGTCGACTTCCCCGATCCGGTCGCCCCCGTCACGAGGACGAGGCCTCGTTGCTCGTCCGCGAGCCGTGCGACGCCTGCCGGTAGATGCAACTCCTCGAAGCTCGGGATCGTGTCTCCGAGGATGCGGAAGGCGAGGGACACGGCGCCTCGCTGCCTGAAGCCGTTCACCCTGAAGCGCGGAAGGTCGGGCTCCGAGTACGCGATGTCGAGGTCGCCCGTCTCGTCGAACTCCTGCCTTCGCCGGGGTGCGCTGCGCGTGATCTGAGCGAGGACGGACTCGAGCTCCGCCTCTCCGAGAGGCGGGAACTCGGAGGTCGCGGCCAACACGCCGTCGTAGCGGAGCACCGGCGGCTTGCCGAGCTTTAAGTGGACATCGCTGGCACCCGATTCGACGGCATGCCGGAGCACGGCTGACAGATCCATAGATCAGTCGGAATCGGCACCGGCGGCGGGTTGCTTTAGCCAGCCCGGATTACGCCCGATACCCGTTGGGGGGACGCTGGACAGATCCAGCTCCCTACCGTGCGGACGGATAGCCGGAGCGGCTTCGAAAGGCCCTATTCGGCGACTGCGGCTCGCGCGGAGAACGCGCGAAAGGGAGACGACGACGAACGCGAACTGGACAACAAGCCCGGCAGGAACCGTCGACGTGGACAACTCTCTGGAAGCTCATGGTCCGGAAGCGAGCAGGCTGAATTCGGCGGGGGCCGGCGCGACCCCGTGAGCGTCACCGCATCCGGCGGTTCCGTCCGAGGCGCCCCCGCGCCGTCGCTCGCGCGTAGAGCCTCAGTTGTGGGATTGGTAGCGGGAACCGCCGCGGCCGCCTTTGTTCTCTACTCGGCGATCCTCGCCGGCTTGGGATCGCCCACGCCTCCGATCGCCGTGCCTTGGTGGAGCTTTGTGCTCGTGTTCTTCGTCACCGAGGCCTTTCCCATCCAGATCCACTTCCGGAGCGAAGCGCATAGCCTGTCGCTCAGCGAGCTCGGCTTGGTGCTGGCGCTCTACCTCGTATCGCCAGGGGAGCTCCTTGTCGCCCAGCTCCTCGGTGCGGCCCTCGCTCTCACGATCGTCCGCAGGCAACGTCCTCTTACCGTCGCGGCCAACCTTGCGGTGTTCAGCCTCGGCTCGTGCATCGCCGTCCTCGTCTTCCACGGCTTCCTCCTCCTCGGCGACGCGTATGGCCCCGCGGGATGGATCGGGGCGGTGCTGGGCGCCGGCGCGTTCGCCGCCGTCGGTGTTCTGCTCGCAGCGGAGCTCACGCGGTTCGGCTCGGCCCGCCCGCTGAGCACTGAGGTGCAGACGCTCGCCGCCGTCGCTGGGTGTGGGTGCTTTGCGAGCGCGAGTCTCGCTATCGCAGCCGTCCAGCTCGCCGCCTCGGACGCGCGCTCCGTCTGGGTCATGCTCGTGCCGATCGCCTCGACGGCGCTCGCCCTCACCGCCTTCGCGGCCGAGCGGCGCCGGCATGGGCATCTCGAGTTCCTGTCTCGCTCGATGCGCGCTATGCACGGCGCCGAGTTCCGCTCGTCGGTTCGCGAGCTGCTCGAGGCAGCTCGCACGATGCTCTCGGCCGAGGTCGCGGAGATCGTCGTCTTCTCCCATTCGGCGGAGGAGGGCGCGCTCCGAAGCGTCGTGAGTCCCACAGAGGACGTGCTCATGGAGTCGATAGAGCTCGACGAGAGCCGCCTGCGGGCGCTCGAGAACATCTCCGCCCAAGAGGCGGCGGCGCTCTTGCCGCGTGGACGGCAGTCACACGCGCTCGACGAGTATCTCGCCCAGCAGGGCCTCGAAGACGCGATCGTCACCGCGTTGCGCGGCGCCGACCGGATCTTCGGCATGGTTCTCGTCGGGAATCGACTGGGAGACGCGGCGACCTTTTCGCAGGACGACAGAAGGCTCTTCGAGACGTTCGCAAGCCACGCCGGCGCGCTGCTCGAGAACGACCGTGTCAAGAGCCAGCTGCGCCATCAGGCGTTCCACGACAGTCTCACGGGGTTCGCGAACCGGCTGCTCTTCGCCGAGCGGGTGCACAAGGCACTGACTCTCAGCGTCGCCGCGCAGCGGCGCCCGTTGGTCCTGTTCATCGATCTCGACGACTTCAAGACCATCAACGACAGCTTGGGTCACAGCGCCGGCGACCAGCTCTTGATCGCCGTGGCCGAACGCGTGCGGGCCTCGCTCCGACCGGAGGATCTTGTCGCTCGGCTCGGTGGTGACGAGTTCGCGGTTCTCTTGGAACGCTCGGACCGGAGCGAGGCGGAGACCGTCGCGACGAGACTCGTGGACGCGCTGCGCGCGCCGTTCGTCCTCGAAGGGCATGAGATGAGGGTCCATGCCAGCATCGGCATCGCCCCCGCCGAGCAGGGAAGCATGGCGGACGACCTCTTGCGAAACGCGGACGTGGCCATGTACTCCGCGAAGACCAACGGGAAAGGCAGCTACGCGTGGTACGACCCAGAGATGCACGTCCGCACCCAGCGCAGGCAGGAGCTGGCGAGGACGCTGGAAGGCTCGGTCGAACGAGAAGAGATAGAGGCGTACTACCAGCCGATCGTCGCGCTGGAGACGGGTCGGGTCGTGGGGCTCGAGGCCCTCGCGCGGTGGAACCACCCCGTTCGCGGCCTCGTCCTCCCGGAAAGCTTCATCCCGCTGGCAGAGGAGACCGGCTTCATGCGGCCTATCGGTCGGACCATGCTCCGCCTCGCCTGCGAGCAGCTCGAATCGTGGCACTCTCGCCACCGGTTCCATCACGAGCTCATGGTCAGCGTCAATCTCTCCCAGAGCGAGCTACGAAGCCCCAGCCTCACGCAAGACGTGCGGGCAATTCTCGTCGACACCGGCATCCCACCGGATCGGCTGGTTCTCGAGATCACCGAGTCGAGCGCGATGCAGGATCCCGCGGCGGCGATCGACACGCTCCAACAGTTGCGCGAGCTCGGAGTGCGGCTTGCGCTCGACGACTTCGGCACCGGTTATTCGTCATTGAGCCACCTGCGGGACTTCCCGATCCACATGCTCAAGATCGCCAAGCCGTTCGTCGATCGGATCGATCGCGACAGCACCTTCGTCGAGGCGATTCTCGGGTTGGCCACCACTCTCGGACTCGAGGTCATCGCGGAAGGCATCGAGACAAAAGAGCAAGCTGAAGCGCTCCGCTCTCTCGGGTGCGTCCTTGGCCAGGGGTTCTACTACGCACGGCCTTCGGAGGCGCTGCACGTGGGTTCGAGGCTTGCGTTCGGACCGGTCATCCTCAGGCCGGATCGACAAGCGCGCGTCGCGTAGGGGCGCGCGACCGCTCACCTCGGCACGCTCCGGAGCGTCACCCTCAGGGAACGGGCGGTGCGAAGCGCGCGAGGCGGGAGAGCACCCGGAGCGGGGGACGCGCGACCCCGCGTGCCTCGCCGGGGTGCGCGAGATCGCCCCGCAGAAGACGGGCCACTTCCTCGAACACCCCCGGCGCGCGCAGCGCCCAGAGACAGGCCCGCGGGAACCGATCAGCCACGCGCTTGGCCTTCCAGGAGGCGGCGGCATGGCGGTCGAGAGCGCCCGCCAGCGCCGGCTCGTAGTCCTCCGGCCGAGCCCCGAGAACGGCATCGGCGGCGAGCCGCGCAGAGACGA
>Ga0136632_10000601_pt1 | contig 10854 bp, 11 predicted proteins | sample AntDrymUQ6112106_2_FD_104670 | JGI IMG/M metagenome (GOLD analysis project Ga0136632, IMG submission 104670) | Polar desert sand microbial communities from Dry Valleys, Antarctica - metaG UQ611 (21.06) | ecosystem: Environmental > Terrestrial > Soil > Desert | place: Antarctica: Dry Valley...
CGTGGGGCGGATACTGCTTGCGGTGGCCGGAGTTGGCGCGGCCGGCGTGCTCGCCGGCGTCGTCGTCGCGGTCGGCAGCGCGATCTCCGACGACGCCACGTGCGCCGAGATCGAGAATGATCCGAGCCGACTTGGCTCGCTCGATCTGAGCAACCGTTTCTGCTGGTGGAAGGAGGCGGCGGACGTCTATGCCGGGAACGCGCCGCAAGGGGCGGGCTCGGGCACGTTCGAGATCGCGCGCAAGCGCTACCGCTCCGATGCGCGTAACGTCTCGCAACCGCACAGCGTGCCTCTGCAGCAGCTCGCGGACGGGGGAGTCGTCGCGCTCGGGCTGTTCATCGCGCTCGTGCTCGCAGCCGGCGCCACCTGCGTTTCCGCGCTGCGACGGCTCGAGGGCGGAGAGCGGGCAGCCGCCGTGGCTCTCGTCGCGGCGCCGGCGGCCTATTTTGTGCACGCGCTCGTCGACTACGACTGGGACTTTCTCGCCGTCACCGCTCCCGTCATGGTCGCGCTCGGCGTGCTTGCGGGTGCGGGCCGGGCACCCGGGTCTTGGAGGGCGAGGCCGGTGCTGGGAATCGGCGCCTTCCTGCTCACCGCCGTCCTTCTGGCCTCGTTCGCGTCACCGCGGCTGGCGGAAAGGAGCGTCCTCGAGTCGACGCGCGCGCTGGACGACGGAGATCTCGAGCGGGCGAGAGACCGCGCGGACTGGGCGCGACGCCTCAATCCATTCTCGATCGAACCGATTTTCGCGCTCGCCCGGATCGGAGAGAGCCAAGACTTCCGGCGATCCGCCGAGGAGACATATGTGGACGCCGTCGAGCTTCAGCCCGAGAACCCGGAGACGTGGTACGCGCTCGGGCTTTTCGAGTTCCAGGTGCCCCCTCGGAGACTGTGCGCCGCGTATCGCTTTCTGAACGAGGCATACACGCTCGACCCGGTCGGGCAGCAGTGGAGCAAGGGCGGCCCGCTCGACGTCGCACGAGCGGCGGTCGATCGCGGCGCATGCGAGCCGCGCTGACGGTCAGGCCGGGCGATCCGGGAGCGGGGAGCCGGAGCGGATGGCGGTGAGGACGGCCTCGAGCGTGCTGGGAGGCGCAAGGTCGGGCGGGATCTCGTCCCAGCCGAACCAACGAAGCTCGCTCACCTCGGCCCGATCGAAGGCGCTCTCGTCCCCGCCGAGCGGAACGGCGCTGTAGTACGCGACGTTAATCACGTCGGCGTCCGGCACTGCATGCTCGTCCACGTACATGTCCACCCAGACGCCGATGTAACCCTTCACCGAGATCCTGAGCCCGGTCTCCTCGAGCGTCTCCCGCTCGACCGTCTCGATCGGGTGCTCGCCTACTTCGCAGAACCCTCCCGGCGCGCACCAACCGTCCTTCCAGGGCGTGTGTGCGCGGCGGGTGAGGAGCACCTTGTCGTCGCGCAAGACGATCGCGTTTGCGCACGGCTTCGGATTCCGCCAGTGGTTCACACCGCACGCGGTGCAGGCGACAGGGGGAGGCGAAAGAAGCCGAGCGCCGCAGGCGGAGCAGAAGCGAGTCTCGGGCATCTAGGCGCCGAGGATGAAGACCAGCTGTGCATGGCCGAGCTCTCGAGCGCGCACGCCATCGAGCGGGCCGACCTGCGCCGCGCCGAGGTCTTTCGCCAGCCGGCGGCCCTCAGCGGCGAACCCGGGCTTGTACATGACGAGGCTGCGGGCGAAGTCGGTGCGTGGCGCGTTGCCGACCGTGCCGATCCGGTACCCGCGACTTCGCACGCGGGAGGCGGCGCTCGCGGCTGCGCCGGTGCGTCCGTTCCCGTTCAGCACCATCACGACGGTTCTACCGCGTGGCGTCTTGGCGACCGTCACGGGGGGCCGTTTGCGCGTCGCCGTCTGCTTTGCCACGGGGGAGGGGGCGAGCGCCCGCTCCTTGGCGGCGACCTGGACGCGATCCGAGACCGTCTCGATCAGCGCGCCCCCACCGATGACGAGGAGCAGCAGGAGCTCGACGACGGCGATGGCGCCCGCGCTGTAGGCGGCGAGGCGCCAGGGGCGGACGAGAGCATCGGGAGCGACGAGCGGGTGATCCACGAGCGATTCGATTCGCCCGTCGCCGCGTTACTCCTCCCGCGCGCTCTGCACCCACTCCCAGGTCGCCAGCAGCCCGTCGTCGAGCCCGACCATCGGCGTGAACCCGAGCTCGGCCGCGGCCCGGCTGGGATCGAGGACGCTTCGCTGGAGCTCGCCGCGTCGCGCTGGAGCGTGAACTGCCTCGTCGCTCGAGTCCGCGACCTGGCGGCAAAGCTCGTAGAGGTCGACCACGGAGACTTCGCGTCCTGTGCCGATGTTGAAGACTCCACCCCGCTGGCCGAGCGACGAGACGGTCGCGCGGGCGACGTCTCCGACATACACGTAGTCCCGCGTCTGGGCGCCTTCGCCGAAGATGCGGGCCTGCCCTCCGGATGCGAGCGCTCCCAGGAAAAGCGCGACGACGCCTGCCTCCCCGTGCGGGTCCTGCCTCGGCCCGTAGACGTTGCCGTAACGAAGCACGACATGAACCGTCTGGTGCAGCCGGTTGAACGTTCGCAGGTACTCCTCGCCCGCCAGCTTCGAGGTGCCGTACGGAGAGACCGGCGCGAGCGGCGCCTCTTCCGTCGCGGGCCCTTCGCACTCACCGTAGATAGCGCCTCCCGTCGAGCTGAACACGACTTGGGCGGCGTGGCGGCGCGCCGCCTCGAGCACGCGGATCGTGCCGAGGACGTTCACCTCGGCGTCCTCGACGGGATGTTCGACGGCGACCCGGAGATCAGCCTGTGCGGCGAGGTGAAACACCGCCTCAGGCCGTACCTCGTCGAAGAGCGCGTCGAGCGGCACGCGGATGTCTTGCACGTGGAGCGTGGCCCGTTCGGACACGTTCTCGCGCTTCCCGGTCGCGAGCGAGTCGATGACGGCGACCTCGTCGCCGCGCGCGACAAGCGCGTCCACGACGTGAGATCCGATGAATCCGGCGCCGCCGGTGACGACCACGCGCATCCGTCGCATCCTACGGATGCTGTCGCATTGGGCCAGTCCGCTTGTGCATCGATCGGCGCACTGTTTTCACGCTTAACAGCGCCAGGCACTGTTGGGAACTGCCGCCCCGAAGGGGTTTCCGCGGCCGGAATCCGCGCGGGCGGATTCCGGGCTTGCGATATCTAGGATGATGGCCGATGTTCGTCTCCTTCGAAGGCCTCGACGGCTCGGGCAAGTCGACGCAGTCGGAGCTTCTCCGGGCGCGGCTCGAAGCCGACGGGCAGACCGTTCTCGCGACCCGCGAGCCCGGCGGAACCGAGCTCGGCGAGCAGATCCGCGACCTCGTCCTGCACGGCGACCACGTGGAGCCGTGGGCCGAGGCGTTGCTCTATGCGGCCGCTCGCGCGCAGCACGTGGAGCAGGTCATCCGGCCTGCGCTCGAGCGCGGCGAATGGGTTATCTGCGACCGCTACGTCGACTCCTCCGTCGCGTATCAGGGCGTCGGTCGCGGGCTCGGCCTCGACCGCGTACTCGAGCTCAACCTTGCGGCCGTCGGCGGGCTCGTCCCCGACCGGACGTTCCTGCTCCTGCTCGACGCGACCCAGGTCTCAGGGCGGGTCGGCGACCAGCACGACCGGCTCGCGCGGGAGGACGAGGAGTTCCACCGACGCGTCGACGCGGGCTACCGCGAGCTTGCCGAGCGATTCCCCGACCGCATCGTCGTCCTCGACGGCACGCACCCGTCGGAGGAGATCGCGGAGGAGGTGCATGGAGCGCTTCGCGTCAGTACCTGAGCAGCCCGAGGCCAAGCGGCTGCTCTCCGACGCCCTCAGGGAGGGTCCCGTGCACGCGTATCTTCTGCACGGCCCTGACGGAGTGGGGAAGCGAACCGCGGCCTTCGCGTTCGCGGCTGCGCTGCTCGGCGACCAGCGCCGCGTCGAAGCCCGCACGCATCCCGACCTCTACGTCCTCGAGCCACTCGGCGAGATGATCCGGATCGACGAGGTGAGGGCTCTGCGGCACGACCTGCACATGCGCCCTTTCGAGGCCGACCGCCGCGTCTACCTCGTTCTCGACGCTCAGCGGATGAACGAGGACGCGGCGGATGCCCTGCTCAAGGATCTCGAAGAGCCGCCCTCGTACGCGGTGCTCGTACTCGTGGCGAGCGAACTCGGTCCGCTGCCGCCGACCATCCTCTCCCGCTGCCAGCTCGTTCCGTTCAAGCGGCTCTCGGAGCGCGCCGTTCGGGAGTGGATCAGTGAGCGCGCGCCGGAGCGGAGCGAAGCAGAGATTCGCGCGCTCTCCCGTGCGTCGGCTGGTCGTCTCGATCGGGCGCGCCGCTTGCTTGACTCTGCCGCGGCAGACCGGCGCGAGACGCTGATCGCCGCCGCGCGCTCCGTCTACCTCGACTCCGACTTCGAGCCCGGGGACGCCGCCGAGGCGCTCATCGCGATCTCGGACGAGCACGGGCAGGAGGCGAAGGAGCGGGAACAGGCGTCGCTCGGAGGCGTCGACCTCCCGGCGCGCGAGGCGGACCAGCGGGTTCGGCGAGCGCAGCGCGGAGCCGAGCGGGAGGAGCTTCTCGCCGGTCTCGAGGCGCTCGAGGCCTGGTATCGCGATCTGGTCGTCGTCGGGGCGGGAGCCGAGTCGGCCGCCGTGCACGCCGACCGGCTGGACGATCTGCTCGCCGACGTGTCGCGGGATCTCGGTGACGGTCCGCTACGGGCGGCCGAGGCAGCCCGCGAGACCTGGCGCACGCTCGAGGAGTTCAACCTCAAGCCCTCGCTCGCGCTCGAAGCGCTCTTCATTCGTCTCCAGCGGGAGCTGCGCGGCGCGCACGCATGGTCGTAGGGCTCGTCGGCTGCGGCAACTGGGGAGACACATCCTGCGCGACCTCGTCTCGCTCGGGTGCGAGGTCCCGGTCGTGGCGCGCTCACCGGAGAGCAGCGCGCGCGCGAACGAGGGACAGGCCGTCGTGATCGTGGCGGACATTCGCTCGCTGCCGGCCCTCGACGGCATCGTCGTCGCCACGCCGACGAGCACGCACGCGGCTGTGCTCGAGGAGGTGCTCGAGCGCCAGGTCCCCGTCTTCTGCGAGAAGCCGCTGACCGACGACCCGGCGTCCGCTGCCGAGCTAGCCGCACGCGCCCCGGACAGGCTCTTCGTCATGGACAAGTGGCGCTACCACCCAGGTGTTCAGGAGCTCGCCGCGTTCGCCCGCGAGCACAGGCTGGGTGCGGTCTCCGGGGTGAAGACCGTGCGCGTCGGGTGGGGCATTTCGCACACCGACTCGGATCCGGTCTGGGTGCTGGCTCCGCACGACCTCGCGATCGGGTACGAGATCTTCGGCGGATTCGGGCATCCGGAGTCGGCGGTCGCGCAGTGGCGGAACGGGGATGCCGTGCACCTAAGCGGCGTCCTTCGCGGTGACGGCTGGTGGCAGACCCTCGAGGTCTCCGGCAGGGCCGCCGAGTGGAAGCGCACGGTCGAGCTTTACTGCGAGGACGGCGTCGCGGTTCTGGGAGGCGGGTGGGACGAGCACGTCACCATCTACCGTGGCGGCTTGGCGGGAGTCGAGGAGGAACGGATCGAGACGAAAGGAGAGCTACCCTTGCTCGCGGAGCTCCGTGCGTTCGTCGAGCATCTGCAGGGAGGTCCTCCTCCTCGCTCGAGCGCCGCCGAGGGCGCGGCGGCCGTCTCCACGATCGCGATGCTCCGCTCCCTGGCCGCGTGACCGACGCGACGATCCTGATTCCGACGTTCCGGCACGCTGCGCTGGTGCCGTACTCGGTGCGAAGCGCCCTCGACCAGCGGGGCGCCTCCGTCGAGGTCTTCGTCGTCGGGGACGGCGTCGAGGACGACACGCGTGACGCTCTTCGGCCCTTCGCCGACGACGACCGCGTGCGCTTCTTCGACTTCCCCAAGGGAGAGCGCCACGGCGAGCTCAATCGCCACGAGGCACTCCACGAAGCGCAGGGCGAGATCGTCTGTTACCTCTCTGACGACGACCTGCTGCTGCCCGATCACGTGTCGGCAATGCAGGGGCTGCTCACGGGCGCAGACCTCGCGCACAGTCCCCACTTCTGGATCGACGTGCATGGAGCGCTCAATTTCCTCCCGCGGAATCTCGGCCGCGCCGCGTACGTGGAGCTCGCCCGTTCAGGGACGGAGTCGATCGGGCTCTCGGGCGCGGCTCACACCCTCGAGAGCTACCGGCGACTGCCGCACGGGTGGCGAACCACGCCCGCCACGGAGCACACCGATCACCACATGTGGCTGCAGTGGCTCGGCCTGCCGGGATTCCGAGGCGCAGTTGGCTCGCGCCCGACGTTTCTCTGGTTCCCGGACGTCGTCTGGGGAGCGATCGAGATCGGCGAGCGCGCGGCCACGCTCGCCAACTGGCTTCGCCGCTCGCGTGAGCCGGGATTCGAAGAGGAGCTCGACCGCATGACTCGGAACTCGATCCTCCGCGCCGCCGAGGACGAGCACCTCCGCGCTCAGACGGAGAAGCGCGTGCTCGACACCGTGCTTGCCACGAGGACGTGGCAGCTCCGGCAGCGGCTCGTCAGCGTGTCGCTACTGAGAGCGCTGCTTGCCAGGCGTCGCGGAGCGCGCTGAGGGGACCGAGCTCGCGATCACGCTCGGAGATCACGGGCGCCGAGCACGGCCAGGCGATCTCGAGGTCGGGGTCGTTCCAACGGCAGCCAAGCTCGTCTGCGGGATCCCACTCGTGACTGACCGCGTAGACGTGCAGGGATCGCTCCCGGAAGTAGAAGCCGTGCGCTACACCAGGCGGAATCAAGAGCCCAGCGGGCGCCTCGGCGTCGAGCTCGACGATTGTGCCCAAGCCTTCGGTCTTAGACCCTTCGCGCAGGTCGTGCAGCCCGATCGCCGACCGCCCGGCGACGACGGTCAGGTAATCCGCGTGCTGCCAGTGCGCATGCACGCCACGCAGGACGTTGGCCTCGGAGCGAACCACGTTCCACTGCACCGGCTCGACCGCGAGAGACCATGAATCCCGGAAGAGCTCGGTGAAGACGCCGCGCGAGTCGGCGTGGGGCTGGAGTTGATGGAGCTCGACGCCGTCGGGCAGTTGCACGGCAGCATTATCGCGGGGCGGCTCGGATGCCGTGCGCTCGTCAGCGCTGTCGGCGTGGGCGGCCGGCGGACCGTCGCTTGCGCGGGGGCGCTTGCGCGATCTCAGGCGGCGCGTGAGCAAGGTCGCCGAGTGCCCTCTGAGCTTCGGCGAGACCCTCGGAGCGAAGCGCGTACCAGTAACCACGAGCGTTTCCACGCAGGGTGACGAGCCCGGCGGCTCGGAGCGGCGCGAGGTGATGGTGCGCGGTCGACTTCGCGAGTCCCGCCGCCTCGGCGAGCTCGTCGAGTGTCGCGTCGCTCTCTGCGAGGCGCCGCAGGATGCTGAAACGACGTTCGTCTCCCAGGGCCCGGCCGAGGCGGACCGTCTGCTCGGCCAGCGCGTCCTCGGGTTCGAGATTCTGCTGCGCAACCGGGTAGCAGATGACTCGCGCGTCGCGGTGCTGACAGAGCAGGAGGAGCGGCCGGGCGCCGAGATGCGGGACGAGCACCACGCGGTCGAACTCCGGCTCGGGCTCATAGAGGTATCCGCGCGTGACGCTCGCGATCTGTGTCTGCGGGGCATGGGTCGCAGCGAGCTCGCGTGCGGTTTCCGCCGCGGTGACGATCGGGGCCATGATCGCCTGCTCGCTCGCCGAGAAGATCTCCTCTGCGAAGAGACGCAGCGCCTTGACGAGACGTCGTTTCGTCGCTGTGGGCGAGACGTCGAGCAGCGTGGGAAGCGCGTCAGCGGCGCGGCCGGCGTAGTAACGCGGGTGTTCGAGCAGCTTTGCGATCGCCCGTTCGTCGCCTGCCGCTGCCTGCTCGAGTGTCTTCGCGCCGACGAGGCTCACCCATGCGGGCACGTACACGCCGACGAGATGTCGCCTCAGCTCCAGGGCGTCCATGCGTGAAACAGCCCCGACGAAGGCGCGCGCATCGCCAGCCGGAAGCTCGAGTGCCAGGCCGAGGAGGTGCAGCCATGCCTCGCCCGAGCGCTCTCCGACCTGGAGGATTGCGTCGTTGAGCTCTGGCGACCAATGCTCGGGCGACGGCACCCAGCTCTCCTCACGCGCCTCCCCGGGTGCGGTTGCCGTCGACAGTCCGATCAGCAGCTCGAGCGCGGGACGGGCCTCGGCGTAGACGGTGAGCTTCGGCACCGCCGGCATCACGTCGCGAATCGGCGTCTTGTTCATTTGACAAGAATCATACGTATTCGATATATATCGAATCATGCAGACGACAGCACGACCTCTCGGGCTCCAGATTCTCGGCCGGAGCGGCCTCCGTGTCTCCGAGCTCGCCCTGGGAACGATGACGTTCGGGCCGGACTGGGGCTGGGGCGCCGATCTCGATCAGAGCCGCGCGATCTTCAACCGCTTCGTCGAGGCCGGTGGGAATTTCATCGACACCGCCTCCAACTACACGGACGGCACGAGCGAGCGTTATGTGGGTGAGCTCGTCGCTGGCGATCGAGACCGGTTCGTGATCGCGACGAAGTACACGCTGTCGCTCGATCGCGACGATCCGAACGCCGGTGGCAACCATCGGAAGAGCATGGTGCGGGCGCTCGAACAGAGCCTGCGGCGCCTCGGAACGGACTACGTCGACCTGCTCTGGCTGCACATGCGGGACGACCTGACGCCGATCGAGGAGGCAGTGCGCGCGCTCGACGACCAGGTGCGGCTCGGCAAAGTGCTGCACGTCGGCATCTCGGACTCGCCGGCCTGGGTCGCTGCGCAGGCCAACACGCTGGCCGACCTGCGCGGCTGGTCACCGTTCGCCGCGCTCCAGATTCCCTACAGCGCGGCCAGCCGCGATGCGGAGCGCGAGCTTTTACCGATGGCCGCCGCCCTCGGGCTCGCGGTCGTGCCGTGGGGCGTGCTCGGCGCTGGTGTGTTGACGGGGAAGCCGGCGGAGGAGCGCCGCTGGCCCGAGGACGGCGTGTCGGAGCGCACAGAGGGAGTCGTCCAGGCTCTGCGCGATGTCGCCGATGCGCGCGAGTGCACGCCGTCCCAGGTCGCGATTGCTTGGGCCCGTCAGCGGCCTTCGCCGCCGACGATCATCCCGATCGTCGCCGCGACGCGGGAGGAGCAGATCGTCGAGAACCTCGCCGCGGCGGAGATCTCGCTCGAGCCCGCCGAGATTGAGGCGATCGACGAAGCAGGGAAGCAGCAACTCGGGTTCCCGCGGGACTTCCTCGAGTCGACGGGCGTGCGCGAGCTCATCTACGGCAACACGTACGACCGCATCCGGCAGCGCGAAGCCTCGTTGATCCGCGGCTAGAATCGTCGGCTCAGCACGCTTCGCCGACGTAGCTCAGCTGGTAGAGCACTTCACTCGTAATGAAGGGGTCCGCGGTTCGAGTCCGCGCGTCGGCTTCTAGAAAGGCCCTGGAAACGGAAGCCTTTCTGTCATTTGGGCTCCAAAAGGAACGGCGCGTGGGCCACACGAGCCACCGTTCGCGAGGCACCGACAGCGGGCAAAGGATCCTTAGCCTGGCTTTCGCTCTAGCTAAGGAAAATGGCTTATCCTTAGCTTCGTGCAAATGAGGCTAAGGATCTTGAGCTAGCTCATGGCCAGCACCACCGTCCCGGGAGACAGTAACCGATCGGGGAACTTCCGACGCGTACGCGCTGGTGATGAGACGTACTTCAGCTTCCATCCAAAGCCTCTTCCGCCGAGCCCTGCTCTCGCGATCGACCCCGAGGCCCAGGAATTGCTCGACAAGGCAAACCAGGCTCTAGGCCGGCTCGACGGGATCACGCTGCTTCTGCCCGACCCCGATCAGTTCCTCCACTCGTACATCCGCAAGGAGGCCGTTCTCTCGTCTCAGATCGAGGGCACCCAGTCATCCCTCTCGGACCTGTTGCTCTTTGAGCACGACGAAGCGTCAGGCGTACCCGTCGCCGACACCCGCGAGACCTTCAACTACATCCGCGCCATGAATCATGGACTCTCCCGGATGGGCGACGGATTTCCACTTAGCCTTCGCCTGATCAAGGAAGTCCACGGCCTGCTCCTCGAGTCGGGTCGAGGTGCCGAGAGAGCGCCCGGCGAGTTCCGATCGTCTCAGAACTGGATCGGCGGCACAAGACCGGGCAACGCTCGATACGTCCCTCCGCCCGCTCATGCGGTCCTTCCCGCGATGGGCGCGCTCGAGAAGTTCCTACACAACGACCCGGTGAAAACGCCGATTCTTGTGAAATCGGCTCTCGCGCACGCGCAGTTCGAGACGATCCATCCGTTCCTCGACGGCAACGGGCGAGTGGGTCGACTTCTTGTCACGCTGCTTCTTTGCGCTGAGGGGCAGCAGGTGATGTCTCGGCCGCTCCTCTATCTCAGCCTGTACTTGAAGCGGAACAGGGACGAGTACTACACCCATCTTCAGCGAATCCGGACACACGGCGAGTGGGAAGAGTGGTTGCGCTTCTTCTTGGAGGGCGTCAACGACGTCGCGAGCTCGGCGACCGACACGACTCGACGGCTCCTCGAGCTCATCGAGGAGGACCGACAGGCGATCCATGCGTTGGGTCGCGCCAGCGGATCCGCTCTCCGTCTCCATGAGCTGACGATCCGTCAGGTTGTCTTCCGGATACCGGAGGCCGCGAGGGAACTGTCGCTCTCTGAGGTGACAGTCGCGAACACTGCAGCGCATCTCGAGCGCCTCGGAATCGTCCGAGAGGTCACTCGCAGGGCGCGTAACAAGCTGTTCGTCTACAGCAAGTACCTCGCCGTTCTCGAAGAGGGCACCGCGGCGGAAGGCTGAGAACACGAAGGCGAGC
>Ga0136632_10000602_pt1 | contig 10837 bp, 9 predicted proteins | sample AntDrymUQ6112106_2_FD_104670 | JGI IMG/M metagenome (GOLD analysis project Ga0136632, IMG submission 104670) | Polar desert sand microbial communities from Dry Valleys, Antarctica - metaG UQ611 (21.06) | ecosystem: Environmental > Terrestrial > Soil > Desert | place: Antarctica: Dry Valley...
GCCGCCTCGGGATTTCCCGAGGCCCCTGGCTCTGCGCCCCCGCCTCACGGCGGGTTTGCCTTTGGTGGTCGAGAAGCTAGTGCCCCCGTCTAACGTCTACGAGGTGAGTCTAGCGCAAAAGGAAAAAAATGGGAACTAGCCTTGCAGGGGTGAGCGCCTGGGGATGGCCGACCACCTTCCCCCTCCGTCCGCTGGTTAGATGGGCTCGAAGGATTCGATCGTCGCCCCGCAGGACTCGAGCACGCGTTTCAGCGGTTCGAGGCCTACTGCCCCTACCGGCGCCATCACACCGCGACCCGGGTAGCCGGGCTCTGCCATTGCCACGGCGGCCGCCCCCATCGTCTGGGCCGTGAGCCCGTAGGGGTCACGGCCCGCGAGCACGACGTTTCGCCGCCCCGTGGCCCAGCGAGCCTCGGCAAGGATCGTCCATCGACCCGACGGGCCGCCGTCGGCCGGGCCCTGCCCCATCGTGGCAAGCCGCTCGACAAGGGTCCTGCCGTACCTCGTAGCGAGTGCTCCGGCGGCGGCTCGCCTCTGCCCAAGTACGACGCGAGCCGGCCGGCCCGCGGTCACGAATGTGGCCGGGAGCCCGACGTCGAGGTGCAGGGGGGCGAGATGGGCTTCGGCGAGAGGAAAGGACACCGCCAGACGGGGCCCAAGGGGCGGCGGCATGGGCGCCCACCTCCGCCGCTCGCCGGCGCCGATCTGCCTGATGACTCCGCCCTCGTCCCACGGCACGGTAGCGCTCAGCGCTCCCACCGCCGAACGAATCGTCCCACGCGACGCGCCCGAGGGCATCGCATAGGTGAGCACGAGCTCGGCGCCACCACTCGAGCCGGCCACGGCAAGGGTGGCGGCGACGTCTGCGGGGACCTCATCGAAGCCCATCGCCGGGGCGACTGCCACGCCGGCGTCCTCGGCGCGTGCAGCGTGGTCACGGACGAGCCCGGCCACGAACGATGCCTCGCCGGTGCAGTCGAGGTAGTGGACCCCCGCCTCGAGCGCGGCCTCGACGGCCGTTGCCCCGAGCTCTGCGAAGGGTCCAACGCAGGAGACAAGGACCCTCGCATCGCGTAAAGCGCGCACGAGCCCGTCGACATCCCCAACCGCTGCCGCTCTGACATCCTCGGCGCCATGGGCACGGGCGACTGCCTCGAGCCGGCCGAGGTCGCGGCCTGCGACCGCGTAGCTTGCTCCACGCAGGCCGAGGGCGCCGGCGACGAGCCGTCCCGTGAACCCGGAGGCACCGAACAGCACGATGTCGGCCATGGAGCTGCCAGCGTAGGCGATCGCCGGCGCTCGTGGCCCCCGGCGGGGGCCGGATGCAACACAATATGCGGACGATGATCGGTGACCGGCAGGCCTGCTTGAGAGGATGGTGAGCGCCACCGTCCACCTCGTCCGCCACGGCGAGGTCGAGAACCCTGGGGGCATCATCTACGGGCGCCTGCCGGGTTATCACCTCTCTGAGAGGGGCAGGCGGCAGGCGGAGCTTTCGGCTGCTCGACTTTCGAACGCCGCAGTCAGCGCGGTGTGGGCGAGCCCTCTGGAGCGCGCCCAGGAAACAGCGGCCCTCATAGCCGAGCCGCACGGCCTCGAAATCGTGACCGACGAGCGCCTCACGGAGAGCCACACGACGTTCGAGGGGTTGGGCCACAAGACCTGGGCTCTCCTGCGGGACCCGAGACGAGCGTGGAGCTTCAGGAACCCGGTGCGCCCCTCGTGGGGTGAGTCGTTCGTCGACATAAAGGAGCGCATGCTCGCGGCGATCACCGACGCAATTCAAGCCGCCGACGGCGGGGAGGCGGTCGTGGTGACTCATCAGACGCCGGTCAGGGTGTCCCGGCTTTCGCTGGCAAGGCGCCGGGTGCCCCTGTGGTTCAACCTCACGCCGTGTGAGACGGGGTCGGTCACCACGGTCGTGCTCGACGGCGACCGTTATGTCTCGGCCGCCTACTTCGCCCCGAGGGTTGAGAACCGGGCGGCGCGCTAGGGGCCTGGCGGCAACACCTGGGATATGGAGGGACCTCGTCCGAGGTAGTTGAGTTTGACCTTGGCCGGGTCGATGATGAGCGTGGGAGTCAAGCCAACCGGTCACCGCAGGAGGTGAGTGTTGAGATGGGCATCGGGATCAGTATCTTCATGCTGGCGATCGGAGCGATCCTCACGTTTGCCGTCGAGTTCGAGACTTCGGGTATCGACATAAACGCCGTCGGCGTGATCCTCATGATCGTTGGGGCGATAGGGCTGTTGCTCTCGCTAATGTTCTGGAGCAGCTTCTCGCCCTACGGGCGCCGGGAGCGCACCGTGGTGAGGGAACGCGACCGGGATCGCGACATCTACTGACCCGCGCTCCAAAGTAAGAGGGTCGGGGCCCCTCTTGGCGGGTCCCCGGCCGAACGCCGGCCAGATGGTAGGGCAGCTAACGGGCGGCGCGTCTCACGATCTTTACGATCCTGTTCTCGAGGGCGACCGCCCTGTACTTTGGCATCCCGCTCGACAGGATGGAGAACTCGGCCCAGCTAGCGCGGCGCTTGAGCCGTACCCAGCCTGACAGCGCCGAGACGCCGTCCAGGGTCCCCGTCTTCGCCCTCACCCTGACGCCCCCCAGGCGCCCCTGTAGGGTTCCCTGCCCGCCGGTCGGAAGCGCTTTTCTGAGCGCCCGGCCCCACGGGCGTTTCCCTGCCCACACAAGAAGGCGGGTCAGCCCACTCGCCGAGACTCGGTTGCCGGACGACAGTCCCGATGAGTCGTAGGAACGTACGCGCACGCCCCGGCGAGCCGCCACGGCGCGGATTGCCGCCGCGCCCTTGGCGATGCTTCCAGGGGCGCCGCGCGCTTCGGCGCCGAGGCGCTTTCCGAGGACCTCGGCGAAGAAGTTGGACGATTGGCGGTCGGTCCACCTCAGCAGGGTGATCAGGGGTTTAGCCTTGGCTTGCGCGACCATGCGTGTCGCCGCCGGCCGATGTCCAGCGCCGGGCCGGCCCCTCACGCCGATTCCAAGTCCCTCGAGCCTCCTTGTAAGGGCCTTTGCCGCAAGCCGCTCGGCGTGCAGCGCCGGCCGCCTGCGATAGATGTTGCCGTTGAAGGTCAATGCGGTAGGGAGGGCGACCTCACCCCCCGGGTAGAAAGACTTCCACCCCGGCGCGTACCAGCTCCGGTTGAAGTAGCCGGTGGCGCCGATGACCCGGCCCCTGATCCTTCTCACACCGGCTTTCTTGATCGCCCTCGCCAGTTGCCGCAGCCGGGTCGCATCGAAGCTCAGCGACCGGGCGAAGCGCCCCCCGTCGCTCACAGAAGGGTCGCCCTTGCCGGCGACCCACAGGTTGCCCTTGATCACGCCCCGCCGGGGGGGCCTGGCAAACGCAGACGTCGGTATCCGGTGGCCGGCGCCAAAGCGCTCGAGAAGGGCCATAGACAGCATCAGCTTCTGGTTGGACGCTGGGATGCGCTTGACTCTGGCCCCATGCTCATAAAGGGTCCTCCTGCCGTCTCTCACGACCACCCCCATGGCCCGGCCCCCGACCAAGCGGTCGATGGTGCGCTTCCATTGCGGCCGCGGCGCGGCGGCTGCGGTGGTGGCTGCAAGATCCCGCTCTGCGACCAGTCCGTGCGCGGGAGGAGAGGCTCCGACGAGCAGGGCAAGGACGACAAGAACGGCCGACCAGGTGCGCATTCGTCAAGTATGGCCGTTGCCCGGCCCCCCTGCCAATTTCTGCGCTTTGAGGAGCTGCCGGCGAGAAGAACCTATCCCGCTTCGTCGAAGAGGGTCGGTTCTGAGCCCCAGAGGCGGAGCTGCGCAGGGTTGTGGTCCGTCGGGTCTCCTCGGTCGATTGCGACCGCGAGACGGTGGTATCCCTGCTCGCGCGCCAGCTGTAGAGCGCGCCGCGCCGCGCCTGCCTTCTCTTCCTCGAGACGAGTCTCGGCCTCGCCGATCGCATCGTCGATCATCTGGCGCTCCCACTGCGGCAGATTCGCTTCGTGCACCTGTGCCTCCAGTCGTGCTCGGGCAAGACGGGCTCCCCAAGCAGGGGAGCAGAGTATGAGTCAGCCCGGACCGGCAGGGCCGGATTTGACCCGGTTTTTCATGTGGCACATTTCCCCTCCAGCGGAGTCCAGCGGAGTAGGTTCTCTGTGCTTACCGGACATGAGCGTCGGAGGACTAACCGGATGCCGGACAATGCTTTTGCGGACGTTATTGCGCTTAACGGGGACCACATCGGCCCTCAGGGGGCCGGACTCGAGCTATCCGAGGGTCAACTCGAGCTCATCCCTGCGGCACCCGCAGTGCCGGAGCCGGGCGATCGCCTCCGGAGCCTGTCTGTGTCCAACATCGTCCAGCTTGCGCGCTGTCCCAAGCAGTTCTACTGGACCGTCGTGCGGCCCTTGCCGCGCAGGCCGAGCCCCGCCGCGCGCCTCGGGCAGGAGCTGCACCGCTGGATCGAGATCCGCTCGATCGGACAGGGCACGCTCGACGAGATCGAAGACCCGCCGGTGCCCGAGGAACCGACTTTCGCCGGGCTCAAGGCGACATTCGAGAGCAGTCCCTACGCCACATTGGCCCCGCGCTTCACCGAGCAACGGTTCGTGATCGCGATCGACGAGGGCTATCTCGTGCGGGGACGCATCGACGCGGTCTACGTCCATGATGACTCGAGCTGGGAGCTCGTCGACTTCAAAACCGGGCGCGAGCCCAACCCCGGCGACGGCCTCACCGCCCTGCAGCTGTCGATCTACGCCATGGCGGCGCAGCAACTCTGGGGCATGTCGCCGGAGGAGCTAAAGGTCACCTACTTCTATCTCGCCACAGGGAGAGCGGCCTCGGTTGCAGCCACCGACCTCGAGCTCACCCGCGAATGGCTTGTGGATGCCTTCAGGCGCGTAGAAACCGGTGCCTTCGAGCCGCGCCCAGGGAGGTTGTGTTACTCGTGCGACTTCCTCGAGCGTTGCGCGGCCGGCCGGGCCCACCTGAGACGGCACTAGACCGATATGAACATCGATGTAGCCTGCAAGACCTTCTAAATCGCGTGTCGCGAAGCCCGGCAGCGAGAGGCGCTGACTACATTTTGTGATGCTGCGGTCGCGTAAGGCAACCTTTTGCAGGTTGGAACGTTTGGTAGATGAAGTACAGACCAAACCAAACTCGTCTACGCCTTGTGATCGTGTGATTGCTGAGAGTAGACTGGCAGCAGTTGGGAACTCGGCGCCCTCGCACAGGGGGGTCTTAGCGAGGGGCGGACATGAGACGCATTCGAGCAACGGCCACGGTATCCGTGGCGATCCTGATAGTGGGGCTCGGGGCCCTTCCTGCGTGGGGGGCAACTGCCGGCACCAGAAGGGTGAGCATCGCAACCGGAGGCGGGGAGGGCGGCAAAGGTAGCTATCAGCCCTCGATCACGGCCGACGGCCGCTTCGTAGCGTTCTCGTCCGAGGCGCCCGACCTCGTCGCCGGCGACGACAACAGCACCACCGACGTGTTCGTGAGGAACCTGCGGACGGGGCGAACCAGAAGGGTCAGCATCTCCACGGGCGGCGCTCAGGGGAGCGACAGGAGCTACGGTCCCTCGATCTCCGCAGACGGCCGCTTCGTTGCGTTCCACTCCTATGCCTCAAACCTCATTGAGCGCGACGACAACCGCGCCATCGACGTGTTCGTGCGCGACCGCCTCAGGGGCCGAACCGCAAGGGTCAGCGTGGGGCGTAAAGGCGCCGAACGGGCACTGGGTGGCAGTTCACCTTCCATCTCTTCCGACGGCCGCCACGTGGCCTTCGCATCCGCGAACGGCGACGCCGGAACGAGCTACGGAGCCAAGGACTACATCTTCGTGCGCGACCGGCGCCTGGGGAAGACCACCCAGGTCTCGGTTGCGAGCGACGGGGCGGAGGCGAACAAAACGAGCCTCGTACCCTCCATTTCAGCGACCGGCCGCTACGTGGCATTCATCTCTTACGCCTCCAACCTCGTCGCCGGCGATACCAACCGGGCCAGGGATGCCTTCGTGCACGACCGGCGTGGGGGCGTGACCACGAGGGCGAGCGTGGCGACCGGCGGCACGGAAGCCAACGGCTTGACGCGTGAGGCGTCGATCTCCCCCGACGGACGCTACGTCGCGTTCACGGGTTTCGCCTCGAACCTCGTCGCCGGCGACGACAACGGCTATGAAGACATCTTCGTGCGCGACCTTGCCGGCGGGCTAACGACGAGGGTCAGCGTGACAACGGGCGGCACAGAAGCCAACGCCGGGAGCGGTGAGCCGGCGATCTCGGCCGGCGGCCGCTTCGTGACCTTTTATTCCTACGCGACCAACCTCGTCGGGGTCGACGACAACAAATTCGATGAGGACGTGTTCATGCGGGATCTGGGCGCCACGCCTCGGACCACCAGGGTCAGCGTCGCCACCGCCGGAGCCCAGGGGAACAACAGGAGCTTTGTCTCGGACGTCTCCGCCGATGGCCGTTTCGTGACCTTCGACTCATTCGCCTCGAACCTCGTCGCTGCCGACACCAACAGGGCCGAAGACATCTTTGTGAGGGGCCCCCTGGCTCCGCAGTGAGAGCTCGCATCGTCGCTCCGTCGCTCCCGTAACGGCTCCGGCCGGAGAGGCCCTAATCTGGTAGGGCCCGTTGGTCTAGGTGGAGTGGAGCCGATGTACGACGTGTTCAAGGACCAGCTCCCGGACATAGAGCCGGAGGAAACCTCGGAGTGGATCGAGGCGCTCGATGCGGTCATCGACGACTCGCCCATCCGGGCGCGCTATCTTCTGTCGCGCATCCTCTACCATGCCAGGCGGCGCCACGTTGGGCTCCCCTCGATGGTGTCGACCAACTACATCAACACGATCTCGCCCGAGGAAGAGCCGTATTTCCCAGGTGACGAGGCCCTTGAACGGCGCATTCGTCTCATCACGCGCTGGAACGCGGCGGTGATGGTCTCCAGAGCGAACAAGAAGCAAGACGGGATCGGGGGCCACATCTCCACCTACGCCTCCTCGGCCGCCCTCTACGAGGTCGGCTTCAACCACTTCTTTCGCGGGAAGAAAGCGCCGGGCGGGGGAGACCAGGTGTTCATCCAGGGCCATGGGGTGCCAGGGATCTACGCGCGCGCCTTTCTCGAGGGGCGATTGACCGAGGACCAGCTCGACAACTTCCGGCGCGAGGCGTTTGGAGGCGGGCTTTCTTCGTACCCTCACCCGCGGCTCATGCCCGAGTTCTGGGAGTTCCCCACCGTGTCGATGGGGCTGAGCCCCCTCAACGCCATATATCAGGCTCGCTTTAACCGCTACCTACAGCACCGCGGCATCAAGGACACGTCTGAGCAGCGTGTGTGGGCATTTCTCGGTGACGGCGAGATGGACGAACCCGAGTCTATGGCCGCGCTTTCGATTGCTGCGCGCGAGGGGCTCGACAACCTCATCTTCGTCGTGAACTGCAACCTTCAACGCCTCGACGGCCCGGTGCGCGGCAACGGAAAAGTCATTCAGGAGCTCGAGTCCACTTTCAGGGGCGCAGGATGGCACGTCATCAAGGTTGTATGGGGGCGTGAGTGGGACGAGCTGCTGGCGCGCGACAGGGATGGTGTGCTGCTGAACAAGATGAACACGACCCTTGACGGTGAGTTCCAGAAGCTGGCGGTCGAATCCGGCTCTTACATACGCGAGCACTTCTTCGGCACCGACCCGCGCCTGAAGGATCTCGTGTCCCATCTCTCCGACGAGGAGCTGCGCCGCCTCAGACGGGGGGGCCATGACTACCGCAAGCTCCACGCCGCCTACGCGACTGCGGTCGAGCTCAAGGACATACCCACGGTAATCCTCGCCAAGACGGTCAAGGGTTGGGGCCTCGGGCAGGGGTTCGAGGGGCGCAATGTCACTCATCAGGTCAAGAAGCTGTCCCACGACGAGCTCCAGGTATTTCGCGACCGGCTCGAGCTCCCCATCAAGGACGAAGAGATCCACGAGGGCGTGGCTCCCTATTACCACCCAGGCAAGGACTCCAAGGAGTTCGAGTACCTCATGTCCCGCAGGGAGCAGCTCGGTGGCTTTATTCCGCAGCGGAAGGTATCGGCCAACCCGGTGGAGCTGCCCGAGGGAGATCTCTACGACGAGTTCGCCCGCGGCTCCAAGCAACCGGTGGCCACGACGATGGCGTTCGTGCGTTTGCTGCGCAAGCTGATGCGCGACAAGAAGATCGGCAAGCGAGTGGTGCCCATCATTCCCGACGAGGCGCGCACCTTCGGGATGGAATCACTGTTTCCCGAGTTCAAGATCTACGCCGCCCATGGCCAGCTCTACGAGCCCGTCGACGCCGAGCACTTGCTCGCTTACAGGGAGTCTCAAGATGGCCAGATCATGGAGGAAGGGATAACCGAGGCCGGCTCGATGGGGACCTTTACGGCGGCCGGCACCTCCTATGCGACCCACGGCGAGGCCATGATCCCGTTCTTCATCTTCTATTCGATGTTCGGCTTCCAGCGGATCGGCGACCTGATCTGGTCCTTCGGGGATCAGCGGGGGCGCGGCTTCCTGCTCGGAGCGACCTACGGCCGGACCACATTGAACGGGGAGGGCCTTCAGCACGAGGACGGCCACTCACTCCTTGTTGCGACAACCAACCCGGCATGTCTGGCCTATGACCCGGCGTTTGCTTACGAGACCGCTGAGATCGTGCGGGAGGGCCTGCGACGGATGGGCGATAAAGCAGAAGACATCTTCTACTACCTCACGCTCTACAACGAGGCCTATCCGCAGCCCGAGATGCCGAAGGGGGCCCGGGAGGGGATAGTCAGGGGCCTCTACGCTTTTCGTTCCGCCCCTGAGGAGCGCACGAGCAGGGCGCAGCTCGTGGGCTCGGGAAGCATCATGCAGCAGGTCCTTCGGGCGCAGGAGCTCCTTGCAGAGAGCCACGATGTCGCGGCCGATGTCTGGAGCGCAACGTCTTATCAACAGCTGAGGGTCGACGCCCTCGAGGCGGAGCGATGGAACCGGCTTCACCCTGAGGAGCCGAGCCGTCAGCCCTACGTGACCGGCTGCTTCGAGTCGAGCGAGGGTCCAGTCATCGCGGCGAGCGACTCGATCAAGGCGGTTGCCGACCAGATCGCAAGATGGGTGCCGGCGCGCTATCTCCCTCTGGGGACCGACGGGTTCGGGCGGTCGGACTCCAGAGAAGCGCTGCGCCGCCACTTCGAGGTCGATGCCGAGCACATCGTTGTCGCGACCCTGGCGGCGCTTGCGGAGTCGGGCGAGGTCAAGCCCGAGGCGGTCACAGAGGCCATCAAGACCTACGACATCGATCCTGAGCGGGCGTCACCGTATTTCGCCTGAGGGGGCCGGGCCGGCTCCCGGCTTAGACGCGCGAGCTGAACCTGGCCTGGCCCTTACGGCTTGACCTGTTTGGGCTCTTCTTGCCTTCGGTCTTTGCCTCCCGGACGGCGTCTTCGATCGCAAGGCCTCCCCGCTCGGGGAACTGGTTGCGCCGCCGCTGGTAGATCCACAGGAACAGGTCACCCTCGGTTGCCTCCGGGAACGCCTCGGCGAGTCGCTCGCGGCGAATGACGTCGAGGGCAGGGAGGTAGACCTGGTCGTACCACAGTCCCGAGATCTCCTCCCGTGGGACAACTTCCCCGCGTTCCGACATCACATCGAATCCGAACACCTTGATGAGCTCGAACAGCTCTGCGTATCCGTACGCCCGGCTCAGCTGGATGCGGCCTTCGGGGCGGGAGCGGTCGAGCCCGCTCTCCTCCATCAGAAGCCGCTCTTGCTCCGCGAGGATGATGCGCCCGAGGTCGGCGCCGGCCGGAAGCTTGGTCGTCGTCTGTAAGCGCGTGATCTCGGCGTCGATGTGGGTCAAGCCCCGCTGCCTTGCGATCGCGATCCTGTGATGACCGTCGACCACGAAGTAAGAATCGTCGAGCTGGAAGACGATGATGGGGGGGAAATGGCTGTTAGGGAACACGCGCTCGACCTGCTTCCAGCGCTGGGCCACGCCCGATCGCCTCGGAAGGAAGTTGCGGTCGAAGTCGCGCGAGCGCCCGGCGGTGCCCACGATCTTGGCCAGAGGTATAGGTCGGATGCCGACGTAGGTCTGCTCGAACAGCCTGAGGCGCTGCCTGACTTCTTCGAGCGGCAACAGCTCGTCGGCGGCCCCGCTCTCGCCTTTGACGGCTCGGGCGAATCTCCTATATGCCTCGCGCCGGCGCGCCTTTTCGAAGGTCGATGGCTGGGGTAGTTGGTGAAAGCTCATGCATCAATTTCTAGCAGCCGGTGGCCGACGGCGTTGACAATATCGGTATTTCCCACCCGCTTGTCTGGGATTTCGACCCCGTAGGGGTGGATGTGGCCGTGAACAACAAGGGTGGGACTCAGCGCCCCCACCAACCGGTGAAAGGAGCTGAAACCCTTGTGGGGCAGGTCATCGCGGTCGCCGACTCCGCGCAAAGGTGCGTGGGTGACGAGGATGTCGAGCTTGCGCCCGGAGGGGGCGGGCTTCGTCTTCGCCCTCGTCCTCAGCTCGAGCGCCAGAGCCCGGCGCTTCATCTGTGCTTCCGAATACTGGTTGGGACCGTGGTTGTAGAGCATGCACCCACCAAGGCCTGCGATCCTGAGCCCCGCCGCCTCAGTCACACGCCCGTCGACGTTTACGCATCCCATGGGGCCCGGCTGGTTGCCCTCGTAGCGACCGAGGCTGAAGGGTTGCACATACACCGCAACATGCTCCTCGGGGCGAGGCGCCCTGAGGTTGGGATCGTGATTGCCCGGCACGTAGACAAGCGTTTTACTCGACATCGTCACGATGTATTCGAGGTAATCGAAAGGAAGATCGCCGCAGGCGATGACCA
>Ga0136632_10000603_pt1 | contig 10832 bp, 9 predicted proteins | sample AntDrymUQ6112106_2_FD_104670 | JGI IMG/M metagenome (GOLD analysis project Ga0136632, IMG submission 104670) | Polar desert sand microbial communities from Dry Valleys, Antarctica - metaG UQ611 (21.06) | ecosystem: Environmental > Terrestrial > Soil > Desert | place: Antarctica: Dry Valley...
GACTACGCGTTCCTCTTGCACATCCTTAGCAGCCTCAAGAGCACGGGCAAGGGCGCGGTCATCCATCCCCACGGCGTGTTGTTCCGGGGCAATGTCGAGGCCGACATCCGCAAGCGCATCGTTAGGCAGGGCTACATCAAAGGCATCATCGGTATGCCCTGCCAACTTGTTCTATGGCACCGGCATCCCCGCCTGCATCCTGGTGCTGGACAAGGAAAACGCCGCCGCCCGCAAGGGCATCTTCATGATCGACGCCTCCAAGGGTTTCATCAAGGACGGCAACAAGAACCGCCTGCGCGCCCAGGACATCCATAAGATCGTGGACACCTTCACCCGGCAGGTGGAGATTCCCAGGTATTCGCGCATGGTGCCGCTGGCCGAGATCAGCGATCCAAAGAATGACTACAACCTCAACCTGCCGCGCTACATCGACTCGACCTCCCCGGAGGACTTGCAGGATATTGACGGCCACCTGCGCGGCGGCATTCCCGACCGCGACATCGACGCCCTCGATCCTTACTGGCAGGTCTTTCCCGCCGTGCGCCCGCTCCCGTTCGAGTCGGCCGGTCGTCCCGGCTACAGCCGGCTGAAGTTACCGGTGGCTGAGATCAAGAACGCCATCTTCGGCCATCCCGAATTTACCGCGTTCAACGCGGCCGTCACCGCAATCTTCGGCCAGTGGAAGGCCGCCAACGCCCCGCGCCTCCATGCCATCGCCCAGGGCGACCACCCCAAGGCGCTGATCGAAACCCTGTCCGAAGACCTGTTCGCCACCTTTGGCAAGGCGCGGCTCGTAGACGCCTACGACGTCTATCAACACGTCATGGACTACTGGGCCGCGACGATGCAGGACGATGTGTATCTCATCGCCCATGCCGGCTGGGTGGAGGCCGCTAGGCCGCGGCTGATCGTCGGGACCAAGGAGCAGAGGAGCAAGGAGCAACCCGACTTCACCGTGGGCAAGCAGAAGTTCAAGTCGGATCTGATCCCGGCCGCGCTGCTGGTCGTCCGCTACTTCGCTGCCGAGCAGGTGGCCATCGAGACGCTGGAAGCCGAACAGGGCGCGATGGAGCAGAAGCTCGACGCGCTCAGGGAAGAACACGGCGGCGAGGGCGGCCTGCTGGAAGAGGTGGTGGATGAGAAGGGCAAGATCACGAAGAAGGCCGTGACCGCGCGGTTGAAAGAAATTACCCAACACCAGGAAGCCGCCGACGAGCGCAAGCTGCTGACGGATTACGCCGCCCTGGTCGATAGTCAAGCCGACGCCAAGAGCCGCTTGGAGGCCACGCAGGAGATGCTGGAGGCCAAGATCGCCGCCAAGTACGGCAAGCTCACCGAGGCCGAGATTAAGACCCTAGTGGTGGACGACAAATGGCTTAGCGCGCTGGCCGCCGATGTGCAGAGCGAACTGGGCCGCGTCAGCCAGGCGCTCACCGGGCGCATCCAGCAACTGGCCGAACGCTATGCCACCCCGCTGCCCAAGCTGGCCGGTGAAGTGGAAACGCTGGCCGCCCGCGTGGACGAACACCTGAAAAAGATGGGGTTCGTATGGAACTGAGGCTGGGTTATAAGGTGACTGAGGTGGGAGTGATACCGGAGGATTGGCGGAGCACCTCGCTTGCCGAAGAAGTCGACCTGCTGACAGGGTTCCCATTTCCCAGCGCTGGCTATGTGGATTCGGGAGTTCGCCTACTCAGGGGCTCGAACGTCAAACGGGGCCTTCTCGATTGGACTGATGCGATTACCAAGTACTGGCCAGCCGTGACGCCGGATATCGCGCGATACGAGCTTCGCGAAGGCGATCTCGTCATCGCAATGGACGGCGCATTGGTCGGCAGAAGCTACGCGATTGTTTCTTCGGCAGATCTGCCAAGTCTCCTGCTACAGCGCGTCGCCAGAATCAGATCTTCAAGAGTTCACCAACAGCTTCTTGTCTTCTGGGTTGGAAGTGACGCATTTGTTCAGCACGTCGACTTGGTTAAGACCCACACTGCAATCCCGCACATTAGTCCCCTCGACATTCGCAAGTTCGCGCTGGCTGTCCCGAGGAACCCCACCGAACAGCGCGCCATCGCCGAGGCGCTGTCGGAGGTGGATGCCCTGCTCGCCAAGCTCGATGCGCTCATCGCCAAGAAGCGCGACCTCAAACAGGCCGCCATGCAGCAACTCCTCACCGGCCAGACCCGCCTGCCGAGGTTCAGCGGGGAGTGGGAGGTGAAGCGGTTCGACGAACTATTCCATTTTCTGAACACGGCCAATAACCCCCGTGCTGATCTCTCGGAGTTTGGTGATGTCGGTTATATCCACTACGGAGACATTCACACGTCTACGGCGACGTTTCTTGATTGTGCTGCCCAAGCGTTGCCCCTAATCGCGAAGAATCGAGTTGCCAATATCCCGTTGGTCCAGGATGGCGATCTGGTCATGGCCGATGCATCCGAGGACTACGAAGGGATAGGCAAGTGCATGGAGATTCGGAATGTGACCGGACGGAGGATTGTCGCTGGCCTTCATACGTTCCTGCTCCGGGGCAACCGGGACCTCATTACTAACGGGTTCAAGGGCTATCTACAGTTCATTCCGTCGGTAAAGGCGGCCTTGGTGAGATTCGCTACCGGCATTTCCGTCTACGGTATTTCAAAGAACAACGTCAGAAGCATCGAAGTGCTACTTCCCTCTATTGAAGAACAAACCGCCATCGCCACCGTCCTCTCCGACATGGACACCGAGATCGCCGCCCTCGAAGCCCGCCTGGCCAAGACCGCGCCCTCAAGCGGGGGATGATGCAGGAGCTGCTGACCGGCAAGACCCGCTTACCCGTACGGGCAGGTTTGAAACCCGCCCCTACCTAAAACAACACATTCAGCTATTTTAAATATTTCGTAAAATCTAAAACAACGGCCAGGGTTGTTTTAATTTTTGGAATGAAGCCGCGCGGATGAAAAATTTTCAATAGAAGTAGGTCGGGTTAGCGGAGCGTAACCCGACGAGTGTCCAATGAGATACCGACGCGCATTTATCCCGGGTGGTTCATTATTCTTCACCGTGGTGACGGAGAAGCGGAGGCCGCTGCTCGCGTCTGCGGATGCGGTTGAGAACCTGCGAACGGCGTTCCCGTGCAGTACGGGGTACTCGCCCGTTTGACGTGGTGGCAATGGTAGTGTTGCCCGATCACCTACATTGCATTTGGGGGTTGCCGCAGGGCGACGCCGATTTCGTGACGCGCTGGCGGTTGATTAAAACTTGGTTTACCAAACATTGCGACCCCGCATTGAGGACGGTGCCGAACCGCGCTCGGGCAGAGAAACGCGAACAGGGGCTATGGCAACATCGCTATTGGGAGCACGCATTGCGGGACGAAATTGATTTCGCTCGCCACGTCGATTACATACATTTCAACCCTGTGAAACACGGATTAGTTTCCTCAGCGATAGAGTGGCCGTATTCTAGTTTTCGCCGGTATGTAGAGGACGGGGTATATTCGCCGGATTGGGGGCAAAGTGGGATCGATTTTGAAGGTGTGGGGCATGAATAACCAGAAGGCATTGTCGGGTTACGCTGCGCTAACCCGACCTACGGCTACGGCTATAACAGCGACATGAGCCTCGTCGGCCAGATCGAAAAGAAAACCCAGGCGCGCGTCGTCGCCCTGTTCCGCGACACGTTGGGCTATGCCTATCTCGGGAACTGGATCGACCAGGAAGGCAACCGCAACATCGAGCCGGAAAGGCTGCGCGCCTGGCTGAAAACGCAAGGGCACGAGGCGGCGCTGATCGAAAAAAGCGCTGCACGAGCTGAACAAGGTCGCCTTTGATGCGAGTAAGAGCCTGTATGATCGCAACCGCGCCGTCTATGGCCTGCTGCGCTATGGCGCAAAGATGAAGGCCGAAGTCGGCGAGAACACGCAGACCGTCTGGCTCATCGACTGGAAGCACCCGGAGCAAAATGACTTCGCCATCGCCGAAGAGGTGACGGTCAAGGGCGCGGACGCCAAAGCCAACACCAAGCGGCCGGATGTCGTGCTCTATGTGAACGGCATTGCGCTCGGCGTGCTGGAACTGAAACGGTCCACCGTCTCGGTCACCGAGGGGATCCGCCAGAACCTGGACAACCAGAAGAAGGAGTTCATCCAACCCTTCTTCACGACCTTGCAATTCGTCATGGCGGGCAACGACACCGAGGGCCTGCGCTACGGCACCATCGAGACGCCGGAGAAGTATTACCTGAAATGGACCGAAGACAGCCCTATCGAGAATATGCTCGATCGGCCATTGATCCAGCTCTGCGGCAAGGCGCGCTTGCTTGAGTTGATCCACGACTTTGTGGTGTTCGATGCGGGCATCAAGAAGCTCTGCCGGCAGAACCAGTATTTCGGCGTGCGTGCCGCCCAGGATTTCATCCGCCGCCGCGAAGGGGGAATCATCTGGCACACTCAGGGCAGCGGCAAATCGCTCATCATGGTGTGGCTGGCCAAGTGGATCCGCGAGCATGTGACGGACGCCCGGGTGCTTATCATCACGGACCGCACCGAGCTGGACGAGCAGATCGAGAAGGTGTTCAAGGGCGTCGACGAGCACATCTACCGCACCCGGAGCGGCGCGGATCTGATCGCTACCCTAAATGCCACCACGCCCTGGCTGGTGGGTTCGCTGGTGCACAAGTTTGGCGGCAAGGAAGACGGCGAGGCCGCAGAAAACGCCGCCGATCTCCTCGAAGCGATCAAGAAGCTGCAGCCGGACTTCAGGCCCAAGGGCGATCTCTATGTGTTCGTGGACGAATGTCACCGCACCCAGTCGGGCGATCTCCACAAGGCGATGAAGTCCATCCTGCCCAATGCGCTCTTTATAGGCTTTACCGGCACGCCGCTGTTGAAGGCCGACAAGCAGAAGAGCATCGAGGTGTTCGGCCGCTACATGCACACCTACAAGTTCGACCAGGCGGTGCGGGAAGGCGTGGTGCTCGACCTGCGCTACGAGGCGCGGGACGACCAGGCCATTACCTCCCAAAGGAAAATCGACGAGTGGTTCGAGGCCAAGACCCAGGGGCTGAACGATCTGGCCAAGGCGCAGTTGAAGCAGAAATGGGGCACGATGCAGCGGGTGCTCTCCAGCCAGTCGCGGCTGGCAAAGATCGTCGCCGACATTCTCTTCGACATGAGTACCAAACCGCGCCTGATGGACGGGCACGGTAACGCCATGCTGGTGTCGGGCAGCATCTACGAGGCGTGCAAGTTCTATGAGCTCTTCGCCAAGACGGAATTGAAAGGCAAGTGCGCGATCGTCACCAGCTACAAGCCATGCGTTGCGGACGTCAAAGGCGAGACCAGCGGCGAGGGGGATACCGATAACCTGCGCAAGTACGAAATCTACCGGAACATGCTGGCCGACTGGTTCATCGAGCCCCCGGAGACGGCGGTCGACAAGGCCGAGAAGTTCGAGCAGGAGGTCAAGAAAAAATTCGTCGATGAACCGGGGCAGATGAAGCTCCAGATCGTGGTGGACAAGCTCCTCACTGGCTTCGATGCGCCCGCGGCGACCTATCTCTACATCGACAAGCAGATGCGCGATCACGGCCTGTTCCAGGCGATCTGCCGCGTGAACCGGCTGGACGGCGACGACAAGGACTACGGCTACATCATCGACTACAAGGACCTGTTCAAGAGCCTGGAAGGTGCGGTACAGGACTACACCTCTGGCGCGCTGGACGGCTATGACAAGGAGGACGTGGCTGGGCTGTTGGGAGACCGGCTAATCAAGGCGCGCGAGGATCTGGAAGGAGCCCGCGAGGCGATCAAGGCGCTGTGCGAGCCGGTGGAGCAACCCAGGGATTCGGCGGCTTACCTGCGCTATTTCTGCGCCATGGATTCCGGCGATGCCGAACAACTCAAAGACAACGAGCCGAAGCGGCTGGCGCTCTACAAGCACACGGCTGCCTTCCAGCGGGCGTATGCCAATCTGGCCAATGAACTCGACCAGGCCGGTTACAGCGCGGCGGAGATCGACACCTTGAAGGCCGAGGTGGATCACTATACCAAGGCGCGGGATGAGGTGAGGCTGGCGAGCGGCGATTACATCGACCTCAAGATGTACGAGCCGGCCATACGCCACCTGATCGACACCTATATCCGCGCCGAGGAGAGCGAGAAGATTTCCGCCTTCGACGATCTGTCGCTGATCCAACTCATCGTCGAACGCGGTCCCGACGCGGTGGAGGCGCTGCCCAAGGGGATTCGGGAGAACAAGGAAGCGGTTTCCGAGACCATCGAGAACAACGTCCGCCGGCTCATCATCAAGGAGTCTCCGGTCGATCCGGCCTACTACGAGAAGATGTCCAAGCTTCTGGATGCCCTGATCGCGCTGCGGAGGAAGGGCGCGCTTGATTACAAGAAATACTTGGCCCAGATTGCCGAGCTGACAAAGCAGGCGACCAATCCGGGAGGCGGTGCAGCGTACCCCGGAGCTGTAGATACGCCATCCAAGCGGGCGCTCTACAACAACCTGGGCAAGGACGAGGCACTGGCTCTGGCGGTGGATCAGGCCGTACAGGGCAGCCGGCAGGACGGCTGGCGCGGCAATCCGATCAAGGTCAGAAAGGTTAAGCTGGGCATTAAGCTCGCCTTGCAGCACAAGAGTCGGGCGGAGCAACCCGGTGTGCGGGAAGATAGGGGCAATTACGGCGGTCCGACCGAGGAACCGCTTGCCGATCTCGTCGACCGGATCCTGGAACTGGTGAAGAATCAGAATGCATACTAAGACGCGCCGCATCACCGTTGGCCATCTATCGGTGGAGGTGGTGCGCAAGGACATTAAGCACCTACACCTGGGCGTTTATCCGCCGCATGGACGGGTGCGGGTAGCGGCGCCGATGGTGGTGAGCGATGAGGCGGTGCGCTTGGCCGTTATCGGCAAGCTTCGATGGATTAATAAACAGCTGACCAAATTCGACGCTCAGCCGCGCCAATCACGGCGCGAAATGGTGAACGGCGAGAGTCACTATTTTTTCGGGCGGCGCTACCGCCTGCGGGTCCTTGAACACGGCGGACCGGCGAGCGTGGCCCTGCGCGGTAAGGCATCGATGATTCTACGTGTGCGATCCAATACGACCGGAGTGCAGCGCGAGCAGGTGTTGCTACGTTGGCATCGCCAGCAACTGAGGGCCATGATTCCGCCGCTGCTCGAGAAGTGGCAGCCGGTGCTCGGAGTCCAGGTCGCCGACTGGGGCATCAAGAAGATGAAGACCAAGTGGGGTAGTTGCAACGTCGACGCACGGCGTGTGTGGCTGAACCTGGAGCTGGCCAAAAAGCCCGTTCACTGTCTGGAGTACATCGTGGTTCATGAACTTATACATCTGCTGGAGCGGTACCACAATGACCGTTTCCGAGGACTGATGGATCAGTTCATCCCACAGTGGCGGCTGTATCGGGATGACCTGAGTAGAGCACCATTAGCCCACGAATATTGGCAATACTGAGGACCGAATGGCTGTAAGTTGCCTGATGCTTTCCGAAAAATCAGGAGAACATTATGGGTGGCATTGGTAGCGGCGCTGGCATTATGTCGCGAAGGATGCGACGGACGAATATCGGGCGATTGATGCGCGACCCAACCGGAAACCCCGGATCCCGGACCTTACCGCAAGCGAGACTCCCGAAAGAGGGCCTCGATGAGAGGACAATCCGGCAGGTTCCCGTCTTTACACAGAGCGACCATGGTTTTCAGCACCCGCTCCATGGATTTCAGATCCGTGATCTTGGCTTGCACACCAGTGAGGTGTTGCGCGGCGAGAGCACGCGCTTCGTTGCACGATGATCCGCGCGCGTCCACGAGCCGTAACAAAGCCCGGACCTCTTCGAGACTAAATCCGAGATCCCTGGCTCGCCGAATAAAGTTCAGACGCTTGACGTGGTCTAATTCATAGACCCGGTAACCGCCTTGCGTACGGGGAGGTAAAGGAAGGAGCCCTGCCCGTTCGTAGTAGCGAATGGTTTCGATGTTGCACTTCGTGGCCTGCGCAAGCTGGCCGATTTTCAAGCCTGTCCGGCTGGACTCGGCATTAATGTCCATCGCGTACCAACCTCTTGACTCTGTAGTTACTACAGAGTCTATATTACCCAAGAGTGGGATTAGGAGGAATCATCATGGCTTCCGGTAACCCGTCGGAGAACTCTTTGATAATACAGGCAGCGGCTGAAACTCAGCGAACACGTCAGGCGGCGGGGAAAACGCTCGTGTCGCTCGGCGGCATCCTCGGCGCGATCGCGGCCTCTTCTTGTTGTGTCCTGCCGGTGGTCTTGTTTGCGCTCGGGATCAGTGGCGCGTGGATCAGTAACCTGACCGCGTTAGCCCCTTATCAACCCTACTTCGTGGTCGTAACACTCACGTGCCTCGTGGCAGGATTCGTGATGGTCTACGGCAAGCCGAAAGCGGCATGCCTACCGGGTTCGTCCTGCGCGAAACCGGCCTCGGACCGCTCCGTCAAATTGAGCCTTTGGACGGCGACCGTGATCATCGTCGCGGCCCTCGCGTTTCCCTATGTGGCGCCGTTGTTTATCGAAACATAATGTGACATATCAAATGCGAAAGCTAACGCACATCATACTCCTGACGGCGCTCGTGGCGGACCCCACGTTGGCCGCGGAGCGAACAGCCATACTCAACGTCGACAACATGAGCTGTCCGACCTGCGCGCCGATAGTGAAAAAGAGCCTCATGCGGATCGAAGGTGTGATCATATTGGACGTCTCGGCGGAGACGAATACCGCCACGGTGACCTTCGATGACGCCAAGACCGGTGTCGCGGCCCTCATCGATGCCACGACCAACGCGGGCTATCCCTCACGTTTGGCTCGGTAACGTGACGGCCAGTCGACAGGGAGGCGCACGCCATGTGGAGCGCAGAACGGTATGAATGCCTATAGGTTACGGATCACCGGCATGACCTGCGATCACTGCGCGCGCTCGGTGGAGAAAGTCTTGAATGCGCTGCCGAGTACGAACGCAAGCGTGTCCTACGAGAACGCCTTGGCGCAGGTCGAGACCGTTTACGGGGACACGCAACACTTGCTTAGGCTTGTGCAAGCCGCAGGCTACGGCGCGAGCTTGCTTATGGACGACGAGCGGCGGCCGCTCACCGAGGGTGGCGGTGCAAGGCTCAATGTGGCCATCATCGGGAGTGGTTCGGCGGCCTTCGCCTGTGCCATTCGTGCCGCCGAGGAAGGCGCCCAGGTCACGCTCATCGAAGCAGGCACGCTCGGCGGGACCTGTGTGAACGTCGGCTGTGTGCCCTTGAAGATCATGATCCGCGCCGCTCACCTTGCGCACCTCGCGGTTTCGCATCCGTTCTCCGGTCTCGAGCGCCGCGGCCACGCCATCGATCGCGCGGCGCTCCTCTCGCAGCAGCAAGCGCGCGTTGAAGAGCTGCGCCAGGCTAAGTACAAAAACATCTTGGATAACAATTCAAACATCAATCTTGTCCACGGCCGTGCGCGTTTCCTGGACGCCCATACACTGGAGATCGCCGCCGCAGAGGGTCGCCTGAAAACGCTGCGTCCCGATTGCGTGCTCATCGCCACGGGCGCGACTGCGGCCATACCTCCGACTCCAGGATTAGCCCATACCCCTTATTGGACCTCGACCGAAGCGCTGGTTGCCGCGGACATTCCGAAGCACCTCATCGTCTATGGTGGCTCTGCGGTCGCGGTGGAGCTCGGGCAGGCGTTTCTGCGCCTGGGATCGCGCGTGACCCTGATTGCGCGCTCCACGCTCCTATCGAAACAAGACCCGGCGCTCGGGGAAGGCCTGCAAGCCGCGCTCGAGCAAGAAGGCATGCGTATCCTCACCCACGCCACCGTGAACAAAGTCAGTTATGGCCGCCAGTGGTTGCGTAAGCGGTTTAGCATCGAGGTCGATGGCGAGACCATTCACGGCGATCAGCTACTGGTAGCGACGGGCCGGCAACCGAACACCGCTGCGATAGGCATTGCCGAAGTGGGCATTAAGACGACCGCGACCGGCGCGATCGTGATCGACGATCACATGCGAACGACGGCCGAGCATATCTATGCCGCGGGGGACTGCACCAATCAACCGCAGCTCGTGTATGTCGCCGCCGCGGCCGGCACGCGTACCGCGGTCAACATGATGGGCGGCGATGCCAGCCTGGACCTTTCCACCCTGCCCGCCGTGGTTTTCACCGATCCCCCGGTAGCTACGGTGGGCTTGACGGAGGCGCAGGCTAGGGCGCGCGGGATCGAGGCCGAGAGCCGCATCTTGACTCTGGACAATGTGCCGCGCGCGCTCGCCAACTTCGAGACCCGGGGCTTTATAAAACTCGTGGCCGAGCGTGCGACCGGAAGGCTGCTGGGTGCGCAAGTGTTGGCCGCGGAAGGCGGGGAGATCATCCAAAGCGCCGCCCTTGCCCTGCGTAACCGTATGAGCGTGCAGGGGCTTGCGGATCAATTGTTCCCGTATCTTACGATGGTCGAGGGGCTCAAGCTCTGTGCCCAGAGCTTCACCAAGGACGTAAAGCAGCTCTCGTGCTGCGCCGGCTGACAGAGCGGGGACCGCTCTCACGACGCCCCTGCGTTTAAGCGTTACAATACTACCCGTGTCCGGCAACAGTTTCGGCGTATTGTTCAGCGTCACCACTTTCGGGGAGAGCCACGGCCCGGCCTATGGCTGCATCGTCGACGGTTGTCCGCCCGGACTCGGGTTGTCCGAAGAGGATCTGCAGCGCGATCTCGATCGGCGCAAGCCCGGAACCTCCCGGCACACGACCCAGCGGCGTGAAGCCGACCTCGTGAAGATCCTCTCGGGTGTCTTCGAAGGCAAGAC
>Ga0136632_10000604_pt1 | contig 10830 bp, 11 predicted proteins | sample AntDrymUQ6112106_2_FD_104670 | JGI IMG/M metagenome (GOLD analysis project Ga0136632, IMG submission 104670) | Polar desert sand microbial communities from Dry Valleys, Antarctica - metaG UQ611 (21.06) | ecosystem: Environmental > Terrestrial > Soil > Desert | place: Antarctica: Dry Valley...
ATCGAGAGCCCGAGCCCCGCGCCGCCCCCTGTGCGTCCGTCGTCTGCCCGGCTGAATCGCTCGAAGGCGCGCCGCTGAAAGTCCGTTGGGATGCCGTTTCCCTGGTCGCTGACCTCGAGGACCGTCGCGCCGGGCTCGGTGCGCGCCGAGAGGCGGACCTCGCCCTTGCCGTGGCGTAGGGCGTTGTCGACGAGGTTGCCGAGCGCCTGCTCGATGCGAAGCGGGTCGAGCTCACCCCGGGAGCCGGGCGGAGCCGATACGGCGATCTCGCGACCCCCCTCGGCCGCGCGAGCGGCGAAGCGATTGCGCACGTTCTCGAGCAGCGGCTCGAGAGGGGTGGTCTTGCGCGCGATCGGCAGCCGTCCCTGGTCGCTGCGGGCGATGACCAGCAGGTCCTCGGCGAGGCGGGCGAGTCGGTCGACCTCCTCGGCGGTCGATTGCAGGGCCGCGCGAAGCTCGTCGGAGGAGCGGCCCGGCCGGCGGGCGAGCTCGAGCTCGGTTCGCAGGATCGCCAGCGGCGTGCGCAGCTCGTGGCTGGCATCCGCGAAGAATACCCGCTCGCGCTCGAGCGAGCCCTCGATGCGGTCGAGCATCTCGTTCAGCGTCTCGCCGAGACGGTGCACCTCGTCGGCGGCGGCAGGGAGTGGGAGGCGCTCGCCGCTTTGCTCCAGCGTGATGCCGGCGGCCCGGAGGCGCATCGCCTCGACGGGTGCCAGGGCGCGGCCGGCGAGCAGGTAGCCGAGCAGCGAAGCCAGCAGGATCGCGACCGGGCCGCCGATCGCGAAGGCGCCGGTGAGCCCGGCGAGCGCTTCGGCTTTGTCCGCTGTCGTGCCGCCGACGACGACCGTGTAGGTGCCCGCGGACGTGGTGACCGAGCGGGCGAGCACCTTCGCCCTCCCGTCGATCCCGGGCAGGTCCCGCTCGTCCAGCGACACGGACCCGGTCGACGCCCGTTGTGCCTCGGCGGCGGTGATGGCGGGCCCGCTGCCAGGGCCGAGCGTCGTCGCGACGACGTCGCCGCGGGGGCCGAGCACCTCGGAGAAGCTGTCTTCACCTTCGACCAGGCGCTCGCCGTCCAGGCTCGGGCCGTCTGCGCCGGAGCTCACGACCAGCGCCGCGACGTCGTCGGCGCGCGAGCTCAGGCTTTCTTCGAGCGCCTCGTCGAGGTCGCTTCGGACCTTCAGGTAGGTGAAGAGCCCGGCCAGGGCAAGCACCGCGATCATCGCCGCCGCGAATGCGGCAGTCAGGCGCGCCCGGATCGAGAGCCTCGAGATCACGACCCGGAGGTAGAGGCTTCGGTGATCTTTCGGAACCGGTAGCCCGAGCCGCGCACGGTCTCGATCGTGTCGGTGCCGAATGGCAGGTCGATCTTCTGGCGCAGGTAGCGCACGTAGACGTCGACGACGTTGGAGCGGTTCTCGTACTCGTAGTCCCAGGCGTGCTCGAGCAGCTGGTAGCGGGAGAGCACCTCCCCGGGGTGGCGAATGAAGCCCTCGAGCAGCGAGAACTCCTTGGCCGACAGCGAGATCTCGCTATCGCCTCGCCAAACCTGCCGCGTTGCGGGGTCCATCCGCAGGCCGCCGGCCTCGATCACGGCGGGGCGCTCGACGGGCCCGCGGCGCGCGAGCGCACGCAGGCGGGCCAGGAGCTCGGCGAACGAGAACGGCTTCGCCAGGTAGTCGTCGGCGCCGCCGTCGAGCCCGGCGACGCGGTCCTCGACGGCATCCCGCGCCGTCAACATCAGGACGGGCGACCAGACGCCGTCGTCGCGCAGCCGCCTGCAGGTCTCGAAGCCGTCGATGCCGGGCAGCATCACATCGAGGACGATCGCGTCGAACTCGGTCGAGCCGGCCATCCAGAGGGCGTCCTCTCCCTTCGTCGCGACGTCGGTGACGATCCCCTCCTCACGCAGCCCGCGGCGGATCAGCGCCCCCATCTTCACCTCGTCCTCGACGACCAATACCCGCATGCGACCACGTTTCCCCAGGTTGATGAGAGTCAGATGAGAGTGACAGATCGTTTTGCTTGCTCGCCGATTCGTGCGAGGCTGCACGGAGCCTTCGAACCGAAGGTGAAACCCCGATCGAGGAGAGACATGGCAGACAGCGTTTATCGCGTCACCGAAGTGGTTGGAGTCAGCTCGAAGTCCTGGGAGCAGGCGACCCAGACCGCCGTCGCGGCGGTCGGCTCGTCCGTGCGGGACCTGCGCATCGCCGAGGTCATCCGTCAGGACGTGACGATCGAGGACGGGAAGGTCTCCGAGTTCCGCATCCGCCTCGGTGTCTCGTTCAAGTACGAGAGCTCCGACGGCGCGTCGTAGTCAATACGCCTCGCGCCGGTCGCACGCTCGAATCAGGTGACTCCGACCCCCCGACGCGATAGGTTCCGGCAGGACCATGGCGACGCAACGCAAGCCAAGCGAAACGGCGAAGCGGCAGGAGAAGAAGCGGAAGGAGAAGCTGGCCGCGGTCAAGCAGCAGGTCGAGGACGGAAGCCTCGTGATCCGGAAGATGACCGCCGCGGAGCGCAAGAAGTTCCCGCCGCAGAACCGCAGCAAGAAGAAGCGCTGAAGTTGACGCGCAGGGCTAGGCCGGCTCGTCGGGGGGCGCGTCCGGCACGTCGGCACGGTTGAATTTGCTGCCCATGCGCCGCAGCGGGTGCAGCGTGTGCCCGAGCTCGTCGATCTTCGGCGGCAGGGCCTCGACGCTTCCGCCCATGGCCTCTACCGCCTGGCGCATCTTCTTGACCTCGTCGTCCAGAGACTCGACCTTGGCCTCGATCGCCGCGAGCAGGCTAGCCAGCTCGGGCAGTACCTGGATGTGGCGCGCGATCGTCTTCAGGTCGTCGATCGGGCCGTTCTTCAGCATCTTCGGCAGCGCAGCCAGGGCCGCGAGCCCGGCAGGGGTCGTCTTCTCCTCGCCCATCCGCGGCGAACACTAATACGCTGCTCGGCGATGCCGCCCGACCCCGAGCGCGTGAAGATCGAGACCGCCGACGGCGTCGCCTCGGTGCGCATGACCCGAGGTGACAAGCACAACGGGCTCGACTGGTCGATGTTCGAGTCGCTGAACGCGGCCCTCGACGAGCTGGCCGACGCGGAGCACGTCCGCGCGGTGGTCCTGTCGGGCGAAGGCCCCAGCTTCTGCGCCGGGCTCGACTTCAAGAGCTTCACGTCGGGCGAGGGCGGGGGAGGGGACCTGCTGGGTGAAGGTTTCGCGACCTCGGTCGACTCGCCGGCCAACTTCGCCCAGCGGGTCGCCTACGGCTGGCGTGAGCTGGAGGTTCCCGTGATCGCCGCGCTGCAGGGCAACTGCCTCGGCGGCGGGCTGCAGATCGCGCTCGGAGCCGATGTCAGGATCGCGGCACCCGGGACGAGGATGTCGGTGATGGAGATCCGATACGGCCTGATCCCGGACATGAGCCTGAGCCGGACGCTCCCCAGGCTGGTCCGCGACGACGTCGCGCGAGAGCTCACCTACACCGGGCGCGTGGTCGAGGCCGACGAGGCCCTGTCGCTCGGGCTGCTGACCCGGATCGCCGACGATCCCCTGGCGGGCGCGAACGAGCTCGCCGCCCAGATCGCGGCCGCGCCGCCCCCGGCGATCCGCTCGGCCAAGCGCCTGTGGAACGAGTCCTGGAACGCCGGCGACGCCGACGGGCTGGCGCTGGAGGCGGAGCTGCAGCGCGCCCTCATCGGAGCGCTTACTGGGTAGCCCGCAAGACTTGTTGCAGGTTTTGTTAAGGATTCCTCACATTGCAGGAGAATGGGTAGCCTCGGCTTCGTGGCTCCGAACTTCCGTGCCCGCCGGCTCGCGCTCGGCCTTGCTCTCCTCATGCTCGGCACCGTTTCGGCGCTAGCCGTCACGCAGGGCGCCCCGGCCCAGACCGAAAGCTCGTCCGCCGGAGAGCTCGAGGCCAAGATGGGCGAGCTCGAGTCGAATGTCGACCAGCAGGGGGACCTGCAGTCGAGGATCGACGCCCAGAACGACGAGATCAACGCGGTCATCGCGGCCGAGTCCGAGCTGCGCCGCAAGGCCGACGGGGTCCAGGCCGAGCTCGACGCCCGCCAGGCCGAGCTCGACAAGGCGACCCAGGAGCTGAACGACCAGAAGGCCTACCTCGCCGAGATCAGGGCCCGGCTCGACCGCGCGATGGTGGCCCTCGAGGAGCTGCTGGTCCAGATGTACAAGTCGAACGACGCCGACACCCTCGGCATCGTCCTCAACTCGGACAGCTGGGACGAGGTCGTCAGCCAGACCGACTACATCAACCGCATCCAGGAGCACGACGAGGCGGTGGTCGAGCGCGTCAGTGGGCTGCGCGAGGAGATCGAGGTCATGGTGGCCCAGCTCCAGGAGGTCCAGGAGCGGATCAAGGTCACCCGCGACGAGGTCGCGGCGCAACGGGCCGAGCTCGCACAGGCCCAGAGCGAGGTCGAGGCGCAGCACTCGCAGCTAGTCGCGATGCGCTCCGAGCGCCAAGCCGACCTGGCCGCGCTGCAGGCGCAGGAGAAGACGCTCGAGAAGGACCTCGGCACGTCGATCCCGGGCCCCGGCGAGCGCGCCGCCCTGATCAACGGCGAGGCCGTCGCACCCGCGGGCGCCCCGCTGGTCGTGAAGGCGGTCATCGACGCGGCCAACGCCATCAGCGACAAGCCCTACATCTGGGGCGGCGGCCACGGCTCCTTCGAGGACGACGGCTACGACTGCTCAGGCGCCGTCAGCTACGCGCTGAACGGCGGCGGGCTGATCGACAGCCCCCTCGACTCGAGCGGATTCCTCGCGTGGGGATCTCCCGGTGCTGGCAACTGGATCACCATCTACACGTACTCAGGGCACATGTACATGATCGTCGCCGGACTGCGCTTCGACACCGGCGGCCCGGGGGGCGGCAACGGTCCTCGCTGGTCCTCGATCATGCGCGAGACCTCGGGCTTCACCGCCCGCCACGCGGACGGCTTCTAGGCAGCGGGCAGATCCCTCTCTAGAGTTTCCGGCGTGGGGACCATCTTCGGGCTCGCGATCGCCCTCGCCGGACTCATCGGCGGCGGAGTCCTGATCTCCCAGGACAGCTTCGACCTCGGGGTCCTGGTCATCATCGCCGGCGGCGTGCTCGGGTTCGGGGTCGCTTGGATCATGCAGTACCTGGCGCTGGGTAAGGCGGTGTGGGACTGGGTCCAGCTCATGCGCCGCAACCCCGACTCGGTGCGCGTCGTGTCGGTGCACCCACCGAAGGGGTTCATCATCCGCCGGGACGCCGTGGTGACCATGGATGTGATGCACGAGGGCGCGACCACCCGGAAGGAGCAGGGGATCCCGATCCCGTGGCTGCCTGCCTTCCTCTGGCGGGTCGCGGGCAAGGTACCCACGCCGATCGGCAGGCTGACCGACAAGCGGGACCTGAACACGAAGGTCTGGGGACGCAGCGGGGACTAAGGCTCAAGGTGCGGGCGTGTAGAGCGTCACCTTCCCCTGCTTGCCCTTCAGCTCGACGTCGCTTCGCGGCTTCAGCTCATAGGTGCCATCGAGCAGGTTCCTGGTGTCCTCGCTGATCAGGATCGTGTCGCCGGTCTCGCGGGTCGCCGCCTCGATCCGCGCGGCGACGTTGACGGCGTCGCCGATCACGCTGAACTCGAGCCGGCCCGCGCCCCCGATCGAGCCGGCGACCACCGTGCCCGAGTTGATGCCGATCCCGATCTCAAGTTCGCCCTTCAGCTCCCTCTCGATCCGGGCGCAAAGCTCGATCGCGGCCTTCATCGCCCGCTCGGCGTGATCTTCGGCAGGGCGGGGGGCGCCGAACACGGCGAGCAGGCCGTCGCCGACGAACTTGTCGACGTGGCCGCCGTGGTCGCGGACCACCGGCACGGCGATCTCGAACATGCGGTTCAGCGTCGCCACGACCTCGCGCGCGGGGGCGCGCTCCGCGAAGCCCGTGAAGTCGCGCACGTCGAGGAACACCAGCGTCACCTCGACCTCCTCGCCCTCCATCCCTCCCTCCTCGAGGATGTGCTCGGCGACGTCGCGGTCGACGTAGGTGCCGAACGCCTCGCGGATCCGCTCGCGCTCGCGCAACCCCCCGACCATGCGGTTGAAGCCGGCCTGCAGCAGGCCCAGCTCGCTGGCGTCATACACGGGGACCTCGACGTCGAAGTTGCCCCCCTCGACCTCGTTGATCGCGCGCCTCACCGAGGTGATCGGGTCCGCCGCCGCGCGCGCGGCGAGGATGATCGCGAACAGGCCGAAGACGAGCGCGATCCCGCCGAGCGCGACCACGGTGCGCGCCAGCTCGCCGCGGCCGATGTCCTCGCCGCCGACCGTGTAGATCGCGACGATCACCAGGCCCAGCAGGGGCACGCCGGTCCCGAGCGCCCATGCGATCACGCTGCGGGCCACGACGCCGGGGACGACGGGCCGCCTCGGCGGGCGGGCCATCATCGCCTTGGCCGTAGCCGCGCGCAGAACCCTCTCGGAGAGCAGGTATGCGAAGGCCGTCGTCGTGATCCCGCCGAGGGCCACGGTGATCGCGACCGCGACGCCGAGCTCGCCGTCATACGAGGTGTTCAGGGCACCGAAGATCACCACGGCGGCGAGCCACAGGACGGCGTTGACGAGCGCGAGGCGCAGCGGGCCGAGCAGCACCTCGCGCCTCTCGGCCTCCGTCGGGTCGCGCTCCTCGTCGAGGAAGTTTCGCATCGCGCGCATCCGCTTCGTGCCCCAGAGGCTGCCGACCACGAGCGCGCCGCCGAGGTAGACGCTGAAGCCGATCAGGTTGACGACCCGGTTCTCGGTCGCGTCGGACAGCTCTGGGGTGGGTACGACGAAGTTCGCGAACACGAACACGATCACCGCCCCGACGATGTTCGCGAAGGTGATCGAGAGCGTCAGCAGCAGGCGGGTGCGCCTCGCCAGCGCCCGGCCCGTCCGGGCGGCCTGTGGTCCCAGCCACGCCAGTGGCCCTCTGAGCAGGGTTCGAGCCTTAGCTATCGGCAGGGCCCGGCTGAGCCGCCAGCGCCTCTTCGGCGCTCGCGTGGATCGGCAGGGCCGACGCGACGCCGGTGACGTCGAGGATCCGCACCACCTGCGGCTTCGCGGCGGCGAGCGCGAGGCTGCCCCCGTTCCCCTCGGCGGCCTCCCTGCCGATCAGCAGCGCGCGGATGCCGCTGGAGTCGATGAAGTCGCACGACGACAGGTCGATGGCTATCGCGCTCCCGGCGGAGGCGATCGACTTCAGCTCCTCTGCGAGACGGTCGTGCGTCGAGAGGTCGAGCTCGCCCACGACGCGAACGATCGTGCCGCCCTCCAGCTGCTCGGCGCCGATCGAGAACTCGGCGGTGGTCTCAGGTTCATGCTGCGTCCCCATCGGCCAGATTCTACGGGCACCCGCGCGTGCGGTCGCGTCCGGGGCCGCCCCTGCAGATGTCCTTACCGCCGCCGCCCGAGATCCGGTCGCGTCCCTGCTCGCCCAACAGGGTGTCGAGACCGCGGCCGCCCGTGATGCGATCGGGTCCCCTCCCTCCGCAGACGAGGTCGTTCCCTCCAAGGGCCCGGATTCGGTCCGCGCCGCCGGCTGCGGCGATGATGTCGCGCCCGGCGGTTCCGACCAGCAGGTCGCTGCCGTCGGTGCCGCTGATCGTCGGAAGCCTGGCGCTGCACCCGGGTCCAGGGGCCACGTTCGGCAGCAGGGCGTCGACCGCGTCGGCGGGAACGTCGGCGGGAAGGACGGTGATGATTCGCGACTCGACGTCCGTCGCGCCCTCGTTGTCGGTGACCCGGACGGCGATCACATAGCCGCCGGGAGAGGTGAACGCGCGCTGGGCCGCCAGCCCGGTCGCGTCATCGAAGGCGCCGTCCGCGTCGAGGTCCCACTCGGTCGAGGCGATGGCGCCGTCGGGGTCGTCGGAGGTCGAGATGAAGTTGACCAGCTGCCCCGTGCGCGGGGCGAGCGGGCTGACTCTGTAGCCGGCCACCGGCGGAGCGTTGCCCGGCGCGTCGAAGCCGCAGGCCGCGGCCGCGGCCCAGTCCTGGGTCACCTCTTGGCCTCGGTTGACCGAGATCTGGACGGGGCCGAAGACGGTGGGATCGCCCGCGCGCTTGCAGGTCATGCTCCAGGTCTCGGCCGGGGGATCGCGTGGCGGCCCAGCGTCGACCGCCGGGCGGCTGGACGGGTTGACGTGCCACTCGTAGGTGCCCGAGGCGCCGACGCGCAGAGTGGTGTCGAGGTTTTCCGCGACGCTCGCCGGCCCTCCCGGCGGGTTGCTGGTCGGCGCGGTGAACTGCTTTTGCAGGCGCAGGGTCGCCCCGGGGGGTGCGGCGCCCTTGACGATCCCGTGGTCGGCGCTCGAGCCGGCGATCTCGCCGGCCCGCAGGAAGGCCTCGCGCGCGCCGAGCCCCGCGTGGGTCGCGTCGCCCAGGTACTCGGTGACGACCATGTTCGGGTAGCTGCCGTGGAAGTTCGGGCCCCGCGCCTCGGGGGTGTAGCCGTAGGCGCCCTGGGCGAAGTAGTTCCAGTCCTCGGCGGCACCGGTGATGTCGCCGAGGGTCTCGTAGCCGAGCTCGGAGGTCCATCCTGTCGCGGCGCCCATCGAGTCGCCCAGGCTCTTCATCGCCGCCTCGTCCTCGGTGACGGTGATCACGTCGTCGAACCCGGGCTGGCGCAGCCACTTGCCGTCGTCGGTGAAGGTGTGGTTGGTGATGAACATCGTGGGGTGGATGCCCGAGGTGAACCGGTGCACCGCTTCGGACTCGGGCTCCGAGAAGGGCGAGGGGCCCCGATAGGCCTGCGAGCTTGCCATCGGATACGAGCCCTCGCCTCCCCAGTAGTAGCCGTAGTTGCGGTTCAGGTCGACGCCCGACGTGCGCTGGGCGCACGGGATCGCGGCGTCGGCGGGGTTGAGCGGCCTGCAGTTCTTGCGGCGGTAGGCGCCCGACCCCGCGGCGCTCTGGCCCACCGTCGCGGAGTCGTCGTCGTCGGTCAGCGGGTTGAACCCGAAGCTGCGCGAGGCGACGAAGCCGTCCACGTTGACGACCGGGACGACGACCACGCGGATGTCGCCGAGCAGGCTCTGGACGCGTGCATTCCCCTGGTTGAACCGGATGACCAGGTCCCGGGCGAACTCCATCGGGAATTCGGCCGAGGGCCACTCGCGCGCGTGGTGGCCGCCGAAGTTCAGGTAGACGGGGCGGCCGTCGTCGGTGCGCAGCACGTCCTGGGCGATCTCGACGCCCTGGATCGGGCGGCCCTCCAACGAGGTGCCGATCGTGACCTCGCGGACCAGCAAGGGGTTGGCGTCGGCGAGGGCTTTCAGCTCGCTCGTGAAGTCGGCGTACTGGCGGTAGGTGTCCCGGCCGCTGGGCAGGTTCGAGCGGCTGCCGATCCCGCCGCTCGACTCGGCCTCGCGCGCCGCGGCGTCGGCCGCCGGCAGGTCGGCGATCAGGGGGGAGGCCTCGAACCCGGCGGAGTCCAGAAGCGCGCGCTCGGCCGACGAGTAGAGGACGACCGTCGCCCGGTCCGGCGAGACGTCGTGGGTAACGTCGATTCCGAGCTGCTCGAGCCGCTCGACGCCGCCGGGGCCCGAGACTGATACGGACTCGAGCGAGATCCGCTCGTTCGCCCCGGGGCCGGGCCGCAGCGCGTCGAGCGCAGTCTCGAGATCGGCCGTGCTCGAGCGGCCGTCGAGCCTGCAGGCCTGGACCGTCAGCGGTTGGCCCGCGGGCGCCAGGGTGGCCGCGCTCTCGTCGGAGCCGAACGCCGTCGAGGCGGCGACGGGCACCCCGTTCGGCCCGAACACGGCGAGGTCCCAGTCCGAGCGCTCGTCGCCTGCGAGCCGTGCCGTCAGGATCGAGCGGTCGGGCGACGTGACGGTGCGCACCGCGATGCCGGGCGAGCCGGGTTCAAGCGCGGCGGCGCACTCCCGTGAGACCGGCTCGGGGACCTCGAGCCGCTCGGCCGACGCGCTGGCGGGCGGGGCCAGAGCAATGAGCCCGAGCACGGCAGCGAGGGTGAATCGTCTATGCGAAGCCACCATCGCCCGAAATTACCGGGTGGCGGTCTCCGGTGTGGCAGTCACGCACAGATCAGGCGTCGCCCGGGGGCCCTCTTCGTAGATACTCCGCGCGAGATGCCCGCCCTCAACGTCGAAGAGCTCGAGCGCCAGTTCAACGCCGCCATGGAGGAGGCCGACACGGGCTCGACCATGGAGGCCATGCGCCAGGTCTACGGGGAGCTCGGCTCCGACGATGCCGAGGTGGTCGCGGCCATCCTGCACCCCAAGTTCGAGCTTGAGATCGAGGCGACATTCATCTCCGGAAAGTCATACAAGGGGGCCAAGGGCTTCGCCGCCTGGCGCAAGGACATGGCGGGCCTGTTCGAAGAAAGCCGCTTCCAGCCGGTCGGCGTTCGCGGCGCGGGCTCGGACCGCTGGGTGGTCCTGGGCCGCCTGCACGTGGTGGAAGCGGACGGGGGAGACGAGCTGGACTTCCCCTTGGCCCACGTCCTCGAGCAGCGCGACCGCAAGGTGGCCCGGATCGCGGTCTACTCGGAGGTCTCGGTGGCGCTCGAGTCGGTCGGGATCTACTTCTAGCGCCCCCGGGGTCCGCGCCTGTGAGCTGGCCGCCGGGCGTGGCCCCGGGGTCGCACATCTAGGAACACCAATCCTGAAACACCAACTGGAGCGCCCCCGGGGCCACCCCCGACACCCAGCTCACGGGTGCCGGGGGCGGGCCCGGTGTGCCGAATCCGTGTTCTTCAGGAATGGTTTCCTGATCTCCGCCCCCGGGGCCACCCCCGGCGGCCGGCCCCGGGGGACCGACCGCGCGGGGGGTGGGAGTTAGG
>Ga0136632_10000605_pt1 | contig 10826 bp, 9 predicted proteins | sample AntDrymUQ6112106_2_FD_104670 | JGI IMG/M metagenome (GOLD analysis project Ga0136632, IMG submission 104670) | Polar desert sand microbial communities from Dry Valleys, Antarctica - metaG UQ611 (21.06) | ecosystem: Environmental > Terrestrial > Soil > Desert | place: Antarctica: Dry Valley...
GATTCCGCAGACGTCGGCGAATGGCTCTCCTCGGTCGGCGTCGGCGGGTAGGTCTCTTCGGTCGGCGGATGAGACGACTCGTCGCTCGCGGGCATCTGCGGCTCCGTGGGCAAGGGCGTCACCGGATGGCTCGGCGCCGGCCCGGCATGACGATCTACGGGCGGCGGAGGCGTCGGCGCGTCTTCGGGACGCGGGTCCGGAGCGGGCCAGGCCTGCGTGACGTCGGGGTCGGTCGCCGGCGCGCCCGGATCGGCTACCAGGCCATCAGCCTCTGCCGCGGACTCCTCGGCGCCAGGCGCCGCAGGATCGGGATGGACCTCGGGCTCCGCGGGCACCGGTTCCGGCGGCGCCAGGTCGGTGGCGAGCTCCGCGGCGAGCGGGTCGCCATGGGGAGGCTGCACGTCGTCGTGTCCCTGGACGGGCGCATCGAGGACCTGCGGCTCCGCAAGCGCCTGCGCGCCCTCAGCCTGCGACAGATGCTCCGTCGCTGCGGCGCCAGCCTCATCCGCCTCCTCGGGCTCGAGCGGCAGCTCGCCGCGCCTGACAGGCCCGAGCGCCTCGGTCTCCTGCGCCTTGACCTCGTCGTCGCTCGCCCCGTGCTGGCGTTTCAGCTCGAGATGCTGGCGGATGGCGTCGTCGAGAACACCCATCGCTCGTAGCGTAGACGAATCCCCTACGAGGCTGCAGACGCGGTTTCAGCGAGCTCGACGCGGTTCTTGCCGGCCCGCTTGGCGCGGTAGAGCGCCGCGTCGGCCGCCGCGATCAGCGTGGCCTTGTCCGCTGCCGAGTGCGGCAGCGAAGCGACGCCGAAGCTCGCCGTGATCGCCAGCGCGCCCTCGCCGTCGAGGCGCTCGACGCGCAACTGGGCGACCGCGGCGCGAGCGCGCTCGGCGAGTTGCTGCGCGCCATCCACGCCCGTGCCCGGAAGCACGATCGCGAACTCCTCGCCGCCGTAGCGAGCCGGCTCGTCGATCTCGCGCGAGAGCTCCGCGAGCACGCCGCCGATCTCACGCAGCACCCGATCGCCCTGGAGATGCCCGTGGCTGTCGTTGATGCCCTTGAAGTCGTCGATGTCGAGCATGATCAGGCCGACCTCGCCGCCGAAGCGGCGGCTGCGCTCGATCTCGCGGTCGAGGGCGCCCTGCATGTGGCGTGCGTTGAAGAGTCCGGTGAGGTCGTCGGTGATCGCCTGGTGCTGGACGCTCTCGTGCAGGTCGGCGTTCTCGATCGAGACCGCCGCCTGGTTGGCGAGATAGGAGAGGAGGTCGTGCTCGGAGCGATCGAAAGCGTTTCCGCGGCGAGCGATCGAGATCGCGCCGAGCACCGTCTGCTCACCACCCTCGAGCCGCGCGCGCAGCAGCGTCGCGAGCGCGTGGACTCCGTCGATGGTGGCCTCGCCGTTGCCTTCGACCCGGAACGCCTCCCGCTCGGCGGCCTCGAGCGCGTGTCCCAGCTGCTCGTCGGGCTCTCCCTCGGTCGCGGCCTCCAGCCGGCGCTCATCGAGCGGCCGCGTCCGACCGACTTCGGCGTCGCAGGCCTGAACGGCGGTCCTGATCGTCAGATCGACTATCCCGGGACGATCGAGCCCCGCGGCGAACGCCTCCCCGACGCTGCGGATCGCCGCTTCGAGCTCGCGCCGCTTGCGCTCGACCTCCTCGATCTTGCTCTCGAGCTCCTTCGACATGCTGTTGAACTCGACGCCGAGCTCGGCGAACTCGTCCGAGCCCTGGATCGGGACCGGAGTCGAGAAGTCGCCGGCGCCGAGCCGCCGGGCGGCGCGCAGGAACTGCTCGACCTGACCCTGGAGGGCGCGTACGACGAACACCGACGAGGCGAGCGAGAGCACGAGGAATCCGAGCAGGACGGCTCCGATCAGCAGTCGGCGGTCGGTGATCGACGAAGACAGCTCGCCCGACTCGTCGAAGACCCCGATGCTGACTACCGGGCCGACGCGCGCGGGCACGCGCTGGAAACGCCCGCGGTACTCGCGCCCGGCGATCTCCACGTCGCCCGAGCGGGGGCGCGCGGATTCGTCATCGGAGATCGTGGATGCCAGCAGGCGATTCGCGACGAACACGCGCGCATCGAGACCCGTCGCCCGCGCCGCCTCGCGCGCGTAGTCGGGCGCGCTCGTCGTCGAGACCGACAGCACGCCGATGTCCGCGCCGCCGGGAACTGTGAGCGTCGCAACGGCGGGCGCGACGGTGTCGCGCGCTCCGGCGCGGGCGATCTCGCCGCCGCCCTCTCCGTAAATCGCCACCGACTCGACGTCGCTGTCGCGGGTGAGTCGGTCCAGGCGACGCTCGACCCCCGCCGTGTCGCCCCGACTCAGGGCGCGAACCAACGAGTCGTCCTCGGCGATGCGCTCGAGGTCGACGCGAGCTTCGGCGCGCTGATCGGCATAGAGCGAGAGGGCGGTCTGCAGGCCCTGCGCCAGCCGAGCATCGGTCTTGCCGGTCTCGCTGTCCGAGGTCAGGCTGAACAGCACCAGCGCGACCGCGATCATCGGAACGACCACGATGATCGCGAAGAACAGGGAGAGGCGGCTGCGGAAGCTCATTTCCTGACTGCCCGAATACGGCATCGTCCCGATGCGCGGGCGCCTTGAGCAAGGCTAACCGCGTCGCAGGAGGGCGTCAGCCGCGAGGGTCCTGGACTGGCGGCTACCATGAACCGTCGCGCCCGCTGTGGTGGGCCACGCGGGGCTATAGCTCAGCTGGAAGAGCGCCTGGATCGCACCCAGGAGGTCGTCGGTTCGAGTCCGACTAGCTCCACTTCAGATATTCCCACAAGCGGCGCGGTTCTGGTTCGCGCTTCCGAGAGCCGGACTGACCGAGGGCCTCAATCACTTGGTTGCGGTCGGACTCGAACGCTCCGTCCACCCTCAAGACCCGTCCGTCGCGGAACGTGTACCGCACCGCGCCCCACTCATCGAGCTCGATGCCGCTCGCAGCACCAACTGCATGAATCCGGCCGATGACCAGTATCTGATCGCGTCCTTGGTCGATGACTTCGTCGATCTCGGCGTCCCAGTCCTGCCAAGCCTCGTTCCACGCTTCCATTGCGCGACAGTGGCCTTCGGGCCCGTAGTAGACCGAATCGAGACCGACCACTTCACGGGAATTTTGGGTGAAGCGCGTCTCGACCGCCGGATCGTCGATGTAAGGGACGAGCTCAAAATCTCCACGATTCCAGGCCTCGAAGGCGGCCTGCGCGGCCCTGTGCAGCAGCGCGCTACGGACGCGGGAATTCGGTGGAAGTCGCAGAACCGAGCGCGCGGTCCGCTGCGCCAGGGTCGGCCAGCGAAGCCCAGCGCGCTCAGCGACCGTGCGCTGCCTCTTGGCCCGATCCCGTGACATCGCCGCGCAGTGTCGCCTACTCCGACAGCCCCACGGCTTCGAGGGCCTCGTTCGCGTCGGAGAAGCCCTGGCGGCGCACGATCCTGCCGTCCCGGACGGTGTAAAGCTCGCCGTGGCGCTCGTCCATGTCGAGGCCGCTGCTGCTGCGCCCGGTCTCGCGGATGAACACCACGATGTGGTCGCCGCCCGCGTCGATGACCCGTTCGACCTCGACGTGCCAGCTCTCCCCCCAGATGTCCGACCAACGGGTGATGTGATCCATGATCGCGTCGAGGCCGCGGCCCACCTGCCCGTCGGGAAGGTTCGTACCGTCCCATTCGACATCGGGGTCATACGACGACAGCGCGGTCTGAAAGTCGTTGGCCAAGAACGCCTCCCACATCCGCCGCACGATTTCGACATTCTCCTGCGACATCGCCCGCGCAGTATCGCGCTCACGCCACCAGGAGGGCAATACTTGCCCTGATCCACGGGTATCCGACGGCATCCAACCGCATCCGCGGCCGTCGCCGGCCCAGGTAGAAGCGGCGCGACGCCGCTCTATGAGAGCGTTTGAGACCAATCTGGCCTCGATCCGCTCCCCCGCATCGCACCCAGGAGGTCGTCGGTTCGAGTCCGACTAGCTCCATTGTTCTCGCCGTGCCGCCCGCTACTCCGACAGTCCCACGGCTTCGAAGGCGTCAGCGCGATCCACGAAGGCGTCGATCTGGATTACGAGGCCATCGCGGGTCGTGTAGATCCAGCCGGGACGTGCCTCGACCCTCGCGCCGCTGTCCTTGCCGCGCGAGAGCAGGCGCATGAGCACCAGCACCCGGCCGTCCTCGAGGCCAATGATGTCCTCGGCCTCGAAGATGAACTCGTCGAAGCTCTCGCCGAACTGCCCCCAGTAGGCGCGGACGGCCTCAACGCCCCGGTAGATCCCAGCCTCCGGCAAGCGCGGGTCCGTGTGAAACTCGATCTGCGGATCGAGAAACTCGTATACCACTGCCATCGAGTCGTGATCGAGCGCATCTACCACCGGCCCGGTGCGATCGGCGTGGCGGCTCGCCTCGGCGAATACCTGACGCACGATCTCCACGTTCTCCTGCGACATCGTTCGCGCAGTATCGCGCGTGCGTGAAGAGCCGTGGTACTAACCGTGGTACCGAACTGAGCGAAACTCAGGTGACCTCAGAGCACCTCAGATCATCTGACAGAGCCGGATACGCCTGAGCCGACCCCCAGATGCCGTTATCGCACCCAGGAGGTCGTCGGTTCGAGTCCGACTAGCTCCATCCCCAGGAAGCCCTGCTACGGGGGGCTTTCGGCGATGACCAGCCCAAAGAGACCATCCGCAAACCGACGCGAATACGGGCACTAGTGCCCATATCGGCTCTGTGTGCCGGTAACTGAGCGCGACGAGAACGCTTCCTCTGCCCACCGAAGCTGACACTTGCCGGACGTACGTGGTGCCGGGCCTGTACGCCGCCGGTTGGATGGACGAGCAGATCCGCGAGCAAGTCAGCTTTACGGCTGGGCGCATCATCGTCGGCGGCGGCAAGGTCCGGCGTGGTGGCCGAAAACGCGTCGACTACCTCTTGTCCTATCTCCGGGACCGACCCCTCGCGGTTGTCGAGGCGAAGAGCGAATACCGCTTGCCCTCCGATGGGCTTCAGCAGGCGAAGGATTACGCAGAGATGCTCGATCTCAAGTTCGCGTACAGCACGAACGGTCCTGGGATCGTTGAGCACGACTACACAACGGGACTCGATACCCCGCTCGACACGTACCCGTCACCAGATGAGCTGTGGCGGCGGGACTGCGACGCACGCGGCGTCGACCCGGGTGATCCCCAGGTGCGCGCGCCCTACTTCCACGAGCCGGGACGAGAACCCCGCTACTACCAGGACATCTCGATTCACCGTGCGACCGAGGCGATCCTCAAGGGCGAGCGCCGCGTTCTGCTGACGCTCGCGACGGGCACCGGGAAGACCGTCGTGGCGTTTCAGATCACCGGACGACCTTCTCGTCTCGCCACTGGCCGAGCCACCAGATCGTGTCCTCGAACGGGGTACCGCTACCCCGGCCGTGGGCGCGAACGCGCAGTGCCCCGAGCGTGAACTCCCCAAGGTCGCGCACTTCGACGATCTCGCCGGTGTAGTCGGGAAAGACGTCGAGCATGTTCTCCCACCAGCGACTGATTCCAGCGTGCCCGTGATAGCCGCCCTCCATGGCGACCAGGATGGGACCGCCTCGACGTCGTCGTCCATCAGTGCCAGAAACGCGTCGAGGTCGCGGCGACCCAAGAAGGCGTCATAGAGTCGGTAGGCCAGCTCGGACAAGCAGGCGGTCGCCCCGGCGGCCGGGGCCGCGGGGGCGTTCGGGCTCGCTCTCAGGGCGGGCGCGGACTCGTGAGGATCGCGATCGTCGGGGGCGGGGATCGCCGGCCTGACCGCTGCCCACCGACGTCCCGCGCCGGCTCGCGGAGCACCGGGCGGGCAAGGGCGGCCATTACACGAGCTCGCACCTGCCGGTCGAGCTCGCGTGGTCGTGTGAGGTCGGCACACGTGGGGACGCCTTGCGCGAGGAACGCCGGATCAAGGGCCTGTCATGAGCCGAGAAGATCCGCCTCGCCGCGGGCTCTACCTGACGCGCCTGCTCGGCAGGTTGACGCGTCGCCGGTAACGTGCTCGCCCCATGTGACTGGACTGCCCTGGTCGTCCGCTCGCGTCAGCTGGAGTGACTTAAGATCGCGCGACGAAAGGGCAACAACACGGAGGCGGGATGGGCTTTCTGGACGGGCTGGGCGCCGGGGCGCCGGATCTTTCGAATTGGGCGGCCGAGAAGGGACTCGAGCATCACGACCGCGACAACGTGGTCGGCTATAGCTCCACGTTGTGGCCGGACTGGCCGGACGCGCGGCGCAACGTGATGAGCGGCCTTCTGCCAGGTGGCGAGCCCGGCGTGATCTTCCACAATGTGGGCAAGTCCGCGCACAGGACGGAGTCGGCAGGGCCGTTCGGGATCTTTACGCATAGGACGACCGCCCCAGTGCGGTTCACGCGAATCGGCGCCTTCGTGCCGGAGGGCATTGCCGGGCTGCAGCGCTTTCGTGCTCCAGTCGCCGCCGAGGAGCCCCCCGGGTGGAGCGAGATCGCAGCCGAAGGGATCGGCCTCGAGGGGCGCCACTTCTTCTGCTCGGCAAACGCAGATGCCACCGTGATCGAGCGCGTGATGAAGGCCGGGCTGGCCAAGCGCTTCAGCGCCCTCGATCCCGATGTGACACCCAACTACCGCTTCGGCGTCCTCTTCTTCGAACGGGACGGGCTATTGGCTCCCGCCTCCATCGAGGCGCTCTGCGTAGAGCTGGCCGAGTGCGCCGCGATCCTCAGGAGCGGCGCCCCGCAGGCTGTTGAGGGGGCGCTCGACCGAGACCTGCCCGCCCCTTTCTGGATCAATGAGGCCGACGCCCTCGGACGCGAGGTCGCCGCTCCACCGTCCTACCCTCAGACGGCGGACCAGGAGGGCGTGGGCCTCGACCAGGTCCTGACCCTGAGCTGGATGGCGCTCGCGACAGCGATAGGCACGTCCTACCCCGAGGCCGAGTTGGCGCCGGAGGACACGCTCAGCTTCTATCGCGCCTTCCCCCGCTTCCCGGTCCCCGGCCAGGCAGTGGTGGTGGCAGTCGGAAGGCTCCCAGGCACCGAGATCCAAGGGCGACTCGTCCTCCTGGCCGACAACTACCCCGACAGCTTCAACTACGGCTTCGATGCTTTCATGGTCGATGGAGGCGATGCCAGGGACACCGACGGCGCCTACGAGGAGTCGGGCGGGCTTCGCTACGCCGTACGCGACGGCTGGGCGTGTGTCTGGCGGTCTCGCGAGGAGACGCTCCGGCCCGAGCAGATCGACGCCAGCACGTACGGTGAGCTCGCCGCCCAGGCCGCGACCCTGATCGAGCAAAAGGGCTGGGGCTAGCTCTACCGCGCCCGGGAACGCCTGAGATGCAGACACCCACCGCCGAGCGCCCCCTGGCCTTCCGCGTTGCCTCCGGGGGAGACGTCGTTCAGCCTGCGCCGGACCCACGAGCTCCATGCGCTGATCGCAGAGCACGCTCCCGAGCTGCTCGAGCTCCCAGGCTGCGGCACCCTGACCGCGGCCCGGCTCGCACCTGACCGCGAACTCGATGATGCCGCCTTAGAACAGGCGGAAGGGGGGTCGCCACTCAAGGAGTCCTCCCGCATCGCACCCAGGAGGTCGTCGGTTCGAGTCCGACTAGCTCCACTTCTTCCACTCCGACAGCCCCACGGCTTCGAGGGCTTTCTTTCGGGAGCTCCACGACATGCTGCGTGCCTTAGGCTCCCGCTTGCGATGCCAGGTGCTGACACCTTTCGCTCATCGGCAGACGCTTATGACGGCTTCGTCGGGCGCTATGGCCCGGAGCTCGCAACAGGGTTGATCGACTTCGCGGGTGTTGAGCCTGGGATGCGCACACTCGACGTCGGCTGCGGACCGGGTGCCCTGGCCGCCGTGCTGGTGGAGCGCCTCGGGGCGGCGAGAGTCTCGGCGGCGGACCTATCAGCGCCGTTCGTTGACGCATGCCGGGCGCGCCTGCCCGGGGTCAACGTGGTCGAGGCTGGTGCCGAGGCTTTGCCGTTCGCCGATGGCGCGTTCGACGCCGCCCTTTCGCAGCTCGTCGTCAACTTCATGCGCGACGGCGAGGCGGGAATTCGCGAGATGGCGCGTGTGACCCGCCCTGGAGGAATCGTCGCCTCATGTGTGTGGGATTACGGAGGCGAGATGACGCTGCTTCGCGCGTTCTGGGACGCCGCCCGCGAAGTCGATTCCGAACGCGGCGCAGCCGCTGATGAGGGCGTCGTGATGAGCTGGTGCGCCGAAGGTGAGCTCGCCGAGCTGTGGCGCGCCGCCGGCCTGGGGTCAGTGCGCTTCGGCTCGCTCGTGGCAAGCGCGAAGTACGCGGACTTCGAGGATCTGTGGTCGCCGTTGCCCACCGGAGTTGGACCCGCCGGCGCATTCTGCAAGTCGCTCGAGGAGGACGACCGAGCCGCTCTTCGCGACGCTTTCCACCGACGTCTCGGGGTGGGTGACGGTCCCTTCGAGCTGACCGCACGCGCCTGGTCCGTGGTCGGCAGAGTCCCCAGCTAACAGGCGCACTGCTCGCATTCATGCGAGAGCGAGGCGTCCGAGGTTTGGAGCCGAGACTCCTGCCTGGGACGAGAAGCAAGAGCCGGGCTCACCGATCCGGCCACTGCTACTTCGCGCGAAGAGGCAGAAGCAACCTGGCCTGGGCACGAGTTAATGCGCGTGCGGGCCGAGAGATCAATGGGCACTGGACCGCTTCTGGTGCCAAATCGAGCGTAACCCCCGGTAATTCGCGGCTATTTGTGCCTCGCCGCGGCGGGATCCAGCGGGCGTCAGACCGCTCTCTAGAGCCGAAAACGGCGCCTCCCACGCACAATCGCATTCCCGTATCGCACCCAGGAGGTCGTCGGTTCGAGTCCGACTAGCTCCATTTCACGTTGTCCCTGCTACTCGGCCGATTCTCGTTCTAAGCGCCCGAGAGCTGCGGATCCCGAGCAGCCCCTACGCGGGCCCAATTGCCCCAACTCGTCCGACAGAGCTCGCGGAAAGCGGCGCCTCGGGTTAACATCGCGGTCGGTGAGCCAACTGACCCGACCGCGAACAGGATGGCACGACCCGTGGCGGGTAGTGGCACTGCTCGCCCTGCCGCTCGTCATTCTGCTCGCGGGGCGGGTGAGCGTGGCGCAGGCGACCTTCCCGGGCGTGAACGGGCAGATCGCGTTCCCGACGGGCCGCGGGGGGGAAGACGTGGATCTATTCGCGATCAACTCCGATGGCACCTTCGCGCGCCCGCTCGCGGTTCAGCCGGGCAGGGACTTCCAGCCCGCGTGGTCACCGGACGGCCGGCAGTTCGCGTGGGTCAACAACGCGACCGGAAAGCGGCAGATCCGGATCGCGGACGCCGACGGCCGCAACGTGCGCAGGTTCGTGCAGAGCGACGCCGTCGACTTCGGGCCGGCGTGGTCGCCGGACGGTCGGAAGCTCGTGTTCACGAGCGAACGCACGGGGGCGACCGAGCTCTACGTCGCCAACGCCGACAGCTCCGACGTGCGTCAGCTCACCTTCCAGCGCCTGCTCGCGGACGGCAGGCCGAACTGGTCGCCCGACGGTTCCCAGATCGCGTGGCACTTGCTCGAGCGCGACCCACTCAAGTTCCAGATCTACGTGATGAACGCGGACGGGTCAAACCAGCGCCGGCTGTTCCCGAACCGCACGACCAGGGGAGATTTCTTCCCGAACTGGTCCCCCGACGGCCGCAAGATCCTGTGGCTGTCGTATGGCAACGGCGGCGATGGCGGCGAGCTCTGGGTCGCCAACGCCGACGGCAGCAACCCACAGGTGATCGTCGAGCTCAAGAGTCCGTTGGAGGTTCGCTCCGCGGTCTGGTCGCCCGATGGAAAGCTCATCGCCTACACCGCTCCGTTCGCGTCCGGCAAGATCCCCGAGGTCTGGGTGGTGCGCGCCGACGGCACCGGCCCGTCCTCGATCATCGGCATCGCCAAGACTCAGTTCGCGCCCACGATCGACTGGCAGCCGGTGGCGGATCGGGGGGCGCAGCCCTCCTCGCTGCTGCGCAACGGCGGCGCCGAGGACGGCTTCGGCGGTAACTTCGTCGGCGTCGACTACCCGCTCCCGAGCTGGGAGACCAACGGAGGCCTGACCAATCTGCGCTACGGGCTGCCCGGGTTCCCGACTCCACCGGCCCTGCCGGTGGTGATGAGGGCCGCGCACAAGGCGCAGAAGGTGCTCCCGCTCCGTGGCGGCGCCGGCAAACGGTTCTTCTTCGGCGGCAACCAGGCTGTCTCAAGAGCGGTCCAGGTGGTCACCCTCCCCGCCCCCGGGGCGGAGATCGACACCGGCCGCGCGAAGGTGACTCTCTCGGGTCTGCTCGGCGGAAGAGATGCCGAGGCCGACGAGGGCACTGCGGTGGCGACCTTCCTGAACGCTCAGAACAACCCGATCGGCGTCGTCCAGATCGGCCCGGTCACGCCAACCGAGCGCAGCAACCGCACCAGCTTCGTCCGCAGGTTGCAGACGGCGACGCTTCCGGCGGGCACGCGCCGAATCCGCGTGACCGTGACGGCGATCCGCTTCGCCGGGCAGACCAACGACGCCTACTTCGAGAATTTGGCGCTCGGGTACTCCAAGCCGGAAGCGCAGCCACCTACCGCGCCCCCAACCCCGGTGCAGCCGCCGGCGGCAACACCGCCGGGCGCGACCGGTAACGGTCCCACTGGCACGGGGCGGGTCAGCAAACTGAAGATCAGTCCCACTCCGTTTGCGGCGGCTCCACCGGGGTTGGGGGCGCGGTAGGTGGCTGCGCTTCCGGCTTGGAGTACACGAGCGCCAAATTCTCGAAGTAGGCGTCGTTGGTCTGCCCGGCGC
>Ga0136632_10000607_pt1 | contig 10815 bp, 9 predicted proteins | sample AntDrymUQ6112106_2_FD_104670 | JGI IMG/M metagenome (GOLD analysis project Ga0136632, IMG submission 104670) | Polar desert sand microbial communities from Dry Valleys, Antarctica - metaG UQ611 (21.06) | ecosystem: Environmental > Terrestrial > Soil > Desert | place: Antarctica: Dry Valley...
GGCGAGGACGAGAAGCTTGTCGCGCTTCAGGTTCTCGCCGCGCGGGGGCTTGGCGGGATCGATGACGAGCGACTGGATGCCCGGACCGGAGGTCGTCGGGTCCTCGCAGTCGCAGTAGTGCCAGTACTGCCATGAGATGAGGTGCTCGTCGGAGAGCCGCACGATCCGCTCGATCGTCTCGAGGTCGTCGGTGGCGCCGAACTCGGTCAGGAAGGGGACGTCGCCGGTCTCCTCGGCCTGCTTGTCCGCGTTCGAGAAGACCATGTCCTCGAGCGACTCGCAGGACGGCCCGGAGCCCGGGCCGCCGAAGGCTCCGGGGAGGCAGTAGTTGTGGAAGGAGAAGCCGGCCTGCGCGTCGCCGGTGTCGCCGTGCGAGGTGTCGGCGCCGAAGTCGAAGGTGACGAGCGGCTCGTAGAAGACGAGGGTGGTGGGGTCGACGCTCCGGATCGCGTTCAGCACTCGGATCGAGAACTCGGTCAGCGTGGTCGAGTCGAACACCGGGCAGCCCGCCGGGTTCCCGCAGCCCTGGGGGCCGAAGGCAGAACCCGGCCAGGGCTCGTTGATCAGGTCGTAGCCCATCACGAAGGGATTCGAGCGAAACTTGCCCGCGATCCTCCGCCAAGCGGCGGCATAGGCATCCTGGAGCCCGCGCCCAGCGACCTCGGTGTTCGCCCAGAAGTTGTCGAAGGCGCGCTGCAGGCCGGCGTTGACCAGGTAATTCGTGGGGAAGCCCTGCTTTGGCTCGGAGGGGACACCGTCGTCGATCGTCTGCCAGTCGGGCCAGCCCTCTCCCTCGAAGCGCTCGTTGTAGAGGTCCTGGTGGAAGTCGAGCAGAGTGAAGACGCCATGGCGGGCGAGCGTGCGCTCGGTCCGCGCGAGGCTTCGGATGTACCCCCGTCGGTAGGAAGGGCGCCCGTCGGTCCCCGGCGGCTCGGGCTCGAGGCCCTTGAGGATCACGCCGAGCCGGATCGAGTTGAACCCGTGACGGCGCAGGAAGCGGGCGTCGTCGCGCCCGAACCCGGTGTCGCGCGGCCGGTAGGAGCCGACCTTGTAGACGAGGTTGAAGCCGCGCAGGATGACCACGCGCCCGCGGTCGTCGGTGAACCACCGTCCCTCGTGCTCGAGCGGTGGCCGCGGGGCGGCCTGGGCGCTCGCCGCAAAGCAGCCGAGCGCGATCAGCAGTGCCAGCGCCCCCGCCGCCGAGTGGCTCAAAGCGCGCCGCATGGGTGCGGGCGAGGCCACTCGCGCTACCCGCCCGCGCCAGGGGCCGCGGCCTCGGCGACGGCGGACATCGCCTCGATGCTGGCGCTGGCGAGGCCGCGGACGACGATCACGTCGAGGGCCTGGTAGGCCGCGAGCTGCTGCTCAGCCGCGGCAGGCTCGGCCGCCGCGACACCGACCGTGCCCTCGGGCTCGCCGAGCCGCCGGAAGTGGTTTCGATAGCCGTCGTGGAGATCGCGGTAAAAGGACTCCTCCTTCGCGAGCCGGGCCGCGGCGTCTTCGCCTACCGCGGTTCGGACGTAGCCGAACACCGGCGGGGAGCCGCCGAGTCCCGCGGCCGCCTCGACGTTGCGCCGCGCCTCGGCGGCGAAGCCGGGCGTCATCCAGTTGAAGAAGGCGCCGTCGTAGCTCGAGCCGGCGAGTGCGCACATCTTCGGCCCCATCGCGGCGAGCACGAGTCGGACGCCGGGGAGGGCGTCGCGCAGAGCGGGCAGCGCCTCGCGCATCGCGCTCAGCGGGCGCTTCGAGAACCCGGCTCCGACCCCGAGCCAGAGGCGCTCGGGATCGATCTCGAGCCGCTCGAGGTGAGCGGCGATCTCGGCCGGGGCATGGCGGTCGAGCGCCATCACGGCAACGCCCAGCTCGAGCTCTGGCGCGGCGGCAGCGAACTCCGCGAGCGTCTCGAGGCCGAGCGCCCCGGGGTGGTCGTTCGACCACATCGAGCTGTAGCCGAGCGCCGCGCAGCGCTCGGCGAGCCCGTGCGCGACGTCGGGGTCGAGCCCAGCGGCGACCCCGAAGCCCCGTGACCCGCTCATCGCTCGAGCAGCGCCACGGACTCGACGTGCGGGGTCTGCGGGAACATGTCGATGGGCTTCACGCGGCGCAGCGTATAGCCGGCCTCGCTGAGCTGAGCCGCGTTGGGGGCAAGTGTCGTCGGGTTGCAGGAGACGTAGACGATGCGCTTCGCCTCGCACTCGATAACCCGGCGCACGACCTTCGCCGAGAGCCCGGCTCGCGGCGGGTCGATCACCACCACGTCGGGCCGGCCGGCCTGCTCGACCAAGGGCCGCAGCCCGAGGCGCGCAGGCGAGCAGACGAAGTGGGCGTTCTCGATCTCGTTCGCGCGCGCGTTCTCCTCAGCGTCGGCGACGGCGCGCTCGACGCTCTCGAGCCCCCAGACCTCGCCCGCCTCGCGGGCCAGCGAGAGGCCGATCGTGCCGATCCCGCAGAAGAGGTCGAAGACGCGCTCGCGGCCGGTGAGCGCTGCCAGCTCCGCGGCGATCGCGTAGAGGCGTTCGGCCATCTCGGTGTTCGTCTGCAGGAACGCCTCGTGCGAGACGCGGAAGCGCAGCTCGCCCAGCTCCTCGCTCAAGTGCTCGGCCCCGAGCACGCCGGTCGGGCCCTCGGTGCCGCCGCCGGAGCGCTCGACGATCGTGTGCAGATCGACCGGTGGGCGAGGAAGGTCTCCGGGCGAGGTCACCAGCCGGGTCTGGAGCTGACCGGTGCGCCGGCCCTCGCGGACAACCAGGTTGCGAAGCAATCCGCTTCGGGAACCCTGGTCGTAGGCCGGTAGCGCCTCGGCGAACGCCCAGTCGCGGAGCGCGTTTCGCGCGGCGTTGTTCGCTTCGGAGGCGAGCAGACAGTCATCGACGTCGACGACCTCCGACCAGCTCCCGCGTCGGTGAAAGCCGAGCGCGACGGCATTCTCACGCGGGCCGAAGGAGTACTCGAGCTTGTTGCGGTAGCGCCACTGATCGACTGCGGGCTCGATCGGATCGATCTCGAGTCCCCCGAAGCCGCCGAGCCGGCTCAATGCTTCGGCGACCTGCTCGTGCTTGTGCTCGAGCTGGCGCTCGTAGGGGAGCGCCTGCCAGGCCGCGCCGGGGCAGGGCTCGCCTTCGTGGACGCACGCCTCGACGATCCGCTCGGAGCTCGGCCGCAGGATCTCGGTTGCCTTTGCCTCGGCGAAGGCCCGCTTCGCTCGGACGAGACGGGCGCGGACACGGTCGCCCGGCAGCCCGCCCGCGACGAAGACGACGTAGCCGTTCGCCCGCCCGACCCCGCGCCCGCCCTGGGCGAGGGCGTCGATCTCGAGCTCGAGCTCGTCCCCGTTGCGATGGCGGGCCGCGGCCTCCACGCCCCTATCGTTGCAGCGTGTCGTCCTTCGACCTCGACGCGTACCGAGTCCGCGCGGAGGGCTTCCTCGGCGAGATCGACAGGGAGTACCTGCTCCACCTCTCGGGTCGGAAGCCGGAGCTCGAGGTCGCGCGCCTCTATGAGGACCATCGAGAGCTCTTCGCCCCGGGCGCGGTCGCCACCCTGCGCGAGCTCGCCTCGAACGCCGTGGACGAGGACGCTCGCCGGCTGCGCTACCTGACGCAGTTCGCCCTCGACGGTGCCCTCGGCCAGGCGACGAAGCACGAGGCCGAGGAGCTCGCTCGGCTCGAGGCAAGCCTCACGGTCGAGCTGGCCGGCGCGCAGATCCCCTTCCGCCAGGTCCCGGTGGTGCAGGCGAACGAGCCGGACGCGGGTCGGCGCGCGGAGCTCGAGCGGGCTCGCAACGGGCTCCTCGCCGAGCGGCTCGAGCCGCTCTACCAAGCTGCCCTCGAGCGCTCGCACGCGCTCTGCGGCGAGCTTGGATGGCAAAGCTACCGAGCGGCCTACGCAGAGCTTCGCGGGCTCGACCTCGACGCACTGCGCAAGCGAACCGACCGGTTCTTGGAGTCGACCCGCGATGCCTATCGCTCGTTGCTCGCGCCCCAGCTCGCGCGCTCGGAGGTTCCGGGCCTCGAACGGCTCGCGCGCTCGGACATTCCCCGCCTCCTCCGCGCTCCGTCGCTCGACGCCGGGTTTCCCGCCGAGCGGCTGGTTGGGAGCTTCGCCGAGACGCTCGCCGGGATCGGTTTCGACCTCGCGGGGCAGGAGAACGTCCATCTGGACACGGAAACGAGGCCGTCGAAGTCCCCCCGCGCGTTCTGCTCGACCCCCCGGGTGCCCGACGAGGTGCACCTCGTCGTCTCGCCGGTCGGGGGCCGGGAGGACTTCGCCGCGTTGTTTCACGAGGGCGGGCACGTCGAGCACTACGCGAACACCGATCGCGCGCTGCCCTTCGAGTTTCGCCATCTCGGTGACAACGGCGTCACCGAGTCCTTCGCCTTCCTCTTCGAGCACCTGACCGAGGACGCGGCCTGGCTCGAGGCGCGGCTGGGCATCTCCGATCCGGCGGAGATCCGCGCGCACGCCGGCGCCACGCGCCTGCTGATGGTCCGCCGCTACTGCGCCAAGCTCGGCTACGAGCTCGAGCTTCACGGAGAGGGCGCCGAGCTCGGTGCGCTGCCGGGGCGTTACGCCTCAGCGCTGAGCGACGCGACCGGGGCGGCTTGGCCGCAGGAGACGTGGCTCGCGGACGTCGACGGCGGCTTCTACGTCGCCTGCTACTTGCGAGCCTGGGTGCTCGAGTCCCACTGGCGCCGGGCGCTGTGCGCTCGTCACGGAGAGCACTGGTTCGACGAGCCCGCCGCGGGTGTGTGGCTGCGCGAGCTGTGGGCGGACGGGCAACGCCTCGGTGTCGAGCAGCTACTCGGCGAGACGCTCGGCGAGGAGCTCGACTTCGAGCTCCTCATCGAGGATCTGATCTAGCTGCGCTCGAGGCGCTTGTCGATCGCGTCGAGGATGCCCTTGCGCGCCTTGCCGTTGCGTTCCCGGGTGCGCACCTTTCGCAGTTCGGCGGCGCTCAGGTCGACCAGCCGCGACTTGATCTGCGGGACCGTGAGCTGGTCGTAGGCGGTGACCGGCGCGCCGACCCGGGTGCGTCGGCGCAGCTTGTCGGCCTCCGCTAGCGGCCGGTCGGCGACATCGCGGACCCCGCGCCCGACGCGCTCAGCCGCGCGGGATGCCTGGCGACGGGTGGTCGCGGCCCGGGTGTCAACCTCACGGCGCGCCTGCTCGAGTAGACGCTCGAGCTCGCCGATCAGGTCGTCTGCCTGCTTGCGTCCGCGGGCGACGAGGTTGGAGACGAGATCGTTCGCGTCGCCGCGGGTCATCCGCCCGCGCGAGACCGCGTCGTCGACCACCTCGCGCAGCCGGTCGGGCGAGATCGTCACGTTCTCGCTCAGCGCGCTGCGGCTGCGGTCAACAGCCTCGCGAAAGGCCTGCACGCTCTTGTCGCGCCCCGCCGCCGCGCGTGCGCTCGAGCGCGTGCGCCTCGGCGCGGCCGACTTGCGCTTCGACGAGCTCCCGTTGCGTGACGAGGAGCCGCCCTTACCGGACTTCGTCTTCCTTCCGCTTGCCCGCTGCGCCATCAAGAGCTCCTTGTCCACTCGTTGGTCTGGTCAGCCGACTCTCTCATTCCTCGCATCGCCCGTAAACCCTCGCGGTCGAGATCGCTCACGCGAGTATGAAGCGGACGTCAACCGGCGTGTGATCGGAGAGCCGGATCGTTCTGCCGTCGGCATCGAGCTCGCGGCGCTCGACCGGCCACGCGCGCGGCGCCGTCTCGGCCTCGAGCCCCCGGCAGAGCAGGTGATCGAGGGAGCCTTGCGAGGTCGGGCCAACGAGCCCGAAGCGCCCGGCGAGCGTCTCGTAGACGTCCGAGTCGCGAGGGCGCAGGTTGAGGTCGCCGCCGAGGATCAGCGGTCGCGGCCCGGCCCACGCGGTGGCGCGCTGGGCGGCCAACAGCACCTCCTGCTCGGCGAGCGCGCGGTTGGCGGGGCCGGCGCTGGCGTGGAGGTTGGCGACCGCGAGCTCGAGATCGTCGCCGAGCGCGATCATCGTGTAAGCCATCGTCCGCCGCTCGGGGCGGGGCCCTGGGCGCAGGACGAGCTCGCGGCGCTCGGCGATTCGCCCGAGCCGGACGAGCGTCAGGTTCGCGCCACCTTCGTTCGACGCGATCAGGTCGGGGTTGAGCCGTGCGAGCAGGGAGCGAAGCGGCGCGAAGGAGTTACGCGAGGTGAGCACTCGGTGAGCCTTCGCTGCGCTGTCACGGGCAAGCGGCTCGCACCAGCGCGGAGGACACTCCTGGAGGAGCGCGACGTCCCACTCGGCGTCCGCGATCAGCCGCGCGAAGCGCGCGTACAGGTCGCGGTTTACCTGTACGTGCGTCGCGTTTCGCTCCGCGGTGCGAAGCAGCCGCGAGCGCCACGTGAACAGGGCTGGGTCGGGTGGGCGGTCGCGACCGTGAAACAGGTTCCAGCTCAGAGCCCCGATCCTCACGGGGCGCAGTATTGCGCCGTACAATGCCCCGCTTGAACGGCGCGCCACGTCACTTCCTGACCGGTGAGGAGCTCGGCGCGCACGAGCTCGAGCAGCTGCTCGACCGTGCGCGCGAGCTGAAGAGCGATCGGAGGAACGGCGCGGGAACCGGTGCGCTGGCGGGGCGCACGGTCGCCCTCCTCTTCGAGCGGCCCTCGACCCGGACCCGGGTTTCCTTCCAGGTCGCGGTCACCGAGCTCGGGGCGCACCCACTCGCGCTGCGGGCCGACGAGCTCCAGCTCGGGCGCGGGGAGTCGATCGCCGACACCGCGCGGGTCCTCTCGCGCTACCTGCACGCGATCGTGATCCGCTCCGCGGCGCACGAGACGGTCGCCGAGCTCGCCGCGGGCTCGGAGCTGCCGGTGATCAACGCCCTGACCCCGCTTCACCATCCGTGCCAGGGGCTCGCCGACCTGATGACGCTACGTGAGCGCTTCGGCTCGCTCGACGGGGTCAAGCTCGCCTATGTCGGCGATGGCAACAACGTCGCCCGCTCGCTCGCGATCCTCGGACGAGCGGTCGGCGTCGAGGTGCGGGTTGCGTCGCCGCAGGGCTACGAGCTCGAGGACGGCCTCGCAGCACTCGTCACCTCCGACCCGCGCGAGGCGGCCGACGGCGCCGATGCGCTCTACGCCGACGTCTGGGTGAGCATGGGCGACGAGGCCGAGGCCGAGAACCGTCGCGAGGCGCTCGCGCCCTACCAGATCAACGACGAGCTGCTCGCGCTCGCATCAGAGCGCGCGGTCGTCCTCCACTGCCTCCCCGCCCACCCCGGCGAGGAGATCACCGAGTCGCTCCTCTACGGCCCACGCTCGGCCGTCTGGGACCAGGCAGAGAACCGCCTCCACGCCCAGAAGGCGCTGCTCGAGCTACTCGTCGGCTGACTCTTAGACTCCGGGCGAAGCGCGGCCCCGTGGTGTAACGGCGAGCACGCCAGGTTTTCATTCTGGTAGCGCGGGTTCGACTCCCGCCGGGGCTACTGACTCATGCAACCTGAGCTCGACATCGGTCCGATCACCCTGCAGACGTTCGGGATCATGTTCGCGCTCGGCTTCGTCGCCGCGGGGGCGCTCGTGGGGCGGCGCTTCCAGGAGCTCGGTAAACCGGTCGACTGGGCCTACGAGCTGATCTTCGCCGGGCTCGTCGGGGGGATCGTCGGGGCGCGGGTCGATTTCCTGATCGAGAACTACGACTCGGTCTCCGACGACCTGCTCGGCAACCTGTTCTCGGGCTCGGGACTGGTCTGGTACGGCGGCGCGATCGGCGGCGCGATCGGCGTCCTGCTCTGGGCGCGGTGGCGCGGGATGCTCAACCTGACGCTGCTCGATGTCGCCGCTCCCGGGCTCGCTATCGGCTACGCGGTCGGGCGGATCGGCTGCCAGCTCTCCGGCGACGGCGATTACGGCATCCCCTGGGACGGCCCGTGGGCGATGGCCTACCCGGAGGGGACCGTGGCAACGGACGTCCCGGTGCATCCGACGCCGATCTACGAGACGCTCGCGATGGGGTTGGTCACCTACATGCTGTGGCGGCTCCGCTTCTCGTTTCGCCCCGGGCTGCTGTTCGCTCTCTACCTCGTGCTCGCCGGGGTCGAGCGCTTCCTGGTCGAGTTCATCCGCCGAAACGATGAGCTCGCGCTCGGTCTCACCCAGGCTCAGCTCCTGAGCGTCGCGATGATCGGAGCCGGCGGCGTATGGCTGGTGGTCAAGGCCCGGCGGGGGGAGCTGCGCGCCGCGGCCCCGGACCCGCCCGGCGCGCCCGCGGCCCGCGCCGCCTAGACCGAGCGCAGCAGGCCGCCGTCGAGCGGGATCACGGTCCCGGTCAGGTACCCGGCACGCTCCGAGCACAGGAACGCAACGAGGTCGGCGTACTCCTGCGGCGTGCCGAGCCGGCCGACCGGCACCTGATCGCGCGCCGCCTCGATCGCCGCCTCGCGGGAGCCCGAGAGGGACGCGAGGCGCTCGGTGTCGATCTTCCCGGTCGCCACGGTATTGACCGTGATCCCGTCGGCGGCGAGCTCGCGGGCGAGCGTCTTGAAGAAGCCGACCGTGGCGAGCCGGTGGACGTTGGAGAGCGCGAGGTGTGGGATCGGCTCGATCGTCGAGCTCGAGCCGACGTTGACGATCCGCCCCCAGCCTCGCTCGCGCATCGCGGGCAGCGCCGCCTCGACCAGCACGCGGGGGGCGAGGACGAGGTGCTGATACGCCGCACGCCAGGCCTCGAGCTCGGCGTCGAGCGCCTCGCCCGGGGGTGGGCCTCCGGTGTTCGTGACCAGGATCTCGACCGGGCCGAGCGCTTCGGCGACCTCGCCGGGCAGCCCGGCGAGGCGGTCGAGGTCGGCGGTGTCGGCCTCGAAGATCCGTGCCTCGCCGTCGATCGCGTCAGCGGCCTCGGCAAGCCGGTCCGCTGAACGGCTCGCGAGCGCCACCCGCACCCCCTCCCGTGCCAGCGACTCGGCAATCGCCCGGCCGATGCCCCGGCTCGCGCCCATCACGAGCGCGACGCGCCCCTCGATCCCGAGCTCCACGGCGAGCACGCTAGCGGCCGCCGAGGCCCGCACCGGCCGGTGGCCGAGGGGATAGGGTCCGTCGATGGGCGCAAGCGCCATCGACGAGCAGCTCGTCGAGGCGCTGGCCGCGATCTACGGCCGCCACGCCGGCCACCGCGCCGTGCACGCAAAGGGCACCTGGGCGCGCGGGAGCTTCAGCGCCAGCGACGAGGCGGCCGCGCTCTGCCGGGCAGAGCATTTCCAGGGCACGGAGGTCGAGGCGCTCGTCCGCTTCTCGAACGCGAGCGGCGACCCAGAGTCCCACGACGCCGACCGCGACAACCGCGGCATCGGCGTCAAGCTCCGCGTCCGCGAGGGGGTCGAGACCGACATCCTGGGGACGACCTCGCCCGCCTTCGTCGCCCGGACTCCCGAGGACTTCCTCGAGGTGCTGCGCCTGCGCCGCGCCGATCCGGCGACCGGGCAGCCCGACATGGAGAAGCTCGGGGCCTACCTCACCGCGCATCCCGAGGCGCAGACGGCGGTCCTGGCGACGATCAGCTCCCAGCCACCCGAGAGCTTCACCACCCTCACCTACTTCTCCCCGCACGCCTTTCGCCTGCTCGCCGCCGACGCCACCGGCACGTGGGTGCGCTGGCGCTGGCTCTCGCCCGGCGGCGAGCAGCGGATCGCCGACGACGAGGCGCGTGAGCGCGGTCGCGACTACCTGCGCGAGGAACTCGCCAAGCGGCTGGCCGCCGGGCCCGCCGAGCTCGACCTCGTGTTCCAGCTCGCCGCCGAGGGGGATCCCCTCGAGGACCCGACGGCGGTCTGGCCCGACGAGCGAGAGATCATCGTCGCCGGTTGGCTGCAGCTGTCCGAGCTGATCGAATCCCCTGAGCGCGACGGGCACATCGACGTCTTCGACCCGCTGCGGCTGATCGACGGCGTAGAGCCCTCCGCGGACCCGGTCCTGCACGCGCGCCCGCGCGCCTATTCCGTCTCGGCTCATCGCCGTTGGGACAGGCCGCAGCCACCGGCCTAGACTTCCCCGGCGGGCGGTTAGCTCAGCTTGGGAGAGCGGCGCGTTTACACCGCGCAGGTCGCCGGTTCGAGCCCGGCACCGCCCATTGCCTGGCTCCAGGTCCGCCCGGCTCAGCCCTCGCGCTTGACCTGTGAGCCGCCGACGATCGCCTGCTCGCCGGAGTCGAAGCGGACCCATGCCTTGTTGCCGCCGTCGTAGTCGGGCGCCCAGAGAACCAGGGTCGCCGGCTCGCGCTCGGTGGCGTCGGCGGGGCCGATCGAGCACGACTCGGAGCCCTCCTCCTCGATACCTCGCCAGACGCGAACGAACGGGTTTCGCTTCCACTCCTCTCCGATCGTGGAGGGCCCGCGATGGCCGGGGTGGATGCGGACGTCGTGCGGCAGCCCCATCAAGCGCTCCATGACCGAGGCGCGGAGGTCTGTGAACCCGGTCGCCCCCGGGGCGCGGGTGCCGCCCACGGTGCCGCGGAAGAGGACGTCGCCGGTGAGGCAGTCCTGGTCGTTGACAAGCAGCGCGAGATGGTCGGCGCAATGGCCCGGCGTGTGCAGGGCCTCGATCCGCAGCCCGCCCGACTCGATCACATCGCGGTCGCCGATCGTCTGCGCAACCGTGCCCTCGCCGAGCTCGGCGGCGGCGTCCTCGTGAGCGAAGATCGGCGCGCCGAAGTGCTCGGCGAGCTTCTCGACCCCGACCACGTGGTCGTAGTGATGGTGCGTGAGCAACACGTGGGTGATCTCCGTGCCCTCCCGCTCGGCGCGCTCGACGAGCGGGTCCGTGACCGAGTTGGAGTCGACGAGCACGCCGGTTCCCC
>Ga0136632_10000610_pt1 | contig 10785 bp, 5 predicted proteins | sample AntDrymUQ6112106_2_FD_104670 | JGI IMG/M metagenome (GOLD analysis project Ga0136632, IMG submission 104670) | Polar desert sand microbial communities from Dry Valleys, Antarctica - metaG UQ611 (21.06) | ecosystem: Environmental > Terrestrial > Soil > Desert | place: Antarctica: Dry Valley...
CGGTCCGTCGCCGTCATCGGCGGTGCCGGCTTTCTCGGGTCGCACCTCGTCGAGCGGCTGCTGGCCGAAGGGCGTGGCGTCGACGTGATCGACGACCTCAGCACTGGCACGCTCGCCAACCTCGCCGAGGCTCGACGCCAGGGTGGGGCGCTCAAGATCCACAACTCCGACATCACGTCCCATGATGGGTTGGCCGTCATCGGCATGCGCCGTCCGACTGTGATCTACCACCTCGCCCTGCTCGGCTCGGGCCGCCATCCCCTCGATGCCGATGTCGCCAGCCGCTCGTTCGGCTCGATGCTTGCGGTCCTCGAAGCGTCCCGCCACGCCGGGTCGGACAAGGTCGTGGTCGCTCTGCCGGCGGGAGCGCTCTACGGCAAACCGTCCGCCCGTGAGCTACCGATCAAGGAACTACCCCTGGAGGCCCGGGGCCTGCGCGGCGTCGTGTCCAAGGCTGTCATCGACGCGCTCGCCCACTACCGGGACGAGTACGACCTCGAGTTCACCGCTCTGGCGATGAGCAACGTGTATGGCCCCCGCCAGCGCGCAGACGCCGGCGTCGTGGCGCGGTTCCTCGATGCCGCCGCCCGTGGGGATCCCGCCGAGATCGAGGGCGACGGTCGCCAAACCCGAGACTTCCTGTTCATCGACGACGCCACCGACGCCCTGTTCCAAGCGTCGGATCGCGCTGGCGGCCTGGTCGTCAACGTCGGCTCCGGTACCCAGACGTCGATCCGCGACCTCTGGTGCGCCATCGCCCCGGACGGTCCCGATCCCGTACGCGCCCGCGCCCGTCCCGATGAGCTGGCCCGTTTCGCCGTGTCACCGGTACGCGCCCGCATCCAGCTTTCCTGGTCGCCCTGGACCACGCTCGCCGACGGTCTGGCCGAGACCATCGCTTCGCTCAACCCGCCGCAACTTTGAGTGCACAGCGCCGTGCAAACGTCGCTCTCTACACTCAGAATCGCGTGGGACGGGCTGGCACGGCGTCGAGGACGGCCTCAGCCAGGCGTGACGACGCCTCGGCGGAGCTCATCACGGAGGGCGTGACGATGCAGCGCATCCCGGTGGCCTCGACGTCGCCGGCCAACGCGGCATCGACGGGATCGATCACGAGCGCGCCGGCAATCGGTGCGTAGAGCCTGGCCACACCGATCACCGACGGCTCGTGACCGAGCTCGGCGAGCAAGTGGTCGGCCGGTCCCTTCAACGCTGCCCCGCCCACGATCGGCGACACGGCGACGACGGACTCCCGCCGCGCCGCCAACAGCTCGTCGGTTCCGGGCAACGAGCGGATGGGACCGATCGAGATGATCGGGTTGCTCGGCGCGATGACCACCCGGTCGGCAGTGCTCAGCGCGGTGGCGGCGTCACGGGTGAGTGTCGCCGCCTCGGAAGCGAACTCGACGGACAACACCGGCACCGAGTGTCGTCGGCCGACGAAGTACTCCTGGAAGCTCACCCAACCGCCGTCTTCGAGCTGCACCCGAGTCACCAGCCGCTCGTCGGTCATGGGCAGCAGGCGGACGGTCACCCCCCACGCCCTCCGGATCTCATCGGCGACCGTCGACAGCGACGCACCTTCGAGGCGGCGAGTCGTGCGGTACAGGTGGGTGGCAAGGTCCCGGTCGCCGAGGTTGAACCACGTAAGTGCAGCCTGAGACGCCGGGGGGCGCACCTCGGTGTAGCGGCCGAGGGCCTCCATGGTGCGCCAAGACTCGTCGGAGAGCCCCCAACCCCGTTCGCGATCGATGGCGCCGGCCAACGTGTACGTGATGGTGTCGAGGTCGGGCGAGATCGCAAGCCCGTTGATCACCTCGTCGTCGCCGGTGTTGACAACAGCCACGATGCTGCTCGGCTCCGTGACGGCGCTCAGCGCGACGAGCATGCGGGCGGCGCCCACGCCGCCGCACAGCACGGCCACGTCGGCGCTCACCGCTCACCTCGGGCCAGCGACGTGTACAAGCGGGCCAACCCGTCCACCGTGTCGTCCCACGAGAAACGGTCGAGGTTCGCCATGCCGGCGCAACGCAGCTCGGTCCGCCGTGCGGAGTCGCCGAGCACGCGGGCGAGACCTCTGGCGATGTCGGCCGGGTCGAGCGGATCCACGTACTCCACGCCGTCGCCGCCGACCTCGGCGAGAGATCCGCACCGGGACGCCACGATCGGGACGCCGACCGTTTGGGCTTCCAGCACCGGGAACCCGAATCCCTCGTCGAGCGACGGGTAGGCAATGGCGCTCGCCCGGTGCAGCAGCCATGACCGCGTGGTGTCGCCGATGGTGCCGAGCAGCCACGTTCGTCGCCTGGCCGTTCCGCTGAGACGGCTGAGAGCTACTGTCGTGGCGGCGTCGTCGTCGCCAGGAGCGCCGGCGACGACGAGCGCCACGTCGCCGCCGACCGCGTCCGCTGTGAGCAGGTCGAACGCCTCGAAAAGCCTGGGCAGGTTCTTGCGGCGCTCCCGGGTACCGATGGCGGCGACGAACGGCCCGTTCGGCAGGCCCGAGACCGGCGCTCGGGCGGGTGGAGGCGGCACGGTCGGGCGTCCGAGGTGCACGGTCGTCACCGCCTCGGTGCCCAGCAACGTCCGCACAGCGGCGGCCGTGGCGTCCGAAGAGGCGTGGACGTGGGCGCCACCGGCCACCCGCCGCCTCAGCACAGCGCCGGCTCGGGCGACGGCGGCGCCGGCCAGCTCTGGATGGGCCAAGAACCAGCAGTCGTACACCGAGACCAGGCTCGGGATCCGGCTCGGCGGCACGACGTAGTTCGTGCCGTGGATCACGTCGACGTCGCCGAGCCAAGGGTCGAGGCGAGGCCAGTCCAGTCGCGACCACAGCCGCTGAGCCAGGGCCGCCGGGAGCGGCAGCTTACGCTCGCCGGGAACAGCCGAAGCTCGGGCGCTCAGCACGTAGGGGAGCAGCGTGATGAGCTCAGCATCGATCTCGAACCGACGGGCGGTGTGGCGTCGAGCGAACGCGTCGGCGATCTCTGCGACAGCGGTACCGATGCCGGTGCGGTGGCCGTGGCACGGTCCGATGTCGAACGCCACGCGCCGCTCCTCCACGCGCGGCACGCTACCGAGCGGCGTCGGTGGCGGCGCCGCCACGCCGCTGCCCGGATGACGGCCGCTTACGGACCCTGCTCGTAGACTCGGCGGCTGCCATCGCCCCACGTCGCGGCATCCTGATGGCTGATCGACAAGGAGCTCCATCACCACATGCCTCGCGCATTCATCACCGGGATCACCGGCCAGGACGGTCAGCACCTCGCCGAGTTCCTGCACGGCCAGGGCTACGACGTCTACGGCATGGTCAAGGGTCAGTCCAACCCGAAAGCCAACCAGGTGCTCGAGGACATGCCGTTCGTGGAGCTGCTCCCGGGCGACCTCGCAGATCTCCCGTCATTGGTAGCAGCGCTGGAGGTTGCCCAGCCCGACGAGGTCTACAACCTTGGTGCCATCTCCTTCGTGGCGTTGAGCTTCAGCCAGGCCGAGCTGACGGCCAACACCACCGGTCTCGGCGTGCTGCGCATGCTGGAGGCGATCCGGATGATCGGTGGCACCCACAACAACCCGATCCGCTTCTACCAGGCGTCGTCGTCGGAGATGTTCGGCAAGGTGCGCGAGAACCCGCAGACGGAGAAAACTCCGTTCCACCCACGATCACCGTACGGGTGCGCCAAGGTGTTCGGGCACGACATCACGGTCAACTACCGCGAGAGCTATGGCCTCTACGCCTGCTCTGGAATCCTGTTCAACCATGAGGGGCCGCGACGCGGCATCGAGTTCGTGACCCGCAAGGTGTCGAACGCCGCCGCCCGGATCAAGCTCGGTCTGCAGCACGAGCTGGTGATGGGAACACTCGAGACGAAGCGAGACTGGGGTTTCGCCGGCGACTACGTGAAGGCCATGTGGATGATGCTGCAACAGGACGAGCCCGACGACTTCGTCGTGGCAACGGGCGAGACCCACTCCATCGAGGAACTGGTGCGGCAGGCGTTCGCCGAGGTCGGCATCGACGACTGGGATCGCTACGTGCGTCAGGACCCGAAGTTCTACCGCCCGGCGGAGGTCGACCTGTTGATCGGCGACGCCACGAAGGCTCGCCAGCAGCTCGGTTGGGAGCCCGAGGTCGGCTTCGAGGAGCTGGTGCGCCTCATGGTGCGCAACGACCTGCAGCTCGAGGCCCGTAAGGCCGGCCTCGACCGTGATGCTGGTCTCGCTCGCTGAGATGCTGGTCTCGCTCGCTGCGCTCGCTCGACTGCTCCTCGTCGCTGGCGCTTCCCTCGTCGCCTGACCTTCCAACGTTCACATCCCCTGGGCCGAAGCGCCACGCCGGTCTCGCTCGCTGCGCGGGGTCAGGCTTCGAAGGGCATGTCGGTGATGGCTTCGAACATCGACTCGGTGTCGGGGGCGACACCTTCGGCCAGCTTGTAGCGAAGGGCGATGGCGAACGACACCACGGCTGCCACCGAAGATGCCAACAGCCCGACCTCGACGCGCCGGAACAGGTCGTCGCTCGACAGCCAGGTACCGAGCAGGAAGGCGATGATCCCCATCAGCCAGCCCAGCGCCACCAGCGCGTGGCCATGGAGGGCGATCACGGCCTGGGCAGTCGCCAATGCCACCATGTACAGGGCGCTGCCCAGTGCAAGCATCGCCAGCGTGCGACCACCGAGATCGGCGCCATACACGATGTCGATCGCCCACGGGCCGAGGATGAAGGCACCGGCGGTTCCGACGACACCGACAACGGCGACGACCGTCATCAGGCGTTTGAGGCCGTTGCGAAACTCGGCGTACTCGCCTTTTGCCGCCTGGCGGCTGAGCCGCGGGAGCAGCGCCGCCTGAACGGCCTGGAACAGGAACAGCGGCACCCTGGCCAGCAGCACGCCGTAGCTGAACTGGGTGACCATCTCATCCTCGGAGGCGTCGGCCATCAACGCGGTGGCGATGGGGCCGGCGTTGAGCAGGGCGGCAGCGCACACCGAGCCGCCGAGCAGCCAGCCAAGGTTTGGCGTGACCTCTCCCCAGGTCGCCTCCGGACCCGGTTCGGTGCGCAGCGCGCCGCGCCGATACACGACGAACAACCCGAACATCGGCGCCAGTGCCACGGCAAAGCCGTAAGCGCCGGCGGCCTTGATCCCGACAGTGGCGAGCGCGACGCACAACACGATCCGCACCACGCCGTCGGAACCCATCACGATGGCGTAGTCGCGGAACCGGCCGGAGCCCGAACAGATGCCCCGTGCCAGGTGCGCCGGGGCATAGGCGGCGAACGCCGCCAGCAGCGCCAAGAGCATGATCCAGTTGCCGTCGAAGTAGCTCGACGTGATCACCGGGCTCGCACAGATGATGACGATCGTCACGACGCCGGCGAGCACTGCGCCAAGTCGCACGACCCTGCCGACGACAGGTTGGCCGCCCCGTCCGAGCGCGCGCCGGCTGGCCAGGGCCCTCCCGAGCTCCTGCTCCAGCGGGATGAAGAACCCAGGTGCCAGCGCGAACGTGGCGAACCACAGAGCCGAGATCGGCTTGAACTCCTCGTCGCCGCCGACGGCCGACGCTCCCACCTTGAAGAAGGCGTACGTGGCGACACCGGCCACAAGCAGTGCCAACCCCACTGGGATCGTGCCTTCGGGGAGCGGGACGCGGGAGGATGTCGGGCGGTTTTCGGGCACGAGAGTCGACATGGTACCGGTTCGCTCCCGGGCGGGGGCGGAGCCGACGAGCCTCTCAGCGGGGTCTCACTGGGGGCTGCGCCCCCAGTGAGACCCCATCCCCGGTCGGTTCGCTGGCGCTCGCTCGCCCGGTCGGCTTCGCAGCGCTCAGCCGATGACGTTATGCAACCGTTTGGCGAGCTGGCGGCGCTCCCACTGCATCCTTTGCAGGGCGAGCAGGGCCAGCCCCACGCCGACGTAGGCCGAGTCACGCACCACACCACCGATTCGCTCCTGGTCAAGCAGACCGTCCGACGGGAACGGTAGGTGCACTCGGGGGTCCAACCTGGACAGGTCGAAGCCCGACAGGTCGATGGCGGGAAACGTCATCCCGTGCACGATAATCCGCGCTGCTAACTGTTGGCAGCACTCCGTCGAACGGGATGCGCCGGCATCCACCGGTAGCCTCGCTCGTTCGTGGAGTCCGAAGCGTCGATCGCTCCTCCGGTCGTTGCCGTCGTTGTGGTGCACGATCCGGGCGTCTGGTTCGACGAGACCGTTGCCTCGATGGCCGCTCAGGACTACCCGAACCTGCGCCTCGTGTTCCTGATCACAGGAGCCGAGGACGAGGTCGTCGTGGCCAGAGTGTCTGACACCATCAGCCGCCACGCCGGCGACGCCTTCGTCACCTTGTTCGAGGGCAATCCGGGCTACGGTCCGGCCGCCAACGAGGTACAACGCCTCGTGGAGGGCGACAGTGGTTTCTTCCTGTTGTGCCATGACGATGTGGCGCTCGACCGCGACGCCGTCACCCGGCTGGTCGAGGAGCTGTACCGCTCGAATGCCGGCATCGTCGGCCCCAAGCTCGTAGAGTGGGACCGTCCGGCGTCGCTGCAGCACGTGGGTCTCAGTCTCGACCGATTCGGCGAGATCGATCCGATCGTCGAGGCCGACGAGGTCGACCAGGAGCAGCACGACGCCGTCCAGGACGTGTTCGTCGTTCCGTCGGCGTGCTTGCTCGTGCGCGCCGACCTGTTCCGGACCATCGGCGGGTTCGACGCAGCCGTCGATTACCACGGTGACGACGTCGATCTGTGCTGGCGCGCCCATTTCAGTGGTGCCCGTGTTCTCGTCGTCCCCGCAGCACGGGTCCGCCATCGCGAGCGGCTGGAGGAGCGCCGTCCCGATCTCAACCACCGGGTGTTGCGCGCCCACCACCGGATGCGTTCGGTCGCCACGCTCACCGGGCTGTCACGCTTACCGCTGCGTTCGGTGGAGATGGTGGCCCTGACAATGGCAGAGATGGTCGTCGGCGTGTTCACCGGCCGCTTCCCCGAAGCCTGGGCGTCGATGCGTGCCCTTGTCGGCCTGATTCCGCGCACGCCGTGGCTCCTCGCCCGGCGCAGAGCCGTCGCCAAACTGCGCACCATCCCCGAGCCCGAGTTGCTCGACTTGCAGGTGCGCGGCAGCTCTCGACTGTCGTCGTATCTGCGCACCCGCGACACCATGACCTACGTCGGCGCCGACAGCACCGTACGCAGGTGGCGGGCCACCTCGACGGCGCCGACGTTGGCGTGGCTGGCTGTCATCGCCGCCGTCGTGATCGGGAGCCGGACGTTCATCAGCAGGGGCGTGCCGGCGATCGGCGAGTTCCTGCCCTTTCCCGAGAGCCCCGGTGCACTGATGGAGCAGTTCCGCTCGGGATGGAACCCCGACGGGCTGGGCGCTACGTCACCCAACCCGACGGGCTGGGCGGCGATCTCACTACTCAGCGTCGGGACGCTGTTCCACATGGGCCTGGCCCACACCGTGGCCGTGATCGGCCTGGTACTGGCCGGTATCCTCGGCGCCGCGCGTGTCGGCACGGTGTTCCCGTCGACGAGGGCACGACTTGCCAGCTTCGTGGTGTACGGGGCGGTGCCGCTCGTGTCAGGCATGCTGGCCCAGGGCCGCTGGACCGGACTCGTGGCCTATGCCGCTGTGCCGTGGTTCGTCCATCTCCTCCGCCGCGCCGCCGGCATCGGCACCGCCGATCCCCGGCTCGTCGTGCTCGATCTGGTAGACGGCCTCGCCCGCCTGACCTGGCGCGACCGTGTGCGGTACTTCGCCTACCTGGGTCTCGTCGCCGCGCTGGCGGCGGCATTCGCGCCCGTCGTGGCGCTGCTGCTCGGGGCCGTGGGTGTGGTGCTCGCCGTCGCCACGCTGCTGGCCGGTGGGTCGTGGCGCACCTCGCTGTGGCTGTCGGCCGGAACGTTGGTGGCCATGATCCTGGCCGTTGGTCTGAACATGCCGTGGTCGACGACGTGGACGTGGGACACGCTGACGCTCGCTCGCACGGCCGGGCCCGAGGGTCGCGGGCTCGTGGACATCGCCACGTTCGGGCTCAGCGATCAGCCGCTGGCCGTGCTGGCGATCGCACTGTACGTCTCGCTGCTCGGTGCACTCGTGCTCGGCCGAGCGTGGCGGCTGACGTGGGCCGTGCGGGCGGCGATGCTGGTCGTCGCCTTCGGCTCGTTGGCCGTGCTCGCCGATCGGGGCACGCTGTCGATGCGCCTGCCGGATGTCAGCGTGCTGCTCGTGCCAGTAGCACTTGGCCTGGCGCTCGGTGCCGCTGCGGTGATGGCGGCGTTCGACCTCGACGTCCGCGGCGGCGGATTCGGATGGCGTCAGCCGGCCGGTGTGCTGGCCAACGTCGCTGTCGTCGTCGGTGTCATACCCGGGCTCGTGGCCGTCGGTGATGGTGCCTGGTCGACACCAGACCGCTCGACGCCGTCCCTGCTCGGTTCTCAGCTCCCCGACGAGACGACCGATGGCGACTATCGCGTGCTGTTCCTCGGTGACCCGCGACTGCTGCCTGTGCCGGCCCAAGAGCTCACCGAAGGTGTCGGCTACGCCGTCGTGGACGACGACCCACTGGACGTGCGCGACCGATGGGTGGCGCCGGACACCGACGCCGACAACCGTCTGCGGCTGGTGCTGGACTTGCTGGCCGACGGCGACACGTTGCGCGCCGGGCAGCTCATGGCGCCGCTCGGCATCCGCTACATCGTGGTGCCCCGCACCGACGACTCCGAGTCCACGTCTGAGGATCCGCTCCCCGTACCGGGTGGTCTGCTCGAGTCGCTGGAGGATCAGCTCGACCTGGCGCTCACGTTCAGCCCGCCGAGTGCCGAGGTGTTCGAGAACCGCTCGGCCATGCCGACGGGCGCCCAACTCACAGGGGAGACGGCTGAGGCCAGCGGCGCCGAGAACATCAATGGGCTCGTCGGCGCCGATCTGACCCAGGCAGAGCCGGTCTTCGTCGGGGCCGACGCCACTGAGATCACGTCCGATGACCTGACGACCGGCGTCATGCACCTCGCCACGTCGTTCGACGAGCGCTGGGAGCTTCGTGGTGGTAGCGGCCCAACGCTCGACCCCCGCAACGGCTTCGGCGTGACGAACGCCTGGGACGTGGCCGGCGACGCCGTTGGTGAACGCCCGGCCACGCTGCGCTACGCCACCGATACGAGTCGCTCGGTGTTGCTGCTCGTCGTCGCCGGCCTGTGGCTGGCCACGCTCCTCGCCACGAGCCGCGCCCGCAACCCGCTGCGCCGACGCCGCCACGTCAGCGAGGACGCCACGCTCATCGCCCTCGGCTCCGACGGTGACAACGTGGCGCTCGACGAGTTGCTGGCCCATGAGACGCATGGGGGATGGATCGACGACGTGCTCGACGAGCGTGGCGACGAGACCGTCGACCAGCGAGATGGACGAACGTTCTGATGCGGCGTATCCCGGCGCTCCTCATCACGCTGGCTGTCATCGTCGCGCTCGTCGTGGTGACGAGGACGCGGCCCGACGACGAGGTGCCTGTGTTCGCCGACGTGCAGCAGCCATGGATGCCATCGGTCAGCCAGCGCCCGGCCCCCACCAACTGGTTCTGCCCCGGCGTCCCGGCCGAGGGTGAGGGGCGCGGCGGCGAGGTCGTGATCGCCAACACGACCGCCGGGGTGTTGCGCGGTCGGTACTCGGTGCTGGCCGAGGACGGCGAGCAGGTCAGCGAGCGCATCATCATCGAGCCCGGCGCCCGCCTCGACATCGACGTCGACGAGACCGCCGACAGTGCCTACGCCAGCGTCGTCGTCGAGCTGGACCACGGCGGCGGCATCGTCGAGCAACGGGCCGTCGATCCAGACGGTGACTCCTTGGCCGGCTGCTCCACCACGGCGTCGGCGCAGTGGTACCTCGCCGACGGCTTCACCGAGGACGACAGCGTCAACGAGCTGGTGCTCTCCAACCCCTATGACACCGACGCTGTCGTGAACCTCGGCATCGTCACCGACGAGGGCGCCCGCACGCCCGGCGAGTACCAGGGCTTTCCCGTGCGCGCCCGATCGGTCGCCGTTATCGACGTCGCCGATCTTGGTGCCCAGAGCGAGCCGATCGTTGCAGCTTCGGTCACTGCCAGCCGCGGCCGAGTGGTCCTGGGCAGGGCTCAGCAGTTTGCCGGCAGAGAGCGTGGCGGGTTCACGATGACGCTGGCGGCGCCGGCGATGTCGGACCAGTGGTGGTTCACCATCGGCGAGCGCACGGAGGGCGTGATCGAGGAGTACCGCCTGTTCAACCCGACCGAGTCGGACCTGGAGGTGGCGGCGGCCGTGTTGGGCGTGCCGCCGAGCGGCGCCTTCTCCGGGTTGGCGACGATCGACGTGCCGGCTGGTGAGGTCACGGCGTTTGCCGCAGGCGAGGTCGAGGGGCTCCCAGAAGGGCAGCACGCCTTCGTGTTCTCGACCGTGGAACAGCCGGGCATCATCGTGGAACGGGTGCTCACGCGCACTGGCTCGCGGGGTCGTGCGACGTCGGTGTCACTCGGCGGCCTTGCTCGCCCCGACGGCTTCGTGGCCAACAACTGGTACCTCGGCACGTCACCCCTGGAGGAGACGACGGACGCCATCACGATCTACAACACGGCCAACAGCGAGGCGATGGTCGAGGTGCGGACGCTGGGCCCTGGCGGCTTCGCCATCGTGCGCGGCCTCGATCGCATTCGGGTCCCACCCGGTGGCGTCGTATCGACCGACTTCATCCAGGAGCGGGCGCTCGGACGGACGCTCTTGGTGTCGGCTACGACTCCCGTGTTCGTGGA
>Ga0136632_10000611_pt1 | contig 10783 bp, 9 predicted proteins | sample AntDrymUQ6112106_2_FD_104670 | JGI IMG/M metagenome (GOLD analysis project Ga0136632, IMG submission 104670) | Polar desert sand microbial communities from Dry Valleys, Antarctica - metaG UQ611 (21.06) | ecosystem: Environmental > Terrestrial > Soil > Desert | place: Antarctica: Dry Valley...
GTGAAGATCATCGCTCTCAACGCCGGCCTTGAAGGCGGCGTGGTGGTCGAGAAGATCCGCACGATGGGACCGGGAGAGGGCCTCAACGCCGCCACCGGCGAGTACGGCGACCTCTTCAAGGCCGGAGTTGTGGACGCCACGAAGGTGACCCGCTCGGCCCTTCAGAACGCCGCATCGATCGCCGCACTGTTCCTCACAACCGAGGCGATCGTGGCCGACAAGCCCGAGAAAGAGAAGATGCCCGCCATGCCCGACGGCGGCGGGATGGACTTCTAAAGCACCTTCTGCAACGCAGCGAAAAGGCCCCCGGAAACCGGGGGCCTTTTCTGTTTACTTCCGACGGTGGGGGCGTCCATCAGAAGACATTTACATGATCGGCGCTTTGGGGGCCGGACTCAAGCATCGGGCCCAACCAATTTGAAAAGATCCGTTCGTCCCTTTTGGGAGGATATTTACGCGCTGCGCTCGGTCGGCGGGGCCCTCCCGGGCCCAAGGACAGCCGCCGGTCCCTGACCGGAGGCGCCTGCAACCCGGGGTCTTAGCGCGTCTCTTTGTGGGCGGTGTGGTGGCTGCACCACCGACAGTACTTATTGAACTCCATGCGGTCACGGTTGTTGTGCCGGTTCTTTTCCGTGATGTAGTTGCGCCGCTTGCACTCGGTGCACTCGAGCGTTACGTGCACCCGCCGGTCGCTGGCCAAGGGTCACCTCTCAAGACATAGCGCTGTACGTGGATTAGAGGGCCATTATAACGAGCGCCCCGATGAGTCTGAGTGGGTGGGGCGTCAGTCCCGGCGCGGCTTCAGGCGGCGAAGGAACCGAGCCTGGACGGGGGCACGGGTCTCTGCTGGGCCCCAGTCCATTCGGGGTGGTGGTGCGAAGGCGGTTATGGGATCGGAAGAAGCGCTCGCAACCGGCGTGGGGTTCGGCCTCGCCGGGCGACCGGCCGGTGGCGGGGGAGGTGGAGGCGCCATCGCACGAGCGGTCTGGTGAACCACTGTCGGTCGGGACGGGTCTTGTGCGTGTTTGCCGGCGACCGTTCCGGCGAGGACGTCCCAACCTTCGAAGGCCTCGATCGCGTCCGGCTCGGTTTCCTCGAAGGCGCGATCCACCTCCGCTCGAAGCTCTCCCAAAGACGCGCTCGGCGCCTTCAAGGAGACCGGGTGTCCGAGCAAGCAGAAACCGCCCGCGACTTCCACTTCGCTCCTGCACGTGGGGCAATGCCTCTGGGTCACGAGTAGACCATCGGTAGAGGGCGTGCCCGGGTTGAGCCCCCAGGGGGCCAGATACTGGTAGCGGCGGGTGGACTCGAACCACCGACTCAGCGATTATGAGCCGCTTGCTCTGCCCCTGAGCTACGCCGCCAGGGTATGCAGCTGTCGAGCCCCCTCACGGAATCGAACCGTGGACCTTCTCCTTACCATGGAGACGCTCTGCCGTCTGAGCTAAGGGGGCCTGGGGAATCGGCTCCAGCTTCGAGCGGCTAGAGCATACCTGGGCGCTTTGAGCCCGGGACGGCCGTCCCCAGCCTGGGCCGGTGGAATGGCAGAGCGATTACGCTTTGAGCAACCCACCATCACGCGACTCCAGGAGATCGATCAATGGGCGGAACCTTTGCCATCCTCAGGCCCCCGGCCGCACATAACGAGCCCATCAAGGACTACTCGCCCGGCTCGCCGGAGCGGGCAAGCCTCAAGACCCGGCTCGAGCAGCTCGACCGCGAGCGCATCGAGATACCCATGGTGATCGGGGGCCGCGACGTCACGAGCGGCGACATCTTCGAAGCGGTCAAGCCGCACGACACCAAGCACATCCTGGGCGACGTCCATCAGGGCAAGCCGGAGCACGTGAAGCGGGCGATCGAAGCCGCGCATGCGGCGCACAGAGATTGGGCCGCGCTCTCCTGGGAGGATCGCGCCGGCATCTTCCTGCGTGCCGCCGAGATGCTCGCCGGCCCGTGGCGCGACACGATCAACGCGTCGACCATGTTGGGCCAGTCCAAGACCGCGCATCAAGCCGAGATCGACGCGGCCTGCGAGCTGATCGACTTCTGGCGCTACAACGTGCAGTATTCCGGCCGAATCTACGAAGAGCAGCCCGTTTCGGCCCAGGGGGTCTGGAATCAGATCGACTACCGGCCGCTCGAAGGCTTCGTGCTCGCCGTCTCTCCGTTCAACTTCACGTCCATCGCCGCCAACCTCGCCACGGGGCCCGCTCTCATGGGCAACACGGTCGTGTGGAAGCCGTCTCTCACTCAGGCCTATTCGGCCCACTACCTCATGAAGCTCTTACAGGAGGCGGGCCTACCCGACGGAGTCGTCAACATGGTCCACGGCGCCGGTCCCGAGATCGGTGAGACCGCACTCTCCCATCCCGATTTCGCCGGAATCAACTTCACCGGCTCGACCGCCACTTTCGATTGGATGTGGCGCAAGGTCGGGGAAAATATCTCCAACTACAAGAGCTTCCCGCGCATCGTGGGCGAAACCGGAGGAAAGGACTTCATCGTTGCGCACACCAGCGCGACCGTCGATGCTCTCGCCACCGCCATCGTGCGGGGCTCGTTCGAATACCAAGGCCAGAAGTGCTCGGCTGCGTCGCGCGTGTACGTTCCGTCCAACCTATGGACGTCGCTAAAGGAACGCCTGAGCGACGAGATTCCCGAGATCAAGATGGGCGATGTTTCAGACTTCGAGAACTTCATGGGGGCCGTCATCGACGACCGAGCCTTCAACAAGCACGCGGACGCGCTCAAGAAAGCGAAGCCCGGCACGGGCGCCGAAGTCGTGACCGGAGGCAAGACCGACGACGCCACCGGCTACTTCGTCTCGCCAACCGTCATCCGAGCCGAGGATCCCGGTTCGCGGTTTCTCTCAGAAGAGCTGTTCGGACCGATCGTCACCGCGTACGTCTATCCCGAGAACGAGTACGAGGAAACGCTCGATCTGGTCGATTCGACGAGTCCCTACGGGCTTACGGGCGCCGTGTTCGCGAACGACAAGGCCGCGGTCGTCAAAGCGCGCGACCGGCTGCGTTTTGCAGCGGGCAACTTCTACGTCAACGACAAGCCCACCGGGGCTGTGGTGGGCCAGCAGCCCTTTGGGGGCGCGAGAAGATCGGGGACCAACGACAAAGCGGGCTCGATGTGGAATCTCATCCGGTGGGTGAGCCCTCGCACGATCAAGGAAACCTTTGTTCCTCCGACCGACTATCGCTACCCCTACATGGGAGCCGATTAGCGTCCAACCAGATCACCCACAGGAGCCGGGCATAAGCGTGAGCGAGGCTAACGACGTTCTCTCTGCAATAACTTCATTACGAGAAAGAGGCGAGCGGATGGTGCTTGCCACCATTGTCTCGGTTCGAGGCTCGACTTACCGCCGGCCGGGGGCCAGGCTCTTGGTCTCTGAGTCAGGCGAAGTGGTGGGGAATCTCTCCGGCGGATGTCTGGAGGACGAGGTCGAGCAACTCGCGCAATCAGTCTTGGACGAAGGCTTTCCACGTCTCGCATTCTTCGATCTCACCGACGACGATGAGGTTGTCTGGGGCTGGGGAATGGGTTGCAATGGTGCAATCGAGGTGTTCCTAGAGCCCACCGACAACGCGGCCGGCGTTGCCGAAGCTCTCCGTCTGGCGATCGAAGAGGATCGCCCTCTCGCAATAGCAACGGTGATCGAGTCGAGCGCGTCTGCGATCGCGCCGGGTGCGCGCGTGCTCGTGTTACCCGGTGACGACCGTCGGGGCAGTCTTGGGTCTCAGGCTGCATACGATGCGGTGACCGAAGCCGCCGCCAACGCGCTGTCTCTGGGCCACACGGAGACGCGCTCGCTCCCACTCGAAGACGGCGAGCTCCGCTTGTTCATAGAGGTTCTCGAGCCGCCCTTAAGTCTGCTCGTTTGTGGGGCGGGCCACGACGCAATCCCTCTGGTGCAACTTGCGTCCAGCTTGGGGTGGCGCGTCCTCGTGGTGGACGACCGCAAGGAGCTCCTGGATCCGAAGCGGTTCCCAGGAGCAAAGGAGCTCGTCCTCGCGCGGCCGGACGAGGTGGCGGCCGCCGTCGGCGTCGACCGGCGCACCAACGTCGTGATCATGAGCCACAACTTCTTGAGAGATAAAGCCTATTTGCGATCGTTCCTGAGAACCGAGGCGGCCTATGTTGGGACGCTTGGGCCCGGCGCCAGGCTGGAACGCCTCCTCGAAGACCTCGGGCGCGACGGCGTACGAGCGTCGGACGAAGACCTGTCCAAGATCCACGGACCGGCGGGTCTCGACATCGGAAGTGAAACGCCGGAGGAAATCGCGGCGGCAATAGTGACCGAGATCCTTGCGGTAAGCCACAACCGGCCCGGAGGCTTTCTCAAAGAGCGAAAAGCTCCCATCCACGATCACTCGCGGGCTGATACCAGGACGTCAACAGGTTGATCTAGAAGCCCGTCCCCGACGCGCCGTGCGATACAAATAGCTCACAGGCAGGAGATGTCGTGCCGCGGAGCGCGCGGTCCGTAGCGAGGGGCCGTGATGCCACTCGACTCGAGTAGGCGAATGACGCGCGCGCGATGACCAGAATATGGTTCGAGCAGCTCGAGCATTCGCCGGTCAGACCCCCGGGGTTCTCCGGCCAAGGCCCATGTCACCAGACTCGGAACGTGATAGTCCCCGACCGAAACGGCGTCGGCATCGCCGAAGGCGCGCACTCCGACCTCGGCGGCCGTCCACGGACCTATTCCCCGGACCGAGGACAGTCGCCTGTAGCCAACCTCACGGGGGAGCTCCGAGGCTCGCTCGAGCCACGCGCTGCGCTCGCACGCCGCCCGAATGAGCTCCGCTCGGCGGCGCTCTATGCCCACAGGGTGCAATGCATAGTAGGGCTGGCGGGCCAGGAGATCGGGGGCCGGAGGTACGAACAGCCCGCTCGGCCCGGGGGCAGGTTCGCCGAAGCGCAGAACCAATCTGCGCCATACGCGCTTAGCTTCTACCCCGGTGAATTTTTGGTCGAGGATCGCGGGCACCAGGGCCTCGATCACCCTCCCCGTCCGCCCGAGACGCATCCCGACAAACCTTCGCCTCAGATCCCCGACGATCGGATGACGCGTCTCGAATCCAGAGTCGTCATCGGCAGCTCCCACGAGATCCGGCGCCGACTCGAGCGCCCACGGCCCACCTGGCCCCCACGCCCGAACGTCCAGCCTGCCCGCACAGACGCGTAAGTGAACGCAAGCCGTCCGAGAGGAGTGCGCGTGGCGCGCCATATTTCATCGCGCCCACAACGCATGGTGGGATCGCCGCGGCCCCTCCTATGCGGCGCCAGAGTGCGAGCCAGATCGAGAGGCGACCGAATGGGAAGGGAGCAAGCCACCGGCGCCCCCTGTGCGCCTAGAGCGCGCACCGCATAAATGCGCTTTGAGGCACCATCAGGGGGGCCGATGGTGGTCACGACGAAGCATTTCCCAGCAAGCGTTCCGCTGCGTAGATGTGAAATCTGGTGGCGTAGGCGAGATCATCCGAGTGGATGCGTTCGTCTCGATTGTGAAAACCGCCGTTGTAGACCTCTATCGGCGTTCGGCGGCTGGGCCAGAAGCCGTACGCGACGGTCCCGAAGGTCTCGCGCATGAAGTGCGAATCGCAGAAACCCGGTGACACCGAGGGCAGCAGCGTGGCCCCGGGATCGTTGTCATCGAGAAAGTCCTGGCATACCTGATAGAGCGGCGTGTCGATCGGCGCGACCGTTCCGCCGACTGGTGGCTCGATGAACTCGAGCTCGTAGGCGATGTCGGTCCCGAGAATGTCTCGAAACTCACGCTCGAGGTCCTCGGGTGAGGTTCCGGGAAGCACCCGGCAGTCGCACTCCACCGATGCCCGTCCGGGCATCACGTTCCGGGCCTTCGAACCGTAAAGCCGCGTTGGTGCGATGGTCGAGCCGAATAGCGGCGGCACGTCGTCTCTAAATGACGGATGAAGCTGCGCGACTTTCTCGAGGGCGTCGTCGATGGGCCCGGCGGACGATCCGATGAGAACCTCCAGCAAACGACGCGACTCGGCCCCCATCACCGGCGCGGCCCGATGGCGCCCGAGGCGGTCGATCAATGTGGCCAGCTTGGGAACGGCGTTGGTCCCGGCGGTGGGGATGGACGCGTGCCCCGCCTCCCCGAGAGCCGTGACCAGAACCGGCAGGGTCGCCTTCTCTCCGATGTTTATGGGTACGACGACGCGCCCATCCGTAAGCTCCAGCCGAGTGCCACCGCCTTCGTCGATCGAGTAATCGCATCCGATATCGGGGCGCTCGTGACGCAGCCACTTGAGGCCAACCTCTTCAGTCCCGTCTTCCTCGTCGGCCTGAGCCAGGTACACGAGATCGCCGCGCGGACGAAAGCCCGCACGCGCCAGAGCTGCCATCGCTACAGCGCGGGTTGCGGTCTCGTTCTTCATATCCACGGTGCCGCGCCCCCATACGTATCCTTCCTCATCAAGATGGCCCCCAAAAGGCGGATGCTGCCAATCCTGTGGGTCCGCCGGGACCACATCGGTGTGGCCCATGAACGCGAGCGAAGGGCCCTCGCCGGTCCCCGGGATGCGCGCTATCAAGTTGGCGCGGCGAGGATCGCGGGCCACGAGCTCGCAGCCGACGCCCGCAGATTCCAGATAGTCCTTGAGGAGTAGTGCGGCGGGAGTTTCGAGCCCGGGCGGGTTGGACGTGTCGATACGCAGCAGATCGCGCAGCAGCGAGGTAGCCTCCTCCCGCAGGCCCGAGTCATCGGGGTATCTCATTTCGAGCCTCCATGTGTTGTCCGTGCCGGTTCAGGGCTGCATCACGGACGAGAGCTATGCCCGCCGCCGACGTGTTCGGTCGTCAGGATGACACTTCAAGACGCTGCTCACGGCACGTCGGGCATCTAAGCTGGATCTATGGCTCCTCAGATCATGCTCGTTCGTCATGGAGAGACCGAGTGGAGCCGCGACGGAAAGCACACCGGCGACACGGACGTCCCATTGACCTCCAACGGACGCGCTCAGGCCCGGCGTCTGGGAGGCATGCTCGACGCCGAGAGCTTCTCGCTCGTGCTCACCAGCCCTCGCCGGCGCGCGACCGATACCTGCGGGCTTTCGGGTCTATCCGGAGCGGAGCTTTGTGAGGACCTGCGGGAGTGGGAGTACGGCGCCTACGAGGGCCGCACAACCGCCCAGATACGTGAGGAGGTCGAGGGCTGGACGGTGTGGACGCATCCCGTACCACAGGGAGAAACCGCCGCCGAGGTGGGCCGGCGAGCCGACAAGGTGATCGAGAGAGTCGGCGAAGCCGGGGGCCGGGTGGCTCTCTTCTCCCACGGCCATCTGTTGCGCGTGCTGGCGGCTCGATGGTGCGGCCTCGAGGCAACCCAGGGTCGACTCTTGAAGCTGGACACGGCGACCTTGTCGGTGCTCGGATACGAGCGGGAAACCAGGGTGATCGAGATGTGGAACCGCCGGAACCCGTAGACATCGGAGAGCAGATGGAACCACTCGGCGAGCCACGGTGTATCTGCACCATGAAAGAAGAACCGGCCCCATGGAGGGAGAGCAAGTGAACAAGCGACTGGCAGCGGGGATCGTGGTGAGCCTGGCTCTTATCTTCATGGTGGCGCCTCTCTCAGCCGGCGCAGGCGGTTTCTGCTCCGGACACGAGGGCGAGGTCAAGACCACCGGGTCCGGAAGCACCGTCGAAATGAGCGAGAACTGTTTCAGGCCGACGGTCCTACGCGTTCAACAAGGCGCCAAGGTCACCTTCGTGAACAATGATCCAGACGTGCACTCCGTGGGCGGCGTCGGGGGGTCATTCGGAGATATGCACAAGGAGATACCGCCCGGCGAGTCCGTTACTTATGCCTTCAAAGAGAAGGGCGTTTACCCATACGCGTGCATCTTTCATCCGGGCATGGCGGGAGCCGTTGTGGTCGGCGACGGCGAGGGCCCTGCGGCCTCGACGGGGACGGCGTCTGGAGTCACGCAACCCTCCGCCGGCGCGACTTCCGTGGCCGGCAGTCAAGGGACGCTCGCGGTCTGGCTCGGGCTCGGCATCGCCCTCGTACTCTTGGTCGCGGCGGTCGTGTCAGTGGCAAGGGCCCTGACTCGGGCGCGCAAGCCGTCCGCTCAGGGAGTCGAGTAGCGCCGGCCCCCCGCCGGCGGATAAGCTTGTCGAATGTGTCGAAGCATCAAGGTTCTGCGGGGCGAGGACGGCGCGTCCGATCAAGAGGTGTATGAGGCGTCGCTCCAGTTCGTTCGGAAGATAAGCGGTTACCGGCAGCCGTCGAAGGCAAACAGCGAAGTGTTCGACGAGGCGGTCGAACAGATAGAGGCCGCATCCCGAAGACTGCTAGACGGGCTGGTCTCGCGGTCCAAGCCCGAAAGCCAGCGCGTTTCAGCCTGAGGCCCTTCGGCCGAGACGGCGGCCGGCACGGTTGAATCGCCGCTCATCTCGGGGGCGTCGCGCCCTTTAGGTCGAGAGTGAACAGAGCGCCGCCTTCCGAGATGGTGCGCGCGGTTACACGGCCCCCGTGAGTCTCAGCGACATCTCGGACGATGGCGAGTCCGAGGCCCGACCCCGGGGCCGCGCGCGCCGAGGGGGACCGGTAGAAGCGATCGAACACGCGTTCCAAGTCCGCTTCTTCGATGCCCGGGCCGTGATCTCTCACGGTCAGAACGCACTCGCGGACTTGGACCTCCACGACTGAGTTTCGAGGGCTCCATTTGAGCGCGTTGTCGAGCAAATTTGACACCGCCCGCTCGAGGCGCGCCGGGCGGCCCACCAAAATGCAGGGCTCGGTTTCTAGGGTAAAAGTGACGCGCGCGGCGCGCGCCCGCACGACCGCCACCGCTCGCTCCACTACCTCGTCGAAGCGGAGCTCTTCGGCTTCCACGAGCGGTTCGTTGCCGCGCGCCGCTTCTACCAGGTCCCCCACCAAGACGGTCAGCTCTTCTAGCTGCGCAACGACATCCTCTACGATGCGCTCTCGTTCCTCGGAGTCGTGAACTCCACCTCTGGCCAAAACCTCCATATTGGTTCTTACACTGGTGAGCGGCGTCCGCAACTCATGCGAAGCGTCCGCTACGAGCCGTTGCTGATCGATGACCGATACCTCAAGGGCTTCCAACATCGAATTGAAGGTCGTCGCGAGACGGCTCAGCTCATCGCTCCCATCGGCCTCTATGCGGCTCGTGAGGTCGCGCGTGGCCGAGACGTGCTCTGCGGTGGCGGTAAGCCGGCGAACGGGGGCCAGCGCAGCGCCGGCCACGGACCGGCCGAGCAGCGCCGCCAGAGCCGTGCCCCCCAAGAAAAGCACCAGGAGAACGATGGTGAGATCATCGAGCAGATCCTCTATCTCATCGAGAGGGCGCGCAACCTGAACAGCAAGGTCCGGGAGAACCCGGCGCGTGTAGACGCGGACGCGCGTATCACCCACTTCACGGTCTTCGTAATAGGCTGGCTCAGAGCCGCCGGCCACCGCGCGAGCGCGTTCCGTCACAGGGATCAGCGCTTCTCGTCTCAGATAGACGACGTTGCCGCTCCCCGTTCCCACTTTCGTCCCCGATGGAGGATCGAGCGTTCCCTCGGCAGGAACGAACTGCGCGAAAGCGCGGTCGCCCGACAAGGGACCGGTATTGAGGCTTACGACGAACAGACCGCTCACGGGGTCTTGACGCGTCTCGGTAAGGCGCGCCAGTGCCGCAAGCGAATCGTCTATCTGAGAGCGCAGTTGCTCGCGCGTTACGACGAACACGATCGCGAGAGCAACGGCGATCGCGATCGCCACAGCTCCTGCGGAGATGGCGGCTAATCGATTACGCAGACTCAGGCTGCGCGCGCGGGTCATGTGTCCTTGAGGACGTAGCCCACGGCTCGTACCGTGTGAATAAGGCGAGGCTTGCCTCGAGCTTCCGTCTTTCGTCTGAGATAGCCGACGTATACCTCCAGCGAGTTCGAGGTTGATCCGAAGTCGTAGCCCCATACATGCTCGAAGATCACCGAGCGAGTGAGGACATGACGCGGATGCAACATGAAGAGCTCGAGCAGAAGGAACTCGGTGCGTGTCAGCTCGATTATCTCCTCCCCTCTCGACACTTCGTGCGCGACGGGATCGAGCGTCAGATCCGCGTACCGCAGAGTCTCGTTGTCGGGGGCGCTCGCCCGGCGCAACAACGCGCGCAACCGGGCCAGCAGCTCCTCGAGGGCAAACGGCTTGACCAAATAGTCGTCCGCACCGGCATCGAGCCCCTCGACCCGGTCGGACACGGAGTGGCGCGCCGTGAGCATGAGCACCGGGGTGCGATCTCCCAAGGCGCGCAGCCTCCTGCAAACCTCGAGACCATCTACCCCGGGCATGAGGACGTCCAGCACGACCGCATCGGGGGGCGAGGCGGCGATCTTCTCGAGAGCCTGGGCCCCATCCTCGGCAACCTGGACCTCATAGTGCTCCACTCCCAGGGCGCGGCGCAACGCCTGACGGATAGAGGGATCGTCGTCGACTATGAGCACCGAGCTTGCCGTCATTGCTCCCAGTGTGCCCGCGCTTCCTGAGGATTTCCTGAGAAAGCTCAGGCCTTCAAGATCCGGACCATGTCGGCTCTGTGCGATTCCAGCCACTCGCGGTTACGGCGGTCGCGCTCCTCACCCCCGTAGCCCACGAACATCTCGACGAATGCCCGTTCGCCGGCCTCGACGTGGGCCCGCACGAACCGCAGGCCGACTAGATGTGAGGCGATGACGGCGTCGGCCACCTCCTCTGCCTCCGAGCTCTCGATCCCATAGGCCA
>Ga0136632_10000613_pt1 | contig 10778 bp, 12 predicted proteins | sample AntDrymUQ6112106_2_FD_104670 | JGI IMG/M metagenome (GOLD analysis project Ga0136632, IMG submission 104670) | Polar desert sand microbial communities from Dry Valleys, Antarctica - metaG UQ611 (21.06) | ecosystem: Environmental > Terrestrial > Soil > Desert | place: Antarctica: Dry Valley...
CCCGGGTGCTGAGAGACGTGCCGCGGGAGCCCCGCGATCTCCCCCGTCAGCCAGGCAAAGGCCCGCCAGCGCTTGGAATCATGCGTGCCGGGCAGCTTCTCGAGCTCCTCTCCTACCTTGCGAGCGTTCCAGCCGTCGGAGAGGCGTGCCAGCCGCTCGAGCTCGGCGTACGGGAGCCCGAGCGCCTTGCCCACGTCGCGAATCGCGCCGCGCGAGCGGTAGGTCGCAAAGCTCGCGACGAGCGCGGCGTGCTCCCTGCCGTAGCGCTCGGTGACCGCGACGATCAGCTTCTCGCGGATGTCGCGCGGGAAGTCGAGATCGATGTCCGGCACCGACGCGAGCTCGCGGTTCAGAAAGCGCCCCAGCGAGAGGTCGTTCGCGACCGGGTCGACGTGGGAGAGGCCGGTGAGGTAGCAGACGATCGAGCCGACCGAGCTGCCCCGCCCGCGCCCCGGCGGGAGGAAGTGCCTCGGCGAGTCACGACCGCGCACTTCGAGCGCCGCCTGACGAGCGAGCTCGAGCACCTCGTGATGAAGAAGGAAGAATCCGGCGAGCCCGAGCTCGTCGATCAGCTTCAGCTCGTCCTCGAGACGAGCGCGCGCCTGTCGTACGAGCGAGGGCGAGGCAAGCCTCGCCCCTACGGGCGCGTAGCGCTCGTCGACGGCCTGATTGCAGATTTCAGCGAGCTGGCGGATCGCCGGCGCCTGTACGTCCGAGAAGTCCGGATAGCGATAGCCGAGCTCCTCGGTCAGGTCGAACTCGAGCCTCTGCGCGAGTTCGCCGCTGCGCTCGGCAGCGGCGCGGTTGGAGGAGAAGCGCTCGAGCATCTCTTCCGGTGATCGCAAGAAGCCTTCTCTGTTTCCACGCCGCTCCGGCTCGCAGCCCTCGAGCGAGGTCTGACAGCGGATCGCTACGAGAGCATCCTGTAAGAGCGTGCGTCTCGGATGGTGCGAGTGGACGTCACCCGTCGCGACGGTTTCGACACCGAGGTGCACGGCTAGGTCGCGAAGTGCTGCGTTCCGGTGGGTATCTCCGCGCTCATACGGCCGCTGGAGTTCGACGAAGAAGCGCTCGCGGCCGAAAGCCTGTGCGAGCCGCGCGGCAGCGTTCGGGTCGTTAGAGCCGAGCCCTCGGCGCGCACAGCCGGAGAGGCACACGAGTCCTTCGGAAAGCTCCTGCACGGTTTCGAGCGACACCGAGGGCGGCAATGGCTCACGGCCTTCCTTTCCGGGCTGGCGTGTCCCTGCGTGCGCGGCCGTGAGCAGGCGGCAGAGGTTCCCGTAGCCCCGCCTCGATTCGACGAGAAGCGTCACGTGGGAGTCGCCGCTTCCCGCTCCGGCGCCGGTAAAGCCGGCACCTCCGCTCTCTTCCCGCTTCGGTGCCGGCGAAGCCGACACCTGCGCTTCTCTGCCGGCTCCGTCGAGCCTACGCCGGTGCGGCTCCGTCGAGCCTACGCCGCTGAGCGTGACTTCGGCGCCGGTGATCGGGCGCACGCCGAAGAACTTCGCTGCGTGCGCGAACTCGAGCGAGCCGTAGAGCCCGTCGTGGTCGGTGAGCGCGAGCGCCTCGTATCCGAGCTCGGCAGCCCGCGCGGCGAGCTCTTCAGGCTGGGACGCACCGTCGAGGAACGAGTACGCGGAGTGACAGTGCAGCTCGATGTACGCCACTGGCTAGGCTGCTGCTCCGTGGAGTCGATCTTCCTGCAGCCCGGGGAGGGAGAACGGATCACGGGCGACGACGAGCTCGGCGTAACGCTCTTCGCCGATGTCAATCCGATCGCGATCACCGAGGTTCGGTCCAAGCCAGGCACGGGCTCGTCGCAGCTGCACTTCCACGCCGAGCACGCCGATTGCTTCTTCGTCCGGGAGGGAGAGCTCACGATCAGACTCGAGGATCGCGAGCTCCAGGCCGGCCCGGACACCTGGGTCTACGTCCCGCCGGACGTCGTCCATGGCTTCGCCCCCACCGGTGACGGACGGACGCGCTTCCTGAACCTGCACGTGCCGAGCTGCGGCTTCGGCGACTACATCCGCGGTCTCTATTCCGCCGCGACCGAAGAGGAGTTGCGGGCAGTCCGGGCCGTCTTCGACCAGCAGCCGGCGCCGGAGTACGGCGGCGCGGATCCCGGCAGCGTTCTCATCCGGACCCGCGCCACGGCGGAGACGGTGGAGGTGACCGGCAACCAGATCTCCTTCCTCGCCGACGCTGAAGAGACCAACGGCGCGCTCGGAGCGATCGAGTTCATGGCGCCACACGCATTCGCGGGCCCACCTCCGCACGTCCATCGCGAGCTGCTCGACGTCGTCTTGTGTCTGGATGGGACGCTCGAGGTCACGCTCGGCGACGAGACGCACACCGCCGGCTCCGGCGCATTCGCGCTCGCCCCGCCGGGTTTTGCGCACACGTTCTCGAATCCGAGCGACGATCCACTGCGTCTCCTCAACCTCTACGTGCCAGGTGGCTTCGAGCGGTTTTTCCGGGAGAGGGCCGCTGTGTCCGATCCGAAGGCGGCGATCGAGATCACCTCTCGCTACGACTGGACGCGCGCCTAGGGGCCTGTCCGGGAAATGGTCACGGTGGATGACACGTGAGACGAGCCGCGAGACAAGGACGCAGGGAGCGCCGATATGCAGGCATATCGGCGCACTTCCTTGGGGTAGGACTGAGGACGCTGCATCGTGGTGCGTCGCATGTGCCAGGCGCCCTGAGCCACTTTCCGGACAGGCCCCTAGTTGGTCTTTCGTCGCCGCTGAGTTGATACTTCCCGCATGGACTGGGACGAGCTGGTCGCAAACATGACGGCGCGGCACCCTGTCCGCGAGTCGAAGATGTTCGGGATGCCGTGCCTGAAACGGGAGAACGGCAAGGTCGTCGCCGGGCACTGGAAGGACGGTGGGCTCACGGTGAAGCTCGTGGACGAGGCACAGCGCGAGGCGGCGCTGAACCTCCCTGGCGCCCAGCTCTTCGACCCCGGCATGGGGCGCGTTATGCGCGAGTGGGTGCACGTTCCTGCCGACCAGTCGAGCAAGTGGGAGCACCTCGTCGAGCAGGCGATCGGCTGAGCAGTGGAGGAGCGGAGCACCCCGATCGCTCTGCCTGCGGGTGAGGGCGAGCTCGTCGGAACGAGCGTGGTCAAGGCCGCCCGCCCGGAGCTCTCGCTGATCGAGTTCGAGATCAAGCCCGGAGGCGGCGTTCAGCCCCACTTCCACAAGGGCCACAGTGACTCGTTCTACATCCTCGAAGGCGAGGTCGAGTTCTATGTCGAGGACGAAGTCGTCCATGCGTCTCCTGGCACGTACGTCCTCGCACCCGCCGGAGTCGTCCATTTCTTCAAGAACGTCAGCGGCGAGCCGGCGAGAGCCCTGAACCTCCATACACCCGGCGGATTCGTGGAGTACCGGCGAGAGCTTCTCGCTCTCCATTCCCGCGGAGTTGAGCCTGACACCGCGTTCTTCGAGCAGCACGACGTCTTCGACGTCGACTGACACCTGTCGCAAGATCGAATCCGCTCGCGCGGATTTCGATCGCGCGAAAATCCCTGAAGGCAACTGCTTTCGCAGGCACTCCGTTACAGTCCGACCATGAAGCAGGTCTGGCAAGGGCGCGCGATCCAGGTCGCCGCGAAGGTCGGCGACCAGGCACCGATGGCCGCCGTGTGCTGCAACGCCTGCCGCACCTGCACCACGACGAACCTTCTTGCGCTCGCAACGGGCATGGGGCTCGGCGCGCTCTACGCCGTCGGACGGTTCGTTAGGCGAACCGTCAGTTCCACTTAGGCGTTCTGGGTGAACCAGCATCCCTCCTCGCGATCTCTGTAGACAGACACGTTCTGCCCGCTTTCGAGGACGACCTCGAAGTAGCGCCGATCGACCGGCTCCTCCGTCCACCAGCGATCGACGACGCGCCACTCCTCGCGGACGAGCGCGACGAGCTGCCGGTTCACTACGCGCGGGGTGCCGTCGAACTCCGACTCGACGAGCGCGGGACGCGGCGCATTGAGCCGACCGGCTATTAAGGACGTCTGCGACGATGGAGGGCGGGGCAAGCCCCGCCCTACACGTCCCGCGGAACGACGAGCGCTCGCGTTTCCGGAATCCGCGACCACGGCGCCACCTCCACCACGGCGCATACCGAGCCTGTGCCCGTGCTCGCGCGCACCTGCCGGAGACCTTCGCGTAGACGCCCGGCCGTTTCCTCCCCCGTAGGCTCGACGAGCGCGAGCTGCTGGCCTGTGTGCTCCGCAAGCTCGACCGCCTCTAGCCGAAGCTCCAGAATCGGAGCCGGAAGTTCCTGGAGCCTCGGCCCGAGGGCCACGCGGAGGCGAGCTATCTCGGCCGTGGCGTCGCGCAGGGTGACTGCGCGACGCCACGAGCCGCCATCGACGAGCCGGGCGGACATCGCGAGCTTTCGAAACGGCCGTCCGGCTCGTTCGGGGCGGGCGAGCAGGCGCTCGAGAAGCGATCCGAGCGCTCGGCGCAGCGTGAGCTCGTTCCCGACGGCCTCCGGGAAGACGAGGACCTCGGCGAGCTCCGCCGCCGGCTTTCGCCCGCGAACCTTTGTCTTTCTCCCACCACGGGCAAGTCTCCAGGCCTTGCGCCCGTCGGCGCCCAATCTCTCGGCGACCGCGCCGGCCGGAAGCTCCGCGAGCTCCCCGATGCTGCGCAGGCCGAGGCCTTCGAGCTCTCGATAGCGCTCGCCCGTCAGGGGCAGGAGCGAAAGGGGCAGTGGCTCGAGGAACGACTCCTCCTCCTTCTCCGCGATGAGCAGGATTTGACGGGTCGCGCCACGCTCGCTGCGGCGAGGGCCGTGAAGCGACGCGTCGCCGCGCCGACCCGAGGATCCCAGCCCGAGCCGACGGCAGCGAGCGCCCGCACGAGCGCCGGCCGGACGCCTCGGTACAGCCGCTCGACACCTAGCGTCTCGAAGACAACGACGCCATGCTCGACTGGGTCGACGGCGAAGCCCGTGTCCTCGAGACGGCGCAGCACCTCTTCCCACTCCCGCTCGACCGAGGCGGGGTCGCGGTCGACGAGAACGAGCGACGGACACGTGGCGAGCGCCTCCCCCAAGCGCATCCCCGGCTTGACGCCAGCCGCACCCGCCGCGGCGGTCACCGGGCCGAGGAGTGGCTCCTCGTTCGGGTCCGGTGCTAGCGCGGCCGGCACGAGCGCGAGACCCGGTCGCGCGCGCAGCGCCGCTCTCAGCTCGAACCCGGGAATGAGGAGACACGCGATCACAGGAACATATGTTCTATACGAACGTACGTTCTCCTGTCAAGGCTAGAATCTCACAGAACAGCCACATGACTGTCAAGAAAGCCGTACCACCCGAGATCGACATCCGCTCCGCCACACCCGAACGCTGGGACGATGCGATGCGTCGATCATCATCATCGGCCGGAGCAGGATCCCGTACTCCACGATCTCGACGTCGACCTCGTCGCCTTCTTCGAGCCGTGCGGCTTGACGGATCTCCGCGGGGATCGTCACCCGCCCCTGGCACGTACGGTCGCGGCATGTCCTCTTCTGGCAGTCGTATTCTCGAGGTTCTCCATTGGCTATCTCGGACGCCTCCCCGTCGTTGGCCTTTGCCGAAAGACGAACGTGACAACTATGGCGGCGATGAGGAAGACGGCGAAGGGAATCATTCACGGGCGCCCACCGGCGCCCACCGGTTCCCGGCACTCTGGCACGCGCTCTTAGATTCATCCGGCACTCCGGGCGCGTAGCCTCCGTCAACGACCTCGAACGGTGCGCCGCAGTTCACCGTGGTCCCCGGAGGAAGTTCGAAGGTGAACCCCGCGATAACGCGCCGATGAAAGAGGCCACGGCCAAGCATGCCAGCGCATAGACCCCCACCTCGCCAGGCCGGGTCGAGGCTCGATCAGCCTTGACTGTCCACTAACGTCGTTCGGAAGCACTCAGTGACGTACGGTAGGCGAAGATCGTCCGCGTCTGCGATCTCGTCGTAGAGCTGCGCGACGGCCTGAAGGATCGGCTCTCGCTCTGCCGGTGGCAGCTTCGCGCAGTAGCTGCGCGAGAGCACGAGGTCAAGGAGCGTCTCCCGATCGAGAATCTGTTCGATGTGGAATTGCACTGCCTCGACCGGACCGAAAAGGCCGCTCTCGTCAAGCGGCTCGTCCACGTCCATGGCACTGGTCCCCTCGCTTCCGATGAGCTTCGAGAGCCGCTCGACCCACGGCTCGCGATCGTCTCTAGTGTTCCAGACGAGCGCGAGTCGACCCCCCGGCCGGAGGATGCGGGCGATCTCCGGCAGCGCCACCGAGTGGTCGAACCAGTGGAATGCCTGCGCCGAGGTGACCACGTCGGCGAACGCGTCGGGAACGGGGATGACCTCCGCGTTCCCGAGGATCGCGGCAGCGCCGGGCGCGGCTGCGGGAAGCAGCTCGAGCATCTCCGGGAGCGGCTCGACCGCGGTCACGCGGTGCCCGAGCACGACGAGCGCCCGCGTCAGCTTCCCGGTGCCCGCGCCGAGGTCGACGACATCGCAGGGCTCGTCCCCGGCAAGCCAGCGGACCGCCTCCTCCGGATACCCGGGACGGCCTCGCTCGTACGCGCCCGCGACCTCTGCGAACGCGGTGTACGGGCCGCGCGCGTTCGGATCGCGGTTGACGATCACTCCGCCGAGCGTATCGTCTTGGCATGAGGGCGATCCTGGTCGTGCTCGGCTGCCTCGTCGTTGCGACAACGGCAACCGCGGCGGCAAGCGTCGACGTCACTGTGCTTCCCGGGCCCGACTTTCCGGCACCGGCGGGGGACGTGAGTCCCTCCGGCGCGCGCCTGGCTCTGGTCTCGTCTCGGTATCGCTCGCCTGCGGCGTTGCCGCCACCGTTGCCGCGTCCGCCGGCCTCCGCGCCGATGCGTTTCCGCGGTGCGGAGCTCCAGTTCGCCATCCGCCAGGCGGGCGGTCACCTCTTCCTCGTCTACGGCGACCGCTACCTCGTGAGGGCCTCGTCGCAGAGCTACGCGTTCGACTTCGTCAATTTCGTCAGGCCACCGAACGGCGCCTGGAACGAGGAGGTCACGTGGGCGAGACAGATCGACCGCATCCTGTACGTCGAGCACACGCATCTCACATACGCTCGGCGACGCGTGGACGCAATGCGTACATCAGCGCGATCGATCTCGATGTACGAAAGACGCTCTGGCGCAGCCCCGCGCTCGTGGCCAACGCCCGCACCTTCGTCGTGGCCGGAAATCTCATCGTGTCCGGGTACGGGTTCACAGCAGAGGACGACTTCCTCTACCTGCTCGACCGCCGGACGGGCAACGTGCTCGACCGCGTTAGAGTCCCGAGCGCGCCAGAGGTGATCAAGCTCCGCGGCGACCGGCTCCATGTGCGGACGTACGACCGCCAGGTGGTCGCGCGCATCGTCCGCTAGGGACGGGGGTCAGGCTTCAGCCTGACCTCGGTGTTGGGTTCGGAATGCACGCGGAGCCACCCAAGGACGGGGTTGAGGCTGAAGTCTCACCCGCAGCTGAATCAGAGCGATATCTCGGCAACACCGTCACTAAGCGCCACCAACCGCGGCACGACGTCGAGCACGCTCTCCCGTGCGCAGAACGCGATGTCCGCTCCGAGCTCGGGCGCGTTCTCGAGCAGGTTGCGGCCGCTCTTGGACGACCGGAAGGCCTCCTCCACCCCGCTCCAGGTGCTCGTGAGCCGCGCCGCCGCCTCGGCCGCGTCGCTCCGCTCCCAGCCGAGGAGCTCGACGATCCGCCCGGCCACGTACGAGTCGTCGAGCGCGAGCGTGCCCTGCACCCCGGCGCAGACGACGATCACGTCCTCGTCGGCGGCACGCGCCGTTTCGACGACCGCAGCGAGGTTGAGAAGCGACGCCACGAGCACGCGTTCGCAGCGCGTCGCCGCGGAGATGACCGCGCGAGTGCCGTTCGTGGTCGACAGGATCAGGGTCGCGCCCACAGGCTCGAGGTACTCACGCGGCGAGTTGCCGAGATCGAAGCCCGGGATACGCACGGCGTTTCGCTCGCCGCCGAGCACCCCTTCTCCGAGCTCCTTCTGCAGCGCGAGTGCCTCCTCGACTTCCGCCGTGCAGAACACGCGCTCGTACCCTGAGGCGAGCGCCTGGCAGATCGTCGTCGTCGCCCGGATCACGTCGATGACGATGCCGGTAGGGGCCGCGCCGGCCTCGTCCGGTGTAAACGCGACGTGGACCCGCACAGGGGTACGCTAGCCGGGGTGACCGAGCCCCTTCGCTGCTACCGCCACCCCGATCGGGAGACGTTGGTCTCCTGCACCGAATGCGGTCGCGGAATCTGCCCCGACTGCATGACCTTCGGCCCCGTAGGCATCCGCTGTCCCGACCACGCAAGCACGGGCGGGCGGGTCGCAGCGCCGCGGCGGACCGCCCGCAAGGCGGCAGCCTCGCTGTCGCGGCGAGGTCCGTACGTGACGCAAGCGCTGATCGGTATCAACGTCGGCATCTACGTGGTCCAGCTCGCGATGGGGGCCGGACTCAGCGCGAGCATGGGATGGATCTACGAGCACGGCGTGCTCATCTCGAGCGCGATCGACTCGTCCGGGCAGCTCGTGGGTGTCGCGGAGGGCGAGTGGTGGAGGCTTCTGACCGCGGCGTTTCTCCACTACGGGCCGATCCACCTCGGGCTGAACATGCTCGTGCTCTGGTTCATCGGCCCAGCCCTCGAGGAGTACCTCGGCCACGGTCGCTATGCGCTTCTCTATGTCGTATCGGGCCTCGCCGGCTCCGCCGGCGCCCTGATCGTGTCCTCAGGCGCGCCCACTGTCGGAGCGTCTGGCGCGATCTTCGGGATCATGGGCGCCGCGCTGTTCTTGGAATGGCGAAAGATCTACGTGTTCGGCGGACAGGCCTTGGGCCTGGTCGTTTTCAACCTCGCGATCTCGTTCGTCATTCCGGGAATCTCGATCGGCGGCCACATCGGGGGATTGATCGGCGGAGGCCTGGCAGCGCTCGCGTTTCTCTATCTGCGCCGAATGCCGGCGGTCGCGACGGTGGCGGTTGCCGCGGTTGGCGCTCTCAGCGTCGCGCTCGCCTTATCTCAGGCGTAGAGACTTGAGAAAGATGTAACCCCAGTCGAGTCACGCCAGGGCTATCGTCGGGAGACTGTGAGGCTGGCCGTGGGTGTGCTCACCGCGTCTCTCGCGCTCACCGCCCTTGGCTGCAGCGGCGAGGAAGAGCGGGAACGAACGCGAGGGAACGCGACGCCTGGATCGGCGTATGCATTTCCCCAAGCGCCCACAGTTCCGGTCGGGCCGCTCGATCCCGAGATCGACGCCGCGATCACGCGCCTGCTGCCTCCGGCGCTCGGTGGCGTGCTGGACACTGAGGTGCTCGGCCGAATCGCGAAGTCGGGGGATGCACGCCTTGGGTGGCTCGTCTCCGATCTGCTGCGCTTCTACCAGGAGAGCACGGTCGAAAACGACGCGCTCGTGTCTGCCTTCATGCGGTTGACCGGCGTTGACGTGCGTTCCGACCCCCTCTTCGCCGACGGTTCCTGGAGGGCCGTCACCGATCACATGCTCGCGTGGGATCTCCCCGCCCCACCCAGGTATCAGGAGCGAAAAGCCGAGGTGTACCTCGCTGTCGAGCCTGGCTGGAAGCCCTTCTTCGAAGACGACGAGTCCGACATCGATTGGCGTTGGGTCGCCTGGGGCGGCGTGCTGATCGACAACCGCGAGCTCGGGGATCCGAACCCGTGCTTCAGCGGATGTATCCCAGCCCTCGACGATCCGGCGCTGACTCGCGCGGCCGGAGGCGACTGGTATCCGGACGACGCCGTCGTCTTCGGCGTCGCCTTCGGCGGGGAGGCCGTAGCGTTTCCGAAGAACATCATGGAGGTCCACGAGATGGTCAACATCTCCATCGGCGGACGCCGCCTCGGCATTCCTTACTGCACCCTGTGCGGCTCGGCGCAGGCTTATCTGATCGACACGGTTCCGGCACGGTTCGAGCCACTGGTCCTCCGTACCTCCGGCCTGCTCTCCCGCTCGAACAAGCTCATGTACGAGCTAAACACGCGCTCCGCGTTCGACACCTTCACCGGCCGTGCCGTCTCCGGCCCCCTCCGGGCCGCCGGAGTGGCGCTCGAGCAGACGACCGTCGTCACCAGCACCTGGGGCGAGTGGAAAGAGGCGCATCCAGACACGCGCATCGTGGCGAGGGACGGCGGGATCGGCCGCGAGTACGAGGAGGATCCGCTGGGCGGACGCGATGACAATGGGCCGATCTTCCCCACCGGCGACGTCGATCCCCGACTTCCGGTGCACGTCAAGGTGGTGGGAATCGTGTCCCCAGGCGACATCCCGATCGCGTTCTCCGCTACGGAGGCCGCTGCTGAACTCGAAGGAGGAGAGAAGGTCGAGCTCTCCGGAGTAGAGCTCGTGCTCGACGGCGGCGGCTTGCGCGCACAGACGTCAGACGGAGAGGAGATCCCCGCGCACGAGGCGTTCTGGTTCGCCTGGAGCCAGTTCCACCCCGATACGGAGCTCTGGTCTCGCTAGATGGTTGATGCCACCATCTCGCGCGTCCGGATGCGCGAGCTGGGGCGTCGGGGCCGCTTTCGCCTGGGCTGAAGCCCCGAACCGCCCCAGCCCAGGCGTACGCTTCGCGACGGGAGGGCGCCCCCGAGCGGCCAGCTCGCGCCCCGGAGCAGGCGATCTCGTGGCATCAACCATCTAGCCGCCGATGGCGAGCGCCGTGACGCCTGCCTCGGCGAGCGCCGCTTGTGCCGACGCCAACCGTGCGAGCGGAACCCGGA
>Ga0136632_10000614_pt1 | contig 10773 bp, 13 predicted proteins | sample AntDrymUQ6112106_2_FD_104670 | JGI IMG/M metagenome (GOLD analysis project Ga0136632, IMG submission 104670) | Polar desert sand microbial communities from Dry Valleys, Antarctica - metaG UQ611 (21.06) | ecosystem: Environmental > Terrestrial > Soil > Desert | place: Antarctica: Dry Valley...
GCCGCCGAGGACATTGCGCGAATTGTCGCCTCGAAGATCGGCATAGTCGACGATCTCAGAAAAGACTTGCGGTATGCGGACGAGATCGTTTCCCGAATCAAGGTGGCCGAAGGCTCCCCGGCGGTTCGGCAAACCCTGCGAGGGCTGGCCCTTCCCGTGCAGATTGGAATCTGGGTAATAGCCATCCGGCGCGGGGGTGAATGGGACCTCGATCCCAGGGCCGACTACGTCATAGCCGAAGGCGACGCTCTGTTGGTGCGGGGACCCGAGGATGGGGTCCTTCTGGCGCGCGAGCTGGTGGGCGCTCCTTCACTGCCGGAGCCCCCGCCGCAGCCCGAGATAGCGCTGTCGGATCTGGACCGCGCGGTCGATCTCCTCGTCGAGATGAAGAACTCGGCCGAGGTGGCGGTGGGCCTCGCGTATTCGGCGCTGCTGTTCAACGATCGCGCCCTTGCCGCAGAAGTGGCCAACCTCGAGGCTCGCTCGGACGCGCTGCATGACGAGCTCGAGTCCTGGGTGCTGCGAGCCGCCCAGGAGGCGCGCAACACCGATCACCTCCGGGGACTGATACGGCTTGGCAACGCAACCGAGATGATCTTCGACTCGGCGCGTGAGATGACCCGGTTGGTCGAGAAGGGGGAGGAGCTCCATCCGGTGATCGCAGCCGCATTGGTCGAATCGGACGAGTTCGGGCACGAGACCATCGTGGGGGCCGCTTCGCAGGCCGACGGAAAATCCATCCGGGAGCTTAGATTGGAGACTGAAACGGGTATGTATGTTCTCGCGGTGCAGCGAGGGCGGTGGTGGACCTACAGACCCAAACCGACGTTCTCGTTCGCTGCAGGCGACCGCATCATTGCCATCGGGCCCGCCGACGGGGGGCTCGAGCTTGACGAAATAGTCGGCATGCATCGAGAGCCGGCCGACGTGAACGAATAGGACGGAAAGGAAAAGCAATGGCGAAGAAGAAAATGGTTCAGCCCGACGGGGCCATCCCACAGAAGCCCACGCTCGGCCAGACGATCGGGGCGACACTCGCAGGTGTGCTTGCCGTCAAGCTCGCCAACAGTGCGCTGACGACCTTGTGGCGCCTGGCTACGCGCGAGGATCCCCCTCAGGTAGACGCCGATGTGCCGCTGTTGAAGAAGGCGCTGTGGATCGGGCTCGTCGGAGCGGCCGCAGGCGCAGCACGCCAGGCGGCGCGGGACCTCATGAAGCCACCGACTGCAGGCGTCGCCTAGAAAGCTCCCCCGCCCGAACCGGCTGCCGCAGCCCAAGGACGCCACCGAACCGCCGGCAAACCGGCTCAAAATAAGGTAGCCACTATTCTTGGCCTATGGGTTTTCGAGTAGCGCTGCTGCAAGTGGCTGCCTGCGGCGCCGATACCGATGCGAATCTGATCAAGGGCGAGGAGCACTGCCGCCGCGCGGCCGCAATGAACGCCGACGTTGCCCTGTTTCCCGAGATGTGGAGCATCGGGTACGCCCCTTGTCCGGTTGAGGCAGTCGGACGGAAGGCGTGGCAGCAGGCGGCCATCGCCGGGGACGACAGGTTCGTAACGCACTTCCAGCGCCTGGCGCAGGAGGTCGACATGGCCATCGCACTCACCTATCTCGAACGGTGGCCCGGCGCGCCGAGAAACTCGGTGTCGATAATCGATCGCAGGGGAAACGTGGTCATGACCTACGCAAAGGTTCACACCTGCGACTTCGGTATGGAAGCCGCCTGCACTCCCGGTGATGACTTCCATGTCTGCGATCTCGATACTCGTTCAGGCACTGTGAAGGTCGGGGCAATGATCTGCTACGACCGAGAGTTTCCCGAAAGCGCACGTGTACTGATGCTCAAGGGGGCCGAAATCATCCTGACTCCCAACTCGTGCGAGTTGGAGGATTCACGTATCGGCCAGTTCCGTGCACGCGCCTACGAGAACATGGTCGGAGTCGCCATGACGAACTACCCGGAGCCTCAGTGCAACGGACATTCAGTGGCGTTCGACGCAATGGCGTTCGATTCCGATGAACAGCCTATGGATCCGCTCATCGTAGACGCCGGCGCGAAAGAGGGAGTATTTCTTGCGGACTTCGATCTGGATCGACTCAGGACTTACAGAAGGAGTGAAACCTGGGGGAACGCATACCGCAAGCCCCATACCTACGGCCCCTTGACTTCCACTCGAGTCGAGGCGCCGTTCGAACGCTCCGACGCGCGCCGCTGAGCCACTCCGCACAGGGCACCGCCAGGTCCGATGTGGTCTAACACCCAAAGAAAGCGTTCTCGTGCGAGCAACCACATCATGGTGTGGTCCCCGGCACGAGTACCAGTTCTCGGGCGTGCGACCACATCATGGGAGGATGTCGCCTTCGGGCCACGAGAGGTTCAAAACCCTTTGGATGCGACCCTTCCAGGGCAATGGGGGAAGAGCGAGCCGTCAAACTCCTCAAATCGGTCCGACATTCTCTTCAGCCGCACCTGGTGACGCTGTACCGATTCGGCGGTGCGCTGAAACACTCTCCCGCTCACCTCAAACCATCTCCTAGTCACTATCCAGACGCGGCGCTGGGAGTTGTAGTTCTTGGGGAACGCTTCGCTCTTCACGATCGTGCCCTTGGGATGGTCACGCGCGCAGTCCACCGCATACACACCACCCAAGCTCCCTCCGTAAGGAAGCAAGTTTGGCCGCCCGATGAACCGATTTGTGCCGCTTTTTCTCCGTACAAGCACCCTCTTAATGCGTCCGTCTCGCATCGTGTATATGCCGGCGACTCCCACCGACGCCCCCTGGTCTAGCCGAACCACGATCTCGCGTCCCTGGTGAAGATCAATCCCTAGTAGTGAAAGGATCGGGGGGTACATACGAACCGCAGAATGAACTGACCGAGCGCCCCTTAAGCGCTTCCGATGGTTCACCTTGCCCGTATCAACCACAAGAAATACCTCGCACTTCCTGAACCGCTTACGGGCCGTAACGAAAACCTCATCTCGCCGGCCGTCGCCATTGACGTTGCCCTGAGAACGCTCCGCCGTGCCCCCGACCCATAATCAATGAGTTCCTCTAGGAGCAAACGTTCCGCCACTATCGCTCTCCTGGCGATGATTGCGTCGCAAGGCCTCTTTTCATCGGGACCGTCGGCCTGATAGAAATTCTTCTTGTTGGGCCCATAGCCGCAACCGGGTGGAAACGACCGCGCTCCCAAGCTTTAATGGAATCGAAACCCAATATTGCAGAACCGCTCAGGTGCTAGACGTTCCTAGAACACAGAACACCCTAACAATTCGCCACCGGGCTCGATCGGCTACGTAGTGAAGGCGTCGGTCCAGTTCTCCTTGGCCAGTTCCTCGAGGCGCTTGGAGTCGTCTGCCTTGAGCCCCCATACTGCTTGCGCCACCGGTGATAGGTCTGCTCGGAGACCTCGAGGTGCTTGCTGACCTCGCTGACGTCCTTGCCGTCGGCCAGGAGCCGGTCGGCCTCCCTTAGCTTGCGCACTTCCTGGTCGGGTGTGTGCTTTCGTCTCTTCACCGCGATGAGCCTCCTTCCGCCTCTTCCGAGGCATCAAGACTCTCACTTACGGTGGACCGATTTCAGGGGGTCAGGCCACCTCCACAACATGCACTGGCCATAGACTGTCCAGACTAAAATACGCCCGCCGGATTACGACGACCTTACGCTCCTTCACTGCGGTGTGAAGCAACCTCCCCCGGTCTCGTCTACGTGAGCTCAGCACGTTTCATAGGGTCCCGCATAGAGCCCTCGCACATTGCCTTTTCGATACTGTGAATACGCGTAGAGGCTTCCCCGAGATGGTGTGTGCACCAAGTAATGGATGTATCGGTTACGGCTTTGCCGAAATACTGAGGCATTAGGGTAGAGGCGTCGTGATTTCGCGTACCTGTTTGTCACTCTCAAACCCTTTGAGGTATGCATCCCGAGTACGCCGTGCTGGCTGCTCTTGATCCTGTGCCTGTGGACGCTCCCCAAAGAGGCAATGTAGTCATCGCCGCTCTTGTAGAAGAAGATCTTGAGTTTTCGGCCCCACTTGATGCGCGTATAAGGATAACTTTCACATAGCTTCACGCCCTTCCTCTGAGTGGGATTCCCAAACCACTCTTTGGTTTGCGCTAGTGTCGTGCGGCCAAATTTAATGGGCCCAAGTCGTCGACCCGGTTTCACCAAATCCACACGGTGGGCGGAGGCGGACCCTGCAATCAATACAACGATCACTGTGGCTATCCCGAGCCTGGCCAAATGCTTCGACACAGCTCGCTGATCTACAGGAACCAACCCATGGTTACCTGTTGTTGAAAACGACCTCATCGGGCGCCCCTTTCAATCATGATTCATCCTTTCGAGTTCGGCGATGGGGATCGTCCTACCTAAGAGACACGATGAGGACCGCCAGGGCGTTTGCCGCCCGTTTCAGCTGGCGCTTGGTTATGCGGTGAACGTTACGATTGTAACCATAGCGACCATAGGCCCGCACAAGCTCCCTATAAGTCTTTGTGAGCTTGCCGGGCGACCCTCCTTGCTCTCGCCGCCGGCCTCGCGCGGTCGCTGCCATCGTAAGGAATGGATACTCCGGGATGCGACGATCAACCGCTTCCTCATGCAGGGAGTGCACTCGATCCTCTCGCCTCGATGAGTCGGTGTGCATCGGTTGGGCAAACATCAGCCAAAATGCAGGTCACGTGGGGTGTCGAGCCGGGGAGGGGAGTCGAACCCCTGACCTGCTCATTACGAGTGAGCCGCTCTGCCGACTGAGCTACCCCGGCCTGCGCTTCGCCGTTGCCCTGCGAACCTACCATTCGGTCCCGGACTACCCGATTGTGGACTCCTGCCGGCTCGCACCGCGTGGGCTTTCCCAAAGGGCACAGCGTCGTGGAGCATCCCTCAAGGCGTCGCTCAGGGCGCGGTATGCGGGCTTGGCGCGCAGCCCCTCGCTGAAGGGTAGCGGCCGGCGGGGTGCTCCGTCCTCGCGAGGGTAGTCCTCCTGGAGCCAGGTGTAGCGGTCGGAGAGACCAAACGTTATTACGGCGGCAACCGCCGGTTCCTGAAGGGTTGCCTGAAGGTATCGCCGGTAAGCCTCGGCCACCAAACGGTCCCGAACTCGGCGGTCGGCGGGCAGGCCGTCGTCGAGAACATCGAGCTCGGTGATCAATATCTTGAGGCCACGATCCGCAATCTCGGACAAGAATCCTAGGTATGCGACGGGGTCGAACCTTTGTGCGAACTTATCGGCCAGCAGGTGCGCCTGCACACCGAGAGCGTGGACCGGCACATCGTCGTCGAGCAACCGATCGATAACCTGCAGCGTCGCACGCTGCTTGTCTACCGGCTTGTCCCCGAACTCGTTGACCGTCTCGTATCCGAACTCGTTGAGAACCAACAGCGCGTCGGGGTCCGCAGCGTGAGCAATCTCGAAAGACTCGGCCACGTAAGACGGCCCGATCGACTCGTACCAGGGGACGTCGGTGCGCAAGCCCCGGATTCCTTCTGTGCCGATTGCTTCGTTGACCACGCTCCACGCGTCTACTCGGCCCCGGTACCGCTTGACTGTGCGTTCGACGGTGTCGAAGAGGGCCGTACGCGCCGTCCGCTCGTCCATCCCCCATAGATCGGCCTCCGTCCATCCTTCGCCGAAGCCCTCGTCCCACACCAGATGGGCTGCGAACACCAACATTCCGTGCCGTTCCGCGAACTCAATGATCCGGTCGGCGTAGGTGAAGTCCAGGCCGGAATCGGGCTCCGGGCGGAGCCGGTACCACAGCAGGTCATCCTCCGTGAAAAGCATCTCCGCCTCACGTACGAAGAGCCGGCGGTAGTCCGCATCAGACAATTGCCAGGTCGCCGCCGACGACCCGAAGACGATCTCTTGCTGTGGTTCGCACGGTGGTTGGGGGTTCCCGTCCGGGGATGTCGATGACTTCAGTGTTGCGATTCGTCCGGCGGCGCCGATGGCGACCACGGAGGCTGCGCCGACGAGCAGCCGACGACGGCTAAACAGGCGCCCCCCCGTCATCATTCGCTCCCCTGCAGAAATCCGCCGGATCAGGGATCAAGCTCTCCTTCGAACAAGGAGAAGGACGCTCCCTGGGGATCCGCTACAACGGCGAAGCGGCCAGCAGGGATTTCGGTAGCCGCCATCATCACTTGGCCACCCAGCTCTTTGATCTTGGCGAGACTGTCACCGCAATCGGCGACGGCAAAGTAGACGCGCCAATGTGCAGGTACCTCGCCCCACTCGGGCGCCAACTCCATCATTCCGGCATTGAGGTTCTCGCCGTTCCTGACATTCGTATAAGCCCCGCTGGGGTCGTCCTCGAACGTCCAGCCGAACAGCGCCCCATAGAACTCCTTAGCCGCCGGGACATCCCGGGTATCCAACTCGTTCATGGTCATGGCACCGGGCACATTGACGAGCTGGGCTCCGATGTGGTTACCGGGTTGCCACATGGAAAACACCGCGCCGGTCGGATCGCTGACAACCGACATGCGCCCCGAATCCAGAACATCAAGAGGCGGCGACAGCACGGTTGCGCCCAGCCTCTCCGCTTCGACGGTGCGTGCTTCAACATCGTCGACGGTGATGAAATTGAGCCAGTTGGGGGGCGCGCCCTGAGCGCGCTGCTCCTCCATCTGCTCGTAGACCGCTGCCACATACTTGCCATCCAGGCGCGCCATGCTGTAGACGAAGCCCTCACCGGCAAGCATATCCTCCAACTCCCACCCAAACAGCTCCGAGTAGAAGGTCTTTGCGCCCGCAAAGTCGGTCGTACCGAGATCTGCCCAGGAAAACGTTCCGGGTGGATAAGACGTTCGCTCTCCCATTTTGACCCTCAACCTCCCCGCTAAGTCTCTCGCAACCGCCTGAACCTACTATCCCCCATGTCCGACGAGGCACCGACGGACTGCTTACGGCTCACCGACGACCCGGTCCCCATGGAGGTGATTGCCCCAGGATCGACCACCTCGCTTGCTCCTCGGTTTGCACTGGACCGATCCAGGTGCATAGCTACGCGTGACCCGATCGTGCCAGACTATGCCGAGGCCATTGCGCCGGAACGAGTTCCTTATGACTTTGATACGGGGACTGTTGCCGATGTAGACGCCGGCCCGGTTCCGCTTGAACTTGTTCCGCTTGACTTTCTGGTCACAGCTCGTTTCTATGAATATCCCGAACCGGGTGTTCCTTTTCACGACATTGTTCTTGAACCGTCCATGCTTCATCCCGATGTCGGCGTGAATACCGTCACAACCGTTGTGAATTACCCGGTTCCCACGGAGGACGACATGGTTACCGAGGACCATGTGAATGCCGGCGCTGTTCCAGCACGGATTCCCTCGCACTACGGGTCTAAGGTCGAGATTGTTGTCATGCACTCGGTTACGTATCAGCTTCACGCCGTCAGATCCAACATGTATGCCCGATTGACTGTTGTGATGAACGTTGAGATTGCGACAGACACTGTCCGATCTGCAAACAACCCCTACCCTTCCACCTGACACGTCGAATCCGGACAGCAGCGAACCCTTTCCGGCAACAAGCTGACCCCGGACAATCGCCCCCGATTCGGCAATCCAGCGAGTATTGTCCGGTTGCTCGAGGGTGCCGCGATAGACGCCCGCCTCGAACACCACCGTTCCAGAAGAAGAGTTCAACGCTTCCTTACGGCTGGAGACGACTTCCCGTCTCTGCAACTTCGCACCAGATTCTTGCTCACTTGTTGACTTCACACCAAGGTCTTGCTCACTTCTCAACTCCACGCTACCCTTGGCGTTCGCGTAGCCGCCCACAATCGGTGTCGTCACCATCCAGACGACGCATACGCACGCTGACTTACTACCCTTGATGATTTCCACTCCTCGTCTTAGCCTTAATCGAAGTCAGTGGCGCACCCTAGCAGTGGTGAACCCATAAGTAGTCAGGCGAAGTTGGGGGACGCGGCGAGGTTCCGTCAGAAGACATCGGCGCGATGCAAGCGCCGGAAGACCCATATCCCTGGGGCGATCGGCAGCCAGAACGTCAACAGCCGGAACGCCAACACCCCTGCTATGGCCGGTCCGGACTGAACTCCGAAACTGGTGAGGCCCGCCACAAGCGCCGCCTCGGTGACGCCTAAACCTCCCGGAACCGGCGCCACCGACCCCAAAGCCGAACCGACCAGGTAGCTGACTGCGACGTGCTCGATCGAGGTCGAGCCACCAAACGCCCTGACGGATGCGGCCAGCGTGAGGATGTAAGCAAGTGTCGTTCCGGCGGAGCCCCCGAAGGGCGCAGCAGCTTTAGCCGGGCGCCTCAGCAGCGGTACGAACCTGCGCAGCCCGGTCATTTCCGGAGCAACCAGCCGCCGTCGTCCCCACGGAAGGCCCACCGCTGTTGCTATGGCCAGCACCAGGGCGATCACGGTAATGAGCAAAGGCCAGCCGTCCGGCAAGCTCGGCAGGCCCAAACCCTTCAACCCCAGAGCCACAGCCGAAATCGTCAGCAGCGTCATGTGAACCATGAAACCCGCGACCGAGCTGGCGCCGACCGCGGTCACCGCAGCCGCGCGCGACACTCCTGTGCGCTCGAGGTAGCGCTCGTTCAAACCAACGCCTCCAAGTCCGGCCGGCGCGATGCGAGAAGTGAACGATGCCGCGACCTGCACCAAGAACGTCCGCGCGAAAACGAGCGGCTGCGACACTGCTCCCGTGAGGCTCAAAGCGGCCATGACGTAGGTTGTCGCCGATCCCAGCACTCCGAGCAGCAACCAGTCGATCTGAGCATTCCGAACCGCCCGCAGGGTTTGACCCAGCTCACCCACCTGCGGTAACAAGAGATGGATCGCGAAGGCGGCCCCGAGAAGCCCAAGCCACACACGAGGGCGCACAAGGATCCTCTCGATCTTGTCGACGGGAGGAAGCTGGGAGCCTGAAAGGGTCGCCACCTCGGCCTTGATGTCGTTGAGCAAACCCTTGTGTTTCTTTGCCTGAGCGCGAGTCACCGTCGACAGCGCGAACGGCTGGAGGATGCCGGCGGCCTGCACCAGCTCGTCCATGTCCACGACCCGGGCCGCGGCGGCAACCGCCCTCCGGGCGCCCACCTGAGAAGCCGTTGCCGCGAGAAGCTCGGCGTCGTCGATCGCCAAGCGCCTCATCGAGGCCGTCCCCTCCGAAAATCCGAAGTCGATCAGCCACGGCTGCCGGTCGCCATCGAGCATCCAGTTGGCGAGGCGCATATCACGATGCGCTATTCGATGACTATGCAAGAGGGCTACCTGCACCCAGATGCGCCGCAGCAACCCGTCGTCGAACTCATCGGGGGCGAGATCATCGAGCCCTTTGGCCGGGACCAGCTCCTGAGCCAGGATGGCGGAATGATCCGCGGTCTCTGCAGCTACCACCATCGGTGGAACGCGACCCCCAGCTCTTTCGGCCAAGAGCGATACATAGCCTTCGTGCTCCACGGCGCGCTTGGGCGTGGTGAACGGCGACTCGTCCTCGACCGTCCGGAACACGAGAAAGCGATAGAGCTTGAACAGCAGGTCGGCGTCGCGCTGCTCTCTGCTCACGACTTTGACGAAAGCGCGTGACCCGTCGTGCAGGTCTGCGATGAATGGCGTAGAACCGCGCGCATCTGCGCTCAAAGGCTGGACCGCCACAGCTTGAACCCCTGCTGCATCGAGTGCTGCACGAACCCCCTCCACCGTCGGTCGATTGCCTGGAGCGCCCCGCATCAGGTGAACGACTGCTCCTATGAGCCATCCCAGGGCGGCTCCTCCAATAACATCGATGGGCAGGTGAGCCCCGACGTACACCCGCGCCACGGCGATCAACCCGACGAGTGCCCATAGAGCGCGCCGGGTCGAGCGAGGAAAGTAAGGGGCTGCAACAGTGACCAGCGCGGCTGCCACCGCGACGTGTCCCGAGGGGAAGCCGAGACCAGCCTGTTCGGCACCGCGGATCACGACGTTCTCGAATACCCCCGCGGGACGCTGACGCGCCACAAGGAGCTTCAGCCCCTTGGCGAGAAGGTACGCGGATCCGCCGCCGATCACTAGATCCAGCGCAAGACGGATTCTGCGCAACGCAAGCGCCAGGAGGACGGCGACGCAGACCGCGATGAGTGTTCCGGCCTGTTGGATGATCACCAGTGGCACCGTGAAGAGCGACGGCAACCTGTTGACCAGGTGAAAGACCTCGTGCTCGTAAGCGCCGACCCGGCCTCCCCTGGCTATCAGGCCGGTCACTCCCAACGTCACTGCCGCCAGGAACACGCGCACGAAATCACCTGGGTGCCGGTCAAGCCCGCCACGTTCGGTAGCCTCTCGGACTGCGAGGCGAGCGTGTTGTCTTCGGTTCTTGCCGCTTACCTTGGTTGCCATCTCACCCCCGATTGTCCAGTTCCTTCATCCCTCGGCCAACGTCCCGCCAACGACCATGTCGCTCAACTTAGATCAACGGTCACCGACTCCGGCGGTGGCGGAGCGAGCCTGGCGAGCTCGACAAGGGTGGCCTCGATGGCGAGGCTGGGATTCGCATTGCGCGCAAGCGCGCCGGGCGTTGTCGCGCAGCGATGGATCGCGGCAACCAGCGATCTGTCGTCTGGTTCCAGGGCTACCGCCCATCGCACCTGGTCCGGCGTCAAGTCGAGGTCGACGATTGCCCCGGGCGCGCTGCGGCGAGCAGTCAGCACATCCCGGTACCACGAGGCGATCGACCAGAGGGCCTCGTTCAGGACCTCGTTCTCGAGGCGCCGCAACTCACGTTTGTGACGTTTGGCCAGCGATGCGCGC
>Ga0136632_10000615_pt1 | contig 10767 bp, 13 predicted proteins | sample AntDrymUQ6112106_2_FD_104670 | JGI IMG/M metagenome (GOLD analysis project Ga0136632, IMG submission 104670) | Polar desert sand microbial communities from Dry Valleys, Antarctica - metaG UQ611 (21.06) | ecosystem: Environmental > Terrestrial > Soil > Desert | place: Antarctica: Dry Valley...
GCTGTTGCGAGCGCCTGCGCGGCGTTGTTCGTTCTCAGCCGGGCCGGTCAGCTCGCTCGCGCCGCGCCGCCGACCTGACGCCGTCGAGCGCGTTCTCGAGCAAGCGGCGGTACCAGCGCTTGCCGAGCGTGACGTTGATCGCGTGAGCGGCCAGCCGCGGGTCGCCGACGAGCTCCCAGACGGCCTCCAGCGGGGCGTCGATCAGGGCCTGTTGGCGACAGGAGGACATCGGAGCCCAGCCTAGCCCGCCGCGCGCTCGACCTTCCAAGTCCGGAAGGCCGCCAGCAGCTCGTCGCGCGCGTGGGGGTCGATCGTCGCCTCGGTCAGCCGCGCGGCGGCGGTGATCGTTCCGCGCAGCTGCTCGATGTACGCGGTGCAGGCATCGCAACCGCTGATGTGCTTCTCGAAGCGCCTGCGATCGCGGCGCGAAAGGGCGCCGTCGAGGTAGTCGGTCACGAGCTCGACGAGCTCCTGGCAGCTGAGGGGCCGCCGGCCGATCACGTTGTCACCCCCGGGTCGAGGTAGCCCTCGAGTGCCGCGCGGACCTTCGAGCGCGCGCGGTGGAGCAGCACGCGCTGGTTGCCAGACGTGATCTCGAGGGTCGCGCTGACCTCGTCGGAGCTCCAGCCCTCGACGTCGCGCAGGCGGATGACCTCGCCCTGCGCGGGCGGCAACGCGTCGATCGCGGCTGCGATCCGATCGAGCGTCTCCTTCGTGAGCAGCCGTTCCTCGGGCCACGCGACCGGCGGTGCCGCCCAGGCGCCGGACGCGCTCGGATCTTCGGCGTCGAGGAAGCGGTCGGGGTCGACCGCGGGCTCGTCCGCGTTGGCCTCGGCGCCGGCCAGGGCCGAAAAGGGAACGCTGCGCGCCTCGCGCACGCCGCGCGATTTCGCGGTGTTGGTGAGGATGCTGAATAGCCACGTCTTCAGTGACGAGCGACCCTCGAAGCGGTCGATTCCCTTCAGCACGCCGACCCACGCCTCCTGGACGACCTCCTCGGCCGCGGCGCGGTCGCGCACGAACGTGCCCGCCACGCGCAGCATGGTGGGCCCGTAACTCTCGACCAGCTCCATGAACGCGCCCTCGTCGCCCGCGCGCAGGCGCTCGACCAGCGCTGCGTCGGCGTTCCCCGACGGGTTTGTGCGATCGCGCCGCCAAGCCGGAACCATGCGGCCCAGACTATTCGCTGGGCTCAGCACGGCGAGGGGGTGGACCAGCGCGACGGCGCTCACATGAACGAGGTCGACTGAATGCGGTTGTTCGTTACGCGGCGTCCGCGGCGCGCCGCAACCGCACGCCCGCCCTGCTGTTGTAGGCGGCGATGCCCGCGTTCGGACAGCGCCTGGTCCAGCTCGGCCTGGCGACCACGCTCGCGTTCGGCTTCGGCGCGCCGCCGGCGGCCGACGCGGCGCCTTCGCTCAAGCCCTACCGGGGCGCAGGCGCCTGGCTCGACATCTTCGATGGACCGACGCTGCGCAATCCACAGGCCGTGATCGACAGGCTCGCCGCGAACGGCGTTCGCACGCTCTATCTGGAGACCGCGAACTTCCGCGCGGCGACCGACGTCGTCCACCCGCAGCCGACCGGGCAGCTGATCGACCTCGCGCACGCGCGAGGAATAAAGGTCGTCGCCTGGTACCTGCCCAGCTTCGCCGACAAGAACAAGGACCTGCGGCGCTCGCTCGCAGCGATCAACTTCACGTCCCCCAGCGGCCAGCGCTTCGACTCGTTCGCGCTTGACATCGAATCGAACGCCGTCAGCCCGCTCTCGAAGCGCAACGCCGCGATGCTCGAGCTCTCGCGCCGGATCCGCACGGCCGTCGGGCGCGACTACCCGCTCGGCGCGATCGTGCCCGACCAGCGCGGCTCGTCGGGCCCCCCGGCGCTGTGGCCGTTCTTCCCCTATGCGCAGGTCGCCAAGGTCTACGACATCTTCCTGCCGATGTCGTACTCGAGCGTCCGCGCCGAGGGCTCGACCGGCGTCTACCGCTACACGCGCGCGAACATCGACTTCATCCGCGCCCGCACCGGCAACCCGAAGACCCGCATCCACATGATCGGCGGCCTCGCGAACACGCTCGACGCGGCGGAGGCGAAGGCCGTCGTCCAGGCGGCGCGCGACGGCCGGGCGATCGGGGCGAGCTACTACGACCTCCCGCTCACCGGGCCGGAGGAGTTCAGCGCGCTCAAGAGGTCGCCGCGCTAGCTGTACCTGTCGGACCCGCTCCCAGAGCCGCCCTTCGACCGATGTGAGAAAGCCGGCGTCGAGATTTCCGACGCCTGTCTAAAGACCTTCCGTCGGCCTGCTCCTACCTTGCTGGGCGTTCCGTAATCACGATCGCCGGGGTGCGTTCCCGGCAGCTGAAGGAGGGAACCGAAGCAAATGAAATCGATCTGCCTGAGGGCCGCCCCCCTCGGGCTCGTGGCGCTACTGGCCGTGCCGAGCATCGCTCTGGCCCAGGACGCCCCGGTGCTCGAAGACACCAACATCAGCCTCAACACGATGTGGGTTGTCGTTGCGGCGTGCCTCGTCATGTTCATGCAAGCAGGATTCCTGTTCCTCGAAGTCGGCTTCTCGCGTTCGAAGAACGTCGGCGCCGGGGTGGCGAAGATCCTGACCAACTTCTCGATCGCCGCGCTCTGTTACTGGGCGGTCGGGTTTGCGCTGGCGTTCGGCGGGGCGGGTGAGATTGCGGGGACGAACGGTTTCTTCCTCGACATCGCAACCGATCCGGCCGCGGCCGCGTCCCAGATCCCGATTCTCGAGATAGCGCCGATCAGTCCGGCGGCATTCCTGTTCTTCCAGTTCGTCTTCTGCGCTGTGTCGCTGGCGATCGTCTGGGGAACGACCATCGAGCGGATCAAGTTCAGCGCGTACATCATCTACGCGATCGTGTTCTCCGCCGTGATCTATCCGGTGATCAGTCACTGGATCTTCGGCGGCGGTTGGCTCCAGGTCAACATCGGCATGCAGGACTTCGCCGGGTCGACCGTGGTCCACCTGATCGGCGCGACCGGTGGTCTGGCGGCGCTGTTGCTGCTCGGTCCCCGGATCGGGAAGTACACCGCCGACAAGAAGCCGCGCGCGATCCCGGGACACTCGATGCCGCTCGTCGGCCTCGCGGTGCTGATTCTCTGGCTCGGCTGGTTTGGCTTCAACGCCGGCTCGACGCTGGGAGCGCTCGGCAACCGTTTCGCCGAGGTCGCTCTTGTGACGAACCTGGCGGCGGCCGCCGGCGTGATCGCTGCAGCGTGCACGATCTACGCGATCACGAGGACGGTCGACATCGGCATGGTCGGCAACGGTGCGATCGCGGGACTGGTCGGGATCACCGCCGGGTCCGGATACGTCGAGTTCTGGGCCGCGCCGGTGATCGGCGCGATCGCCGGAGTGATCGTCGTGCTCGGCGTGCTGGCGATCGAGAAGGTGCTGGACGACCCGGTCGGGGCGCTGTCGGCCCACGGCCTGGCCGGCATCTGGGGCACGCTGGCGTGCGGCATCTTCACGGCGCCGCGGCTGGCGGAGTTCAACGGCGTCGGTGAAGGCGGGCTCTGGTACACGGGCAGCTTCGCGCAGCTCGCTGACCAGGCGCTCGGTGTCGCTGTCGCGTTCGCGTGCGTGTTCGTCGTGTCGATCATCGTGTTCGCGGCGATCAAGTACACGATCGGGTTGCGCGTGACTCCCGAGCAGGAAGAGGCCGGTCTCGACATCGTCGAGCACGGCATGTACGGGTACCCGGAGCAGTTCATCCCGGGTCCCGATTCATCCGGAGCGGCGCCTACGCCGGCATACCCGAGTGGGTCTGCGGCGGCACGCGAACCGGCCACGAGCGAGCGCTAGGGGGTGATGAACAGATGAAGAAGATCGAGGCATTCATCCGCCACGAGGCCTTCGAGGGCATCCGCGGCGAGTTGCTCGAGAAGGGATTCCCGAGCATCTCGATGGCGGAGTACAAGGGCTCGGGCAGGCAGAAGGGGATCACGGAGCACTATCGCGGCTCCGAGTTGACGATCCATCTGCGGCCCAAGCTCAAGCTCGAGGTCGTCGTCGAGGACAAGGACGTGGGCGTGGTCAAGGAGGCCATCCTCAAGCACGCCCGCTCCGGAGAGGTGGGCGACGGCAAGATCTTCGTCCTGCCGGTGGAGGAGGCGGTCCGGATCCGCACCGGGGAGGAGGGCGAGGAAGTGCTGCAGGCGCACGAGGCCGAGGAGATCCCGGCCGGCGCCTGACCGTAGGAACCGATACGAGCCCGAACCCGGCGGGGCGCGCAGCAGCGCCCCGCCGGCGGGTCCGGCCTGACCGGCGAATGATCGAGAAAGCGAGCCGACAGCCACGATGTCCGCGCCGGAGAGCCTTCCAACACCGCGTGGCGCCCACCTCGAGATGGTGGGAGCCGTGCTCGCCGGCGACGGCCTCGCGCGCGTCGCCGCGATCGCATCCGCCCACGCCGGGGCGCCCGTCGCCGTTGTCGTGCCTCGGCTCGGCGCACCGGTCGAGGCGTGGGCCGCCTACGAGCGCTACGTCGCGGCGAAGCTAGCGGGGGCCACGCCCGCCCGCCCGCCTGAGGTGAGCGCCGAGGTCCCGATCGCCTCCGGGGGCCAGGAGCTGGGCGCGGTGCTGCTGCTCGGCGAGGGCGCCCCCGACGCGGGCGAGTACCTGCACCTGGCCGCGGTCGCGGCGCTCACGGAGGTCGCGGTCTTCGAGGCGCGCGACGAGACCGAGCAGAGCCTGCGCGGATCGTTCCTCGAAGAGCTCCTGACGCGCGAGGACCTCGAGCCCGCGGACATCGTCCGGCGCGCCGGGCGGCTCGGCGTCGAGCTCGACGATGGTGTCGTCGCGCTCTGCGCCGACCCCGGCAGGCGCACGCCGGGCCGGCTCGTCGCGGCGATCGCCGCGGAGCAGCCGGGGGCGCTCGCGCAGGCGGTCGGCGAGCGCGTCTACGCCCTGCTGCCGACGAGCGCCGAGGAAGCGCGCCGCCTGGCCACGCGGCTCGGGCGTGAGGCGACCGTCGGCCTCTCCTCGCGCTACTCGGACGCGGCCGACGTCCGCCGCGCGCTCGAGGAGGCAGAGCTGGTGCTCGAGGTGACGGCCGCCGGCGGAACGACCGGCGACGAAGGGATCGGGCAGGGCACCTACCGGCTGCTTTTTCGCGTGCTGGCGAGTCACCCCGAGGAGGTGCGCAGCTTCTACCAGGACACGCTCGCGCCGCTGGTCGAGTACGACGACCAGTACGCGAGCGACCTGGTCGGGACGCTCGACGCCTACCTGAGCGAGAACTGCAGCATGAACGCCACCGCGGCGACGATCCACGCCCACCGCCACACGGTCGCCTACCGCCTCGAACGCGTCAAGGAGCTGACCGGCCTCGACCCGTTCACCTCCGAGGATCGTGAGCGCCTCGGCCTCGGGCTGAAGGCCTACCGCATCATCGCGCCGCGCCTGCCGCGCTGAGGGCTAGGTGCCCCATCCAGTCAATCACCCCCGTTCTGACTCGCTGCAAAGCTTCGCCTGGCGGCGTCCGAGCTCGCCCCTGTGCCACCAGCACAGGGGCTTCACTCGTCCTGGCCAGACTCGCTTTTCGCGGTCAGAAGCGGGCGTGCTTTCCCGGATGGGGCACTAGCGACCGCGGCGCAGCAGGCGGGGGCGGCGGGGCATCAGCGCCCGCAGCATTCCGCGCACGCCCAGGCGCGGGCCGCCGTAGTAGCCGACCTTGCCGCGCAGGCCGACGCCGCCGACGCAGCCGATGCAGTCCTCGCAGTCGATGCATCCGACGCACGCGACGCAGCGCTTGCAGTCCGCGCAGGCGAGGCAGAGGATCGTGCCCAGCAGCCCGGCGCTGAACGCGCTCGCGACGCTGCCGAGCACTCCGGCGCTGAAGGCGGTCGCCGCGCTGCCCGCGACCGCGACGCTCCCGAGTGTCCCGGCGCTGCCGGCCACGGCCACGCTTCCCACCGTCCCCGCCGAGCCTGCAACCGCCACGCTTGCGACGGTCGCCGTGCTCCCGGCCACCGCCACGCTCGCGACCGTCTGCGCGCTGCCGGCGACGGCCTCGGAGCCGGCCGCCTCACGCACGCCGCGCCAGCGATCATCGGCCATCGGCTCGATCGGCTCGCTCGCCATCGGGCGCAGTATGACTCAGGGCTCGAGGCACGCTCGCCATACTCGCTGCCATGCAGCGCCCAGCCGCCGGCCTCTGCGACAGCTGCCGCCACCAGCGCCTCGTGCCGAACACGCGCGGCTCGACCTTCTCGCTCTGCGAACGCTCGCGCTACGAGCCCGAGTACCCGCGCTATCCGCGGCTGCCCGTCGAACGTTGCGGCGGCTACGAGCCGCGCTCGGCTCGGGAGCGCGAGAACGAGTGACCGACCAGTTGTCCAAACAGGCCGCGTTCGGTTTCGCCAGCGGGCCAACGACGCGCGCCCTCCGGTCGCCTAGCTTGGGTTCGTGAATCCCACACCCGACACGATCGCGGCCCGTAGTTCGCGCGGGAGTCCTCCGCTCGACCCGCTCCGCGCCGGCGCGCACCCGTTTGAGGAGGACAAGGCCGACGACGGCGCGCCGCGCGCCCACTACGCCGACCTCTACGCGCGCCTCGAGACCGAGGACCTCGCGGCGCTCGCGCGCGGAACCGACCGCGAGCTGCGGGCGCGCGGAGTCAGCTTCCGGACCTCCCGAGGTGCGCGGCCATTTCGCGTCGACCCGATTCCCCGCATCCTGACCGCGACCGAATGGGACCTGCTCGAACGCGGCGTCGTCCAACGCGTGCGCGCGCTGAACGCGTTCCTCGCCGACGTCTACGGTGCGCGCGAGATCGTCGCGGACGGCGTTCTGCCGGCGCGCGTGCTCGACGGCGCCGACCACTACGAGCCGCAGTTGCGCGACAGCGCCGCGATCGTCAGGGCGCACGTCGTGGGACTCGACATCGTGCGCGATCCGAGCGGGCGGTTCCTCGTCCTCGAGGACAATACGCGCTCGCCCTCGGGTCTCGCCTACCTCGCCGCTGCTCGAAAGTCGATCGACGCCAACTTCGCACCCCCGGCAGCGCGCCGCCCGCTCGACGACGGGTTCGGGATGCTCGAGCGCTGCCTGCGCGCGGCTGGTCCCGACGGCGCGGGCGGAGACCCTTCGATCGCGATCCTGTCCGACGGAGAGGCCGGCAGCGCCTGGTACGAGCACCGGTGCTTGGCCGCTGCGCTCGGCGTCCCGATCGTGAGGGCCGCTGAGCTCACGGTCGCCGGCGGACGGGTGTGCGCGCGCATCGATCGCGTTCTGCGACCGCTCGATGTGATCTACCGCCGCACCGACGAGGACCGCCTCGTCGACGCTGCGGGACGGCCGACCATTTTCGGGTCGCTGCTGCTGGAGCCCTGTCGCAAGGGCGCCGTCGCCGTCGTCAACGGCTTCGGATCGGGCGTCGCCGACGACAAGCTCGTCCACGCCTACGTCGAGGACTTCGTGCGCTTCTATCTGGGTGAGGAGCCGGAGCTCGGCTCGATCCCGACCTACGACCTCGGCGACGAGGCGACGCTGGCCGCCGCGCTCGGTCGGCTCGACGAGCTCGTGATCAAGCCGCGCTGGGGTTTCGGCGGGCGCGGAGTGGTGATCTGCGGCGACGCCGAGCCCGCGGTACGCGACCGTGCGGTGGCCGCGCTGCGACTGCATCCCGAGCGCTTCGTCGCACAGCAGCGCGTGCTGCTCTCGCGCCATGCGACCGTCTGCGGCGAGCGCCTCGAACCTCGCCACGTCGACCTGCGCCCGTTCGCCTTCCGCGTCGGCGATTCGATCGAGGTTCCGCCGGGCGGATTGACACGCTTCGCCCTCGAGGAGGGACAGCTTGTCGTCAACAGTTCGCAGAGCGGAGGGGGAAAAGACACATGGGTTCTGGACCAGGCGATCCGCCGCTCGTCGGCGTGACCACTTCCGAGGTACGCCCCGCGGCACGCGTCGAGCCGGCCGAGCACGCGGAGCCCCCGATGCCCGAGATGGCGCTCGGGATGAAGTACCTGCGCTCGATCGAGGCCGCCGGGGGGCTGCCGCTCGTGATCCCGCCGCTCGCGCCGGAGGCGATCGATCCACTGCTGGACAAGGTCGACGCGATCTGCCTCTCGGGCGGCCCGGACCTCGACCCGAGCACCTACGGCGCCGAGGAGCATCCGGAGCTCGGGCCGACCGAGCCGGACCTCGACCGCTTCGAGCTCGCGATGGCAAGGCGCGCCGACGAGCGCGGTTTGCCGATCCTCGCGATCTGCCGCGGGGCGCAGGCGCTCAACATCGCGCGCGGTGGCACGCTCGACCAGCACATACCCGACCGTGGCGCGAGCGAGGTCGAACACCGGCAGAAGGATCCGGGCGAGCGCGCCACGCACAGCGTCGAGATCGCGCCGGGAAGCCAACTCGAACGGATCATGGGTACGCGCGCAATCGAAGTCAACTCATTCCACCATCAGGCGATCGCCCGGCTCGGCCGCGGGCTGAACGCGGTCGCCTGGGCGCCCGACGGCGTGATCGAGGCGATCGAGGCGCCTCGGCGCGAGTTCCTGGTCGGCGTGCAATGGCATGCGGAAGGCCTCAGCAACGGGTCCGAGCAGGCTGCCCTGTTCTCCGGGCTGGTCGACGCGGCTCGGAGCTCCCGCTCCACGAAGGGCGCTCGCGCAGCGTGAGCATCGTGGCCCCGGCACGCACCACGCCCGACTGGGCCCTCTGGGGCGGCGCCGGCCGCGCGCGCGCACACACGCTCGGAGTCGAGGAGGAAGTGATGCTGCTCGATCCCCGTGACTGGCGGCTGGCCCAGCGCAGCGACGATGTCATGCCCATGCTCTCCGCTCAGCTGGCTGCGCACGTGACTCAGGAGACGCATGGCGGGGCGCTCGAGCTCGCGACCGGTGTGCACGAGGACGTCGCGGGGCTCGTGAGCGAGCTGCTCGGCCTGCGCACAGCGCTCGCATCCGAGCTCGCGCCGATGGGGCTGTGCGCCGCCAGCGCCGGCACCCATCCGTACGCGGTCTGGCACGAGACCGTCGTCTCGAGCGGCGAGCGCTACGCCGAGGTCTACGGCTCGATGCGAGAGCTCGCTCGCCGCGAGCCGACTTTCGCGATGCACGTGCACGTCGGCGTCGAGCGCGCGGAGGACGCGATCAGGCTCGCCAACCGGATGCGCGCGCACGTTCCGATGCTGCTTGCTCTGTCGGGCAACTCGCCCTTCTGGCAGGGCCGCGACACCGGACTGGCCTCGGCGCGCACGCCGCTCTTCCAGGCCTTCCCGCGCGTCGGCGTTCCACGCCGCTTTCACAGCTACGGCGACTACGTAGCCGCTGTCGACCTGCTGCTGCGCTGCAACGCGTTCCCCGAGCCGACTTTCCTGTGGTGGGACGTCCGTCCCCAGCCGCGCTTCGGGACCGTCGAGACGCGCATCATGGACGCCCAGACGACGGTCGCGGAGACCGCAGCGCTGGTGGCGCTCGTGCAGTCGCTCGCACGGCTCGAGGTCGAGCGCGGCTATGTGTCGGAGACGCTCGTCGAAGCCCAGGAGGCGCTCGAGGAGAATCGCTTCATCGCAGCCCGCGACGGCATGGAGGCGGAGCTGATCGATCCCGAGTCCGAGACGCGGGTGCCGGTGCAGGAGCTGCTGGAGTTGCTGCTCGAGGCCTGCGCCCCCTACGCGCAGGAGCTCGGGTGCGCGGCACAGCTGGAAGGAGTGCGCGAGCTGGCCGCGAGGCCGGGCGCGGCACGCCAGCTCGCGGCCGCCGGGCGCGGCGAGGGCCTGCAGCAGCTGGTGGCCGACTTCGCCGAGCGCTTCTGCGCCTCGGACGACGCGCCCGCGCGGGCGGGAGCTACTCCTTGATGACGGTCTTGCCGTCGGCGTCGGAGACGCTCGCCTTGGGGGCGGTCTCCGAGATCGTGCCCTCGAACTGGCCGGTCGCGGGCAGTCCCGACGCGAGCACGGCCTTCGCCTTGCCGTCGAGGCCGGCGGAAAGCGTCCAGACGAGCCGGTAGGGCCCGCCGACGACGGCGGTGACGTTGAACGAGAACCGCTTCGTCTTCCCCGGCCCGAGCTCGCCGAGCGCGTAGGTGTCGACGTAGGCCGTGGTCGAGCCGGGCGGCACGTCGTCCTGGCTCTCGGGCAGGCCGCCGAGCGTACGCGGCTTGCCGTTGATGACGAAGACCGGCCGGTCGCGATCGGCGAGGTCGGGGTCGGCGGAGCGGCGGTCGAGGCTGTCGATCCGCCCGCGCGGGGTGTTGCGCCCGAAGGTGATCGCGAGGTTCGGGACCCTCTCGTCGCCGATGTTCTTGACCGCGAACTCGATGTCGGATCGCTTCGCCAGCTTCTGCTTGGCGGGGAAGTCGGCAGAGACGACGGCGACCTTGTACTCGCCTTCCGGCTCGTCCTCGTCCTGGCGCTCTCCGCCGCCGCCGCCGCAACCGGCGACCAGCAGTACGCTCGCGCCGAGCGCGCCCGCCATGATCGCGCGTACGCGCGCGGCTTTCCGCCCCTGGCAGCGCTCACCCTCCAAAGCGCGCGGAACATACCACGGGGCCTCGACCCGGCGGTGCGGTTCACACTTGGCAAGCGCCCTGGCTATGGCGTAGGCTTACGCGATGGCGAGAAGACCACGCCCTCGTGGTCGCTCATGGGAGGAGCACAGGTGGTACGCGCAGTAGCCGATCGAGCATTCCTACCGACCAAGAACCTGCTCGAGCAGGTCGGGGACATGATGATCCTGACCGGCAAGACGATGCTCAGTGCACTGCGCCCGCCCTACCCCTAC
>Ga0136632_10000619_pt1 | contig 10749 bp, 8 predicted proteins | sample AntDrymUQ6112106_2_FD_104670 | JGI IMG/M metagenome (GOLD analysis project Ga0136632, IMG submission 104670) | Polar desert sand microbial communities from Dry Valleys, Antarctica - metaG UQ611 (21.06) | ecosystem: Environmental > Terrestrial > Soil > Desert | place: Antarctica: Dry Valley...
ATCTGAAGCGGAGGGTGGGTGGGCTCCCGGAGTCGAAGAAGGCGGTGCTCGGCTTGACGCTCGCGTGGGAGAGCTCGAAGCCGGTAGCGGTCGGCTCGCCTGCCGCCGGAGCAGCGGTTGCGAGCGTTCCGGCGGCTGCGAGGAGCGCTAGGCGCGCAAATCGCAGGCTCAGCTCCAGGAATCCCAGCTCTTGAGCAGCTTCTGGACGCTGGGCAGCGCCTGGCCGCCCTCGTACCAACCGGGACCCGACCAGACCTCGAAGTGCAGGTGGCAGCCCGAGGCGTTCCCGCTGTCGCCGACCCGCCCGATCACCTGGCCGGTGCGAACTCGCGCCCCCTGCTCGAGCGGCGAGCGCTGCTGGAGGTGGGCGTAGAAGAAATCGGTCTCCGTGCCCTTGCCGTCGATCACCACGTAGTTGCCAGCGGAGCTCTGGCTCGTGTTCCACTGCACGCGCCCACCGCGCGCCGCGAGCAGCTTCGACCCGCAGCGGGAGAAGACGTCCTGACCCTGATGGCCGCGCCCGGCGCCGAAGCCGTCGCCATAGGAATGCTTCGCCGGGACCGGGAAGCGGTACTTGTAGAAGCCGAAGCCCGCGGCACGGGCCGTTTCGGTCTTGCCGGCGGTGAGGCTGCCGACGCGGAACTTGTAGCGGCCGCTCGGCGCCGGCTCCCCGTCGGCGGTCAGGCCATCCCACTTGGCGACGTTTCGGGTGTTCGGGCTCGCGCCGGAGTCGACGAACGAGGTGAGGATCTTGCCCGTCGCGGCGTCGGAGACTTCGATTCGGACGTCTAGCTTCGATCCGCCCTGGAACCGGTAGGAGACGGCCGGGCTGCGGGCGGCGTCGTAGAAGGCCTTGCGCGGCGTCGCCTCGACCGAGTCGAGCTTGAACTCGCCCGGCTCCGGGATCCGGCTCTCGTCGACGATCTCGAGCTCCTGCTCGGTCCGTGCCCTCGTGCCGAATGCGGAGACCCCGACCCGGCCGGTAGCGGCGTCGCGGGGAACCTCTGCCTCGACGATCCTCTCCGATGCCCCGGTCGGCGCGACCGTGAGCCGGGGGGCGAAGGTGACCTCGTCGACCCCGGAGAGGTTCTCGCCGGAGAGCTGGACCGTCGACCCCTCGGTGGCCGCGCGGATCCCGGCGCACTTCTCGACGCATTGGACGTCGCGGAGCGTGGGTGGTTCGGGGGCGGCGGTACCCCCGTCGCCGGCCGAGGCGACGGCGGCGCCCAGCGAGAGGGCCATCAACCCCGTCGCGACCGGAATCATTTTTCGCCAACCGCGCCGCTCTGGCGCTTGCGGCTCCGCCATCCTCGAGAGCCTCTCTTTCTCGGGCCTACGGGGTTAGCTGACGGGCTCGCGCCGAAAGAGCGGCGCTACGGGCCATGTGGCCTGACTCGCCCCAGGGACGGCTTCGACGCCATCCCAGCGGTTCCCCCGTTCGCAACCGGCGTGCCGGTTCGCGATTCGGCAGGTCTTGACGCGCGGCAGTATAGCTGCGGCCTCGGCGCCCGCAAGCCGGGCGCGTGAGCCAGTCCGCTCCGCGCCCTCTATCATCCACCGGCCGCGCCGGCCCTCGGCCGCAGCGCGGCATTTCGACATGAAGACCTACGTCGCCACACCCGCCGAGCGCCAGCGTGACTGGTACGTCGTCGACGCCGAGGGCAAGACGCTCGGGAGGCTGGCGACCCAGATCGCCGACGCTTTGCGGGGTAAGCGCAAGCCGGAGTACACCCCCCACTGCGACACGGGCGACTTCGTCGTCGTCGTCAACGCCGAGAAGATCACGGTGACCGGCAAGAAGCTGACGGACAAGCGCTACTACCGCCACACCGGCTATCCCGGGGGAATCCGTTCGCGGACCCTGGCCGAGATGCTCGATCGCCGCCCCGAGGAGGTCCTTCGCAAGGCCGTCCAGGGGATGCTGCCTCGCAACCGCCTCGCCCGCCAGCAGCTGCGCAAGCTCAAGGTCTACGCCGGGCCCGAGCACCCACACGATGCGCAGAAGCCGAAGCCGATGGAGGTGCAGACCTGATGGCCGAAGACGAGCGCCGCGACGAGAGCGCGGAGCAGCCCGACGCCGCCGAGCAGCCCTCCCAGGAGCCGTCCGCCGAGGAGCCGCCCGCGCCCGAGGAGCAGCCGGCCGCGGGGTCTGACGCCGCGGAGGAGGAGCCTCCGGCGGAGGAGGCGCTCGCTCCGGAGGAGCCGGCCGAGGAGCCCGCCGCCGACGACGTCCCGGCTGCCCCGGAGGAGCCCGCACCCGAGTCCGCGCCCGAGCAGCCCACGGTGCCGCCCGATGCCCCGCAGGAGGCCAAGAAGCCTGACGTGGTCCCAGGTGCGGAGCTCGAGCCGATCACGCTCGAGCCCGAGCGCGAGCTCGACGCCGAGGAGCGCGCACGCCTCGAGGCCGAGGAGGAAGAGCGGGCACGCTTCGAGGCAGAGGCGGACGCCGATGGCGACCAGCCCGTCGCTCGCCCCGGCGGCAAGGTGGAGGTCCCCGCCGATACGCGGATCCAGGCGACCGGCAAGCGCAAGAGCTCGATCGCGCGAGTTGTCCTCAGCCGGGGAGGCGGCTCGATTCAAGTCAACGACCGCAGCCTCGATGAGTACTTCCCACGCCAGAACCTGCGGACGACCGTCCGCCAGCCGCTGCTCGCCGCCGGCTACGAGGACGCGGTCGACGTCCGTGTGCGCGTCCACGGCGGCGGCATCTCCGGCCAGGCGGGCGCGGTGCGCCACGGCATCGCCCGGGCGCTGACCGAAGTCGAGCCCGAGCTCCGCTCCGAGCTCAAGCGCCGCGGCCTGCTGACACGGGACGCTCGCGCCAAGGAGCGCCGCAAGGCGGGGCTGAAGAAGGCGCGCAAGAAGCCGCAGTTCAGCAAGCGCTGACCGAGGTGCTCGCTTCCCCTTCGGGGGCTCGCCTCAGATGAGCCTCTTCGGTACGGACGGCGTTCGCGGCGTCGCCGGCGAGGTGCTCACAGCCAAGCTGGCCGTGGCGCTCGGCTGCGCCGCCACGGCGCTGACCGACGCGAAGCGGCCCCAGGTGTTGATCGTTCGCGACACGCGCGAGTCGGGGCCGATGCTCGCCGCCGGCCTCGCGGCGGGGGTCGCACAGGCGGGCGGAGACGCGCTGATCGGCGGGGTGCTTCCGACCCCCGCCGCCTCGGTGCTCGTGCGGCGGCTCGGGCTCGATCTGGCCGCCGTGATCTCCGCTTCGCACAACCCCTGGCGCGACAACGGGATCAAGTTCTTCGGCGCCGACGGCCGAAAGCTCGAGCACGCCCTCGAGCAGCGAATTGAGTCCGCGATCGCCGCCGGCGGGTCGGCGAGCGCCGGGCGGTCAGGGCCTCCCGTTGGGCGCATCCGCCGGCTCGAGGGATCGCTCGAGGATTACTTGCGTGCGCTCGCGGAGGCCTTCACCATCGACCTTTCGGGTCGCAGGATCGTGCTCGACTGCGCCAACGGCGCCACCCATCGAGCCGCACCGGCGGCGTTCCGCGGGCTTGGCGCGGAGCTCGAGCTGATCGGGGTGGAGCCCGACGGGCGCAATATCAACGAGGGCTGTGGGTCCACCTGCCCCAAGCCGCTCGCCGCGCGCGTTCGCGAGAGCGGCGCGGAGCTCGGCTTCGCCTTCGACGGTGACGGCGACCGGGTGATCGCCGCCGACGCGAACGGCCGAGTCCGCGACGGCGACGAGCTGATCGCGCTCGCCGCCCTGCACCTACGCGAGGCCGGGGAGCTCGGAGGCGTTGCGGTCACGGTGATGAGCAACTACGGCTTCCACCAGGCGATGGAAGGGGCCGGTATCGAGGTGGCTACGACGCCGGTCGGCGACCGCCACGTCTCGAGCGAGCTCGAGCGCCGCGACTGGGCGCTGGGTGGGGAGCAGTCCGGTCACATCATCTGGCGGGAGTTCGCGCCGACAGGCGACGGGATCGCCGCCGCGCTACTTGCCGTGACGGCGCTCGCCGGCCGCGACCTCGCAGAGACCGAGCCGATGCGCCAGCTTCCGCAGCTGCTGCGCAACCTCGAGGTCGCAGACCGCGCCGCGATCGAGGGGGCGAAAGGGCTCTGGGACGCGGTCGAGCACGAGAACTCGGGGCTCGAGGGCCGTGGCAGGGTCCTGGTCAGGGCGTCGGGGACCGAGCCGCTCCTGCGGGTGATGGTCGAGGCGCCGAGCGAGGAGGAGTGCGCCGCGATCTCAGAACGCCTCGTCGAGCGCGCGCGCGAGGAGCTCGGAGCCGCACCAGCCTGATCCCGGGCGATGACGATCGGTGGCCCGGCCTTACCCTGTACGACCCATGTGCGGAATCGTCGGATACGTCGGCGGGCGCCCCTGCCGTGACCTGCTGATCGCCGGGCTCGAGAAGCTCGAGTACCGCGGCTACGACTCGGCGGGGATCTCGCTGCTCGAGGACGGTCGGATCGACTCCGTGCGCGCCGTCGGCAACCTTGCCAACCTGCGGGCAGCCGTCGGCCTCGAGGAGGGCTCGGGCGGCGCCGTCGCGGTCGCGGCGCCGCCGGCGACGATCGGCCTCGCGCACACCCGCTGGGCCACACACGGACGGGTGACCGAGGAGAACGCCCACCCGCACGGCGACTGCTCCGACGAGATCCACATCGTGCTCAACGGGATCGTCGAGAACCATGCCGAGCTTCGCCGCCGCCTCGAGCAGGGCGGCCACACGTTCTCCTCGGAGACGGACGCCGAGACCGTGGCTCACCTGATCGAGGAGCACTACGACGGCGATCTCACCGCCGCCGTGCGCGCCGCCTTCGCCGACCTTCGCGGCCACTACGCGTTCGTCGCGATGCACTCCGGGCATCCCGAGACGCTGGTCGGCGCGCGCCAGGAGTGCCCGCTGGTGATCGGCTGCGGCGAGGGCGAGAACTACCTCGCCTCCGCGATCCCCGCCTTCCTCGCCGAGACCCGCCGGGCGATCGGGATCGAGAATGGCGAGGTGGTCACGATCCGCCCGGGCGGGGTCGAGATCACCGACGCCGACGGAAACCCGGTCCTTGACCGCGAGGAGCAGCGGATCACATGGGACGAGGAGGCCGCCGAAAAAGGCGGCTTCGAGACCTTCATGCTCAAGGAGATCCACGAGCAGCCAGACGCCGTCGCGGAGACGATCGCCGACCGGCTCGCCGATCCCGAGCGCGTCGACCTCTCCGAGCTCGAGCTCCCCGAGGGACTCGTCGACAGACTGCGGCGGATCGTGATCGTCGCCTGCGGGACCTCCTACCACGCGGGGCTCGTCGGGCGCTACGCGATCGAGAGCTGGGCCCGGATCCCGGTCGAGATGGACGTCGCCTCGGAGTACCGCTACCGCGACCCGGTCGTCGGCCCCGACGAGCTCGTGATCGGGATCACGCAATCCGGCGAGACGGCCGACACGCTCGCCGCGATGCGCCTCGCGCGCGAGCGCGGCGCGACCGTGATCGCGCTGACCAACGTGATGGGCAGCCAGGCGACGCAGGACGCGAGCACCGTGCTCTTCACCCGCGCCGGGATCGAAATCAGCGTCGCGGCGACAAAGACCTTCACGAGTCAGGTCGCGACGATGTACATGCTCGGGCTCTGGCTCGCCCAGCAGCGCGGCACGATGGAGCCCGCGCGGATCGCGGAGCTGATCGCCGAGCTGCAGCGGATGCCGCGCGCGATCCACGCGACGATCGCCTCGATCGACTCGCAGGTGCGTTCGATCGCGCAGGAGCTCCATGACCGCGAGTTCTTCCTCTACCTCGGGCGCAACATCGGCCTTCCCGTCTGCCTGGAGGGCGCGTTGAAGCTGAAGGAGATCTCCTACCTGCCCACCGACGCCTACGCCGCGGGTGAGATGAAGCATGGCCCGATCGCGTTGCTCGACGAGTCGACGCCGGTGATCACGGTCGCGACCGACAGCCCGGTGCTCGACAAGGTGCTCTCCAATGTCGCCGAGGTACGAGCGCGCGGCGCGGAGGTGCTCGCGATCGCCACGGAGGGGTCGACCGAGGCCGCCGAGTCGGCCGAGCGCACGATCTTCGTCCCGCGCACCGACTGGATCTTGCAGCCGATTCTCGCGATCCTGCCGCTCCAGCTGCTTGCCTATTACATCGCCCGCGCCAACGGCCTCAACGTCGACCAGCCCCGCAACCTGGCGAAGACGGTGACGGTCGAGTGAGACGGGGATTGGTCGCGATCGGATTCGCGCTTGCGGCGCTGGCGCCCGCCGGATGTGGCGAGGAGGAGTCGGCCGGCACGGGGGCCGAGCTCGCGGATCTGGCAGCACCCGACGCCGCGATCTACGCCGAGGCCCTCGTGCGGCCCGAGGGCGAGCAGCGCGAGGAGATCGAGGCGGCGCTAGGCACCCTGCTCGGGACCGACGATCCCGGCGGGTTCATCGTCAGCGAGCTCGAGCAGGAATCCGAGCAGGAGGGGACGCCGACCGACTACTCCGAGGACGTGCTCCCGTGGCTCGGAGAGCGCGCGTCGGCCTTCGCGAGCAGTTTCGGCGGCGAGGGGGAGGCCACCTACGCGTCGGTCGTCGAGACGACGGACCCCGAGGCCGCCGCGGTCGCCAGCCTGGCGATGGTCGAAGAAAGTGGCGAACCCTTCGAGGAGAAGAGCTACGAGGGAATCGACTACCTGCTCGAGGAGAGCGAGGACTTCCCCGCGAGCGGGATCGTCGACGGCCACCTAGTGGGCGGCAGCGAGGCGGGGTTCGAGGCCGTCGTCGACGCGGCCGCCGGCGAGGGGCTCGCCGACTCCACCGATCTGCCCGACGACTTCGACGCGCTCGGCTCGGACGCCGTCCTCGCCTTCTACGCGGATCCCGCAGCGGTGCTCGACGCGCTCGAGGTGTCGGGCGAGCTTGCTGCCGATCAGCGCGAGAGGGTCGAGGCTCAGTTCGGGATCGGCATCGATGAGCCCGTTGCCGGCTCGCTCGGCGCCACGTCGAGCTCGTTTTTCTTCGAGGCCTCCAGCTCGCCGGGAGAGATGACCGCGGAGGCGGCCCCCGAGCTGCTCGCCGAGCTCCCCGCCGACTCCTGGTTCGCGGCGGCGGCCAGCGACTTCGGCGAGGTGCTCGACGCGACGATCGAGGGCATCGACGCCCAGTTCGAGACGCACGGACCACCGTCCCCGGAGCTGATCGGCGGCATCGAAGCGGCGTTCAGGCGCGAGACCGGCCTCGACCTGCGGGAAGACGTACTCGAGTGGATGGGCGACGTCGGCTTCTACTTCCGCGGCACGAGCATCTTCGGCCTCGGTGGTGCGGTGATCGTCGAGACGAGCGACGAGCAGGCAACGCTTGACGCGCTCGAGCGCCTGCGCGAGACGCTCGAGCGCGAGCCGAGCATCGAGCTCGAGCCGCTCGACATCGAGGGCGGGGGCTTCGAGATCGTGATCGTCGGCGCGCCGGTCCAGGTGCCGGTCGTCGTCCGGGAAGGCCGACTCGTGGTCGGCCTCGGCACCGACTCGGTCGAGGAGGCGTTCGCGGCCGGCGAGCCCCTGGGCGAATCAGAGGCTCTCGAGGCCGCGACCGAGGAGCTGGGTGACGACCTCGAGCCGACGTTCTTCTTCGACTTCGAGCCGCTCGTCGAGCTGGTCGAGAGCACGGGCCAAGCGGCGGGGGATCCCGGCTACGCGGAGGCGAAGCCCTACCTCGACGCGCTCGACTTCCTCGTCGTCGGCCAGACGAGCGAGGATGAGCGCGTGCGCTTCCGGGCGACGCTCGGGGTCGACGAAGCATCGGAGTGAGCGTTCCCGGGATCGGGGTCGACGTGCTCGAGGTCGGACGCCTCGAGCGCGCGCTCGAGCGCCATCCGCGACTTCGTCAGCGGATCTTCCGTCCCGGCGAGCTCGCCTTCGCCGATCGCCACGCGCGTCCGGGGCGCCAGCTTGCGGCGAGGTTCTGCGCCAAGGAGGCGGCGCTGAAGGCCCTGGGCCTCGGGCTGGCGGGCATGCGAGACGTCGAGATCCTCGGGGGTGGCGGCGAACCCCCACGGCTCGTGCTCCACGGCCGCGCCGAGGCCGCGGCGCGGGATGCCGCGGTGACGCTGGCCGTATCGCTGAGCCACGAGCGCGAGGTCGCCGTGGCGGTGGTCTCGGCGCGCTCCTGCCGCTAGCCCCCGAGGCTACGCTGACGCGGATGGAGGATTGGCTCGAGCCGCTCTACGACGCGGACGGGATGCGGGCGGCCGACTCGTGGGCGATCGACGAGCGTGGCGTGCCCTCGTTGGAGTTGATGGAGGCAGCCGGCCTGGCGCTCGCCGAGGCCGCGCTCGAGCTCGCGGGCGCGGGCCCGGCGCGGGTCGTCTGCGGGAAGGGCAACAACGGCGGCGACGGGCTCGTCGCGGCGCGCCATCTGATTCGGATGGGCCTGCCGGCGGAGGTCCTCTTGCTCTCACCGGCATCCGAGCTCTCCGCCGACGCGGCGGCGAGCCGGGGGCGCTTCGAGGGCGAGCTTCGCGAGCTCCAAGCCGCGGAGCTTCCGGGGGCGCTGGCGGGGTCCGGGGTGATCGTCGACGCGATCCTCGGCACGGGGTTCTCGGGCGCGCCGCGCGAACCGGCCGCCGCAGCGATCGAGGCGATCAACTCCGCCGAGGCGCCGGTCATCGCGGCCGACGTGCCCTCGGGGGTCGACGCCTCGAGCGGGGAGGTCTCGGGCGCCGCCGTCGAGGCGAGCGCCACGGTCACCTTCCACGCTGCCAAGCTCGGCCATTGGGTGGCCCCGGGCAAGGGCCGGCGGGGTGAGCTCACGGTGGCGGCGGTCGGGATCCCCGAGGGCGCCCCGGCCGAGCCGGCGGCAGGCTTGATCGCCATACGGGCTCTCGGCCTCGCTCCGGGCCGGGGTGCTGACTCGAGCAAGTTCAGCTCCGGGCAGGTGCTCATCGCCGGCGGCTCGCGGGGGCTGACGGGGGCCGTCTGCATGGCGGCCCAGGCAGCGGGCCGGGCCGGCGCGGGGTACGTGACCGTCGCCGTCCCCGACGAGCTCGAGGCGGTCTTCGAGGTCAAGTTGACCGAGTCGATGTCACGCGGCTGCCCGAGCAGCGCGGGAGCGCTCGCGGCCGCCGCGGCGGAGCAGATCGCCGAAGCCGCCGAGCGCGCCGGCGCGGTCGTCCTCGGTCCGGGGCTCGGGCGCGATGGCGAGCAGGCCGAGCTGGTCGCACGGGTCGCGGGACGGGTCGAGGCGCCCCTGGTGATCGATGCGGACGGGTTGAGCGCGCTCGCCGGCCGACCCGGCGCTCTCGCCGGGCGGCCGGGGCCGACCGTCCTCACCCCGCACGCCGGCGAGCTCGGACGCCTGCTCGAGCGCGATTCGGAGCAGATCGCGGCCCACCGCGTCACCTCGGCGCGCGAGGCCGCGGAGGCGGCCGGGGCGATCGTCGTGCTCAAGGGCGACGACACGATCATCGCCGCCCCGGGTGGGCGGCTCGCGGTCAACGGCCTCGCAAGCCCGGCGCTGGCGACGGCGGGAACGGGGGACGTGCTCGCCGGGATGATCGCGGCCCTGATCGCCCGCGGGGTGGAGCCCTTCGCGGCGGGGTGCGCCGCGGTCCACGCGCACGCCCGGGCCGGCGTCGACGCGGCGCGGCGGATCGGCGCCCCCGAGTCGGTCGTCGCGACCGACGTGATCGCCTCGATACCCGCCGGCCTGCGCCTGGAGGGGGAGCTCGGGTGAGCGTCGCGCGGGCGCTCGCGGTGGTCGACCTCGGGGCGGTGGAGCGAAACTGCGCGCGCCTCGCGGACGCCGCCGGAGACGCCGAGCTCTGCGCGGTCGTCAAGGCCGACGGTTACGGCCACGGAGCCGTCGAGTGCGCGCGCGCTGCGCTTGCGGGCGGGGCTACGCGGCTCGCGGTCGCCGCCGCGGGCGAGGCGGCGGAGCTCCGCGCGGAGCTGGCCGATGTGCCGATCCTGGTCATGGGCGCCCTCACGCCTGACGAGCTCGAGGTCGCGCTCGACGCGGCGGCTGAGCTCACGGTGTGGCGCTCCGGCTTCCTCGACCTGGTCCGCGAGCGCGCCCGCGGGCGCGGTGAGCGTCCCCGCGTTCACGTCAAGTACGACACCGGGATGGGGAGGCTCGGCGAACGCGATCCCGAGGCCGTCACGGAGCTCGTCGCATTCGCGGAGGGCTCCGAGGAGGTCGAGCCGGCCGGGCTGTGGACGCATTTCGCGACCGCGGACGAGTCCGATTCTGGCTTCTTCGAGGAGCAGCTCGAGCGCTTCCTCGAGCTGGCGCTGCCACTTCGCGAGCGCCACCCGGGGCTCGCGCTGCACGCAGCGAACAGCGCGGCGACCCTCCGCGAGCCCGCCGCCCACCTCGACATGGTTCGCTGCGGCGTCGCCGTCTACGGCCTCGACCCCTTCGGCGCCGAGCCGGGGCGCCACGAGCTCGAGCCTGCGCTCGAGCTGCGCTCCTACATCGCCGACTCCAAGCGCTTCGAACCCGGGGCGAGCGCCGGCTACGGGCGGACGTGGCGCGCCGGCGAGCCGACCGTCGTCGGGGTGCTGCCGATCGGCTACGGCGACGGGGTCCGCCGGGGCCTCTCGAACAACGCCGAGGTGCTCGCCGCCGGGCGCCGGTACCCGCTCATCGGCACGGTCTCGATGGACAACCTGACGATCGACCTCGGGCCCGACCCCGCCGCCGGGCCCGGCGATGCCGCGGTCCTGATTGGATCCCAGGGAGGCGAGCGGATCCTCTGCGAGGAGCTCGCCCGACGCCTCGGAACGATCAACTACGAGATCACCTGCGGGATCTCCCCACG
>Ga0136632_10000622_pt1 | contig 10738 bp, 13 predicted proteins | sample AntDrymUQ6112106_2_FD_104670 | JGI IMG/M metagenome (GOLD analysis project Ga0136632, IMG submission 104670) | Polar desert sand microbial communities from Dry Valleys, Antarctica - metaG UQ611 (21.06) | ecosystem: Environmental > Terrestrial > Soil > Desert | place: Antarctica: Dry Valley...
ATGCCCGAGGATCCGACTCACCTGCGCCACGTCCAGACGCAGGTCGACGATCAGGTGGCTGGCGAAGGTATGGCGCAGATCATGCACCCGTAATGCCGGCAAGCCGTCCTCCTCCAGCCCGGCCAGCTTCGCCGCCCGCCGTAGGCCCAGCCGCTCCACGTTCCGGTAGCCGAGCGGCGGGCCCAGCGAGGAGGCAAAGACGTAGTCAGCGGGACCCGAGTAGGGGGAGGCGAGCTTGTGCCGCTTCAAGAGCTGCGCCAGCTGCGCTAGCAGCGGGATGTCCCTGATCGCCGCCGGTGTCTTCGGCCTCACCCTGACAGCAGGCTTGTCCAGCCTCGCCCGCGAGAGCTGCCAGCGCAGCCGGATCAGCCCCGCCTCGAAGTCGAGATCAGCCCAGGTCAGCCCGAGGCTCTCCGACAATCTCAGCCCTGTGTAGAGCGAGCAGGCGAGGAAGGGCCGGTAGCGCGGCAGCGAGCTGGCGAGCAGCCGCGAGATCTCCGCATGCGTCAGCACCCGCTGCTCGCGCCGCTGCAACCTTGGCCGCTCGCTCGCCTCCAGCCGGCGCAGCGGGTTGTCGTTGATGTAGCCCCGCCGCAGCGCCAGCGCGAAGATCCGCCCCAGGGGAGCGAGCGAGCCGGAGATCGTCTTCGGCGAGAGGCCCTTCAGCCGCAGCTGGGAGATCAGCCGCGCGCAGTCGTCGGTCGTCACTTCCTGCATCCGCTTCCTGCCCAGCAGGGGCAGGATGTGCCGCTCCAGGTGGTAGCGGTAGTTCTCGAGCGTCCGCTCCGATCGCTCCCCTGAGCGCACCTGCGCCTCCAGGCCCTCTAGCAGCAGCGCTGCCACCTCCGAGAACCTGACCCGGCTCGGCTGCAAGAGCTCCCCCCGCTGCGCCTTCGCGCTGAGCAGATCCCGCTGCCTCCTGGCCTCGGCCAGCTTCGTCCCCACCGTCTTGAACCTGAGCTTGCCCTCGACCACCAGATAGACGCCGTAGGTGCCGTTTTGCTGCCGGTAGATGCCACGCTCCACGCGCTGACGCTTCACGAGAGATGAAGGGCGTCCACTACCGCACCGGCCGGACACGCGGTCGAAGCGTCGTCGTGGGGACGCAGATCGTCGTCGAGGACAGCGGCTACCTCGCTGTGACCTCGCAGCGGGCGGTTTACGTCGGCAGCAGGAAATCCTTGGAGTTCGCGTACCCGAAGATGCTCGACATGGAGGTCTTCACAGACGGCATCCGGTTCCAGGTCTCGAACCGCCAGAAGTCGTCGATGCTCGCGCTCGATGAGGGCTCCGGCGATGTCGTGGCGGCGACGATCAACGCGGCGGTTCAGCGACTATAGGAGGATTGGAATGGGGTAAAACGCGTTCCGGTCGCGGCCGAGAGCGCGATTAGCCTGTGCTGGCGGTGCCCGCGATGCCTGACGTCTGCCGCGTCTGCCGCCGCGAAGAGGCACAGCTCTCATACGAGCACGTTCCTCCGCGTGCAGCTTTCAACGACGAACGGACAACGGTCTACGACCTTGGTGACTGGCTGGCGCGGGACGCCGAGGGGCAGATGCCTGGAGGGCGTGTAGAGCAGCGCGGCGCAGGAGCCCCCACGCTCTGCGCGCGCTGCAACAACAACACCGGATCGTGGTACGGAACCGAGCTCGCCTCGGCTGCCCGTGCCGCTGCCAAGCTCCTTCTCGAGGCGCCCCTCGGCGAGTTCAATGCCCTCACCGAGCCCCGCTTCGCACAGGTCAAGGTCAAGCAGACTTCGACAAGCCCTCATCCTCTTCGTTTGATCAAGCAGATCGTTACGATGCTCCTCGCGACTAGCTCGCTAGGGCTCGCGCTCGATCATCCGGAGCTCGGAGACTTCGTCAGCGCCCGCGAGCGCACCGGACTGTCGGATCGCTACCGGTTCTACCTCTCGCTCTTCGCCGGCCCGAACGCGCGCTCTACCGGAGTGGCGGTGCGTCTGGATGTCGAGCGCGCCCGGGTCGACACGCTGGTAGAGCTGGCGTTCCCGCCCTTTGCATACGTCATGACCATTGATGCAGAGCCAGATGCGATCCAGACCTGTGACATCACGGAGTTCACCACCATCGGGTATCGGCAGCGGGCTGATCTCGAGATGGATCTCTTGATCGGCTTTGGTCACACGCCGTGGCCCGCTGACTACCGCACGTCGGCGATGATCGCGGCCGAGCGGCGCCGGCCGGCGGTCGAGGAGGAGGGCTACCCCTCCTCCTGCGATCCCCATTTCCTGCCGTAGAAGCGAGCCCTTCTTGCGCTCCGCCGAAGCGCGCGCCAGGCTAGCGACGGGGCGAGCGGGCAACCTTCAGCTAGAGATGGAGAAACTTGTCAGCCGTTTCGCAGGAGGCGGCCGATGATCGAGTGCTGACGAGGACGGCAGCGGCTCGCGGCATTTCACCTAAACCGTCGAAGGAAGATTTGGCCTGCCTGAGCCAGATCCTGCGGTGTTTCGTTAGAACCATCCGAAGCCGCGCGTCACACGCTTCAAGTTCTCCGGGTCGAGCTCGTTCATCAGCGCGCACAGCCGCCCAGCAAGCTCGGCGTCCTCCGTCCTTGCGATGTAGCCGTTGCCGAAGCGGGCGGGGTTGCGGATAGTCGAATGCACCCCTGAGACGATCTGGCGCTGTGGGTTCGAGGGGCTCGACGCCACGAAGTAGCGCGGCAGGCCGGAGGGGGGGTCGGTCTGGTTCGGCACGAGCTCGCCGTTGAGGGCGTCTGCCAGCAGCACCGCAAGCTTCGGCGACCTCGCCTGCACCACCTCACGCCCCTTGCCATCGCGGACGACGCCGCGCAGGGGCGAAAGCAGGCCTCGCAGGCCGCGGCGACGGCCGGCGGTGTAGCGCTGCCCGCTCGGCCCACCTGCGAGGTGGCTTGAGGTCGGATGGGCCCGTTCGCCGGGAGGCAGGGGCATCGAAGACTGCTCGGTCAGCTGTCCCTCGCAGCCGCTGCGGTCATGGTCAAATTCGCGTTCACCGAGCCGCGAACACGTCTTCGGCAGGCGCAACGGTCACGAGCGCCGCGGCAACCACAACGGCGCCCGGCACCGTGAAGAGGACGCTGAAAGCAAAGGCGCCGAAGCCGACGTCACCGAGGCAGGCGAACGCGAACAGGATCCCCAGACCGACGAAGACTCCGCCTCCCATCAGCATCGCGCCCACGAGCATGCTCGTCTCGACCGCCGCCGACGGCGGCGCGCCCGGCGTCGGCCGCACGCGTAGGCGCTTGATCAGCAACCCCATCGCGAGCGCGAAGGCGAGGCAGCCCGCACCGAGGCGCAGCTCGTCCAGGCGCAGATCGCCAACGCCGTAGACGAGCACCGGTAAGCCGAGCAAGAGCGATCAGGGGAGCGCGGTCGCCGCCGCCGTCAGCGCGAACAGTCGCGCGGTCGCCCGCAGCGCCTGCCGAAGCCCACTCGCCTCCCTTGGCGACGCGCGCATCTGGGCGAGGATCGTAGCGAGCCTCACGAAGCTGCGCCTACACCTGAGGGCCCGGTCACACGGGTCCGTGCCTCGCAAGCCGTACGCTTCGCGCCTGGGCGCGCTCAAGCTCACCACGGTCAGCAACGAGATCGAGGCCGAGGTCGTATGCGGCCTGCTTCGAGAGCACGGCATCCCGTGTGCGCATCAGCGCTCGAACTTCTCGGCTGCCATCGGTGAGGGTGCGTTCATGGCGGGCCCGTGGGAGGTGTTCGTGGCCGAGGAGGACCTCGAAGCAGCGCGGAGGCTGCTCGGGACGTGACCGGGGCTACCGGCCGTTCTAGTGGAGGCGCCAGCTCGCGGAGACATCTGACGAGCAAATTCATTTCGTCCACTCGCGCGAGCGGCTGATCTGGCTCAACCAGGCCGCTTCTCCATTTTGACGGTTTTGGACGAAATGCGCGAGGGGCTGGCGCGGGCCACCCACGCACGGAGTGGCAGAGATTTCCTAGGCGCCCGCCGACTGGGCATCCCTCTGATCCGTTGGCACGATCATTGATGCGCCGTCGGGAAAGAGCGCCTCAGTTCGCCGCTGATCACGTACCCTTCGTTGCGAGGCTTTGGCTCGAGCGATCATTCCGATCACGTGCATGCTCTGCGCCGCGCTCGCGCTCACCGGCTGTGGCGGAAAGCGCGGCGCCGAGCCCTCGACGGCGCGGCTGCTCTGGGCGAGCGAGCTGGGACGTGCCTACGGCCAGGGCGCCACGCAGGTGTCCGATCCTGCTCTCGCCACACAGGTCGAACGCGCCGCCGCCGCGAGCGGGGCGCGCCTGGTCGAGGTCGTCGTGCTGGCGCTGGACGAGAAGCGGCGCGGACCCGTCGTCACGCTCGAAGCCTCGGATCCCGCCACGTACCTGAAGCACCGCCTGCGCGGCTTCCTCGCGGCGATCGGTTACTTCGGCGATCCGCACGGCTTCGCCTTTGTCGAGGTACTTGACCCTCAGGGCCGCTCTGCCTGGCGTGCTGGGCGCTGGCTCGCCGGTGGCATGGTCGGCTCGCGCCCTGAGCTCGACCTGTGCAGTCCGATCGTCCACAGCCAGCCCTCTTCGCGGACGCCGCCTCCGCCCTGTCCGGCTGACTAAGGTGGAAGATCGTCTGCGTCATGGGGCACTGCTGATGCTTGCCCGAGCTGGGCAGCTTGCCGCGATCGCCGCCCTGGCTCTGGCGGCCGGCATCGCCGCTTCTGTCTCCGGCGCCTCTGCGGAGCAGACGCGGGCGCCAAAGGGGCCTCCCGACCTACGAGCGGCTGGCTCGTCTACACATGCGGCACCGACTTCGCCAACCTCTGTCGGGTGCGTCCGGGTGGGACGCAGCGTACAGTTCTGACGAGCGATGCGAACTCGAGCGCGCTAGGAGGCCGGATCTACACATCGCCTTCGCTCTCCCGCGATGGCACTCGCCTCGCGTTTGCCTTCTACGGGTTCGCATACGTGGCAGACGCGAAGGCTCGCAACCGCACGAGGCTGCCGGGATCGCGCGAGTGGGTGGATCGGGTGAGCATGCGGGCCGACGGGGCAGTTATGCTTGCCGAACACACGCTCGGCCAGAGGTGTCCTCCAGGTACCCGGCCATGGCTGCTCGGACATCCGCTGGCGACTCTGGACCTGCGGAGCGGCCAGCGCCGTGAGCGGCCGGCGTTCGTTCGCTCGGCTGCCCTGACTCCGAAGGGCATGATCATCGCCGTCTCCGGACAAAGCCGCAGCGACGTGCTCAGGATGCCGGTAAGAGGCTGTTGCGGGCGGCTCCTGTTCAGGACCGAGCGCTTCGAGCTCGACCATCCGGCGGTCTCCCCCGATGGGCGCGATCTCGCTGTCACGGTGGAGACTGGCCTGAACGGCGTCAGCTTCATCGGGGTCATCTCCCTCGTCAACAAGACGCTGCGCCTGCTGACCTCGGGGCCGCTGATCATCCGCGGGCCCCACCACGCTCAGCCGGCGTGGTCCCCGGACGGGAAGTGGGTCGCCTTCACGGCACGGGATATCACCCGCCGCCGCGGCGTCCTGCACATCGTCTCCGCGGCAGGCGGAAGCCGTCCGTACTCGATCGGTGTGGAGGGGATGAGCCCGACCTGGGGTGGCGACACCTAGATCCCCGCGGGCCATGCACTTCCGCGTGAGATTTCTGATGCCCCCTGGGTCGGCGCAACCGACCCCGCGCGTGCGCCCAGAGCGCCGAAGCAAGGCGCCGGTGCTGACGATCACGACCAATGGCGGCCGCTTCATCGACCCTGATGGCTTCCGGTCGTACAAGCTCGCGCTTGGCTTCGACAGGATCGCCGTCCTGCCGGAGCCGATGAGCGGGTCGAGCGAGCCCCGGCTCCCAAGCTCCGTCACATTCGCAGTAAGCTCAAGTACGCCTGCACTGGCGTAACACCAGATTGCTAATATGCGCGACATGACCAAGATCGCTGGAAGAGCTGTGGTGTTTTAGCGCAGCCATTGCGCTAATCAGCCGCAGCGGGCGTCCTCTTGAAGAGGAAAGGCTCTTGAGATTGGGCATCGACGTTCAGACTAGAACAGGGAGAGCGGGTTTAGCAGTACCCGTAACTCCGTCAGCATGTCGCGGATCCAGCATGTCAGGTCGACGGCGGCGATGTACGACCTAAATGTCGCGCGTCCGTCGACACCGTCAGGCATGCGCCAAGCCCTAGCGCGACGGGTGTGCTCGCCCCTCGCGTTTTCGCCATTACAACTTCGGCCACACATCGGACGATCATCAAGCTACCCCCTGTCGCTTCCGCTGCGACCAGCAAAGGACCGTTCTTCCGCGTGCGCGGCACGAACTACTGGGCGAGCGCCTGGGTCATCTACAGGGCGAGCAAGCCCGATCGGGCTTGCTCGCCTCCGCGGTCGCTTCCATTCGTCTTTCCTGAGGATCCGAGCCTTCGCGCGCTCGCGGGCCCAAGCCGTGGACGATCTGTCTCGGCGCTGCAGACGTCGTCGAGGCGCTCAGCACGGCGCATCAGTCGAACGACCAGTCGCCAGATCGACGGTGAAGGGGAAGTGTTCGTCGTCAGCCGGGGCGTTAAAGCCGCTCAAGTAGATCGTCTCGTTCGTGATCCGCGTGATCGCCAGGTCGTCCCAGGCAAGCAGAGGCGCCAGCGAGTGCTCCGCCTCCCGTCGCGGTTGCACCCTGGTCGGATGCACTGCTGCTGAAGGCCGTGTCGGTCCCGCTGGCGACGACGGCCGTGACTGCCCCAAGGAGGACCAGGCACGCCATGGCGGCGCTGGCGATCAGGATGCGCTTCGGAAGGTGGATCATCATCGCTCCTCGTTGTGCTCTCCCGTTGCAGAGAACGTGTGCGTGACGGTAGGAGGCCAAGATGAAGCGACAATGAGACGCCGGCGCCTAGCGCGCCGACGCCGAGGGCGGCCGCGGCGCCGACCCGAACCCCTCGAGCGCCGAGCCCACGAGGCCGGGAAGCGTCCCGACGTTGTAGCCGCCCTCGAGGACCGCCGCGATCCGCGGCGCAAGGACCGCGCACCGCGCTGCCAGCTCCCGGAACCCGTCCCCGGTCAGCTCCATCTGCGCCAGGGGGTCCTCGAAGTGGGCGTCGAAGCCGGCTGAGACGAGCAGGAGCTCCGGCCCGAATCGCCTCACCGCCGGCTCGACGACCTGCTCGAATGCGGCTAGGTAGTGATCGTCGCCGGATCCCGCCGGGAGCGGGACGTTGATCGTCGTCTCGTTCCCCTCGCCCGGGCCGCCCGTGCCCGGGTAGAAGGGCCACTGGTGGAGCGAGACGAAGAGCACCGATGGGTCGTCGACGAAGATCGCCTGGGTGCCGTTGCCGTGGTGGACGTCCCAGTCGACGATCGCGACGCGGCCCGCCCCGAGTTGGTGCTGTGCGTGCCGGGCCGCGATCGCGACGTTGCCCAAGAGGCAGAAGCCCATCGCCCGCCCGGGCAGCGCGTGGTGCCCGGGCGGGCGGACGAGCGCGAAGCCCCCTCGCTCGACCGCGGCGATCGTCGCTCCGGCTGCGAGCAGCGCTGCCTCGAAGCTGGTCGCCGACGCGGGCGTGTCTCCGTCGAGCCAGGTCTGCTGCTCGACGTTCCGCAGCGCCTCGACGTAGGCTCGCTCATGACAACGCTCGATCGCCTCGACGGGCGCCGGCCGCGCTTCGACGACATCGGGGAAGGCCTCGAGGAGTGCCTCCAGGCGGGCTCCCGACTCGGGGTGGCTTCCCGTGGGATGAAGGCGCGCGAGATCCGGGTGGCCTACGAGCTCGATTCGGCCGCCTTTGCCGCCAGCCGTTCCGCCAGCTGGGTCAGACCCCAGTCCCGCACTGTGGATGACGCCTCCGCCCAGCGTGGTACATGGTCGTTCAGGGGAGGGAGCGGGGCGGAGGCGTCGAGCGTCGCAATTCGACGGTAGAGGCGCAGATCCTCCGCCTCGGCGGAGAATCGGCCGGCCGCGAGGGCCGCTTCGAGGGTGCCGAACGCCCCCAGCACGTCGGCCGCCTTCTTCGGGCCGATGCCGGCCGCTCCGGGTAGCCGGTCGGAGGGGTCCCCGCGCAGGGCGATGAAATCCGGTACCTGCGCCGGCTCGACCCCGTAGCGCTCGCGCACGTCGGCCGGACCGACGCGTGCGAGCTCCGACACGCCGCGCACCGGCTGCAGCAGGGTCGTCCGCCCGCTGGCGAGCTGGAAGGCGTCCCGGTCGGAGGTCGCCACGAGCACGGTCCCTCCCGCCTTCTCCTCGGCGGCTGCCGCGGCGGCAAGGAAATCGTCGGCCTCGTAGCCGGGGCCCTTCGCGCAGGCGAAGCCGAGGACCTCGGTCAGCTCGGGGAGGAGCGCGAGCTGCTCGAGGAGGTCGACGTCGAACTCGCGTCCTCCCTGGTAGCCGGCGAACGCCTCGTGGCGGTAGGTCGGCGTCTCGAGCGTGTCCCAGGCGACGAGGATCGCGCGCGGCGCCTCCGACTCCCAGAGGCGCAGGAGCATGTTCGAGAACCCGGTGAGCGCTCCCGCCGGGCGGCCTCCTAGCCTCCGGATCGTCTTCGGGAGAGCGTGGTAGGCACGGTGGGCGAGCGAGTCGCCGTCCACCGCCAGGAGCGGCCGCCTCACAGGCCTCGCCCGAGTTCTTCGATCGCGGCCATGAGCCGGTCGGTCGCGGTCTGCGCGGCGTCCCGCAACGGCAGACCGGCGAGATCGTCCAGCTCGACGGGTCGGCCGTACGCCACACGGAGCGGGCCGAGGCGGGCCAGCCTGCCGGTGCCCCGGATCGCCGCGGGCACCAGGGGAACGCCTGCGGCGAGCGCGATCCTGGCGGCGCCTGTGTGCCGGCGCGCTTCGTACCTCTTCCTGAGGCCCTTTCGTGCGCGCGTGCCCTCGGGGAACATGACCACGATCTCGCCTGCCCGGGCGAGACGCACCGCGGTCTCGATCGCGTCGTGATCGGCCTCCCCGCGGCGGACGGGAAAGGCGCCCGCGCCGACGAGGATCGGGCGGAGGATCGGGTTGAAGAGCTCCGCCTTGCCCATGAACCGCAGCTGCCGGCCCGGAAACAGCGGCAGGCCGAGCGGCCACGGGTCGAAGTTGGAGGTGTGGTTCGACGCCAGCACGGCGCCGCCCTCGGCCGGGATGTGCTCGAGCCCGGTCGCCCGCAGCCGGTAGAGAACCTTCACGACCGGCCAGCTCAGTGCGGCCACGGCGAGGTAGAGGGGGTGTCGCTTCGCCATCGGGCGCAGTATCCCGGCTCGCCTGCGGCGGCCGCCGCCGGGAGCAGAGCCGCTCCGGGGCTCCGCTAAGGTGTTCCGCCGTGGGAAAGAGCCTGGTGATCGCAGAGAAGCCGTCCGTCGCGCGGGACCTCGCAGCGACGCTGCCCGGCACCTTCGCGAACCACGACACGCACCTGGAATCGGACGACTACGTGGTCACCTTCGCGGTCGGCCACCTGGTCGAGCTGGCGCAGCCCGAGGACTACGACGAGCGGTTCAAGAAGTGGCGTATGGCCGACCTGCCGATCGTCCCGGAGGAGTTCCGCCTGAAGCCGCGCGACGCGAAGACCCGCAAGCAGCTGAACGCGATCCACAAGCTGCTCAAGCGAGCCGACGTCGACCGGGTCGTCAATGCGTGCGACGCCGGGCGCGAGGGGGAGCTGATCTTCGCCTACATCTACGAGACCTCGAAGGTGCAAAAGCCGGTGGAGCGCCTGTGGATCAGCTCGATGACGAAGCAGGCGATCCGCGAGGGCTTCGACCGGCTACGTCCAGGCGAGCAGCTCGTCGCGCTCGAGGCTGCTGCGCGCTCGCGCTCCGAGGCTGACTGGCTGGTGGGCATGAACGCGACCCGGGCGGCGACGATCCGCGGCCGGGCCTGGGTGGGCGGCGTCGTCTCCCTCGGCCGCGTCCAGACGCCGACGCTCGCGATGATCGTGCGCCGCGAGCGCGAGATCCAGGCGTTCGTGCCGGAGCCGTACTGGCTCGTCCGTGCGAGCTTCGACCCCCGCTACGAAGGCCTCTGGTTCGAAGGAGATGACACGCGCGTCAAGGAAGGCGCGCGGGCCGACGAGATCGCGAAGCGGGTGTCCGGCAGGGACGGGGTCGTCGAGACCGTTGAGCGGAAAGAGCAGTCCGAGCGGGCGCCGCTCCTCTACGACTTGACGTCGCTCCAGCGCGACGCGAACCGGCGGTTCGGTTTCTCCGCACGGCGGACGCTCTCGGCGGCCCAGTCGCTCTACGAGGACAAGAAGGCGCTGACCTACCCCCGGACCTCCTCCCGCTTCCTCTCCGGCGATATGGCCTCGCTCCTGAAGCCGACCGCCGCGACGCTCGAGCCGATCGCCGATTACGCACAGGCGGCCCGCTTCGTCGCGTCGCTCGCGGAGCTTCCCCTCGCGCGCGTCATCAACGACGCACGGGTCGACGACCACCACGCCATCATCCCGACCGACATCGAGCACGACGTCTCGCGGTTCTCGCCGGACGAGCGCCGGATCTTCGATCTCGTCGCGCGCCGGTTCCTCGCCGTGTTTCACCCGCCCGCGCGCTATGCCCGGACGACCGTGGTCACGCTCGTCGAGGACGAGCGGTTCCGCACACGCGGGAAGATCACGCTCGACCCGGGCTGGCGCGGCGTGTACGGGCTCGAGGCCGATGACGAGAAGCAAGCCGTGGACGAGGGCGAGGGGGAGGGAACCGAGCTGCCGCCGCTCCAGCAGGGCCAGAGGGTGCGCTGCGTCGAGGCGCTGGTCGAGGCCAAGGAGACGAAACCGCCGCCTCGCTACAACGAGGCGACGCTGCTCTCGGC
>Ga0136632_10000623_pt1 | contig 10735 bp, 11 predicted proteins | sample AntDrymUQ6112106_2_FD_104670 | JGI IMG/M metagenome (GOLD analysis project Ga0136632, IMG submission 104670) | Polar desert sand microbial communities from Dry Valleys, Antarctica - metaG UQ611 (21.06) | ecosystem: Environmental > Terrestrial > Soil > Desert | place: Antarctica: Dry Valley...
CCTGCGCGTAGGCCGCCGCGGAGATGGAGATGTCGCCGCGCTTGCCATCGGCGAGCACGAGCAGCCCGGCCGCGCGGGCGTGCGCCGCGACGGCGGCGAGCACCGCCCAGCCGTCGGTGCCGAGGCGCTCGAAGCACGCGAGCTGGGGCTTGACCGCGACACAGGCCGGGCCGGCGGCATCGATCAGCGCGGCGCAGTGCATTGCCACCGCGGTCGCAGCCCGCCGCACCGGCGGACCCTCGGCGGGGATCCGCCGCACGGCGCCGGGCCACAGCCGGGCGGGATCGGGGTCGAGCCCGAGGACGATCTGCGACTCGCGCTGCGCGACGCGCTGCGCGAGCCGGTCGCCGAAGCTCACGGGCACCGCAGCGGCGGCACGCTCACGTGCGGACGGCCTGCTTGAGGTTCGAGCCGGCAGTGAACTTCGGGACGCGCGTAGCCGGGATCTCCATCTGCTCGCCGGTGCGCGGGTGCACGCCCTGGCGCGCGGCGCGCTCGGCGACGGTGAACTTCCCGAATCCGGCCAGCGAGACCTCGCCGCCGCGGCTGAGCACGCCCTCGACGGTGTCGACGACGGCATCAAGTGCATCGCTCGCCTGCTTGCGCGTGAGATCGGTGCGAGCGGCGATGGCGTCGACGAGTTGTGACTTCGTCACGAGAGGAGCTCCTTGGGGTCCGGGGCCTGACCGGACCGAAGCTACCAGCACGACCGGACCGTTCCCGATCGGGGAGGATGGGACCCGTGCCCCTGAACCGGATCGCCTGGGCCGTCACGGTCGCGGCCGCGCTCATCACCGCGCTGCTGCTGTTCCTGTCGGGCTACAACGGCTACGGCGCGCTGGCGATCGCCGTCGGCGTCTCGGCGGCGATCAACCTGCGCTGAGGCGGGCTCGTGCGCGCGGCGGTCGGGCCATCTGTCTGCACCGATACGCGCTGGTGGGCGAGGGTGTGTCGACCTGGTCGGCCATAGGTCGACCAGAACGACACACCCCTCCATGGCGGTCATCCCTGGCCGGCTCCTGGAGCAGCGGCGGCCCACAGACGCAGCAGCCCATCGCGGGGCTCTGGTGAAATGCGGGGAGCATCGCGTGCGGCCGGCGGCTGGTCGGCCGTGTGGAGGTGCCGTACATCTGGAGTTGCTGCATGTCTGTTCATTTCAATCACCTCGCGGTTGCCGCCGAGGACAAGCATCACTCGGCAAGGTTCCTGACCACCCTGCTCGGCCTGCCGGAGCCAACGCCATGGGGGCCGTTCGTGAGCGTCACCCTCGACGACGGTGTCAGGCTCGACTACGCCGAGCCCGGCATCAGGTTTCCCGGCCAGCATTACGCGCTGCTCGTCGCCGACGAGGTCTTCGACCATGCGTTGGAACGCCTCAAGGCTGACGGCGTGCCGTATTCGGCGGGACCTGGAAGCAAGCCCAACGAGATCAACACGAACCACGGCGGCCGTGGCGTCTACTTCGACGATCCGTCCGGGCACCACTTCGAGCTGATCACTCAGCCCTACGGAGCCGATCTGTAGCCGTCGCGGAGCGTGGCACGGTCTGCCGCCGCTGCGCAGTTCGCTCAGTCGAAGGACGGGAGGCCCTTCCACGTGTCATAGGACGGTCGCGTGGCGCCGCCCGCCTCGTACTCGTCGCAGATCCCGGAGTCGAAGTACGTGGTCGAGTAGAAGAGGTACTGCGAGGTCATCGCGATGCCAGCGCCGTCGCCACCGTCGCTGACCATCCGGACCCAGTTACGTTGGATCAGCTCTGCCTGCTTGCGGCGCTGATCGGCCGGCTCGGTCAGCCCGTAGCGGGCCCGCATGTTGCTCAGCGTCGCGCCGCCCTCGGTGAGCAACAGCTGCGGGTTGCCGGCGTCGCCCGCGGGCCAGCCCGCCCAGCGTCCGACGAGACGGCGGCGCATGTCCGCGGCAAGATTCGTCTGGCGCGCAGGATTTGTGGCCGCGTCGGGCGCCGTGCTGCCGGATCCGTGGTCGTACGTCACGTCGGCGTAGTTGTGGTGCGTCCAGGCGAACCGCGGCCCCGGAACAACACCCGCGGCGGTGAGGGTCGAGAGGATCCGCTCGGCAAGGCTGTGGTAGGCGGTGCGCAGGCGGTGGCTGCTCGTCACGTCGGCGCTGCCGGGCCCCGCCAGGACGATCGCTGAGCCGACGGCATCGGCGATCTGCTTGGCGCTGACGAACATCCGCACGATGGCGTCATGCACGACGATCGGACCCTGACCGTACGGATCTTCCGACACACTCGGTCCCTGCTGGGGCCACCACTGCAGGTTGGGCTCGTTACACAGCTCGAGCACGTCGACCGACGTGCTTGTCGTCGGGCTCGTCGGGCCCTGCGGGCTGTAGCGCTCGATGAGCAGTGCCAAGAACCTCCCGAACGCGCCGGCCGGCGACAGGTCGTCGGGATAGCGAAACAACAGGCTCTTCGCGCGCGTGTCGGGCTGGCTGGACGTCCTGCGGTCCGGCATCGTCGCCGCGAGCTGCTCAGCCGTCATCGTGTCCGTCCCGTTGGCCCACGTCGGGAAGCGATACGGGGTGAGGATGATGCGCATGCCATCGGCGCGGGCCGAGGCGATCTGTGCGTCCAACGCCGCCATGCGCGGCACGTCGAGCTCGCCGGTAAGCGGCATCAGCGACGGCCAGTCCGCCCAGAAGCGCACCCAGCGCGTGCCGGAGTCCGCCAGCCAGGCGCGATTGTCGCCCGTCCGGTAATCCTGCGGGCTGCCCGGATAGATGACGCCGGCGGGACCAAGCGCGACACACCGGCGCAGCCGCGCCGCCATCAGATGCTCACCAACCCGCGCCCGCCGTCCTCGGCGGGCCCGACCGCCACCGCGACCAGTCCCAGGGCGCTCTCCAGCAGCGCGAGGCGCCGGCGCTCCGCGGCCGCCGGATCCTTGCTCGAAACGCGCGCGCACGCGCGCAGGAACCTCGCGCGCGCCCCGCGCGGCTGTGCGCTGAACGGAAGTCCGTCCGGCCCGCGCTGGAGTGCCTCGAGCACGCGGTCTGCGCGCTGGCGTGCGTCGGCTGACCAGGGCGAGTAGGCGTCGGCGAACTGTGCCGCCGCGATCCCCGCGCAGGCAGGGTCCAGACGCAGCGGGGGTTCGGCGACGACGGCGGCCACGAGCGCCTCGTAGGTCCTGGCGCGCTGCGGCGTCAGCTCGCCACGCGCAGACGACGGCGAGACCGTCGGCCAGGCCTGCGGTGCGTGTGCCAACACACATCCCAATCCGGTCGCCGCAGCGCCGCTGAGGATCTGCCGGCGAGTGAGCTCAAGCTCGAAAATCCCCCCGAGGCTACCGCGATGGCGCGCAACCCAGGACCACTTCGCCGAAGCGTCCAGGTGTTCTGCGTCCGAGCGGGTCGCGGGCATCGCCCGCGACCCGCTGGTCGCTGCTCGGTGGGGAAGGGCTACCTGTGGGAGCTCATCTCCCGGTCGATCTTGGCGCCTGGATGGCGCTTCATCGCCAGGAGTTTCTTCGTCGCGTGGTTCAGCCGCAGCGTCCGCAGGGACTCGAGCGTCACCACCTGGGTGAAGGAGCCGTCGGCTTCGCCGGCGGTGCGCTGCAGGACCGTGCCCGTCGCCTTGTCGACGATCGTCTGGCCGACCTTGGCGTCCCCGCGGCATGGGCCGCTCGTCGCCGGCACCAGCGCGTAGACGTTGGCGCTGCGGCCCTTGAACGTCGTCTCGCCCGTCAGCTTGTAGCAGCCGTCGGCCACGGACTGCGCGAACAGGCGGGCCTCCTGAGCCTGGCTGAGGTACGGCGGGGTCTTCGAGCCCTTGCCGATGACCAGCGTGTTGCTCGTGGCGTCGAAGCGGAACTCGGCGAACGGTGACGTCGCGCCCTCGAAGCGCAGCTTGCCGCTCGGGATGGTCCGCGTGACGGTGTGGCTGCTGCGGGCCGTCAGCCACTGGCGCGTGCGCTCGTGACGGGCGACCGCGTTGGATCCGGTTACCTTGACCGTGTACTGCGTCGCCTCGATCTGGCCGCGGGGCACGCCCGGACCCGGGTTGGGGGCGTCGCCGGCGACAGCGACGGACGGGACGAACGCCGCCAGCGCAAGGGTGGCGACGAGCAGCCTGTGAAACGAATGCATGGGGTGGTCCTCCTGGGGTCGAAGTGAGTGTGTGCTCACACGATGCCGGCCGAAGCGACGGAGTCGGCCCACCCCGGGGGGACGATTCTCACACCTGCGAGCCGACGAGCGACGCGGACCGGTCAGGAGCGAGTAGCGATCCGCAGCCCGCCGTCCTGAGCCAGACCGCCACTGCGCCGGCGCGAGAAGCAGCGGCGACGGGAGCGCCGTGACCACGGCGTGTGAGCGTCGTCGCGACGGCGAAGTCGGCGCCGCGGGCACGCTCGAGTACGCGCAGCTCGGGTTCGGATCGGAGCACGAGCGTCGTGCCGTCGCCGAGCAGCGTCAGCGCGTCTGCCTGGACGCCCGGCACACGTCGCGGCGGTCCGAACGAGCCGCCCGTGCTACGGCCCGCATAGCTCAGCGTGCTGAGGGAGGGCTCGTACGGATGAGTGCCCCAGACGAGCAACGTTTCGCCCGCCGGGCCGGTGGCAATAAGCATCTCCGAGGTCCGCTCATCTGAGACGCGCGTCGGCGCCGCGAACCTTCCGTCAGGCCTGCCTACGGCGACGCCGACCATGCCGAAGCCAATGCCGTTGCCCTCGCTGTCGGGCTTCGCCTCGCGCCATGCGACGACGACGGCACCATCGGAGGCGACGGCGAGCCGGGGGTGCGTGGCCGGTCGCGGCGCGATGCGCCGCACTCTCCTCCAGCGGCCGCGCAGGTCTCGTACGGCGACATCGATCGTCGGCCGGTCCGGATCGTTGCGGCCTGCGACCAACCAGGCGACGTACGCGCGCCCGCCGGGGCTCGTCGCCACATCGATCCCGCGACCATCCTCGGCCGCTCCAGAGCCGAGCGTGACCGTGCGCCCGAAGCGCCCGCTTGGCATGGCATGCGCCGCGCGGACGCCGGCAGGCCCGGTCCAGGCAACGATCGCGCCGCCGCGGGCGTCGACGGCAATGCACAGCGAGCTGTCAAACAGCGGAGCACGACCGAGCGTCACGATCGGCCCCCAACTGCCGCGCGCAGATCGCGTCCGCGCCTGCACGACGGCATAGAGACTGCAAGCCGGCGTCCTCCCCGTCCGGCAGCGCGTCCGCACCCAGGTCGCGATGACGCGCCCACGTCGATCGACCGCCACCCTGACCTCAGCGGCACCGAAGCGGGGATCCGAAACCGTGCGCGCGCGTTCCCAGCGACCGTTTCGCACGCCGGGCCGCGATCAGTGCCGACGCTTCTTCACCCGGCCGCGCGCGACGAAGAAGCGCGACGGCGACAGCCCCGCTCGGACCGGCGGCGACCTGGTAGTCGGAGTCGCCGCCACCCGTGCCGGGAACCGCCCGCGACGCCTTCCACGACGCCGCGCTGGACCGGGCGCCGTCGGCCAGCGCGATCGCGACAGCGGCGATGAGTACCAGAACGACCGGAACCCTCATGTCCGCTCAACGGATGCGACGGCGGGAAGTTTCGTCGGAGGCGGCGGCGGGCGTGGCGGCGCCCGGCGCCCGAACGCCCGCCTCAGCCGCCTCGCAACGTGTGACCAAGACGTCCCGCCGAGGCTCACTCAGTCAGGTCGCCCACCGCGAGGTCGTCGACGAACGCGGTTCCGACCGAGCGCAGCGAGAAGCCGACGCCGATGGCCGTCGCTCCAGCCGGCAGGGCCGAGGTCTGCCAGACGGCCTGACGCCAGACGGTGCTGTGCAGGAGGGGCTGCTCGCGCCAGAACTGCCAGTTGCCGCTGGCGTCTCGGTAGTAGGTGACCATGCGGACGTTGGCGCCGGAGCTCGTCCTGTACCAGGCGCTGACCTGATACACGTGGCCAGGGATTCCGGCCGGCGAGCAGGTGGTCGATCGCGAGGCGGTGTTCGAGGTCGGCGGCGTCGCGCTGCCGGGTGTGGCCGAGCCCGTGTCGCTGTAGGTCGTGACGTTGCCCACGGACGCGAGCAGCTTCTGGCTGCCAGCGGCGGTGGACCGGTAGATCCGGTACCCGGTCGCCCCGGTCACCGCGTTCCAGCCCAGCGTCACCGATCCGTTCGGGCCAGACGTCCAGACGCTCATCTCCCCGCTCGGCGTCGTCTCGCCCGTCGAGCTGGTCGCTGTCAGCCGGTAGAAGTAGGTCGCCTCCGGCAGGCTGCCGCCCGATGCCGAGCCGACGGCCGAGCTGAGCGTCGGTCGCGACACGACCGGGTCCTGGACGGAGATCAGCTTCTGATCGCCGTCGGCGAAGGCGCTGATCATGACCGCCTCGGCGTTCGCGGCGCTGTGGGCGTCGCTCGAGTGCTCCCAGGTCGCGGTGTTGCCGCCGCCGCTGGGGCCGGCGTAGTACGTGCGCAGCCAGCAGGTCGCGCCGAAGCTGGACAGGCCGGTCTCCAGCGACGCGTTCTGCAGGAAGTTCGCCGGCGGGGGCGGCGGCGGCGTCGACATCACCTCGCGCACCGTCTTGACCGACACGCCGGCCGCGGCCTGGCTTTGCAGCCAGTCCAGCAACGCGTTGAAGTCCTCTTGCGTGGTCGCGTTGGAGCCGCAGCCGTCACAGATGTTGTGCAGGACGAGGACCACCCAGCCGCCGCCGTTTTGCACGGCGTTGGTGACGTAGCCCTCGAGCGTCTCGATCGGCGTCGTGGTCGTGGCGCCGGCCGCCGTGCGCAGCACATAGGGATCCGGAGGCGGCAGCGTCTCCGCCGGTACGCAGCCGGGCAGGCAGCCGACGTTTCCGGCGCCGCGCGCGGACGTGAAGCCGCACGACTGCGCGGCGGTGCGGCTGGCCGCGTTCCACTTGGCGTACGGGTAGGCCATCGAGACCGGGTCGTAGCCGCGTGCTGCCAGCGCTTGGTGAGCGTCGCAGATGGCTTGGGTCTGCTCGGCGGGGCTCAACGTGGTGAGGTCGGAGTGGTTGGCCGTGTGTCCGCCGATCTCGTTGCCGAGCGCCGCCGTCACGGCCACCTGCGACCAGTCCATGTGGTAGGAGTCCGTCCCCACCAGGCCGCTGTTGATGTAGAAGGTGCCGCGCATGCCGTGGGCCGCCAGCGAGGTCACGGCGGCCATTTGGTCGGCGCTGCCGTCATCGAACGTGAGCGAGACGTAGGTCGGACGCGCCTGCGCGAGCGACGGCAGGGCGAGCATCCCCAGCACGAGCAGGCTCAGCGTCACGCGAGCGCGCGAGGAGCCGACCGTGGCCCCCGCGGATGGGACGCGCTCACGCCAGCGGGCGGTGTTCACGATGCGAACCCCCCCGAGCTCCTGAACTGGACGCGTTGGATGCTGCCGCGCCTGCACCTCACGGCCGGCGGGCAGGCCCGATGGCCAGCGCAGCAGCTGACGCACGGCGTAGCGGGCCCAGATGACGAACGAGTACAGCTGGCACGAGCGTGCCGTCGAGCGATGGTTCAGACGCATGTCCACATCCCCTGTGTTGTTTTGAAAAAACGTTGCTACGACTAGGCCGGCGGAAGACCCGGCTGGACGACGAGGCCGGCTCCCGCGACCTCAGCCCGCCCGCTGATCGCGGTGGCGACGGCGTCGAGCAGCGCCGGCACCTGTTGAGGCCACATCAGGCCGCGATGAGCGCGCTCGCGCGCGGCCGCGCCGAGGCGCTCGCGCAGCGACAGGTCATCGAGCAGCGCGCAGACCAGGGCAGCGAAGTCGCTGGTGTCGCCGTCGCGCGCGTAGAGGGTCGCGTCGCCGCAGATCCGTCGCATCTCGGCGAGCGGGAACTGGACGACGGCGCGACCGACAGCCATGTACTCGAAGACCTTGCGCATCGCGGCGCGGTCGTTCATGGAGTTGCGCACGTCGACTCCGACGCAGACGTCGGCGGTCGAGAGGTAGGCGCGAACGAGATCGCCCTCGACCGGCCCGGACACGAGCACGAACTCCTGCAGCCCGCGCCGCAGAACCTCGCGACGCAGATCCTCATGGGCGTCGCCCGGTCCGACGAGCGCGAAGCTGACGTCGTGCCGCCCGCGCTCGTGCACCACGTGCTCGGCCACGTCGATCAGCCGCCCCAGGCCCTCCTGGCTGGACATCGCGCCGAGCCAGAGCACGAGATGCTCGCGGCCGCGGCGCAGCTCGGGGCGCGGCGCGACCGCGAAGATCCGCTGCGGGTCCGGGCCGTTGCCGACGTGGAAGATACGGCTGGGGGCAACGCCGCCGCGCGTCCGCGCGATCTCCGCGCACGGCTCGCTGACGGTGATGACCGCGTCGCAGTGGCGAAACGCGTAGCGCTCGCACGCGAGCAGCAGCTGATACAGCAGCCCGCGGCGCCCGAACTTGGCCTCGAACAGCTCCGGCGAGATCTCGCGGTAGTCGAGCAGGATGCCCGCGCCGTGGCGGGCGACCGACACCGCGATCGCCATCAGGGAGTCCGGCGGGTTGCACACCAGCACGAGATCGACGGACTCCTCGCGCGCGACGCGGCGCGCCAGACGGGTGAGTCGCAGCCACGCGGTGGCGTACTCGCGCAGATAGCCGAGGGCCCCGCGCCCTCCGGGGGGCGCCCGGTAGCGCAGCACCCGCACGCCGTCGAGCAGCTCGGCGGGAGCTTCGAAGCCGTAGCCGGTCGGGCCGGCGACCGTGACGCGGTACCCTGCCGCCGTGAGCGCCTGGACCTGGGCGTGCACGCGCACGTCGAACGGGTAGGGCAGGCCCTCCACGAGCACGAGGACGTGCTCGCGGCTCACGAGACCGCTCCCACGGCGGCGCGACGCGTCGCCGGCAGCCGGCGGCGCAATCGCCGCCGCTGCTCGTCGCGCACGAAGCGGCGCAGTCCCGGCTCCGCTCGCGGGGTCCGCCGCGCTGCGGCCAGCGCCCAGCCCGCTAGGTAGTGCAGGCCGCACAGCAACCGCGGCCGCTCCGCCATGCGCGCGACCCCTGCGCCCAGTACGTGCAGCGGGTGCGCACCATAGGCCCAGGCGGCCAGCCCGGCGCGGCGAAAGCCGCGCAAGATCCCGTCGTGGGAGCCCATGCGCCGGAGGTGCAGCGGATCTCCGCCGGGCATCGCGAAGCTCGCCGTGCACCAGCCCGCCATGCGGGCGCGGAGTTCGTCGATCGTGTCCCACCCGAGGATCGGCGGCAGGGGTGAGATCGCCTCCAGGCAGGCCCGCCGGTAGAACGTGTTCTCGCCCTCGACATGGTGCGCTGGGCAGCGTTGGCGTCGCGGCCGGCCCTCGCCGTCGAGCGCGCTGAGGTAGGCGCCCGCGATGCCGAGCCTCGGGTCGGCCTCGAAGCGGCGCTCGATCTCGCCGAACAGGTCGGGGCTGAGCTGCAGGTCGGCGTCGAGCTTGGCGGCCACGTCCCACTCGGCCGTCTGGGCCAGCCCCCACTCGAAGGCTCTGAGCTCGTGAGCTCGGACCATGCGATCGCGCTCGGCCGGGCGCCGCGGCCGGCGCAGCAGCGTGGCGTAGGGGTGCACGCGGGCGAAGGCGGCGGCCATCTCCGGCGAGCGGTCGCTCGAGCCGTCGTCGACCAGCACCAGCTCGTCGGGAGGCCGCTGCTGGCATGCCACCGAGGCCAGCAGGCTCCCCAGGTGCTCCTCCTCGTTGAGAAACGGGACGACGACGACGAGGCGCATGGTCACAGGACCTCCAGAGGATCGGGAACGCTCGAGCGCAGGGTGACCCGGCGCCACAGGCGGCGCAGGCCATCGCCGCGCACCTCCCGGCGCACGGCTTTTTCCGCGCGCGGCAGTCGCCGTAGCGCGGCGTGGCCGTAGCCGAGCAGATAGGACAGCCCGCCCAGCAGCCGCGGCCGGTCGCCGAGTCGCTGCACGGCCACGGCGAGGACGTGCAGCGGGTGCTCGCCGTAGGCCCAGGCGCATCTTCCCCAGCGCCGGAAGCCGCGCAGGCGCCCGTCGTGGCTGCCCATCGGCCGGACGTGCAGCGAGTCGCCGCCGGGGACGTCGAGGCTCGCGGTGCGCCAGCCGCTCAACCGCGCGCGGACCTCGTCGATCGTGTCCCAGCCCAGCATCGCCGGCAGCGGCGCGATCGCGTCGTAGCATCCGCGGCGGTAGAACTTCGTCTCGCCCTCGACGTGCTCGGGCCGGCAGCGCTGGCGGACCGGGCGCCCTGCGTCGTCGAGCACGGCCAGGTAGCTGCCGGCCATCCCGAGGCGGGGGTCGGCCAGGAACGCGTCTTCCAGCGCCGCCAGGAGGTGCGGGTTCAGGCGCAGGTCGGCGTCGACCTTGGCCACGACGTCCCATTCACCGTCGATCTGCCCGACGCCCCAGTCGAAGGCTCGAACGGCGGCACCGCCGGCGAGGCGGTCGCGGCCGACCGCTCGCGGCGGCCGCCGCAGGACACGTGTGTTGGGGTGACTCGCGGCGTACGCGTGCGCCAGCTGCGGTGAGCGGTCGCCGGAGCCGTCGTCGACGAGCAGCAGCACGTCGGGCGCGCGTGTCTGGGACGCCATCGACGCGAGCAGGTCGGGCAGGTGCTCCTGCTCGTCGAGGAACGGCACCACGACGGCGATGCGCAGCTCAGCGGCCATGTCGTCTCCCACTGTTGTGACCGAAGGTCGCGGCGAAGCCCTGCTCGCGCGAGGCGGGCGGTCGCCAGCCGAGGACGCGCAGCGCCTTCGAGCCGTCGAAGCGATGACCGCCGAAGTTCGCGCACGTGCCGTACGCGTCCACGATCCCGGGCGCCGACATGCG
>Ga0136632_10000627_pt1 | contig 10719 bp, 12 predicted proteins | sample AntDrymUQ6112106_2_FD_104670 | JGI IMG/M metagenome (GOLD analysis project Ga0136632, IMG submission 104670) | Polar desert sand microbial communities from Dry Valleys, Antarctica - metaG UQ611 (21.06) | ecosystem: Environmental > Terrestrial > Soil > Desert | place: Antarctica: Dry Valley...
CGCTGGAAGGGGCGTCGGCTGGGCTCGGAGCAGCGACCGCACCGCCTCCGTCAGAGATACGGCAAAGGATCGTTCCCACGGGCACGGTCTGGTCGGCCTCGACGAGGATCTCCGCGACCGTGCCGGCGACCGGCGCCGGGACCTCGGCGTCGACCTTGTCGGTCGAGATCTCGACCAGCGGATCGTCGATGGCGACCGCGTCGCCGATCTGCTTGCGCCACTCGAGGATCGTCCCCTCGGCGACCGAGTCGCCCATCTCGGGGAACGCGACGTCGACGAGCTGGGCCGCGCCGTTGCCGGACTCGGCCACGGGCGCGGCCGGGGGAGACCCGGCGGCTTCGGGCGCAGGGTTCGGCGACGGGGCGGCCCCCGCCGCGCCGTTGGAGTCGATCTCGCCCAGCACGGCCCCGACGGCGACGGTCTGGTCGGGCTCGACAAGGATCTTCGTCAGCACACCGGCTGCGGGCGCGGGCACCTCGGCGTCGACCTTGTCGGTCGAGACCTCGACGATCGGCTCGTCGGCCGCGATCTCGTCGCCGACCTGCTTCAGCCACTCGAGCACCGTTCCCTCGGTCACCGAGTCGCCCATCTCGGGCATCGTGATCTGGACGGTCGTACTCGCCTCCATCCGCATCAACTCTAGATCACCACCAGCGTTCCCGAGCAGGGAATACTGCAGCGATGCGCGTGCGTTCGCTGTTCGTCCTCGTGCTGGTGATCATCGCGACGCTCGGCGCCGGGATCGGCGCGCTGGCCGCCGTCCGCGACGACCGCCAGCTGTCGGTCGGGACGATCAGGCTCTCGATCGCCCCCGGCCACCACGGGGCGCTCGACATCTACGTCCCGCTGGTCGACTGGGGCGTGCGCTTTCCCGCTGTGCGCTTCCCGGCCCGGCTGCGCGTGGACGTCCGCGCCGTCGACCGCGGGCGGGTGGCGCGGATCGCGGAGGGCGACGAGATCGACGTCGGGCGGCTGCGCGGCCAGGCGCGCGACGAGATCGCCTCCTACATCCGCCTCGCGATCGTCATCGCCGTCCTCGCAGCGTTCGCGTTCGGCGCGCTCGTGGCTCTCGCCCTGCGCGGGCAGCGGGGCCCGCCACTCGCGGTCTCGCTGGGCGCCGCCGGCGCGAGCGCGCTCGCGCTTGGCCTCGCGCTCGCTCTGACGCTGCCTCCGCGCGGAGCGCTGGACGACCCTGAGTACTACGCCAACGGCTCCGACATCCCGGCGGCGCTGCTCGCGCTCGAGACGGCGACCGAGTCCTCGCAGCGCCTGAGCGAGGAGCTCAACGGACAGCTCGTCGGGCTCGCACGCCTGATCGCCGCGCCGGCCGGCCGGTCCGCGCTCGAGCCGCTGCCGCGGCTCACGCTCGCCTCCGACCTCCACAACAACCTGCTCGCGCTGCCGGCGCTCGAGCAGGCGTCCCGCGACGGGCCGCTGTTCTTCGCCGGCGATCTCACCTCGAACGGCTCGCCGTTCGAGCTCGGGCTCGTCAAGCGCGTCGTCGCGCTCGGCGACCCGTTCGTGTTCGTGAGCGGCAACCACGACTCGGACGTCGTCGCCCGCCAGCTCGCTCGCGAGGGGGCGATCGTGCTCACCGAGGACGGCAGGCTGCTGCCCGATGGTCGCCGCGGCAAAAGGATCGTGCGCGTCGCGGGGTTGCGCGTGGCCGGTTACGCGGACCCGTTCGAGCGCCGGAGCTCGAACGCCTTCCGGCGCGAGGGCGACCCCGACCCGGACGCAACGCAGAAGCGCGCCTTCGCCGATTGGCTCGCGCCGCTGGTCGGCCGCGTCGACGTCGTGATGGTGCACTCGCGAGCGCTGACCGAGACGGCCGTCGACGAGCTGAGGGCCCGGCCCCCGAGCGCCCCGCTGGTCCTGCTGACCGGGCACACGCACGAGAGCGACCTGAGCGTCTCCGAGAACCTGGTGGCGCTCAACGCCGGCACGACCGGCGGCGGCGGGACCGGCAACTTCGAGAAGAACCAGCCGTTCGGCCTCGCGGTCCTGACCTACGAGCTCACGCCCGCCTTCGCGCCGCTTGCCGCCGATCTGGTCGAGATCGACGCCCGCAGCGGCTCCGCCCGGGCCGAGCGACGCCGACTCGATTTCGAGCCCGAGCCCGAGCCCGCGAAGTAGCCGTCTGAGAAGCTTCGCGACGCGATGGCGACGATCGAGCAACGCAGGCTGAAGCACTGGGGCTGGGGCTACGAGGACGCTCAGCCTGCAGCCGCGGAGGTGGCTCAGGGCGCGGCCGGGCTGCGCGCGCACATGGGCTTCGAGCCGCTCGAGGCCGAGCAGCCCGCTCCCTTCGACGGCGAGGCGCTGTCCGCGCCGCGGCTGGACCCCCCGCCGGCGCTGGCGGGCATCTGCTCGACCGACCCCCACGATCGCGCCGTCCACTCCTACGGGAAGTCCTACCGCGACACGATCCGCGCCTTCCGCGCGCGCTTCGAGAACCCGCCCGACATCGTCGCCCACCCGACCTCCGAGGACGAGCTGCGCGCGCTGCTCGAGTGGTGCGCCGAGGCCGGCGCGGCGGCGATCCCGTTCGGCGGCGGCACGAGCGTGGTCGGCGGCGTCGAGCCGCTGGTGGGTGAGGGCTACGCCGGCGTCGTGTCGATCGACCTCAAGGCGATGGACCGCGTGCTCGAGGTCGAGCCCGTCTCGCGGGCGGCGCGGATTCAGGCCGGCGCGACCGGTCCGCGGCTCGAGGAGCAGCTGCGCGAGCACGGAATGACGCTGCGCTTCTACCCGGGTTCCTTCGAACAGTCGACGCTCGGCGGCTGGATCGCCACCCGCGCCGGCGGCCACTTCGCGACGCTCTACCCGCACATCGACGACCTCGTCGAGTCCGTGCGGGCGCTGACCCCGCACGGCGTCTGGGAGAGTCGGCGGCTACCTGGATCGGGAGCCGGCCCGAGCCCCGACCGGCTGCTGATCGGCTCGGAGGGCATCCTCGGCGCGATCACCGAGGCTTGGGTGCGGGTCCAGGAACGCCCCCGCTTCAAGGCCTCGGCCGGGGTCCGTTTCGAGCGCGTCGGCGACGGCATCGCCGCCGTGCGGGCGCTCTCCCAGTCCGGGCTGATGCCCTCGAACTGCCGCCTGCTCGATCCGGGCGAGGCCGCGATCACCGGCGCCGCCGACGACGGCAGCGCGTTGCTCGTGCTCGGGTTCGAGTCCTCGGACCATCCGCTCGAGGCGTGGATGGAGCGTGCGCTCGAACTGGCTCGCGACCACGGCGGCAAGCCGGACGGCGAGGCGCGCTACAGCGAGCGCGCACCCGGCGCCGAGCAGCAGGAGGGTGAGGCCGGCGGAGTCGGCGCCTGGCGCAGCGCGTTCGTCGCGCAGCCGTACCTGCGCGACACGCTCGTCGCCGCCGGAGTGATCAGCGAGACCTTCGAGACCGCGATCACCTGGGACCGCATGGATGACTACGTGCGCACGGTCGCGGAGGCGGCCAGGTCCGCCGTCACCGAGGTCTGCGGCGGCGGCCACGTGACGTGGCGCTTCACCCACGTCTACCCGGATGGCGCCGCGCCGTACTTCACCGTGCTCGCGCCGGCGCGACGCGGCTCGGAGCTCGAGCAGTGGGACGCGATCAAGGCGGCGGCCGGCGAGGCGATCGCCGGCGCCGGCGGGACGATCACCCATCACCACGCGGTCGGCCGCGATCATCGGCCCTGGTACGACCGCCAGCGTCCGGACCCCTTCGCCGCCGCTCTGCGAGCCGCGAAGGCAGAGCTCGACCCGGGAGCGACGCTCAACCCGGGTGTGTTGATCGACCCGAATGTCTAAGCGCGATCTGGCTCGCGCCGACCGGGTGCTGCCCGGGGTCTGGCGCCTGCGCCTGCCGCTGCCCTGGCCCGGCGTGCCGCACGTCAACGCATACGCGATCGCCGCCGGTAGCGGCATCGTGCTCGTCGACACCGGCCTCTACAAGCCGGGCGCGCTCGAACAGCTCGAGCGAGCGCTCGCCCAGGCGCGGCTGAAGCTCGAGCACGTGCGGCTGCTCGTCTGCACGCACGCCCATTCCGACCACTACGGCCTCGCGGGGCCGATCGTCGCGGCGGCCGGGTGCGAGCTCTGGCTGCACCCCAACCACGAGCACATGACCCGCGCTGCCGCCGACCCGGACCGTCAGCTCGAGCGGCGGATCGAGGTCGCGCGTCACTCCGGCGTGCCGGAGGCCGGGCTGCGGCAGTACGAGCAGCAGCGCAAGGGCCAGGGCATCGGCATCGCCGAGATCGTCGAGCCCGACCGCGACCTCGTCCCCGGCGTCGAGGTCGAGACGGACGTTGGCACCTTCGGCGTCCACGAGACGCCCGGACACGCGCCCTCGCACGTCGTCCTGCACGACCCCGAGAGCGGCCTGCTGCTCTCCGGCGACCACCTCCTCGGCCGCGTCTCGCTCTACTACGACTACGGCTACACGCCCGACCCTGCGGGCGAGTTCCTCGACAGCCTCGAGGTCGTCGACCGCCTCGACGCGAAGCTCTGCCTGTCGGGGCACGGGCGCCCCTTCCGCGACGTCAGGGGGCATGTCGAGGCGAACCGCGTCGCGGTCCGGGAACGGATCGAGCGCGTGCGGAGTTCCCTCGACGGCGAGCCGAAGACGGCCTTCGACCTCGTCCCCGCGCTCGTCGGGACCGACGAGTTGACGCCGATGCTCGTCAGCTGGGGCCTCTCCGAGGCGCTCTGCTATCTGCGCCACCTCGAGCTCGCCGCCGAGGTCGCGAAGGTCGAGGGCTCGGAACCGGAGCGCTGGGCGGTCGGCTGAGCGGGGCGTCGGTCAGACGAGCGCCGCCGCGCGGTCCCACGGACGCGCGGCCCGCAGCGCAGCCAGGATCGCGCGCGTCGCCGGCGACTTGTTGAGCGTGTAGAAGTGGATGCCCGGCGCACCGCGGGCGAGCAGGTCTGAGCACTGGAGCGTCGCGTAGGCGACGCCGAGCTCGGTCAGCGCCTCCGGGTCCTCGGCGCGCTCGGCGAGCTCGCGCTCGAGCTCGGGCGGGATCGTCGCCTCGCACATCCCCGTGATCGTCTTGATCTGCTTGAAGTTGGTGACGGGCATGATCCCCGGGATGATCGGCACCGAGATGCCTGCCGCCCGCGCCTGCTCGACGAAGCCGAAGTAGAGCTCGTTGTCGTAGAAGAGCTGGGTGATCAGGAAGCTCACGCCGCTGTCGACCTTTTCCTTGGCGAAGCGCAGATCGTGGGCGAGATCGGGGGCCTCGGGGTGGACTTCGGGGAAGCAGGCGCCGCCGATGCAGATGCCGCTGTAGCTCTCGGCGATCAGCGTCGCGAGCTCGGTCGAGTAGTGCAGGCCCCCGGGGTGGGGCTTCCACTCGCTCTCGCCGCGGGGAGGATCGCCGCGTAGCGCGAGCACATTCTCGATTCCCGCCGCCTCGATTTCGTCGAGGATCTCGCGCAGCCGCTCGACCGGCTCGCCGACGAGGCTGAGGTGGGCCATCGCCTCGATCCCGTGCTCCAGCTTGATCGACTTGGTGATCTCGACCGTACGCTCGCGCGTCGTGCCGCCGGCGCCGTAGGTCACCGAGGCGTAGGCGGGCTCGTCCTGGGCGAGGTCCGCGAGCGCCGCTTCGAGGTTGCGCTCGCCCTCCTCCGTCTTGGGAGGGAAGAACTCGAACGAGAAGACCGGGCGCTGCTCCTCGAGGATGTGGTCGATTCGCATCTGAACAGGTTAGAGCGGCGGCTTTCGGCCGACCCGCTCGGGCCGGCCGATCAGCTACTTGAGCTCGACGCTTCCGCCGGCCTCTTCGAGCTCCGACTTCAGCTTGTCGGCCTCCTCGCGCTCGATGCCCTCCTTGATCGGCTTCGGAGCCTCGTCGACGAGCGCCTTGGCCTCCTTGAGGCCGAGCCCGGTTGCCGTGCGGACGACCTTGATGACCTGGATCTTCTTCTCGCCGGGGCCGGTCAGCACGACGTCGACCGTGCTGGCCTCTTCCTCTTCGGCGCCATCGCCCGTACCTCCGCCGCCCGCCGGAGCGGCCGCGGCGACTGCCGTCGCGGAGACGCCGAACGCCTCCTCGAGCGCCGTGATGCGCTCGGACAGCTCGATCACGGAGATCCCCTTCAGCTCCTCGATCCAGTCCTCTGTCGAAGTCTTGGTAGCCATTACTCACCCTCCTTGTCTGCGTCCTCGTCCTCGGAGGGCGCTTCGCTTTCTTCGTTCGAAGCCTCTGTTTCCTCGTCTGGTGTCTCCTCGGCGGCCGGAGCTTCCTCCTCGGCGGGCGCCTCGCCGCCGACGAGCCCCTGGTCCTCGACCTGCTTGAGCGCGATCGCCAGCCCCGAGATCAGCGACCCGAGCCCGCGCACCAGACCCGTGATCGGGGAGGCGACCACGCCGGCGAGCTGCGCGTTGAGCGCGTCGCGCCCCGGCAGCCGCGCGAGCGCCTGCAGGTCCTCGATCGTGACGGCCTCGCCGGCCAGCGTGCCGCCCTTGAACTCGAGCACCTCGTGCTCGCGGCGGAAGGTCGCGATCGCCTTGGCCGCGAGCGCTGCGTCGCCGCGCACGAAGGTGAACGCCGTTGGGCCCTCGAGCAGCTCCTTCAGCGACTCGGCGCCGACTTTGTCGGCGGCGCGGATCGTGAGCCGGTTCTTGACGATGCGGAAGCTCGCGTCGGCGTCGTCCAGCTTCGCGCGCAGGTCGGCGATCTGGGGGACCGAGATGCCGCGGTAGTCGACCGCGAGCACGGCCTCAGATCCCTCGATCTGCCCGGCGATCTGGTCGATTACGGCTGCTTTTTCGTCTCTGTTCATATAACGAGCCCGCACGCAGGCGGGCTCGAGGGAGATGTCCTTCGGGCTCTACCTGCACCGGCCTTACGCGCTCGCTTTGGCTCGCGAGGCCGCCGGTGGTCTGGGGCGGAGAAATGTGAAGTGGTTCGGCGCGCGATGGTAGCCGATCGCGCTAGGCGGCCGCTCCCGCTTCGGCCGGCTCGTCGGCTTCGGGCAGCGGCTCGACGATCCCGCGCACGCGCAGCGGATCGACGCGCACACCGGGGCCCATCGTGGTCGTCAGCGTGACCGTGTAGAGGTAGCGGCCCTTCGTCGACGCCGGCTTGGCGCGCATGATCTCCTCGATCAGGGCGGCGTAGTTCTCGAGCAGCGCGTCGCCGTCGAGGTCGGTGTTGCCGATCGTCACGTGCACGATCGCCTGGCGGTCGGTGCGGTACTCGACCTTGCCGGCCTTCGATTCCGACACGGCCTTGGCGACGTCGTCGGTGACGGTGCCGACCTTCGGGTTCGGCATCTTGCCCTGGGGGCCGAGGATGCGCCCGAGCTTGCCGACGACCGGCATCATGTCGGGCGTCGCGATCGCGACGTCGAAGTCGGTGAAGCCCTCCTCGACCTTCTTGGCGAGGTCGTCGTCGCCGACGTGGTCGGCGCCCGCCTCGGTCGCCTCGCGCGCCTTGTCGCCCTTGGCGAAGACCGCGATCGTCATGTCCTTGCCGAGGCCGTGCGGGAAGGCGATCGTCCCGCGCAGCTGCTCGTCGGCGTGGCGGACGTTCAGCCCCGTCCGCATATGGCACTCGACGGTCTCGGCGAACTTCGCCGTCTGCATCCGCTTGATCAGCGCGATCGCCTCGTTGGGCGCGTACTCGCGCTCGCGGTCGACCTGCTCGTAGAGGGCGCGGTAGCGCTTGCCGTGCCTCGCCATCAGCGCTAGACCACCTCGACGCCCATCGAGCGCGCCGTGCCTTCGATGATCTTCGCGCCCTGCTCGACGTCGTGGGCGTTGAGGTCCTGGAGCTTGCGCTCGGCGATCGCGCGCGCCTGGGCCTTTGTGATCTTGCCGACCTTGTCCATGTGCGGCTCGCCTGAGCCCTTGTCGATCCCGGCGGCCTCCTTGATCAGCACCGCGGCCGGCGGAGTCTTTGTGATGAAGGTGAACGAGCGGTCCTCGAAGACCGTGATCTCGACCGGGATGATCGTCCCGTTCTCGCCCTGGGTCTGGGCGTTGAAGGTCTTGCAGAACTCCATGATGTTGACGCCGTGCTGGCCCAGCGCCGGACCAACCGGAGGCGCCGGGTTGGCAGCTCCGCCCGGGACTTGGAGCTTGATCAGGGTGAGCACCTTCTTCGCCATCAGATCTTCTTCACTTGGTCGAAACCTACTTCGACCGGCGTCTCGCGACCGAAGATCGACACCAGCACCTTGAGCTTCGACGCGTCCTCGTTGATCTCCGAGATCTCGCCCGAGAAATCCGACAGCGGGCCGGAGACGACTTTGACCGACTCACCGATCGAGAACTGCGCGCGCGCTCGCGGGCGCTCGGCGATCTCGCGGTTGAGCAGGCGGTCGATCTCGGTCTGGGAGAGCGGCACCGGATCGTTCTGGGCGCCGACGAAGCCCGTGACGCCGGGGGTGTTCTTGACGAGGCCCCACGAGTCCTCGTTCAGCTCCATGTTGACGAGCACGTAGCCCGGCATCGTGCGCCGCTCGGTCTGGACCTTCTGGCCTTCCTTCATCTCTGAGATCTGCTCGGTGGGGATGACGATCTGGCGCACGCGGCCCTGCTGACCAAGCGAGACGACCCGGTGCTCGAGGTTGTGCTTGACCTTGTTCTCGTGGCCCGAGTATGTGTTGATGGCGTACCAGCGGAACATCGCGAAGGGTGTGTGCTTTCGGTGGTGGGGTTGACGCCTAGAGGATTGCTTTGATCACGCGCGAGAAGACCGCGTCCAGCAGACCGAGGTAGCCGCCCGCGATCAGGACGAAGCCGAGCACTACTCCGGTAAGGGTGGTGACTGCCTGTCGATCCGGCCACTGGACCCGCTGGAGCTCGGCCCAGACGTTGACCAAGAACCCGATCACCTTACCGTGCTCGCGCTGGCGGCCGTGGTCAGGGTGGCCGCGCTGGTGGCGCCCCGGCTTGGGGTGCTCCTCGTCGAGGAACTCGTCCGGGTGCTCGTCCTCGAACTCCTCCTCCTCGGCTATCTCCTCTTCCTCGAGGTGGTGAGGATCGGCCTCGACGTCCGGTATCGTGGCCTCCGATTCGAGCGTCGCCTCGCTGGTGCCGAGGTCCTGCCGCGGCGCGCCGGCCTCGAGATCGGCAAGTTCCTCGGCACGGCGCTCGGCGGCCCTTGCCTCGGCCTCGGTCTGGGTGGGAGCGTCGGCCTCGGGCGCCGCCGCGACGTCGTCGGCGGGCTCTTCGAGCTTGCCCTCTTCGTCGGCCGGCCGCGTGCCCTCGGCGCGGCGTTGGGCAAGCCGCTGCTCGCGGCGCGCCTGCTGCCGCTGCTTCGCTCGCTGGCGGTCTCGGGCCATCGCTCTGCTTTCCTACACGCGCGCGCGACGCGCCGACGGAGTCAGCGCGTCTCCTTGTGCGGCGTGTGCTTCCCGCACCAGCGGCAGTACTTGCGGAACTCCACCCGGTCCGGGTTGTTGCGCTTGGACTTGTTCGTCTGGTAGTTGCGTCGCTTGCAGTCCTCGCAAGCGAGCGTGATCGCGATTCGCACTTCTCCGGCCATGGCTCCTCAACTCTCTGCGGACTCTCTGCGGACGCGGACGCGGCGGGCGAAGAAAAACCCCGCAGGCCGCGCGAGGTGTGATGAGTCTAGCGGCCTGGATTGGCCGTTGCGCGACGCCGTCCTAGAATGACCCGTGCCCGCCGCCGTAGCTCAGTTGGTAGAGCACCTCCATGGTAAGGAGGGGGTCCCCGGTTCGAGTCCGGGCGGCGGCTTTCTACCGAAAGTGGGGGGAGCAGGATTCGAACCTGCGAAGGCATCGCCGCCAGATTTACAGTCTGGTCCCTTTGACCGCTCAGGAATCCCCCCCGAGTCGAGGGCAGGGATTGTAGATAGGCCGGAGAGTCGGACTCGATAGGGGGGGTGGGCGCTTTCGCCGCGCATATCGCGGGAAAAGCGTCAAGCCCCCCCCAACGCTCAGTTAGGCTGGCAGCGATGAGTTCGCTAGCCCGTCCGCTCGCGGTCCTCGCGCTCGCCATTGGCCTGCTCGCCGCCGGCTGCGGCAGTGACGACGACAACGACAAGAGCTCTACTGACAGTTCGAACGCCGCGACCGCGCAGCTGGCCAAGCGCGCCGCCGACGGCTGCAACGAGCTCGACGCGGAGGCTGCGAACCTCGCCAAGGATCCGAGCGAGGAGGAGCGCAGCGCGATCGAAGAGTCGATCCGGCAGATCGAGTCAGACGCAGCAGTCACTCGCGACGATGCCAAGCAGGCGAGCGCCGGTGCGGGGGCCAGTATCGGCGACGCTGCGAAGGCGACCGACGCCAGCGCCCGCAAGCTCGAGGACGTCGCAAGCGACGATGACGCGCTGAAGAACGCGCGCGCGGCGAAGACCGACTTCGAGGAATGCAGAGGTCTGGTCGAGAAGGCCGACTCGAAGCTCGCCGACGGCGTCAGCGACGGCGAGGGCTTCGACGCGCTGATCAACTCGCTCAAGGGTGGCGAGCAGACCTCTACGACCGATGAGCCGACGACCACGACCGGCCCCGGACCCGAAGGCGGCGAGACCTCCGACCTGCCGCTCTGCTCCGAGGGCGTCACGCCGTGCCGCAATCCGGACGGCAGCGTCGACGAAGGAGCGCCGTCAGGCGCCGGGCCGGGGCCCGGCGGGGGCGAGTCCTCCGACCTGCCGCCCTGCACGGAAGGGCCTCCGCCCTGCCGCAGCTCGGACGGCAGCGTCCAGCCGTAAGCCGCGCGGCGGGCCGTCGTGCTAAGGCGCGGCGTCCCGCAGC
>Ga0136632_10000628_pt1 | contig 10718 bp, 12 predicted proteins | sample AntDrymUQ6112106_2_FD_104670 | JGI IMG/M metagenome (GOLD analysis project Ga0136632, IMG submission 104670) | Polar desert sand microbial communities from Dry Valleys, Antarctica - metaG UQ611 (21.06) | ecosystem: Environmental > Terrestrial > Soil > Desert | place: Antarctica: Dry Valley...
CCGCGAGGGTGACTACGCGGTCCTTCTGGCCCTTGCCGTCGCGGACCAGAATGGCGCGGTGTCTCAAAGTCAAGGTCTTAACCCGCAACCGCAGTGCCTCCATCAACCGCAGCCCCGAGCCGTACATGGGACGCGCTCAACCAGTGCGATCCCTCAAGGCTGTCGCAACAGCGCTTTGACCTCCCTGACATGCAGGACCACCGGCAACCGCTGCGGCCACGCCCGCACCACACCCTTACGTCTCCAAGCGGGCGTTCGAGCACGGCCTTTGTAGAGGAACACGAGCGCGTTCAACGCTTGATTCTCTGTACTTGCCGACACCTTCCTGTCGACGGCGAGATGCGTGAGAAACTCCCCGACCTGCGATTCGCCCAACTCGCGCGTGGCGCTCCCGTGGAACAAAATGAAGCGTCGCACCCGGAAGATAGCTCTCCTCCGTGCGGACGCTGTAAATGCCGCACCCGAATGGCCGCCCGGACCTCCTCCAAGAAGGGTGAAGGTCTCCGTACTGGGTGCGGGCCCGGCAGTCAAGCGCGGATAGGCAGACGCCTCCGCCTTTCCCCGCTGCCGCGGCGCACCGGGACGTGAAGCACCACTGTCCCTCCACGTTGCAACTATTTGGCTGTACGAGTAGACTTTCCCCTGTGCACGTTCCTTGCCGGGCAGGATAGAGTGCTACAATGGTCGTGGCTATACGGACATCGTCCGTGGTATAACACGGACGGTTTCCAGCTACTCAATGTTCGGCAAGCAAGCACTGAACATGTACCGAATCCTTGCTGAAGCGATCGACTGCCTGAGCTGGGGCGTCAGAGAGTCGCGACGTCCGGAAGATCGGAAGCTTGCGACCGACTATCTCGCTGCCCTTGCGCCGCTACTAGCCCTCGCAACCCTTGGCAAGGATATTCTTCGGGATCTGCCTGACATCGACCGTTTGCTTGGCCAGACTTGGCTGGTCGACGAGACACCGTTCCGAGCAGCGCTTAAGAAATGGCGCGCGTTCAAGGAGGAATACGAAAAGTTCGCAGTCTCCGGGATGACGGTAAATGAACGTTTGCACGCGTTCGGCATTCTTGACGCCTTTGATCGCGCCCGGTCCGCCCACGACCGGGATGAAGCGCGCCGGCTTCTGCAAGCTACGTTACGATGACCTTCAAAAACTTTCAGACAAACTGCTTGACGTTACCAGTGCGTTAGATGTTGCCAAGCAGAAATTTGCTTCGTTCATGGTGGAGCCACCATCGGAAACCTTGGCCACATTTTAGGCACCCAACAAGGCGCTCAACCGGACGCACCATAAAGCGGCGCGCCGTTTAGCTTGGTCGTTGGACATGATCTAACAAAATGAAGCCCGAAGACTCTGTTGCCCTTGGCTTATTCGCTCTCGCTATGGGAGTTGTCATCTTTTTTTCTGTGCGCTCGTCGTCAAAATTCAAGCGTCGTGGAAACCCACGACTCCTTGAAACGCGAGAGGTAGGCACAGGTGCCGAAGACTCGTCAAGCCACTTCTCTCGGCTCATTCTCTACCCTCCCCTTACAATCGCCCTGATCGTGATCAGCGTTGCGATATCGCTGATGTCAAATATGGGTTCATCCGTAACTGATCTGAAAGCACTATTCATTGCCGACCCAGAAAGTCATGGGCTGCTGGAAATCGGAGCAGGCGAAGTTTGGCGACTGATTACACCCATTTTTGTTCACTTCGGTCCCATACATCTTTTGTTCAACATGATGTGGCTATGGGACCTCGGCAAGCTGATCGAGGCGAAAAAAGGGCATTGGTTCACTGCGGGGTTCGTACTAGCCGCCGGGATCTCGTCGAACCTTGCGCAATACCTGGTAACAGGATCACCACTTTTCGGTGGGATGTCCGGTGTGGTATACGGTTCTGGGTTATATCTGGATACAGGGGCTGCGTAACCCCGGCTTCGGCTACGTTCTGCACAAGCAGACGGTGATCATGATGATCGGCTGGTTCGTTCTTTGTTGGACTGGTATCCTCGGTCCTATCGCTAACTGGGCTCATACCGCCGGTCTCGCCATTGGAATCGCTTGGGGCTATGTCGAAAGTGGTCTGTCCAAGTTAAAATAGGTCCAACATTTCGTTCCAGGGTACGCGCGCAAAACGCCGCTCGGCGCCTCTGAACTCCGACGTTAGACGGCTAGGGAAAGCATGACAACCACCAGCGAAATGCAAACCTATCGAGGTTCGTGCCATTGCGGTCGGGTCCAATTCGAGATTCGGACCGAGCTTACGCGGGTGAGCGAATGCAATTGTCGATCTGCGAGCGTAAGGGTTACCTCCATCACATGGTATCGCCAGATCGATTCCATCTCGTTCAAGGAGAGGAAGCCCTGGCGACGTATCAATTCGGTACGGGTCGTGCGCTCCATCACTTCTGTCGTTACTGCGGTGTCGCGCCCCTTTACCGCCCTCGCGCCAACCCCGCAAACTACATGATCACTGTGCGCTGTCTCGAGGCGTCGATCTGGATTCCTTGGAGCGAGTTCGCTTCGATGGCCTCAGCTGGGAGGCTCGTCCCGATGCGCCGTACACCGGAATCTGGAAGGTTTAGCAGACTCACTTGGCTTAAAGGGGCCGGGCTCGATATATTTGTGATATACTCAATGCATGCCCCGCTGTTCACCTCGATAGAATACCGCTACACATCGTGCAGCGCGGCCACAACCGAGAGGCATGCTTCTTTGGCGAAGAGGATTACTCTACGTACCTGCATTGGTTCGGTGAGGCATTGAAGGAGACAAGCTGTTCGCTGCACGCCTATGCGCTCATGACCAACCATGTACGTCTGCTCCTCACCCCGAAGAACGCCGCGACGGTACCCAAGCTTGTGATTTCGTTGGGACAGCGCTACGTGCAGTATGTCAACCGCGAGTACCGGCGTACGGGCACATTGTGGGACCCCCGCTACAAGTCCTCACTGATCCAGGCGGAGACGTATCTCCTCACCTGCATACTTTACATCGAGCTGAACCCCGTTCGTGCGGCGATGGTAGACGATCCGGCGCACTCACGTTGGACCAGCTATCGCACGGGAGCGTGCGATCCGGGCGGAAACAAGTGGAGAGATCAAAGATCATTGGCGCACGCCCGGTCATCGCAGTCGTTAGGGGTTGAGAGACAGATTGATGCAGCAACAACAGACTGAGGAAGTGGCAAGAGTTCTCGCCCAGTGGAATCCGCTGGGTCCTTCGGCGCAGAATGTCCCTGATCTTGACGGCTATCGGACAGAAGCGATCGACATTATCGCCGTACTTCAGTTGCGTCGTGGCTCGGGCAAAGCAGAAAAAGTCGTGATGGATGTTCTCAATCAGGCCTTCGACCTGTCGCTCGAAGCGAGTGAGTGTGTTGAGCCCGCGAAGAAGATCATGGCTATCCTGACCAACAAGAAATGAGCCGAGGTAATCGTGAGCAAATCCCCTTAACCCAGCGGTCAAGGGGAACGCACGAACAGTCGTAGTTTTTAGTTACTCTCCGGGGCGCGCGCCCTTACCTCGTCCGTTAGGCAGTTTGCCAAATTGGTCCTGGGTAAACCTGCTCCATGCACGTTATCGAGTTTTGCTGAGCCATTCCACGCGGTGCGGGCTCACAAGTCCGAAAGGCCGCGCTCGACCGGATTGGTCGGTAGGGGTGTGCCCCTGGAAGTCTCGGGCATGAACGCCGGTAACCGGGCGACGGAGCTCCGTGGTGCTGACCGAGCCGAAGGTTTGCCCGGCCATTGCCGCCTCGCCGTCAGCCGGTATGGCGGTCCCATGGGCATCTACCGCAAGGACTCCGCCGAGGCTCACGTCGCGGAGGGACGGGACGGCGGCAAGCCCGTGGCCGGTGCGCTCCAGGATGGTAAGCAGTTTCTCCTAGGTGACCCCCGACTGGGCCGTAACGCTGGCAGGAGCACCGAGGCTGACCCTGACCGCGGTCAGCTTATGAGTGGTGTCGACAATCAAAACGTTTTCGCGGTCCCCGCGCGGAATCACCAGGGGCGACCAATTGTGAGCACGACCGCGAGGGCGCATTCGCCAACCCCTGCCGTGAGCCCAATTGGCGACCACAACCACGTCGTTGGGGGTCGCCGGAACGCAGGTCCAAAGCGCTTCGGTACAGATCTCTCCGGACCAGTTCCGAAATGTCTGCATGTAAAGACGGACGGAGCTCGGGAAGGCGGGGGGCCTCGCGCCCCACACGTCGTGCAGCGCTCCCGCTTCGACGGCGCATGGCTTCCGGAAACCGGGTCGTGCGGCCGAAGTGCCGAGGCCCATAGGGCCGGGAACGCGTTGTTTTGTGTTCACTTACCGAACCAGCTCCACGTTCAGACAACCTGTTGGAGCAGAATACCCAACCCGCGTAGGCGTAGCGATTCTGAGCACTCCTAGTAGCCAAGGCGCAAAATACCCGGGTTGCTCAGTGAGCTGAGCATCCAAGACCTCGGCTTTTATCCACTGGATGTCAGCTACTTCGGCGGGATCCAGGGTGAGCGTGATGGGAGTCTCGAGAGTACCGACTAGCACGTGGTCGTATTCGTGCTCTACGCGGCCGCTTGCAGGATCATGGGCATGGTAGATGAAGGTTCCTCGCTCGTGCAGTGCTGGAGCTTCGATCCCCAGTTCGGCGCGGAGACGAGCTACGGCGGCGGGTATTGGAGCGACTCCGGGAGCGGGATGGCCACAGCAAGTATTTGCCCAGGCATTCGCAAAGCCGGTTTTGCTGGCTGCGCGTTGTTGCAGCAATACTCGCCCTACCGAATCCGTGAGCAGTACCGAGAAAGCCCGGTGCAAAAGCCCGGGTGAAGTATGTGCTTGGGCGACTGTCGTCGAGCCTAAATGAGCGCCGGAGGGATCGACTAGCTCTACGAGATGAGATTCCCGCGACGTATTCACAAGCATCTCCACTACCGAAGCCATAGTCCCTCAACGCCCGATCTCGACGTCCTCGAGGATCCCGAGGGCGTCGGGGACTAGGACGGCGGCGGAGTAGTAGGCGCTGACGAGGTAGTTGATGATCCCTTTTTCGTCGATGCCCATGAACCAGTTCAGGCCGGGCTGGTGCTCGTCGGGGATGCCGGTCTGGTGCAGGCCGACCACGCCCTGGTCCTCCTCACCGGTTCGCATGACGAGGATGGAGGTGGTGCCGCTTTCGGTGATGGGGATCTTGTTGCACGGGAAGATGGGTACGTTGCGCCACGCGTGAACCGTGCTGCCCATCACCTCGACGCTCTGCGGGTAGAGGCCGCGGCGGTTGCACTCCCGGCCAAAGGCGGCGATGGCAAGCGGGTGGGCGAGGTAGAACCTCGTCTTCCTCCGCCGGGAGAGCACTTCGTCCATGTCGTCGGGGGTGGGCGGACCCGTGCGCGTGGGGATGCGCTGTTTAAGGTCGGCGTTGTGCAGCAACCCGAACTCGCGGTTGTTGACCAGCTCGTGCTCCTGGCGCTCCCGTAGCGCCTCGACGGTCAGCCGGCGCTGCTGCTCGATCTGGTTCATCGGATCGTTGTAGAGATCGGCTACCCGGGAGTGCACCCGCAGCGTCGTCTGGGCCACGCTCAGCTCGTACTCGCGGGGCTTGGTCTCGTAGTCGACGAAGGTGGCCGGCAGCTCGGGCTCGCCCTTGTGTCCGGCGGCCATGGCGATGGCGGCCTCCCCATGCTTGTTCTGTGGCCGCTGCGAGCTGGCCTGGAACCGGGCGAGGTGTGCCTGAAGCGCCTCGGACCGGGCGACCACCTGCTCGAAGGCCTGCTGTGACAGCACCAGCAGCGTGCCGCTGGTGACGGCCTTGACGGTGAAGTCCCAGTGGTCCCCCGACTCGACCACTGCCTGGTAGGTGAAGTAGTCGCCATCGACCAGCACACCCAGCACCGTCTCATCGCCGTACTTCCCGACACCGATCTTGTTCAGCTTGCCGTGGGCGATGAGGAAGATCTGATCGGCGGCCTGGCCTCGCTCCACGATCACGTCGCCGGGCGCGAACTCCTGCTGAACGAACCGGTCCGCTAACGCGCTCAGCACCTCGTCGTCGTCGAACCCTCGCAGCAACGCCAGCTCACGCAGCTCCTGGGGGATGACCCGCACCTCGGCCCCGGTGGTGGTGAAGGTCACCCGCCCGTCGCCCACCGTGTAGCAGAGCCGCCGATTCACCCGATACGTGCCACCCGACACCTGCACCCACGGCAACATGCGCAGCAACCACCGCGAGGTGATCTCCTGCATCTGCGGGACGGACTTGGTGGTCGTCGCGAGGTTCCGCGCCGCCGCGGTGCCCAAGCTCGTCTGCGGTCGCTGACCGTTACCGCTCACGTTTGACTCCCTCGACTCCGACGCGTCGCTCATAGCCCCGGTCTCCAATCGTTCATCTTCTTGGCGCCGACCAACGACCCGATACGCGCAGCCGAGGTGCCCAAGCCTCTGATGCCGTGAAACAGTCGCCCGGGCGCGGGCGAGTTGAGCAGGGCGGATTCGGGATAGCGCCCGGACTTGCGGTGCCAGTGCAGTATTCCGGACATATACAATTGAAGCAGCGCAACGTAGCCGTTCAGCCTTCCGCGCGTCTTTTCGTCCACGCCGAATTCATCGAAGAGGGCCTGCAGCTCGGTTGCAACGACGTGCTCGAATTGCTGCATTCGGGTGCTCATCAGATCCCGGACGACATCGACCGCCTGCTCCTTGCCGCAGTCCAGGAACCGTTCGACCACGAGCACGCAGTTGTGGAGCTCGCCTTCAAACTCGATTTCCTTCTGGTAGGAGAAGATGTCGTTGGTAAGGCATGCGTAGTCTTGGGCCGATTTGGCCAACCCCTGCATCGGCCGCGTGGCAAAGATGTCGGCCGGGACCTCGTCTCCAAGGGACAGTTGGGCAAGCGCCATGATCATGTCCGAACCGAAGGTCCTGCGGCGCATCTCGATGTAATCGACCGGGTCCGGGACGCGGTTTTCGATGTGGTTGGCCAGTTCCCAAGCCAGCTTTGGAGCATGTCGTCCACCGCGCGGCGGAACTGGCGCCTGGCGTTCGGGGACATCGGCGCTGAGGTACGGGTCCAGAGGCCCGCTAGACCACACTCCACGGCGTTGAGCGGCACCGGGGTGGGTGTGGAATCATCTACCGGCATGAACAGAGAGAGTCTCGCGATGAACAACTTCGCTCCAGCCACGTCGCGGGTGTGTCCATACATAAGGGGGAAGTAATCGTCGGCGTAGGTCCCCCACGTCAGCCAGCCGGAGCTGATGTCCAGCTCCGAGGGGGCCGCATCGGGATGAATGGCCGAGGCGCAAAGAGGGATGTCGAAAGCAACGAGCCTGCGCTCATTCCACAGGCCGAGCCCGGGGACGCCCGGAATTGAATCGAGCATCCCCATCCGGCGGGCCCACTCAATAGTGTTGCGACGCGAGGCCTCGAGATTGGGGTTGATCCGGATCGGGTAGGGCATGTAGAACTCGGGCAGCTTCGTCGGTCCCACCCTTCTGTAAGGCGTGTGCGTGTGGCTTCGTACGCGTAGTCTCAGACTCCTCGGCGCCAGGCCGAGACGGGCCGCCACCGTGCCTAGGCCCGTGGGGCCACCGAGCAGCATGTGCTCCTGGCTGTCGTTGGACCCTTTGTTCATGTAGCGGCTGGATCTCATGTGCCACTCATGACCGCCAGACTGCCAGTCCTGAAGTCCTTTGACGTACCTGACAACGTTCTCCCGCTCGGTCAGGCTGAGGCCGTATTCCTCGAAGAGGGGGGGCAGTTCGATGACGGCGGTGTTTTCGAACTGGTACAGCCGGGAGGTCAGGAGGTCGTTGACGAGGTTGACGGCCTGCTGCGGGTCGCAGTGGAGGAATCGCTCGACCACCAGCACGCAGTTGTTGATCTCGCCTTCCTGTTCCGTTTCTCTCTGGTAGGAAAAGATGTCGTTGCGCAGATGCACCCCCATCGGCGAACGAGTCTTTCAGCACACGCATCGGCCGGGTCGGGGCGATCTCGGGCGGGATCTCTACAAACACGGCGTGCTCGACGAGGTCCGCCGACCAGGGGGCTCCGCCGACCTTGCGCCGCGTCTCGAGGTATTCGATCGGGTTGGGGACCCGATCCTGGCTGATATTGGAGAGCTCCCACAGAGGCTCTTTGATGAGGTTCTGGAGGCTCTCGGACAACCGGAGCCGCCAGTCCAGAGACTTGGTGAACACGGTGCGAGACCACAGATCGGCCAAACCGCGCTCCGCCGGGTTGGTCCGCTCCGGGAGGGTGCCGGTGAGCTCCACCGGCAACCGGCCCGAAAATTCCCCGATCCTGGACCCAGGCCCCGCGTGTTTGACACCTAACAGCTCAGTCGTATCTTCCCTTTTGAAGAAAAAGGCGCTTTAAAATCCTATTCCCCACGGCAACAAGGAAACCGAACACGAAGGCGAACAGGTAAGGAAGGAGTTTGAGGACGAGCGCCAATTACCGCATGCACTATAACGCTGGCAATAGCCTTCGCGGCGAAGGCGCTACGTTACTATCACTAGCTGATATTGGCACTAGCTGATATTGGCGGAGAGGGTGGGATTCGAACCCACGTGGGGCGGCAAAGCCCCCAACCGATTTCGAGTCGGTGCCGTTATGACCGCTTCGGTACCTCTCCGATGATCCGGCGATGGCCCGCCTAGCGCCGGGGCTTGCCGTGTGCCTGGTCCGCGGCGTACCTCGAATGGCTAGACTGGCGCCCGCTGGCGCTCGCCGATACGGGCTAGACGGCAGGGCTCAACGGCTATGGGCGCATAGCTTACGGGCTGGCCGAGGCGGCGACAACCCTCTTAACCCGGGCGCGACATAGGCGGGGTAGCCAGCGTAGAGACCACATGCGGCCTGCGGGCGCACGGGGCGTGCGGAGGCGCGGACCGGCACTCGGCCGTGCCCATTGTGGTCAAGAGATGTTGTTGTGGACCATGTGGTCCTTCAACTGCTGGCGCTTCACCCGGAGGGTGGACTGCAGCAGGTGAAGTGACCACAAGGTCTGTGGATCGCTGGGTTTACGCGCATCGACGATGAGCTCCTCGATCTCGGCGATCTCCTGTACCAGGACCTGCCACCCGGTGGCATGGTCCGCAAAACGAGCTAAGCTTGCCATGTGTGTGTTCCTGCGAGCGTGTTTGCTGCCTATGAGCATTATCCATTCCACACGTTTCGATCATATGGCAGCCCGATGACGGTCCTATTGCGGTCCGGGCGCACGGAGCGCCCTGCATCTTATTGAAGGTCCGCAGCCGGCGTGTTACGACGGACCTCTGGACCGATCTGAAAGGGGGATGAGTCATGAAAACCATCGAGACTTGGGAAATGGTCCTGACCGGAATCGCCGCGATGCTTCTGGTGCTGTGGCTCCGGCCTGGGATTCGCAACGCCATCGAGCGCAGCCGGCAGGCCACGGAGCGCGATTGGGGCGCGGTGCTGTTACCGCTCGGCCTCGTGATCCTGTTCGTGGTCTTGCTGATCGCCCTCGTCTAGGCCGTAGGCTCCTGGCTCGACCGGCGAACCAGGCGCCGCATCGAGCCACCCCCGGCTGTGCCGGGTCACCAGTTGCCGCAGGAACTCGATATGTTGGGGGGAATCGTTGAGGGCCGGGATGTAATGGAAGTCCTGGCCCCCGGCGCCAAGAAAGGCCTCGCGATACCGGATGTCGATCTCCTCCAGGGTCTCTAGGCAGTCGGCGGCAAAGCCCGGGCAGACCACCTGCACCGACCGCACACCCGCTCGCGCCCAAGCCGTAAGGGTCTCCAGGGTATAGGGCGCGAGCCAGGCCCGCGGGCCGACGCGGGATTGAAACGCCACCTGCCAGCGATCCGGTTCCAGTCCCATGGAGTCGGCGACGAGCCGCGCGGTCGCCTGGCATTGATCGCCGTAGGGGTCGCCGCGCTCGACCGCATCCCGCGGCAGGCCGTGGAAGGAGAACAGCAGCCGATCCGGCACCCCATGCGCCTCGAAGGCCACTCGGATCGCGTGGGCCACGGCGGTGATATAGCCGGGGTCGTCGTGGTAGCCCATGGGCATTCTTACCTCCGGGAGGCGGCGCCACGATCGGAGCGTACGGGCCACGGCATCGAACACCGACGCGGTAGTCACCGCGGAGTACTGGGGGAAGAGCGGCAGCACCAGGAGCCTCCCGATACCGGCCGCGCGCAGGGCTTCCAGGGCCGATCGGATCGAAGGCTGCCCGTAGCGCATCCCCAGGACCACCTTGACCCCCTCCCCGACCAGTCGCTCCGTGAGGCGCGCCGCCTGGTGCTCGGAATGCGTGAGCAGCGGTGAGCCCTGCTCGCCCCAGATCCGGGCATAGGCGCGTGCGGCGTAGCGCGGCCGAAGGCGCAGGACGATCCCATGGAGCAAGGGCAGCCACAGCCATCGCGGTAGCTCGATGACCCGCGGGTCCGAGAGGAACTCCCGGAGGAAGTGCCGCACGGCGCGCGGTGTCGGCGCCGTAGGGGTCCCGAGGTTGGTCAGGAGGACCCCGAGCGCCGCTCCTTTCCCGCGCCACTGAGGGGGGACGATGTTCATGGGGATAGGTTCATTGGGATCGGGGCCCCCCCGCCCGTTAAGGTCGGCCCGGATCCGTCGCACGCTCGATCCGCCCCCCTTCGAGGGTCATATGGCGCGCACAGTGGGCGGCAAGCGTCTCGTCGTGGGTCACCAGTATCAAGGTGGTTCCGTAGCTGGCGTTGAGCGAAAACAACAGCTCGCCGATCGCGGCCCCGGTC
>Ga0136632_10000630_pt1 | contig 10697 bp, 10 predicted proteins | sample AntDrymUQ6112106_2_FD_104670 | JGI IMG/M metagenome (GOLD analysis project Ga0136632, IMG submission 104670) | Polar desert sand microbial communities from Dry Valleys, Antarctica - metaG UQ611 (21.06) | ecosystem: Environmental > Terrestrial > Soil > Desert | place: Antarctica: Dry Valley...
CGTTTATACCATCTGCACTAGAGAACGGACCAGCGGTCTTCCCGGGGGGCGAAGCGTTCGCCCCCCGGCACCGCGAGCGTTCTGGCGGCCCAACCGTCGCCCGGTGTAGCAGTTCGAGGGAGGATACACTGCTCCACCGAAAAGCCGACGGCACCAGGCCTTAAAGGCGAGGGCCATAGAGAGCCTTGCGATTGGGACTACCGGAGGCTGGCACAGACGTTCGCCTCGCCGGTGCCCAGCATGCCAACGTAGGTCAGGTTCTGTAAAGTAAGCGGCTGGGCACTGTTGCGTATCTTCGTCTCTACGCCCACGGGATCAAGCGAGCCGTAGACCGCGTGGATGAGTGCTGCTTGGCCGGAGATGAACGGTGTCGCCATAGATGTTCCGCTCCAGTTTGCGTACAAATTGATCGGGAAGGTGCTGCGGATGTCGTTGCCCGGCGCGGCGATGTCCACCCAGGTCCCGTAGTTGGCGTAGTCTGACTTCTTGTCATACATGTCGACTGCGGTCACGGCCACCAGCCCGTCTGCGGAGGCCGCGGTTCCGTTTCCGGCCGCCGGGTAATGCGGCACGGTAGTGTTTGAGTTGCCCGCGGCAGCGGCGACGACCACATCGTTCTTGATCGTGTCCTCAATCACCTCTCGAAGCATAGCCGACCGGTGCGACGAGCCGAGGGAGAGGTTGATTACGTCCGCCCCGTTGCTCTTGGCGTAGGAGATGGCCTTGGCGATCGTGAAAATGTCCCCGTAGCCTTCCGAGTCGAGCACCTTAAGCGGCATGATCTTGGCTGCGGGCGCCACGAGGTCCACGATCCCGGCCACGTGCGTGCCATGGCCCACCAGCTCGTCCTTGAGGCCGTCCCCGTCCTTGTCCAGGCCAACCCGGCTCTCCTTAGGATTGCGGTCGTTGTCCACGAAGTCGTAGCGCGCAACATCCTCGAAGTTGGGCGCGAGTTGCGGGTGGTCGAGTTGTGCGCCGGTGTCTATGACGGCTACCGTGGTGTCTTGGCCCAAGCTGACGTTGGCCGCGCACGGCAGGCCGAGCGCGGAGGCCGCATACTGCTCGGAAGATCCATTGACGTCGCTTGTGCCCCAGGCCTTGTGCACGCCATCGCCCTCGGCCGTTTTGGCCACGAAGTTTGGCTCGGCGTACGACAGACGGCTATCGTTCACCAACTGCCCCACCACTCCCTCCGTGTCCGAGCCAGCCGGCACCTTGAGCAGGTAGATGCCCGGGCTGCCGGGGAGCTCGTCGAGGACGGTCAAGCCGTAGTCGGCGTTGATCTCAACTATCGTAGAGCCCGTAGTGGGCTCGAGCTTCACGACGACCTGGCCGGGCACGAAGTCCTCTCCCCCTAGATAGGCTCGCGCGGGACTGGCAGCGCCCAACAACGCCAGCAGGAATAGAGACAGAGCGAGCGCCCCCATTACGATCAAGTGTTGCGGCATTGCTCGGACTTTGATCGCGAGAGGTACGGCGTTCAAAATCAAAGCAAGAGACCTGGTGAGACTCGCAGATTCGTCACCATGGCGAGAATTCATCTGCATCTCCTTTCCGGGAACTCTTTCGAGGTCCCCAGTGTTCGGCAACCCGGCTGCCTCCGAAAGGAGACCCGTAGCTTTGCGCGCCCGCCTCTCGACGGGTTTGCCTTTGTCGCAGCGGAGATGCACTCTCCGTGCTTACAGTATATGCGTTGATAGCCGGAAAAAATACACTGGCGTTCGCTGTTGTAAGAAAAAGTCGTCAGACGTTTGTATAAGCGGGCCGAAATATGTCCACGAATCGCAAACGAAGGTTAAGCGCAAACTAGTCTCCGGAGGTCCCCTTCGCCTCTATACCGTATTGATGACGGAGATCTCCGTCATCAATACGGCTTCACGTTCCCTTCGATCATCATGCGTTACCGTTTCCCTAGGAGGATGAAGGGCGCCCAATAGTAGGGATGCGAATACTCCTCCTTGATCGCGAGTTGAGCGGCGCGCAGGGCTTCCGCCGGACCCACATTTCTGCGCAACCGCTCGTAATACTTTTCCATCAGCAAGGCCGTCGCTTTATCCTGCACGAGCCACAGGCTGACGACCAGCGTCGAGGCTCCGATACCGAGAAAAGCCCGCGTCAGGCCTATCGGCTCGTCGCCCGCGAACACCTCGTTGCGTCCCGACTCGCAGGCGCTCAGGGTGACGAGGGCGCCTGCGAGATCCAGTCGCATCACGTCGGCGGCGGTCAGCCAGCAGTCGTGTAGCTTGAGGGATGAGAACATCGGGTTGTCGGCCCTGAACAAGCCGTGGCAAGCCAGGTGCAGGATAGAGCAACCGGAGGATGCGCTCTGGAGCGCATCCGAGGTAGCCTGTTCGTTGCTCAACACTTCGGCGCCAGGGAGGTACCGGGCGACGGCTCGAGCTTCCTCCTCCACGGCCGGGATGAGGGGGTCGGCCACGCTCATCACCAGCGCCTTGCCCGACCGCTGCGGAGTCTGCTTTTGGCAGAGCGAATATACCCGCGCACTGGGAGCGTAGGAGATCTCGAACCGCTCCAGCAGGTATCGCTCGCCGTCGAACAGGGCGTGAAACGGTATCTGGTGTAGCAACCCGTGAGGCACGATAACTAGCTTGCCCGGTGCGCCGGCTCCGTAAGAGGTCCGGATGTCCATTTCTTCCAAGGGGGCCTCAACCGGTGCCAACAATACGTCGTAAAGGCAAGTCAGTACACGTTGTGCCGGGCGCTCGAGCAGTGGCATGTGTCGTCCGGCGAACTCGGGACCTGCACGAAAGTGATCCACCTGTATGCTCAATCGCTGCAAGAGCTGCGCCACCACCGCCACCGGACCGAGGTTTCGGACGATCCGGATATTGTTACCCACGTTGACGAACGCCATAATCTCGTCCTCCGAGACGTGGTAGGCCAGCAGCGCCACGTCGGACGGAAGCTGTTCCCGAAGATCCGCTGACGAGATAGGGTTTGTAAATGGGTCGGACGAAGGGACGTGCAGGCGCAGACGGCTGATCTTCTTTTCAAGTTCGGCGGCTCTCTCGTGCAGTCTCTGCACGGGTCTCTCATGCTCGTCTTCCTCCCCGATAAAGCTGAACAAGCGGTTGTAGGTCGCGTTGAGGTCGGCCTGTAGGTCCAGGAGCCGCTTATCCAGTTCGGGGTCCATCGACGTGGCAGGCCCTCTCTCGCTGAAGCCTGTGAGCAGGTCCACCAAGGCAGAGGCCTTGGCCTTCTCGGCGACGGTGAAGGCGCGCCACAGGCCTTCCTCGTCTCCCTGCGCAACGTGCAACAACAGCAGGTCGTCGTAGGGGGCGACTTTGTCCCGCAAGAAAGATGCGCGCATCGCCTCCTGGGTGACGGTGCCGCGCAGCCGTTCGATCTCTTCCACCGCAGCCTCGAGCAATGTCCGCGCCTCCTCGTCACGACCTTGCAGACGTCTCAGATGTCCGAGCCGCTCGGACAGCCGGTAACGCAATTGCGGCAGTGCCAAGCGCTCGGCCAGACGGCTCGCCGCGAGCAGGTGCGGCTCGGCCTCGACCGCATCCGGGAGCAGCAAGTCGGCGAGGCGCAGGTGAGCGTAGACGCGCTGCACCGGCCAGTCGCCCCCGGAGACGAGGCTCAGCGCCCGCCGCGCTGTATCTAACGCAGCCTCCCGGTCCCCGCGAGTCGCCAGTGAGGACGCCCGCTCCAGCATCACGCCCGAGAGCAGCGGCGCGTTGTCAGCGGCCGCAAAGAGGTCCGCAGCCTCATCTAGCGCCTCCTCGGCCTCCTCAAACCGCGAGTGGGCCCCTAGCGCCAATCCCATACCCCAAAGTGCCCGTGCTCGATCGTGGGCCATGCCCATACCCCGTAGCAGCTCGTTGGTCTCTTGATAGTTGGCCAGCGCCTCTGAGTACAGGTTGAGTTCCAGGTAGGCATTTGCCATGTCCAATGAAAGCAAGCTTTTCTCTACCAGCGCGTCGAGGGAATCGTGCAGGCGACGCGCCTGCTCGAACGCGCCGAGGCAGCGCGTGTAGTTGGCCAGTCGCCGATTCGCTTCTCCAATATTGCTGAGGGCCATGGCATGCGGTAGGCTGAGGCCAGCCTCGGCGAAGACGGCCGCCGCGGCCTCGTGGGCCGCCAATGCTTCGTTGCCCCGACCGAGGTGGAGAAAGATATGGCCCCGATTATCCAGAATCTCGCCCAGGCGTTCACTCATGCCGAGGGCCCGGTAGCGCTCTTCGGCGCCCGCGTAGGCGCCGAGCGCTTCGTCGTAGCGGCCGGCGCGTTCGTAGCAGATGCCACGGTTCTGATGCACGAGCGCGGACAAAAGCGTTGACTGTTGTTCCGTAGGCGCCACGTCGAGTTCGCCTATGCCCTCCAAGCTGTCTAGGACGAGTTGGCCCGCATCAAGCGCCTCCTGGTAAAGTCCCAACTCGAGATATATGGACATGCGCCCCACATAGGTGCGCAAAGCCTCCAAGCTCTCTCCGAGAAAGAGATACCCTTCGTAAGCGGATTTGGCCATACGAAGCGCCGTGTCGAACTCACCATTCTCGGCGTAGATCCTGGACCTTATGTAATTTGCGCGTGGCATGGCGGCAGGCGCAGCGGCACGGTCGGCCACATCCGCGCACAGGGCAGCCAGGCGGTGCGCCTCGCCCGGATTGCTGTGCACCAACCGGTCTGCAGCGTTGAGCAATCCTTCCAGGCCATCCGCGTTCAGCAACTCCGCAGCGTGCAAGAACGCCGATCGCTGCTCAAGCGTCGGCAAGGCCCATAGTTCACTTAACAGCTCGGTCTCTATCTCATGACCAGAAGCTGGTGTCATCTCCCGCGGCGCACTTCGACCCCTGTAAGCCGGATCTCCACCTGCTCGCTGCTCGCAAGCACCTCGTACGTGCCGGGCGGCACGGCTCCGAACGAAAACTCGCCCAGGTCATTCGTGGTGGTCGTGGCGGCTTTCGAGGAACCCTTCAGCAGTTGCGCACCGAAAGCGCCAGGGTCGGTGCCGTCTACGGGGAAGATTTGGCCATAGAGGTCCGAGAGCCCGTCGTGAGGGCGCGACCGAAGGTTGATGGCGACGTCGGCGACTTCGGAGGAGTAGACAAATTGCCGCTTCGACTCCGGTGTGCCAAGCGCCCGCAAGCCGACCGCCGGTTGCAGGTCACTGTCGAATGAGAGCGTCGCGACCAAGCGCTTCAGCAAGCCAGGCCGTTGCTTGCCCTCTGCATACGCCTCGAAGCGATCGACCAAGGTGTCTCGCACCTCGGGTGGAGGCGAAGCTATTACGGTGGCCTCGCTGATCAGGGCAAACGCCCGCAACCACGTGACGTTGGTGTGCATGGTACTGTCGGTCGCCACCTGCTTCTCAACGGTCCGGGCCTCTCGCTCGGACAGGCGGCCCTCGACCCAGTCCACCAACCGAGCGAACTCCCTATCCCCAGACTCCAACACGGGCTTGACCTCCAAAGCGTTCTGGTGACATGACTTTACAATACATATGCTCCTACGTGGGCGAAAAATACCTAATCCCGGGTGCCGTTGAGAATATTTGTGCGCTAGCCTTCACCTAGCACCTGCTTCAGACGCTTCAGACAGCGAGCGCGGGTGGGGCCGATGCTACCCAGGGGCATGCCCAGGCGGTCGACGATCTCGGCGTAGGAGGGCTGCTCGGGCTGGAAGTAGAGCGCGAGCAGCAACTCTCGGCAGCTTTCACTGATCTTCGAGAGGCCCGTGTCCAGCCATTCAGTTAGTTCCCAGTGCTCTATGGAGTCGGCGTCGTGCTTGCCGAGAAGCACGGCGCTCTGGGCGAGGCGCGTGTCTTCCAGGCGCTCGCTCGCGGTCTCGCGGCGGTTGCGTTCCAGAAAGCGCCAGGTGTGGCGGCGCGCGACGGTTGCGAGCCACGGGCCAAGGCGGCTGTCCTCAGACAAGGTATGCAGACTTTGGATCAGGATGGTGAAGGTGATCTGCGCGACGTCGGCGGCGTCATCCCGGGATAACCCGTACCTTAAGGGTATGGAGTACACTAGGCCCTCGTAATTGTCCAACAACCGTTGCCACGCGCCGGCGCTGCCTGCAAGGCAGCGCCGGATCAGGTCTCGGTCGGAGTCAGCTGCGACGCGTGTGCTTTTCATAGGCACCTTTTCTTTTCGCCCACACGTCTCGGCGACGGTGTGCGAGGCTCTGGACCGGGATCGGTTAGCTTCCGGTGATCCTCCTCGGCGGCGTGGCGGATGCCCTCCTTGGTGGCGCCCATTGTGCTGAAGGCGGCGACGAAGTAGCCATTGTAGCGGCTCAGGATGAGCACTTCTACGTCCGACCAATCCAACCGGTACCCCGGTGGGAGCCACGGTAGGTCGCACACTTCTCCTCCTTATACGATTTTCCGCTGAGTGTATTGTCTACAGAGATGAGAGCATATCAAATGTTTCGTCTTCATCGTCCCGATCCGGCTCCACGGGGAAGCGTGGACGGAGGACCTAGTGCAGCAACCGTACAGCAAACTGAGTGAACCTCCTGAAATGCCGGGAAGAGCGCTAAGCAATAACACGGACATTTGCAGGGATTTTGCAAGCTACAGAAACCTCTGGCAAACTATCTTACTGCCTTTGCACGGCGGAGGTCGGGGGTTCGAATCCCCTCGGCTCCACATATCGAAGAGATCGGAAAGCTCACGTTGACCACAAGCCACAACGTCGAGAAGAATGGCCTGCCCTATGATCTGGGGGCCTTCGACCTGGATGGTACTGTACTGCGGCGGGATTTGAAGATCTCTGAGCGGACCATCGCCGCCATGCGTGGGCTCAGGGAGCGCGGGATGCGTCTGGTGGTGGCGACGGGGAGGCGATTCGAGGGGGCCAGGGAACATGCCGAAAGGCTGGGATTCCGCGGTTCGGACCCCGTGATCTGCTACGGTGGCTCGATGGTCCGGCGGATGAACGGCGAGACTTTGTTGCATCGCGCGCTGTCACGCGAGGCGAGCGCGGAGGTCGTCGAATGGGCGGCGGAGCGCGGCTTGCACGCCCGCGTCTTCGTGGACGGACGTGTCGTTACTTCTCCTGACACCACGGCGACCCGGGAGTACCTGCGAGGCGAGGAGCCGGACGTGTCCATCGTGGACTCGCCCGCGCAGTGGCTGAGGGAGGATGGGGAAGAGCCGATCAAACTCGTCATCGTGGACCATCCACGCGACGTGCCCCACTGGCTGGAGGAGGCGCGGGAAGCGTTTCGGGGTCGGCTCTTCGTGACCCGCAGTTTGCCGCATTATGTCGAGATTGGGAGCCTCGAAGGCACGAAGTCCACGGCCCTGAAGTTCCTATGCGGACACTGGGACGTTGACTCCGCCCGCGCCATCGCCTTCGGGGACGCGGACAACGACGTGGATATGCTCCGATTCGTCGGGCATGGGGTAGCCGTCGGCGGCTTGACCGAGGAAGTGCGCGAGGCCGCCGACGAGGTCGTTTCGCCGGTCGAGGAAGACGGCGTGGCCCGTTATCTGGAACGGCTGCTCGAAGAAGCTGGAGGCGCATAGTGCCGGAGCTTCCCGAAACCATGGTCATCTCGGAGGACGTTTTCTCCCTGGCCGGTGGACGGAAGGTGCTGCGGGCGGCGGTCTTCCGCCCGGACGTGACCAACGTGGAGCCGGAAGAATTTACCCGTCGCCTCGCCGGGAAGAGGCTGCGCGGGACCGGGAGACGCGGCAAGGTCATCGTGCTCGACTTCGGAGATGTCGTCGGCTTGGTACACCTCGTCATCTCCGGGCGGGTGCGCACGCTCCCCGGATGGCAAGAGCCCGACCACGCAAACACCGCCGTCCTGGAATTCGAGGGAGAAGTGACGCTCGCGTTCGCCAAACTCTGGCTCGGATACTTTTGCCTTTACGAGCCGGAAAAGGTGGACAGACACCCCCTGATCTCACGCCTCGGCCCCGACCCTTTCTCCGACGACTTCACCCCCGAGCACCTATCGAAAGCGTTTGTCCGCAAGGCGACGATAAAGAGTCTCCTCCTCGACCAATCGGTGGTCGCGGGCCTCGGCAACATCTACGTGGACGAAGTCCTCTTCGCCGCCGGCGTCCATCCCACCCGCAAGGGAAATTCCCTCACGACCGGAGAGATAGAGAAGGTTCACGCCACCACCCGCGGCATCCTGCGGCGGGCCATCGAACTCCGGGGCACGACCTTCGACTCATACCGCGACGCTTTCGGCGAGACCGGCAATTACCAGCATGAGCTTCGGGTCTTCAAAAGGGAAGGCGAGCCCTGCCTGGTCTGCGGCACAGAGATCGTCAAGTCCCGCGTCGCAGGACGGGGGACTCACGTATGCCCGATCTGTCAGCCTTTGTAGGTTTCAGGCTTCGGGCGGGCTGGCCCCGGCGAGGTCGATTATCCAGTCGTTTTTTGCTGGTCATCGGGCGCATCTAGGGTGGTTTCTTCGGTGGTTTCTTCGTTCCCGCTGTCTCCCGCGCCGTTGGCGGCCGGCGGGAGGATTATGACGTTTGGGTTGGATGCCGCGAGGTCTCGGGCCTCCGCGTAGGACTCCTCGGCTCTTGCGTATCCGTCTCCGGCTTCCGAGAGGAGGTTCAGGGCGGGGTCCCGATTATCCGTCAGGGCTGGGTCTTCCTCCAGAATCTCGTAGAACTCTATCTCCCTGGCTTCGGCGGCGAGCTGCGCGTCCATCGCCTCCGAGAGGAGCCTGGCGTAGTCCTTTATGGCGGGGTCCACGTCCAACCCGCGCACGTCCTCTATGTGGGCCGAGGCTTCCTGAAGGCTGCCACGAGCTTCCTGGAGGGTCTCATTGGCTCCCATGATGCGCTCTCTCTGATCCGCGGGCTCGTCCCCAGATTCAATGTTCTCTCGCGCCACCGCGTACGATTCGCGGGCTTGATCGAAGAGCCGGTTGTGCTCGGCGATGGCACCGTTCGCATCGGTCACAGCGGCGTCGGCCTCCTGGCGCTGGTCCCCGAGTATTTCAGAACAACCGGAGAGGAAGAGTACCGCGAACGTGATCACGACAGCGGGCGCGAGAAAGTTTAACATATGCCTCATGAGAGAAGGAAGTCTACCGCCTTTCAATCTAAATTTTTCTCCGCGAGCGTTCCTCCGGCGCATGCTCGCGCGGCTCCGATCACGGCTCCGTCCGAGCCAACGGCCAGAAGCGTCGCAAGACCTGAACGACCGGGCCGCCGCCGCGCTTGACGCCCACGAAAGGGTACACGCCGCGCTCTTCGAGCGGTCGGCGCGGCTCGCCGGAAAGGCCAGACGTCTGGATGAGGCCGGGACGCCGAGCGAGAGTGCCCAAAACCGCGCCGACCGCGCGGCAGAGGAAGTGGAGGCTGAACTCGCCGCCCTGCGCGCCACCTTCGTGGACGACTTCGGGGAGGGAGCATCCGGGGCCTTCGACAGCCTGGTTCGCAGCCGGTATCCGGCGTTTGATCTCTGGTCCGCCGACCGCTGACCCCAGCGCCCTGCCCGTTGTCTAGCCGCTTGAGGTGGCGGAGTTGATGGCCTGACGGGCGAACTGGCGTGCCTGCGGCCCGGTCCTGGGGTTCAGGAACAGGAAAGCCACCCCTGCTATGAGGAGCAGCAACAGGATGCGAGAGCCACCACCGCCTGCCTTGACCTTCTCGCCCCGCACTCGCTTATTGCCCTGCTGGACGGCCAATGCGGCGGCCTCCACCTGCTTGCGGAGTTTGTCATCGTCCCACAGCCGGGTGACGATATCCGTCGCGTCTTCGTCCGACAACTCATCGTAGATGTTGCGCGCGGACTCGATGAAGACGCGGAGGTTGTCCCTGAGGTCGTCGTCGTAGAGTAGCCGCCCCACGACGGGCCTCGCGCCTTCGTAGGCGGCCACGAGCGACGCGATGGGAACGAACCTCGCTTCCTCGGCCTGCTCTCTCAGCTTCTCAGCCCGGCTCTTCCTTCCGAACAACGTGGACCTCCCTATCCTTTGCGCTCCGTGCATGGCGTTATCCTGACCAATCATACCCTTTTTTACGGGTCTATATCCCACCGCAAGGATCCCCGATCCGGTTACCCGAGCGGTTCGACTTTCACCCGGATTTCCTCGCCGTCCACGCTCAGGCTTTCGCCGCCCGAAGCGCCGCCGTCCAGGTCGAGGTCCCGAGCCAGCACCTCCGCCTTGAAGTAATCTCCCCAACGGCCTTCCAGTAGCTCCCTGACCCGCCGGTTCCCGGAGACGCTCACCGAGACGGAAGCCTCTATCTCGAAACCTCGCTCGCGGCGCAGGTTTTGCACTTTGTGGACCAACTCGCGTATCAGTCCTTCATCGAGCAGATCCGGACTTAGCTCCGTGGAGAGCGCGACGGCGAGTTTTCTATCCCGAGCCAGAGCATACCCCTCGCGTTCCCCAGACTCCACCAGCAACTCGTCGGGCGAAAGCGTGATCTCCTGCCCATCCGCGCTCACCGTCACTTCCTCTCCTGCGGCGGCGCGGGCGCCCGTCCCCGGCGAGGCTTCAGCTAGGGCGGATCTGATGCCGGGCACGAGCGCGCCGTACTTCGGTCCCACGACCCCGAGGTTGGGCTTGAGGTCGTAGGCGACGATGTCCTCAGCCTCCCCGAAGCGCAAACTCTTGACGTTCAACTCTTCGAGAACGATGGACTCCAGGCTCCGCGCGCCATCGCGGAACTCCGGGTCTCCATCCGCGGCCTCCCGCACCACGACGACCTCGCGCAAAGGCTGGCGGGTCTTTATGGCGGCGGC
>Ga0136632_10000633_pt1 | contig 10673 bp, 12 predicted proteins | sample AntDrymUQ6112106_2_FD_104670 | JGI IMG/M metagenome (GOLD analysis project Ga0136632, IMG submission 104670) | Polar desert sand microbial communities from Dry Valleys, Antarctica - metaG UQ611 (21.06) | ecosystem: Environmental > Terrestrial > Soil > Desert | place: Antarctica: Dry Valley...
ATCTGCAGCTTGGAGACGAAGCGGCGGTCGGGGTCGGGGGGGACGAGCATGCCGACGTTGGCGGGGGACAGAAGGTAATTCGGGTTCGGGCCGTCCGGCGGCGGCGGTTGCTGGGTCGGGTCGTTGGTGGTCCCGAGCGCCTTGAAGCAGCCGGTGGCGATGTCCTCGAAGGCGGCGTTGGCGTCCTCGTTGCCCTGGACGAGGACGTCGTGGTTGCCGTTGGTGACGTAAAAGGGGACGTCGAGCCCCTCGGGGGCGAAGGCGAGCTGCTGGGCGCGGTCCATCAGCCCGTCGTACTCCGGCCACGCCTCCCAATCGGGCGGCCGCGGATCGTCGGGGTCATAGAAGAGCGGCGTCACCGGCGGGCTCGCGGGATAGTCGTCGTAGTCCTGGACGCCGGTGTAGCGAGCGCCCTCGGCGGCGGCGTTCGCCGCGCTTGCCCCCTCCTGGGCGAAGAACGCCGCGCAGCTCGCCCCGAGCGCCGCCGGATTCGCGTAGTCCTCGGGGCGGCTGAGGCCGCTGTTGAAGTTCAACGGCTCGACCGTTCCCTCGAGCAGGTCACGGACCCAGCGCGTCTCGTTGAATTGCTGGTTGTCGGCTTGGTCGCCGGTGAGCAGCGAGAAGTCCATCGCGTTGAAGCTGCTGTCGCCCTGCGCGACGGGGCTCGCGTCCGCGTACTCGTTGATCTGGCGGATCGTGGCCTCCATCTGGAAGGCGGTGAAACCTTCCTGCGGGCGCCACGCCGAGCTCGGGCCGGGGTCGACGAACTCGACCCGCGCGGGGGACTCCTCGTCGGCGAGCTGGAAGTCGGTGAGCTGGCTGAAGTAGGCGAGGGACACGCGCCGGCTCTCCCGACCGGTCTGAGCTGCCGGGATGTCGGGGCTCTCGTTCGTCCTCAGGCCGTCGCGGACGATGTATCTCGACTCGCCCGGGCCCAGTGTGAGGTTCGTGTACTCGCTGCCCGGGGACAGCGGGACCACGGTCTGCTCGAGCGTCGTATGACCTTGGGTGTCGATCGCCAGGTGCGTGGCGGCGGCTGTGCCGGTGAGGGCGGCCAGCCCCAGCGCGCTGAGCGCCGCCGCCTGCCAGCGGCGCCGACGTGCTCCTATGAACCTGCCCGAGCCTCTCATTCGCCTACTCCCTTGAAGGAATGTAAACAGGAGCGACCGCCGGCGCGCCGGTCGGCAGCTAGATTGCCGCGATCGCCGCCCCGATCGAGACCACCAGCCTGCTCACAGGCTTTCCCGGCTTCATCGGCAAGCGCCTGGCCCGCAAGCTGCTTGCCGAGGACCCCGGGCTTCGGCTCGTCGCGCTCGTCGAGGCGCGGATGCTCGACGCTGGGCGCGCGGCGGCCGCCGAGCTCGACACCGAGCGGCTCGTGGTGGTCGAGGGAGACATCGGCGAGCACGGCCTCGGGCTTGCCGAGCAGGACCTCGAACGTCTGCGCGCCGAGGTGCGCCAGGTCTTCCACCTCGCGGCGATCTACAACCTCGCCGTTCCCTTGACCGTCGCCCAGCGGGTGAACGTCGACGGCACCGGCAACATGCTCGACTTCTGCGCGGCGGCGGAATCGCTCGAGCGGCTCGTCTACGTGAGCACCGCCTACGTCGCGGGCAAGCGCAAGGGGGTCGTCTACGAGCACGAGCTCGTCTTCGGGCAGGAGTTCAAGAACCACTACGAGTCGACGAAGTTCCAGGCCGAGGTCTGGGTCCGGGAGCGGATGGACCAGATCCCGACCGCGATCCTGCGCCCAGCGATCGTCGTCGGCGACTCGACCAGCGGCGAAACCCAGAAGTTCGACGGTCCGTACTACATCCTGCGGGCGATCTCCCAGGCCGCCAGGGCGGGACGGTCGATCCCGCAGTTCGGCCGCGCCGACGCGCCCTTCAACGTCGTGCCGGTCGACTTCGTCGTCGACGCGATCGCGGCGGCGGCGTCATCGCCGGCGGCGACGGGGGAGACCTTGCACCTCGTCGACCCCGAGCCGCTGAGCGCTGGCGAGCTCGCCGAGGCGCTCTCGGTCGAGTACGCGCGCAGGCCGCCGCGGGGACGTATCCCACCAAGCCTGGTCGAGGCGTCGCTGAGGATCGCCGCGCTGCAGAAGCTGCTCGGCGATACGCCCCGCGAGTCGATCGCCTACCTCAACCACCCGGTCGTCTTCGACACCCGCCGGGCGCTCGCTGTGCTCTCACCGCTCGGCCTGCGGCCACCCAACTTCCGCGATTACGCCGGAGCGATGGTGCGGTTCTTCCGCGAGCACGAGGGCGATCCGGCGTTCACGCCCGGGCGTTAGCCCCCCGGCTGCTGGCGTCTGCTGACCCCGGCACGGGGGGATGTGGGCGGGTCCGGATCCGGTGAGGGCTCCGGCCCGCCGTTTTTCGCTGCGGCCTGTCCGGTCAGACGGCCTGGACGTTAGCCGCGCGCGGCCCCTTGTCGCTGTCCTCGGCCTCGTAGGAGACCTTGTCGCCCTCGTTGAGTGATCGAAAGCCGCCGCCGGCGATCGCGCTCTGATGGACGAAGAGGTCCTTCGAGCCGTCGTCCGGGGTGATGAAGCCGAAGCCCTTCTCGGCGTTGAACCACTTGACTGTTCCGTTTGGCACTTGTGCTCCTCCTGATGAGTTACGAGTTCCGTCCGGCGGTGCGCCGGTACTCGGTCCGGCGGTGCGCCGGTCTGCTCAGGCTTGCAGATGCGAGACCGAGACGTGGTGCTCGTCCGCGAGGCGCTCCGCGATCAACGACCGGTGGCAGGTCCGAAAGTCCCGCTCAACGCACAAAAAGGCGGACACCGAATCACGTGGCAACGACGCGACGATCGGCGTCAGCTCGACCGGGTCGAGGATCTCCGCGGTATAGCGGCGCCGGTACTCGGCGGCGAGCTCGACCCGCGAGCGCTTGCCGACCCCCTGCCTCGCATCCTCGGCGTACTGGAGCCTGCGCAGCTCGGTCGTCGGCGCGAGCTGCTTGTGGTGCTCGTACCCGATTCCGGCCTCGGCGAGCGCGGCCTGCAGGCGCTTGGAGTTCGCCCAGGCATAGTCGCTGCCGCGAACGCCGCGCCGTTGGCGGACGTCGAGCAAGAGGCCTACCCGAGCTGCGCGCAGCGCCCTCAAGAAGCTCTCCCCCGTGAACCCGTACACGCCGATCGTCACCACCCTGCGCACCGGCGGATGCTCGCAGCCTGGCATCGGGGCGACGCGTGGAAAGTCCCCGCGCCGGGTAGCGAAGCAAGAGCGCCGCTTGCGTGCCCGAGGCCGGGGGCACACGGCGAGGCGCCGTTCGACGAAAGGAATCGAAGATGGACACGCTGACAATCGTCTTGATCGTGCTCGGTGCGCTGCTTCTGATCGCGCTGATCGCGGCCGCGATGCGCAAGCGCTCCGCGGACCATGAGCACGAGCTCGAAGACCGCCGCGTCGTCGCTACCGAGCATCGCGAGGAGGCGACCTCGCGGCGGCTCAGCGCCGACCGGGAGGCCGCCGCCGCAGAGGAGCAGGCTGCGCGGGCGCGGCGCGAGGCCGCCGAGGCCGAGGAGCGGGCCCGGGTCGCCGAGCGCGAGCGCGAGACCGCGGGCGCTCACGAGGAGCACGCGAGCGAGATCGACCCGGATGCCGAACCCGAGCGCGAGGACACGACTGCCTATCGGGACTCGGACCGCACCTAGGAACTACCGCTGGGCGCGCAGCCAGCTCGCGCGCACGTAGCCGGTCCGGATCCGCTGGGGGTGGTCGCCCACGGGGATGTGGGCGACCTCCTTGCGCTTGCGGTAGTTGATCACCGAGATCGAGTCGGTGCCGCTCCAGGAGACGTAGCAGCGCTTGCCGTCGCTCGAGGTCGTCGACCAGTAGGGCTTCTCGCCGGCGCGGATCAGCGTCGGGCGAAACGACTTGCGCCCGACGATCGCCGCGTAGTCGGACATCGTCCCGGCGACGCAGAGCTTCGTCCCGCGACCGTTCATCGCGATCCCGTGGTGTGCGGAATCGAGCAGGTAGGCCTCGCGCGGGGTCTCCTTCGCCTCATCGGAGATCGGCAGGTTCGCGACGCGCGTGACCCGGTCCTGCTTGAAGTTGTACTCGACGAAGCCGTGGAAGAAGGAGACCTGGAAGTAGACGCGCTTCTCGTTGCGTGAGAGCGCCATCGGGCGCACGGCGGAGCTCATGTCGGGGTAGCCGGCCTCGGCGAGCTTCTTGCCCATGTCGAGCCGTTCGAGGATCTCGAAGGTCTTCGCGTCGACGATCTGATAGAAGCGGTCGCCCTTGCTCGTGTCGGCCTCCGGGTCGTCGGCCGGCGTGTAGACGCGCCCGATGCTCGCGTGGTAGATCCGCTCGCCGTCCTCGGAGTACACGCTCTCGTGAGGCGAGTCGCCCGACTCGAACTTGCCGACCTGTTCGCCGGTGCGGACGTCGAGGACGTGCACAACGTTTCCGGTCGAGGCCGAGACCGCGACATGCTTGCCGTCGGGCGAGATCGCCATGTGATCGGAGCGCTGGCCGTCGACGACGAAGCGCCAGACGATCTCGCCGGTTCGGATGTCGAGCGCGACGACGTCGCGCAGGCTCGGCCGCGAGACGATCAGCAGCCGCCCGTCGTTGGAGGAGTACATGTCGTCCACGTACTGATCGTTGCCCTCGCCGACGAGCTCGCGGATCGCGAGGAAGTAGCCGAGGCGCATCGGATCGGTGGCGATCTCGACCATCCGCTCCTCGATGTCCGGGATGATGTTGAGCCGAGCGATTCGCCGGTACTTGCCGCGGGGTCGGATCACGTCGGCGGTGCCGTCCCAGTTGTTGCCGACGAAGATCATCTCGCGCACGCCATTGCGCTTCTTCGCCGGCGGCTCGGCTGTCGCGGGCGTCGCCGCAAGCGCCGCCAGGGCGAGCACGGCGATCAGCAGGCGCAGGAGTCGGCTCACGCCAGGAAGCCTAGCCACCCTCGCCGCCGCCGGTGCCGGTCGGCACCGGCGGGAGTGCTACCGCGTCCGCCTCGATCTGTCGCTGCCCGTAGGAGCCCCGGTACACCGGACCGGCGGCTGAGAGCACCTCGCCCGGCCCGGGTAGGGGATCGGGGCGAAGCTCCTTGGCGACGTCGACGATCGTCACTCCCGGCGCCGAGATCCCATGCGGATCGAGGAGCACGAAGTGGGCGTCGCCGTCACCGTCGGGGTCGACCGCCTCCACGGCGAGGATCGGTCCGCTCGCCGCTGCGCAGTGGGTCGCCTGCGGCTCGCAGTTGGGTGGGTCGGGAGCAGCTGGCCCTCCTGACCCACCGCCTGCGGCACTCATCGCTGCCGCGACCAGGGTTGCCAGGAGTCCCATCCCGAGATGCTCGCACGGCGGCCGCTCGGGAGCCTCGGCAGCATGCGGAGGCCTCGCGCCGCGTGCTAGGAGTCCTGGGGTGAGCCTGCTGCAGCGCGCACAGCGACGGACCCCCGCCCGCGTCCGCCTGGTCGAGGTCGAGGCGGAGCGAGTCCCGCTCAGCGGAGCCGTGAAGTCCGTTCAGGAGGCTGAGGTGACGGTGTCGCGGGCGATGCTCGATGCGCTCTGGCGGCCCGAGTACATCGAGCGGCTGGCGCGCGCCTACTGGCGCCACATCAACCGGGCGACCCTCGGCCTCGTGCGCATCGTCTACACGCCGGTCTCGCGCGCCGCCGTGCTCTTCACACGTCACCTGCCGCTGCTCACCTTCCACGCACCGCAGTACGAGGCCTCGGCGCGGCGGGGCGTCGTCACCTGGCCGATCGAGCGAGGCCTGCTGGTTGCGTCCGAGGGCCGCGAGGACGGGTATCTGCGGATCAGCGTCGAACGCTGCGACGTCGCCTCGGCCGCCGGCAACGGCGCAGGCGGCCAGGAGGTCCTGCTCAAGGTGCGCCTCGAAGTGCAGAACTTCTATCCGTGGCTTCGCGGCGGTGGCCGCTTCGCGCGGGTCGGTGCCTGGATCTACTCGCAGACCCAGCTCCGCATCCACGTCCTCATCTGCAACGCCTTCCTGCGCTCCCTGGCCCGGCTCGACCTGCCGCCGTCGCGAATCGGAGCGCTGGCGGGCGAGATCGACGCCGGCGCCGCCGACGCCGCGGAGGCGGCCGGGCGCGCCGTTTGATGGGCTGCCGGCCGGCATAAGCGCCGACGATGCGAGTCTTGCTCACAGGTGCCACCGGGTTTCTCGGCAGACGCCTGGCCCGGCGCCTGCGCGAGGACGGCTTCGAGGTCCGCTGTCTGGTCCGCAACGTGCGGGGGGCGCAGGCGCGCAAGCTCGAGCGCGCCGGCTGCGAGCTCATCCGCGGGGATCTGCGAAGCGTCGCCGGTCTCGCCGAGACGCTCGCGGGCTGCGCGGCCGCCTACTACCTCGTCCATATGATCGGTGAGGGCGCCGACTACGGGGCCCAGGAGGAAGCCGCCGCCTCCCGCTTCGCGCGCGCGGCCAGGGAGGCCGGGGTCGGGCGGGTCATCTACCTCGGAGGCCTCGGAGCCGACGACGCCTCCGAGCACCTGGCGAGCCGCCACGCGACGGCGGAGGCGCTCCGCGCGGACGGCCCGCCGCTCACCTACTTCAGGGCGGCGATGGTGATCGGCCCCGGGAGCGAGTCCTACGAGCTGCTGCGTGGAATCGTCCAACGCCTGCCCTTCCTCCCGGCGCCGAGCTGGCTCGAGACGAAGACCCAGCCGATCGGCGTCGACGACGCCGTCGCCTACCTGCGCGCGGCGCTCGACGTCCCGGCCTCGGTCGGCCGCGAGGTCGAGATCGGCGGTCCCGAGGTGCTCAGCCACCAGCGGGTGGTCGACGAGATGGCACGCGCCCTGGGCCTGCGCCCGCCGCGGCGCTTTCGGGTCTCGCGCGAGATCGCGCGCCCGGAGACGATCGCCGCCGGCGCCGCCGCGGTCACGTCCGGGAGCCCGCACGTGGCGGCCGCGATCAGCCTCGGGCTCACCACTCCGACGATCGTCACCGACCCCGGCGCGGCGGAGCTGTTTCCTCGGATCCGGCCCAAGCCGCTCGACTACGTGCTCGGCAAGGCCGTCGACGAGGCGGCGCGGGAGGCGGCATGAGCCCGTCCGTCTGCGAGTCGGTGAGCATTGACGCGCCCGTCGACCGCGTATGGGAGAAGGTGATGGACGCGCGCTGCCTGGGCGAGTGGGTGACGACCCACGACTCGGTCGAGGGGGCGGTGTCGGGCGCGGCGGAGGAGGGGATGGCCTTCACCCAGCGGCTGAAGCTCGCCGGCAAGCGCTTCAAGGTTCGCTGGCTGATCGTCGAGGCCGACCCCCCAAGACTTGCCCGCTGGAGGGGCGAGGGGCCGGGCGGCTCGGCGGCGCGGGTCGTCTACCGCCTCGCCGAGCAGGACGGCGGCACCTGCTTCGACTACGAGAACGAGTACGAGCTGCCTGGCGGCGTGTTCGGCAAGGCGGCAGGCGCGCTGGTCTCGAAGGCACCGGCTCGTCGTGAGGCGCGCCGCTCGCTCGCGAACCTCAAGCGGCTACTCGAGTCGGAGGGCTGAGTCAGCCCGCGACCTGAGGCGTCGGGCGACCGCGTTCGATCCGCTGGCGCTCTGTGCGTGCGACGAGGTCGTAGGCCTCGGCGCTCGAGCCGCGGCGGAGAGCTCTCGGCGCGAGCGGGCGCGAGAGCCTGGCGCTGCGGACGAGCGCCGCGAATGTGGCCGCGTGCGCGGCGCTCCAGCTCAATCCGTAGAGCTCGCGCACGCGCGGCGGCAGGCTGCCTAGCATGATCAGGTCGTGGACCCGCTTCGCGGGCTGGTGGCTCGCCGGCAGCGGGATCTCGAATGCGGTCGCGTAGCCGACCCGGCGCGCCTCCTCGGTGAGGTGCATCTCCTCGCTGGCGAGCTTCGCCTCCCACCAGTCGCGAAACTCCCGGTGGGAGCGGGGGGCGACGCCTCTCGGCATCCCGAACAGCTCGCCGAAGCGCACGTAGTCCTGCCACAGGCGCTCGTGCTCCTCGCTGCTCAGCCGGCGCGCGAAGAGCTCGTAGAAGTAGGGCCCGGAATCGGCGATCACGGCAAGCGTCCACAGCATCAGCTCCGGATCGAAGGCCGAGTAGGGAGTGCCGGCCCGATGCGCTCCCGCGTCCTCGGGCAGGGTCCCGGAGACTCGCTCGTGCAGGTGATGGACGAAGACGAGCGCCTCGTCGGCTTCGGCGCGGGTACCAAACATCACCTGCTCGAAGATCTTGCCGGTATGGGCGAGACGGCGAAACGGCCGCAGGCGCCCGGCCGTGTTCTCGATCGTGCCGATGAAGGTGAGCGGGTTGAGGGCGCCGATCATCAGCGCCCGCTGACCGTAGAGCAGGCCGACGGCCCGCTCGCCGTGGACCATGCGAAGCACCGAGTCGCCCCGCGGGAAGTAGCCGGCGTTGGACATGCCCAGTCGAGATCTTGCCGCATCGAACGGCCGGACCCAACCCGTGCTCTGCGCTCGAAACGCCGGGGCGGTCAGCCCTTCGGGATCGTGAACAGCGAGGCGGTTCGGGCGGCGAACATCATGTCGCCCTCGATCTTCAGCTTGCCGCTCATGAACAGGGTAGGGCCGGCCGCGTTGCCGGTGACCAGGCGCAGGAAGTCCGCTCCGTCGATCCGGAACGCGACCCGCGGCTGCTCCGCGCCGAAGCCCTCGTGGGCCGTGCAAGCGCCGTCGCGAATCACCGTCTCCCACTCGTCGTGGCCACCGTCGGCGCGCCCGCCGATCCGCCAGTGGATCACCGCCTCGGTGTCGCGGGCCGATTCGGGGCGGAAGTGCTCGGCCATGCGGCCGAAGATCTCCGTCAGGATCTGACCACGTAGCGGGCTTGCCATTCCCTCGCAAAGCTGCTCGTCGCTGGCGGCGGCTACGTTGCGCGCGAACTCCGCCGGCTCGACCTGACTCGCATCGAAGTCGGCCGGCGCCCCGCCGGCGTCGCCGGCGTCGTTCACCGGACGTGGACCCCGGAGATCGCCCGCGAGATCACCAACCGCTGAATCTCGGCGGTGCCCTCGAAGATGTCGTAGATCTTCGCGTCGCGGTGCATCCGCTCGACCGGGTACTCGCGCGTGTAGCCGTTGCCGCCGAGGATCTGCATCGCCCGCTCGGTGGCCCAGACGGCCACCTCACCGGCCTTCAGCTTCGACATCGAGCCCTCGGCGTTCGTGAACTGGTGTGCGTTTCGACCCATCCACGCGGCCCGCCAGACGAGCAGCCGCGCGGCGTCGATCTCGGTCTTCATGTCCGCGAGCGTGAACGCGATTGCCTGGTTCTCGACGATCGCCTTGCCGAACTGGTGGCGCTCCTTCGAGTAGTCGAGCGCGTACTCATACGCCGCCCGGGCGATCCCGATCGCCTGGGCGCCGACCGTCGGGCGGCTCGCCTCGAAGGTCTGCATCGCCGCCTGGGACTTCGACTTCTGCCCCTCGCGGATCCGCGCCAGACGCTCGTCGAGCTTCTCCTTGCCGCCAAGCAGGCAGGAGCCCGGGACGCGGCAATCATCGAGGTGGACGTCGGCGGTGTGGGACGCGCGCAGACCGTGCTTGCGCACCTTCGCGCCCTGCTCGCAGCCCTTCGTGTCCGGAGGGATCACGAAGGCGGCGTGACCTCGCGAGCCGAGCTCGCGATCGACGGTGGCGATCACCACGTGGACGTTCGCGATCCCGCCATTCGTCGCCCAGGCCTTCTGGCCGTTCAGCACCCACTCGTCCGTCGCCTCGTCGTACTTCGCGGTCGTCCGGATCGCGGAGACGTCGGAGCCCGCGTCGGGCTCGGAGGAGCAGAAGGCGCCGACCTTCGGGTCCTCGGGTGTGCCGAAGCACTGCGGGATCCACTCGCCCATCTGCTCCGGCGTCCCCTGGCCGAAGATCGCGGCGACCGCGAGCGCGCTGCCCATGATCGCCATCCCGATCCCGGCATCGCCCCAGAACAGCTCCTCGTTGACGATCGGCAGCGTCAGCCCCGACTCATCTGCCCAGAACTGCGCCAGGCCCTCGAAGCCGTAGAGGCCGATCTTCGCGGCCTCCTGGATCACGGGCCAGGGCGTCTCCTCGCGCTCGTCCCACTCCGCCGCGGCGGGGCGGACGACATCGGCGGCGAAGCCGTGCACCCAGTCGCGGATGTCCTGCTGGTCCTGGCTCAGCTCGAGCGAGAAGGCCGGCGTCCCGGAGGCGCCGCCTCCGTTGGTCGCCTCGGCGACGAGCTGCTCGGCGGAGGAGGCTTCCACGGCGGGAATACTACACCGGGCGATGTAAGGGTCAGTGCCCCTTCTGCATCCGCTCCAGCTCGCGGCCGAAGCGCTCCTCGACCGCGTCGCTCATCGCGAGCTGGAAGACCGCGAGCAGCGAGTCGGAGGCGAGCGGGCGCAGGCGCTCGAGGGCCTCGCGGACCTCCGGCAGGCGGGTCTCGGGGCGCCCCTCCGCCTCGAAGGGCTTCCAGATCTCGCGGATGAAGAGCTCGACGAACTCCTTGGCGACTGCGTCGGAGTGCTTGCGCAGCATCGCGGCGACGTCGAGCGCGATCGAGGCGGGAATGCCGAGCGCGGCGAGCTCCGCGCCGGCCCGGGCGAGGCGGGGGCTGAGCTCCTCGAAGTTGCCGTCCCCGAGCGCCCGCAGGATGCCGAGCCGCTCGGCCTTGCGCACGATGCGTGGGTCCGTCTCCGCGCCGCCCCAGCGCTCGGCGAGCTCCTCGGCGCTGATCACCTGTGGCTGCTCG
>Ga0136632_10000634_pt1 | contig 10662 bp, 10 predicted proteins | sample AntDrymUQ6112106_2_FD_104670 | JGI IMG/M metagenome (GOLD analysis project Ga0136632, IMG submission 104670) | Polar desert sand microbial communities from Dry Valleys, Antarctica - metaG UQ611 (21.06) | ecosystem: Environmental > Terrestrial > Soil > Desert | place: Antarctica: Dry Valley...
AGGGCCCGCCGCGACACCGGGTGCACGGTCCACTTTTTTCAGCGTGCGTGTAACGGATCCACTTTCGCGATGACCACACGCCCATGAAGACCGTGCGGACAGGGCTGATCGGGGGGATGCTGGCGGCGACGATCACCCTCGCCGCCTGCGGCGACGAGGACAAGGACTCCGGCTCCAAGGCGACGACGAGCGAGAGCGCAACGACGGCACCGGAGAAGACGACAACGCAGGCTGAGGCCAAGCGATCCGAACGCACGGGCACGACGATCCAGGTCGATTCGAGCCAGTTCGGCGACGTCATCTGGGACGGGAACAAGCAGGCGATCTACCTGTTCGACAAGGAGAAGGGCAAGCAGAGCGAGTGCTACGACGACTGCGCCGTGGCCTGGCCGCCGGTTCTGACCGAGGGCGAGCCCCAGGCGAAGAACGGCGCCGAGCAGGATCTACTGGGTACGACCACGCGCAAGGACGGCAAGAAGCAGGTCACCTACGGCGGCCACCCGCTCTACTACTACGACGAGCCGCCCAACGAGATCCGCTGCCACAACGTCAACGAGTTCGGCGGGCTGTGGCTGGTGGTCAAGCCCGACGGAGAGGCGGCTCAGTAGGGGCGGTGCGCGAGCCGGCGGCTAGTATCGCCGCAAGCTGGTGAGTGAGACGAGCGGCAACGGCGATCGCCCGCAACGGTCCGTGGGGATCGTGGGCGCCGGCTTCGGCGGCGTCGGCATGGGGGCGCTGCTCACGCGCGAGGGCGTCAGCGACTTCACGATCTTCGAGCGCGGCGACTCGGTCGGCGGCGTCTGGCGCGCCAACACCTACCCCGGCGCGGCCTGCGACGTGCCTTCCCATCTGTACTCGTTCTCCTTCGCTCCCGGCGGGCAACACTGGTCGCGCCGCTACGCGCCGCAGGCCGACATCCTGCGCTACCTCGAGGACTGCTCGCGTCGCTTCGGCCTCGAGCCGCACTTGCGCCTGAACACCGAGGTCGTCGAGGCCTCGTTCGATCCCCAGACCGGCCGCTGGACGGTCGTCACCGACTCCGGCGAGCGCCACGAGTTCGACGTCCTCGTCTCCGCCTGCGGGCAGCTGACCCGGCCCGACGTGCCTCGAATCCCCGGTCTCGACGACTTCGACGGCCCCGCCTTCCACTCCGCCGAGTGGGACCACGACCTCGATCTCGGCGGGCGCAACGTCGCGGTGATCGGGACCGGCGCCAGCGCGATCCAATTCGTGCCCAAGATCGCCGAGCGGGTCGAGCGGATGACGATCTATCAGCGCTCGGCGCCGTGGATCATCCCGAAGTCGGACCGCGTCTATCCCGCCTGGGAACGGCGCCTGTTCGAGCGCTTCCCCGCTCGCGTGGCAGCCAGCCGGCTGGGCCTGTTCAGCTTCTTCGAAGGCCTTACGTACGCCTTCACCGGCCACCCGAGAGTCATGAGGCCGATGACGGCTATCGCCAATCTCGCCCGCAAGCAGGCGCTGAAGGATTCCGAGCTGCGGCGCATGGCGACGCCCGACTACGCGATGGGCTGCAAGCGGGTGCTGTTCACGAGCGACTGGTACCCGACGCTGATGCGCGACGACGTCGAGCTGGTGAGCGGGGGAGTGGAGCGGGTCGTTCCCGGCGGCGTGGTCGGTGCCGACGGAATCGAGCGTGCGGCCGACACGATCATCTTCGGAACGGGCTTCCAGAGCGGCAACTTCGTCGCCCCGATGAAGGTCACGGGCCTCGAGGGCAAGGAGCTGAACGAGGTCTGGGCCGGCCGGCCCGAGGCCTACCTCGGCACGACGGTCTCGGGCTTTCCGAACCTGTTCACGCTCTACGGGCCGAACACCAACCACGGCTCCGGCTCGGTCCCGTACACGCTCGAATGCCAGTTCAACTACGTGCTCGACGCCGTCCGGCGCCTGCGCGAGGACGGCCTCCGCTACCTAGAGCTGCGGCCCGAGACCCAGTCCAACTGGCGGCGCGAGATCGAGCAGCGCAGCGAGAAGACCGTCTGGCTCGATGGGGGCTGCACGAGCTGGTACACGAACTCGTCCGGACAGAACACGAACAACTGGCCCGGCCCGTGGCTCGAGTTCCGCCGCCGCACCCGCCGGATCAATCCGGGTGACTATCGAGCGGTGGCCGCCTGACCCGAATCGCGCTCGGGGGTGTTCAGCCGGCGCAGCCCGCGTACAGCAGCCACGAGCGGTTGCGCGCCACCAGCCGGTAGCCGCGCGGCACCTCGGCGTCGAGGCGCTTGGGGTCGTTCTTGTCGAGGATCGACAGGCGCTCGACCTCCGCGCTGGCGGGCGCGAGAAAGGCACCGGCCGCGGACGGGCGCTCGAGCTGGGCCGAGACGATCTGCTCGGGGCGACGCTCGAGCCAGTAGGCGAGCGAGGGGACGGGCCGGTGGTTGGGCACGTACAGGGGCCGGCACGCCGCGAGCGCGTCCTCGCCGTGGTCGGAGCGGACGAGGTCGCGCAGGTCGGCCTGGATGCGATCGCGCTTTGCGATGTCGTTGCGCAGGTCGCGCAGGCGGTCGAACTGCTGCGGCACGAGCGCCAGCATGGCGACGATCACGAGCCCGCCCCCGAGCTGCCAGGCGCGGCGCAGCCACGGTGGCCGCGAACGCGTCGGCGACTCGCCCGGCTCGGTACGGTCGAGCGCCGTCCAGCCGAGCGCGGCGAGCGCCGCGAACAGCGCCAGCATCGAGGCCGCGAGGAACAGATAGCGCGGCAGCAGCGACAGGCCGCCGGCAGCGAAGCAGACGAACGCGATCCCGTTCAGCGTTGCCACCGCGAGCGGTAGCAGCGTGCGGCGACGCATCCAGACGAGGCCGGCCGCGCAGCCCGCGGTCGCCGCGATCAGCTCGGGCAGGCGCAGGATCTCGCCGAGCCGGCGCGGCAGGTACTCGGGCACGTTGCCGAGCCCGGTCGGACGCTCGAGCTCGGCGGCGAGGTCGCTCGTGCCGTGCAGCGAGAACAGCGCGTCGCCGGTTATCAGCAGGTCGCTGAACGCCCACAGCAGCGGCGCGGCCACGGCGAGCGCGGCCAAGCGCAGGCGCTCCGGCCAGTCGAGCGGCGGCGCGAGCCAGAGCCAGTAGGCGACGGCGAACAGCCAGGCCTCCGGGCGCAGGAGTCCGGCCACGGCCAGCAGCGCCAGCACCGGCCACCCCCTTCGCTTCCGTCGCGCCTCGAGCACCGCCGCCCAGAGGATCAGCGCCACCGTGGGCAGGTCGACATAGCCGCGGATGCCGAAGTTCAGCACCGGTTGGCGGGTGAGGATGATGGCGGCGGCGAGCAGGCCGATCGGCCAGGCGTAGAGGGTCTGCCCGAGCCGGAACAGGGCGACCCCGATCGCGCCGATCGCCAGCAGCACGATCGCCAGCAGCACGTCCTCGGCGCCGTCGCCGAGCGGCGACACCGCGGCGCCGACGAGGCTCGCCAGCGGATGCGGGGTGGGGGCGACCGAGACCTCGTAGTCGGGCGTGCGGCCGCTGACGAGGTCGTCGCCCCAGACCAGCGTGTAGAAGGTGTCGTAGTTGAGGAAGGAGTGGCCGAAGACGACGAAGATCGCCGCCGCGATCACGATCGTCGCGACCACGTCGGGCAGCGCCCTGCGCACGCGGGACATGGCGGGGGACGCTATCGGCCCCGGCCGGATGGGCCACTAGGATGTCCGCTCCGCCGATGCTCTCGCTCTACCGTCGCCACCGCCCGCGCACCTTCGAGGCCGTGGTCGGCCAGGAGCAGATCGTGCGCACGCTGCGCAACGCGGTCGAGCTGGACAAGGTCCACCACGCCTACCTGTTCGTCGGCTCGCGCGGGACCGGCAAGACGAGCATGGCGAAGCTGCTCGCGAGCGCCCTGAACGCCGAAGGCGGCCCGCGCACCGACTTCTCGCCCGAAGACCCGGCTGTCGTGGCGATCGCGTCGGGAACCTCGCTCGACGTCGTCGAGATGGACGCCGCCTCGAACAACTCGGTCGACGACATCCGCGAGCTGCGCCAGAACGTGGCGCTGGCCCCGGTCGGGGGCGGGCGCCGGGTCTACATCCTCGACGAGGCGCACATGCTTTCCCCTGCGGCCTGGAACGCCTTCCTGAAGACGCTCGAGGAGCCCCCGCCGCATGTCGTCTTCGTGCTGGCGACGACCGAGGCGCACAAGGTGCCGGCGACGATCGTCGATCGCTGCCACCGCTTCGACTTCCGCCGGCCCACGCTCGATCAGATCGCCGGGGTCGTCCAGCGCGTCGCCCAAGCGGAGGGGATCGAGCTCCCGCAGGCCGCCCCCGGCATGATTGCGCGCTCGGCCGAGGGCAGCTTCCGCGACGCGCTCGGGACGCTCGAGCAGCTCGTCACCTACGGCGGCAAGCAGGTCGAGCTCGACGACGTGCTCGAGAGCCTCGGCATCGCCGACGCCGAGCTCGTGCTCGCGACCGCCGAATCGCTTGCCGATCACGATCCGAAGGCCGCGCTGCTTGCCGTCGAGCGGCTCTCGGAGGCGGGGCGTGACTACCAGCGCTTCATGACCGACCTGGCCGCCCATCTGCGGCACCTGCTCGTCGTCCAGACGCTCGGCGAGGTGCCGGAGTCGTTCGCGGTCACCGCCGAGAGCGGCGACCGCCTCGCCGCGCAGGCCGAGCGACTCTCGCAGGGCGAGATCGTGCGCACGATCGAGCTGCTCGCCGTCGGTCTCGGCCGCGTCCGCGACGGCGCCGAGCCCCGCATCGAGCTCGAGGTCGCGCTGCTGAAGGCCGTCCAGCCACCCGCGGACAGCTCGCTGCAGGCGTTGATGTTCCGGATCGAGCAACTCGAGCAGCGCTTGGCAGGCCAGGCAGCAGCGCCGGATGCGGCGGGCGGCGAATCGTCACCCGCGTCGCCGCCCACGCCGGGTGGCGCGCGGCGCGCGCCCGCGGAGGTCTCACGCCCGGCGGAGCCGTCGGCGCCCCCGAGCACGACCGGCGCCGGCGCCGCGCCGGCCGTCGCCTCGGAGGTCGAGCCCGAGCCCGCCCCTGCCCCCGCGCCTGAGCTCGACCTCGAGCGCGTGGAGGCCCTGTGGCCGGCGATCGTCGACGCCGTTCGCGAGACCAGTCCGCGCGTCGGTGCGCTGCTCGGCGAGGCGCGCCCGACCGCGCTCGACGGCCTGCGGCTGACGATCACCTTCCCGACCGGCGCCGAGTTCTACCGCAAGCAGGCGGAGGCAAAGAGCGAGCACGTGCGCGATGCGCTGCGGGGCATGACGGGCAGCCCGCTGGCGCCCGAGTTCGCGTCCGGTGGCGAGGCCGGGCCGGAAGCGGCGGCGCTGTCCGAGGAAGAGCTGGTCGCGCGGCTGAGCAGCGAGTTCGGGGCGCGTGAGATCGTTCCCGAAGAGATCGCCCCGCCAGCGGACGAAGAGGAGCAGTGACGATGGCCGGCCAGCAGCCGAACATGAACCAGATGATGAAGCAGGTGCAGCAGCTCCAGGCCGAGATGGTCAAGGCCCAGGAGGAGCTCGCGGAAGAGGTCGTCGAGGGCAGCGCCGGGGGAGGCATGGTGAGCGCCAAGGTCTCCGGCCAGCTCGAGCTGCGTGAGCTGACGATCGCCCCCGAGGCGGTCGACCCCGACGACGTCGAGCTGCTCCAGGACATGGTGCTCGCGGCGGTCGGACAGGCATTCGCCGCGGCGAAGGAGCTGCAGGAGCGCAAGCTGGGCGCGGCCACCGGGGGCCTCGGCGGCCTCGGCCTGCCGGGCATGTAGCGCTACGATCAGCCGCATGGCGAAGCGCACCGTCCGCGCGGCTTGTCCTCATGACTGCCCGGACACCTGCGCGATGCTCGTCGAGGTCGAGGACGGGCGCGCAACGAAGGTCGGCGGCGATCCCGAGCATCCGATCACCGACGGCTTCCTGTGCGGGAAGGTCTCGAACTATCTCGACCGCGTCTATGCAGACGATCGCCTCCTCCATCCGCTGATCCGCGAGGGGGAGAAGGGCGCCGCGAGCTTCCGGCGCGCAGGCTGGGACGAGGCCCTCGATCTGGTCGCCGAGCGCCTCGACGGTCTCGGCGAGTCGATCCTTCCCTACAGCTACATGGGAACGCAGGGCTTCATCCAGGGTGACGTGATGAGCGCCCGCGTGATGAACGCGCTCGGGGCGAGCGCGCTCGAGCGCACGATCTGCGCGACGGCTGGGATCTACGGCGTCGGCGCGGTGCAGGGCCTCTCGCCTGAGGTCGACCCGGAGCTGTGGCCGCAGGCGCGCTACCTGCTCGTCTGGGGATGGAACCCGCAGTCGACCGCGCCACACCTGTGGAAGAAGCTGCTCGAGGCGCGGCACGCCGGTGCGCAACTGATCGTGGTCGATCCGTTCCGCAGCCGGACAGCCCGGGTCGCGGACGAACACCTGCAGCCGCTGCCCGATCTTCCGCCTCCTGGCGGCGCGGATGGGGCTCGACGATCCCTGTTTCGGCGACAGCGACGAGGTCCTGCTGCGCGAGCTCTTCGAACATTCGCCGGTGCCGCTCGAGCAGTTGCGCGAGCACGGCTGGGCGAAGATCGATCTCGGCCAGGGGCCTACGCCGCACGCCGACGGCGCGTTCGTCACCGAATCGGGGAAGCTCGAGCTCAGCGCGCGTTACGTGCCGTCAGCAGAGGTGGCCGACGAGTCGCTCGCGGCGCGGCACCCCCTCTCCCTGATCACGCCCAAGACTCACCTCTTCCTGAACTCGACCTTTCCCAACCAAGCGCCCCAGCACTCCGCGCAGCCCGAGCCGTTCATCGTCATCAGCCCGGCTGATGCAGGATCGCGCTCGATCGCCGACGGGGACAGGGTGCGTGTCTTCAACGATCGCGGCGACTTCGTCGTCAGCGCGCACGTGTCCGACGATGCCCGGCCAGGCGTGCTCGTCGCTCCGATGGGGTGGTGGAACGCCGACTATCCGGAGCAGCGCAGCTCTCAGGCCACGACCCCGCAACGCCTGACCGAGATCGGGGCTGCGCCGACGTTCAACGACAACCGAGTGGAGATCGAAGCGATCCGACCCGCGTCGTAAGTAGATTCGCTCCCCCGACCAATGCTCGCCGCACCCGTAAACCGCCTCGTCACCGAGCTCGCGCGCCTGCCGGGCATCGGCCAGCGCACCGCGCAGCGGCTCGCGTTCCACATCCTGCGCGCGCCCGACGACGAGGCGCTCGGACTCGCCGAGGCGATCCGCGAGGTCAAGGCGACCGTCGGCCTCTGCGAGGTGTGCTTCAACCTCGCCGTCGGGCCGCACTGCGAGATCTGCCAGGACTCGCGCCGCGAGGCGGCGATGATCTGCGTCGTCGAGGAGCCGAGCGACGTGATCCCGATCGAGCGCACGAACGAGTTCCGTGGCCGCTACCACGTGCTCGGCGGCGCGCTGTCGCCGATCGACGGGATCGATCCGGAGGACCTCCACATCGGCGAGTTGATCGATCGGGTCTCTGGAAACGGCGTGCGCGAGGTCGTGATCGCCACCAACGCGACGACGACCGGCGAGGCGACCGCGCTCTATCTCGCCGACGCGCTGCGCGAGCGCTCGCCCGATGTCGCGGTGACGCGGCTCGCCAGCGGCCTGCCGGTCGGGTCCGATCTCGAGTACGCGGACGAGATTACGCTCGGCAAGGCGCTCAAAGGCCGCCGCGACATCTAGCTAGCGCGAGCTCTGGATCAACCCGAGGTTCTTCTTCGCGGTCAGTGAGCGCCGCAGCGCCTCGTTGATCCGCTCGCGCGAGATGATGCCCTTGCGAACGGCGTTTAGGACCGCGAGGTAGGCGGCCTCCTGGCTGCCCTGGGGCCGGGAGATGTAGATCAGGTCGGCGCCGGCGTTGATCGCGGCGACCGCGGCGTCCGGCACGCGCGAAACGGCGGTGACCGCCGGTGAGGAGAGGTCGTCCGCGATCGCGACGCCCTTGAAGCCCAGCCGGTCGCGCAGGAGATCGGTTGTGATCGACTTCGACAGCGACGCGGGGGTGACGAAGTCGTCGGTCGCGTAGAGGCCGTGACCGACGACGATCGCCGGGGCCTTGGCCTTGATCGCGGCCCGGAACGGGATCAGATCGCGCTCCTCGAGCTCGTCGGGCGTCAGCCCCACCTGTGCGGGGCCCGCCTCGGTCGATTGCGAAGCCGCGCCGAGCCCCGGGAAGTACTTCGGCGCGGAGAGCAGCCGCGACTGGCGATAGGCGTCGATCGTCGCGCGCGCGAACGCGGCCACGGCGCGCGGATCGTCCGAGAAGGCGCGCTCTCCGATCGTCTCGCCGCCGACGTCGATGTCGGGCGCGAGGACGCCGGTGACGCCGAGCGGCGCGAGCGCCTTCGCGGCCGTGCGGGCCTGCTCGCGTGCCTCGCCCGCATCGGCGATCTGCGACGGAGCCTTCGCGGGCGGCAGGTCGGCGAACTCGTTGAAGTCGCCGCCCTCCTGCGCGGTCAGCACGAAGGGGGGCACGTGCTTCTCCTGCTGGGATATCACGCGCGCCTCGCCGGTGAGGCTCGCCAGTTGCTGCGGGGTCTCGTAGTTCTGCTGGTCGAGCACGATTCCGCCGAGGTCGTTCTCGCGCAGGCGGCCGAAGATCGGCGCGAGCAGGTCGGTTCCGTCGAAGCCGACGAGGAACAGCTGCGCGACCTTGCGCTCGAGCGGCAGGCGCTTGGTCAGGTCTTCGACGCTGCGCGGCGCCTTCGGCCCCTCGACCTTCTCCGGCGGCGCCGGGATCAGGCGCGCCAGGAACGACTGCTCGGTGCCGGGCGCCGTGCCGCCGCCGGCCTCCTCGACGGTCTTCGAGGCCGGCTCGTCGTCGCCGGTGAGGGCCCCCGCTCCGACGATCGCGCCGGCCGCGAGGGCGACCACGGCGATCCCGAGCAACGCGAGTCGAGCCCGCTGGATCGCCGGCGGCCCGCCCGGGCGGCCGAGCAGATGTGAGAGGGAGCGACGCGCTCGCGCCCAGGCGCGCTCGAGGGTGTCCACGGCCGGGAAACTAGTGATTCGGGGCGCGGCAGCCGCCACCACTATCTTTGGCGGATGCCCGCGCACGCCCAGACCGGCGACACGGTGGTGATGAAGTTCGGCGGCACCTCGGTGGCCGACGCCGAGCAGATCACGCGCGCCGCGCGCCGGATCGTGGAGGCGAAGGAGCGCGGCGACCATGTCGTCGCCGTGCTGTCCGCGCGCGGCAAGACGACCGACGAGCTGGTCGCGATGGCGCGTGAGGTGTCCGCACGGCCGCATCCACGCGAGCTGGACATGCTGCTCTCGACCGGGGAGCGCATCTCGTGCGCGCTCGCCGCGATGGTGATCAACGACCTCGGCCACGAGGCGATCTCGCTGACCGGGTCCCAGGCGGGCATCGTCACCGACGCCACGCACACCAAGGCACGCATTCTCGACGTGCGCGCCGATCGCATCCGGGCGGCCCTCGACGAGGGCAAGGTCGTGCTCGTCGCCGGCTTCCAAGGCGTCTCGACCTCGTCCTCGGACGTGACGACGCTCGGCCGCGGTGGCTCGGACACGACCGCGGTCGCGTTGGCGGCCGCCCTCGACGCACATGTCTGCGAGATCTACACCGACGTGCTGGGCGTCTTCAGCGCCGACCCGCGGATCGTGCCCGACGCCCGCAAGCTGGCGGCGGTCTCGTTCGAGGAGATGCTCGAGATGGCCTCCTCCGGCGCCAAGGTGATCCAGCTGCGCGCGGTCGAGTACGCGCGCAACCACGGCGTTCGGATCCATTGCCGCGCGAGCTTCGACGATCGACCCGGTACCTTCGTCCTGACCGAAGAGGAAACGATGGAGCACCCGATCGTCACAGCCGTGACCCATTCAGCCGTCGACGCGCGCGTCACGCTGACCGGGGTCCCCGACCGGCCCGGCATCGCCGGCCGCGTGCTGACCGCGCTTGCCGCGGCGCAGGTGAACGTCGACATGATCATCCAGAACGAGCCCGCCTCGGCGGACCGCTCCGCCGACATGTCGTTCACGGTCCCGCGCGACGACCTGCCCGCCGCGGGCGACGCGCTCGCCCCGCTCGCCGCGGAGCTCGGCATCGGCGGCGTCGAGACCGATCAGGAGATGGCGAAGGTCTCGCTCGTCGGTGCCGGGATGAAGACCAACCCGGGCGTCGCCGCCAAGGCGTTCACCGTGCTCGGCGACGCCGGCGTCAACATCGAGATGATCGCCACCTCGCCGATCAAGATCTCGTGCGTGATCCGCGAGCAGGACCTCGAGCGCGCAGTGCGCGACCTGCACGCCGCCTTCGAGCTCGGCGAGGGGGCGGTGCGTTCCGAGGATCCGCGCGGCGACCACCGCCCGGTGGTCGAGCCTGAGCCTGCCAGCGCGCCGAAGCGCGAGCGGAGTTGAGCATGCGGGTCGCGGTCGTGGGCGCCACCGGCGCCGTCGGATCGACGATGCTCGGCGTCATGCGCGAGCGCGCGCTGCCGGCCGACGAGGTCGTGGCGTTCGCATCTGAGCGCTCGGCCGGGCGGACGATCGACTTCGGCGAGAGCGACCTCACCGTCCAGGCGCTCTCGGAGGACGCGATCGCCGGCTTCGACGTCGCGCTGTTCTCGGCCGGCTCGGGGGTGAGCGAGCAGTGGGCGCCGCGCTTCGCGGCCGCGGGCGCGGTCGCGATCGACAACTCGTCGTTCTGGCGCATGAGCGACGACGTCCCGCTCGTGATCGCCTAGGTC
>Ga0136632_10000637_pt1 | contig 10649 bp, 9 predicted proteins | sample AntDrymUQ6112106_2_FD_104670 | JGI IMG/M metagenome (GOLD analysis project Ga0136632, IMG submission 104670) | Polar desert sand microbial communities from Dry Valleys, Antarctica - metaG UQ611 (21.06) | ecosystem: Environmental > Terrestrial > Soil > Desert | place: Antarctica: Dry Valley...
CTAATGGCGTGTCCTTCTCGGTGGGACCGCCCGGGGCGGGCGACCGACCGGCCATCAAGTACGACCGCATGGGAGTCGAAGAAAACCAAATGACAACAGCTTCTGTTCAGCCAGGCCCGAGGATCTGATCTTGGAGACCGAATCCGCCTTCAAGGTAGTCTCCGGCGAGAGCACCGCCGACAACGAAAAGCTTGACGACGCCACCCCTCTAGAGGGTCACGCCGACGGGGCGCAGGTCATGGAGCGGGAGCGACCGGAAACCATGGAGCGGGAGCGACCGGGCGCGGCCCGGGATGAAGTCGTCGGGGCCGACGGACCTCAGCCCTCATCGCCTCTCGCCGTGGCCACTAGAACCAGCACCGGGCAAACCGAACACCTCTCCTACAGCAAGGCCGCCACGACCTCGAAATGGAATGTGATCGGATGGCAGCTGTTCGCAACCGACGCCCTCTGCCTCGTGGGGGCACTGGCGTTTTCCTATCTCATCAGGTACGGGTCCCGCAGCCTCCCCCTCGGGTACCTCCTGGTCATAGCCTTCGGGCCGATTGCATGGGGCGGGGTCTTCCATGCCTTCGGGTTGTATGCGCCGCGCCACCTTTCCGCCGCAGAGGAATTCCGGCGCACCATCAGCGCAACGAGCATCGGGATCTTCATGGTGGTAATGACGAGCTTCTGGTCTCACTCTGAACTGTCCCGGATATGGATAGGGCTGAGCTGGCTCTTCGCCCTCACCTTCGAATTAGTGGCGAGACGTGTGTGGCGATGGCACATAGGGCGTATGCGGAAAGATGGACGCCTGGCGATGCGGACGCTTGTGGTTGGGTCCAACGCCGAGGCGATGAGGCTCGACAAGGTTCTGCGCTCGGTCAACTCAGGTTTCAAACCCCTCGGGCACATCGACCCTACCTACTCCCTTGCCCCGGACCTTCCGGTCGGCGAGTCACTCGATCGACTGATCTCCACTCTTCGCTCCAACGCGGCCGAATGCGTCTTCATTGCTTCGACATCGGTCACCGCCGAACAGATACTCCGGATAGCCCAGGCCGCCCGGCGCGCCGGGGCAGAGGTCCGCCTCACGGCAAACCTGCCTCAGATCTTGATCTCCCGGCTTACCGCCCAGCCGATCGGCGACACCATGGCGTTGTCACTCAAGCCGGTGCGCCTGACCGGAACAGAGGCGACGGTGAAACGCATCTTCGACCTGTCCCTGGCCACTCTCACCTTGCTGGCAACCACGCCTCTATGGCTCATGGCGGGGTTGCTCATCCGTCTCACCTCCAAGGGCCCCGTCTTGTTCAGACAGGAACGAGTAACCCGCGGTGGCCGGACCTTCCAGATGTACAAGTTCCGAACCATGGTGGCGGACGGGGACCGGATACTCAGGGAACGCGGCATCGACCCCAGCCGGCCGTTCTTCAAGATCGTCGACGATCCCCGGCTCACCTGGATAGGGAAGATCCTCCGACGGACGAGCATCGACGAGCTCCCGCAGCTGCTCAATGTCATCCGGGGGGAAATGAGTCTTGTCGGGCCGCGGCCGCTCCCCGCGGACCAGGTCGCGGCGAACCTGGAGCTCCTGAACCCGAGGCACGAGGTGCAGGCCGGAGTGACCGGCTGGTGGCAGATCAACGGCCGCAGCACCGTCGACGCCAAAGCTGCCCTGCAGATGGACCTCTTCTACATCGAAAACTGGTCGCTTGCGCTCGATACCTACATCGTGCTGAAAACCGCCGGATCCCTCGTCACCCGGAAGGGCGCTTACTGATGCTAGGCGACGGGCCCGGAGGCGATTCGCCGCAAGACGACCCCGCTGGAGACGGCGTCGCCGCCGCGTTCCCGGCGCATCCTCGAGCGTCATGAGCGTTGCCGTCATAACCGGCTCAGGGGGCCTGATCGGCTCCGAGGCAGCGCTTCATTTTGCCAAACTCGGTCTTGACGTCATCGGAGTCGACAACGACATGCGGAGCGTGTTCTTTGGCTCCGGCGCCTCCACCGCATGGTCGGTGGAACGCCTCCAAGCTGAGCTCGGGTCGAGCTACTCACATCACGATCTCGATGTCCGCGACCGGAGCGGCATCGAAGGGCTGGTCGAGCGCTACGGAGCCGCCATCTCGGTCGTGGTTCACACCGCCGCTCAACCCTCGCACGACTGGGCGGCGCGCGAGCCATTCACCGACTTCGACATCAATGCAGTCGGCACGCTCAACCTCCTCGAGGCAACCCGGAAACATGCGCCGGAGGCAGTCTTCCTGTTTACGTCGACCAACAAAGTTTACGGAGATACACCGAACCGGCTGCCGCTTACAGAGCAGACAACCCGTTATGAAATCGATCCCGAACACACCTACGCAAACGGCATCCGCGAGGACATGCCCATAGACAGCACTCTTCACAGCTTGTTCGGAGCGTCCAAGGTCGCCGCCGACATCGTCGTTCAGGAGTACGGCCGATATTTCGGGATGCGCACCGCCTGCTTCAGTGGAGGGACTCTCACCGGTTCACGCCATTCGGCTACCGAGCTGCACGGATTTCTCGGTTATGTGATGCGGTGCACGATGACCGGCACTCCCTACAAGGTCTTCGGTTACAAGGGCAAGCAGGTCCGAGACGCCATCCACAGCAATGACCTCGTGAACGCCCTTGTATGCGCCTTCCAGGCGCCGCGCTGCGCAGAGGTCTACAACATCGGGGGTGGGCGCTTCAGCAACTGCTCCGTCCTGGAAGCCATCGAGATGAGCCAGAAAATTGCCGGCGAGGAGCTGGAATGGTCGTATGTCGACCAGAACCGAATGGGCGACCACATCTGGTGGATCGGCGACAACGGGAAGTTCGAATCCCACTATCCGGAATGGAAGATGGAATTCGACGTTGACCGAATACTGAACGACATCTTCGAAGCGAACCGCGACCGGTGGAAAAGATGAAAGACAGTGGCAAGCAAAACATCATCGGGGTCCTCGTCGACGGTGTCGACTACGACGGCGCGGTCAGCCGGATAACTTCGGCAGCGCTCGAGGAGCGACCTTATTCCGTCTCCGCGCTTGCAGTTCACGGCGTGATGACCGGCGTTGGTAACGCGGAGCACCGCTACCGGTTGAATCACCTCGATCTCGTCACGCCCGACGGGCAGCCGGTGAAGTGGGCCCTCAACCTGCTCCACAAAACCGGGTTGAGCGATCGCGTCTACGGCCCGACCCTCATGCTCGAGGTGTGTGCCGAGGCGGCGCGCCGGGGGCTTCCCGTCTACTTCTACGGCAGCAGTCAGACCGTGCTCGACGACTTGAGCAGCCGGCTGGAGGAGCGCTTTCCGGGCCTCGTGGTGGCGGGGGCCGAACCCTCGAAATTCCGGACCACCTCACCGGAGGAAAAGCAGGAGATCGCCGCCCGAATCCGCTCGTCGGGCGCCAAGCTGACGTTCGTAGGACTCGGCTGCCCGCGCCAGGAAACCTTCGCCCACGAATATCGCGACGCCCTGGGGATGCCCGTCATCGCCGTGGGAGCGGCGTTCGACTATCACGCCGGGCATATGGAGGAGCCCCCCATGTGGATCCAGAACCGCGGGCTCCAGTGGCTGCACCGTCTGGTGCAGGACCCTGCCCGTCTGTGGAGGCGCTATCTGCTGCTCAACCCGGCCTATCTGACACTCCTCGCACTCCAGGCGCTCGGATTGTGGAGGCCCGACCCCAACCGGGTCCAACGCCCTCCCGCCGAGGTGCTCTATGGATGACCTGTGGTTTTTTCAGAATGTCCCGGCGCATCCACGCGGCAAGTGCAACTTCGGGTAGGAACACTGGATTCGTTCCCCCGCCGCGGCTCACCTAATCCGGGGCTTTAGGTAATATATGGTAATTCCCCCCGTCCTACAGGAGGACCAACGATGCGAATCGGAGTAATCGGAACCGGCCACGTCGGACTCATCACGTGCGTCTCGCTGGCTGCCATCGGCCACGAGGTCGTCGGCGGAGACAACGACCCAGAGAAGATAGCCCTGCTGGGGAGAGGTGTGGCTCCCTTCTATGAGCCCGAACTCCAACCGATGCTCGAGCAGCAGCTCAAAGAAGGGCGCTTGACCTTCACGGCCTCCCCCGAGGAAGCCGTCAAGGGCGCTCCCGTGGTGTTCATCTGCGTCGGAACACCCCCGCGGGTGACCGGAGACGCCAATCTCGTCGCCGTGGAACAGGCGGCCCGCTCAGTCGCCCCCCATATCGCCGACCGGGCGGTCGTGGTCGAGAAATCGACCGTCCCAAGCGGCACCGCCCAGCGTCTCAAGCGCACCCTGCAGCGGGGCCGCCCCCAGCCTGAAGAGCATCTTCAGGTGGTTTCGAACCCGGAGTTCCTGCGAGAGGGAAAAGCCGTCCACGACTCCATGCACCCCGAGCGCATCCTGGTGGGCGGTGAGGCCGAATGGGCGTTCGAGGCGATGCGAGAAGTGTACAAGCCGCTCACCGACAAGGGCTATCCCCTTATCGAAACCTCCATCCCGACCGCCGAGCTGTCCAAGCACGCTTCGAACGCGTTCCTGGCAATGAAGATCTCGTTCGCGAACGCACTTGCACGCATATGCGAAAAGGCCGGGGCCGACGTAGTGGAGGTCGCTGACGCAATGGGGGCCGACGCCCGCATCGGCCGGGCCTTTCTGAATGCCGGGATGGGCTACGGCGGCTCTTGCTTTCCCAAGGACGTACAGGCCTTCGAGCATCTTTCGAAGCGTCTGGGCTACGACTTCCGCCTGCTGCAGGAGGTGGCGCGCATCAACGCGGAGGCCATCGACTCGACACTCGAGAAGGTTCGCGACGCGCTATGGAACCTCGAGGGCAAGACCGTCGCCCTGCTCGGACTGGCTTTCAAGCCCGGAACCGACGACGTGAGAGAGGCTCCCGCTCTGGCGCTCGGAGCGAAGCTACTGGCCGAGGGTGCAACGGTGACCGGATACGACCCGCTCGCAGCAGCCAACGCCAAGGATGTCCTGCCCGAGCTCCACCTCGCCCCTGATCCTCTTTCCGCCGCCTCCGGCGCCGACTGCGTAGTGATCTGCACCGAATGGCCCGAGATCCGTGACCTCGACGCCGCACAGTTGAAAGAGGTCATGGCCTATCCGGTGGTGGTCGACGGAAGAAACGCGTTCGACTCCGAGATCATGGCCGATCACGGTTTCCTCTATTATCCGACCGGACGCCCGGCGCTGCTCTAATCTGCTCGACGCCGCGTCAGAAGCGGGTAGCCGTACCGGCGAAGCAGCGGGGCATCCGTGAGTGTCGTCAGCAGGTTGCTGCCGGGCGATAGACGCGTTGTCCATTCCGTGTCGGGCTTGAGCGTGACATCCCCGGCGTTGAAGCGGGTGGGGTTTCCGCCGGCCATGTGATTGGGCTGGAGCGCGACCGTGTGGGCCCCGGTGAAGGGGAGCTTGTCCGGTAGCTCACCGGCCATCTCGGCCACCGTCTCGACCGTGGTCGCGGGCGCGGCTACGAAATCCTCGTAGCGGACCAAGATGGAGCGGTGACGACCGAAGTGCCGCCGCACCAGCTCTGCGCCTCCGTTCAGCTCGAGCCAACCGAACGCGCTGTAAAACGAGCTATGGCGAGGCATCTCCGCATCGGTCGCACCCTGGAGATCGAGGGTCGCCTTCCTTCTCTGCCACGAGTAGGCCACTGCCCTCGGGTCGCGCACGAGATGAACGAAGTAGGGGTCAATCCCCGGCAACACACCGAGCAGGGCCGCGTCCGAGGGCCGCTTGGAGGAGTCCACGACGACCTTCGCACCGGCAACCTCTCCGATGCCCTCGTAGAGAGCGGCCGCCACCGGAGCGTACGCGTCAAGCGGCTCCCACCCCGTCGGGAGCGGGCCCAAGCGCAGCAATCTCGGGGTGTGCCGGGTGCGAACCGCCTGCTGTTGCCACGTCACGACCTGCCGGGCGTCGGGGCGATCGGCCTCGCGCCCGTAAGCCGCGGCCCACACGTCGGTCCAGAACGGACACTCACGCAACGGCGTCCCGCAGCCGCACAGCCGGTCCTCGAGGAGCCCCCGCTCCCAGATGTAATGCAACTCCCCCGCGGATACCCACCCTTCGAGTGCTCCCAGCACGCTGTCGAGGATCGTGCTACCGCTTCGGGTCCATCCCATGATGAACAGGACTTTCACGAGCGGAAACGCCCGATCACGGCGATCGAACCGGCCAATCTCATTTCCTCCTCGAGCCCGTGCCGACGGGCGGGGTTGGTGAGTGTGCAGGTGGGTCGCAGAGCCGCCGACTGCGACTCCGGCTTGCCCTCGGGGGCTTGTCGTGCCGATGATGATACTCAAGCCCGGCGGTAATCCCGTAGCGGTCGTCCCGGCGGCCGGCCGTCAAATCCGAGGGGTTCGAGCGGTTGGATTCTAGGGTGCAACCTATGGACGAGACCCTCATTCAGCTGTCACCCTCCGGCGCAAGCAACTTCAAGAACTGTCCGTTGTTGTTCAAATACCGGAACATCGACCGGTTGGATGAACCCGTCTCGACGCGCCAGGCGGGTGGCTCGCTCGTGCATGCGGTGCTCGAGAAGCTGTTCGCCCAGGAGGCGCCGGCACGCACGGCAGAGCGCGCCGGCGAGTTGCTGGAGGCGCTCTGGACGGAGCTTCGGGAAGAACCGGAGTGGCGTCCGACCGATCTCGCTACCGAGGACGAGGTCGGCTGGCTGGAAACCAATCGCAAGCTGTTGTCGAACTATTTCCTGCTCGAGAATCCATCCACACTCGACGCCGCCCGGCTCGAGTGGTGGGTCGAGTACGAGCTCGACGATGTGCAGCTGCGCGGCGTGATCGACCGCGTCGAGGAGAGAACAGACGGCTCTTGGATTCTGACCGACTACAAGACGGGAAAGGTGCCCGGAGCCGCCCGCGAACAGTCGGCCAGCCTGGGCTTGCGCTTCTATGCACTCGTGTGCTGGCGAGCCTATGGAATCATTCCTCAGGAATTGCGCCTCGTCTATCTCGCCGATCCTGCGGTGCTTACATGGCGTCCGACAGAACGCACCCTGCTGGCGTTCGAGCGACAGATGCAGGCTCTCGCCAAGGCGGTACGGCGCGCCGCCGACACCGGCGACTGGCGCCCTCGCCCATCGCCGTTCTGCATGTCGTGCGCTTTCCAGAATCGTTGCCCGGCCTGGGACGAAAGCGAGCAAGGCTCAGAGCCCATCTGAGGGACGTCCCATTGCATGAGAGCCCGTTTCCGGAGGGTCACCCAACCACGTGCGTGTCCCTGAGGAAACGGGCTCCCTGCAACACGGGGCCCGCAGCAGGAGCCCCCGAGCGCTCTACGAGTTCCGGGCGAGCATCCGGGTGATCTTCGTGCCGCAGACGGGGCACTTGCCCTGTGCAGCTTTCGTCCCGTTCTTCAGCTCGATCTCTTCACCCTCGAAGTCCCGCTTCTCTCTGCACTTGACGCAGTAACCGTTGTAGGTGTCGGCCATGGTTTTGCTCCCTTCCAAGAGATAGGTCGGCGCCCTCAGGGGGTGCTCACCCGCCTATCCTGCCATCTTCCAAGCGGATTGAAAGGCTTTCCGACTACACAGAGTAGTCAAGTACGTTCCGCAGGCGGGATTTCTTGATCGGATACGGCCCCCGACCCGGTCCGCTCACCGGCCCTGGGCGGCATGGGCCCGGGGTGCTCCTCCCCCGCACGGATCCCGGGGTCGTATCCACCCGACGCCCATCGCGGCGGCGCTCCCCGGTACCGGGCAAGGAGATAGAGACAGATCAACGCCACCGTCAGGGCCAGGATCTGGCTCCCGGTGAGCCCCAGATATCGCCGGTCCACCCGCAGGAAGTCAGTCACCATCCGAGCGGTCCCGTACCAGATGACAAAGACGATGGCGAGGAGGCCCCCCCGGCGCCGGCGCCCCGCCAGCCACAACAGAAGCCCTAGAAGGAGCAGAGTCGAGAGGAGGTCGTAGAGAGCGGTCTGGTGGACGGTGACGTCGAAGCAGCCGAGCGACGGAGCGCCCCCCCTTTCAACTGCCGCCCGGTAGCCGGCCGCATCTATGGGTGGGCTGCCGCCCGCCTCCCCGAGACAACGCCAGCCCAGTGGCAAGGTCGTCGGTCTTCCAAGGTGATCCCCTATCACCAGATCACCGATCCTACCGATGACGATCCCGAGCGCCAGGCCCGGTGCGACCACATCCATTGCGCCCCAAAAAGAGATCCCGTGGCGGCGCATGTAGGGGATCGAGGCAAGCACTGCGCCGGTGATCCCGCCCAACAGCGAGATACCCCCCTCCCAGACCTTGAAGACGCCGAGCGGATCGCTTCCGCCGTCGGTGACACCCGGCACATGGCCGAGCACGTAGCCGATGCGCGCCCCTGCAATGGCGCCGAGCATGGCCCAGAACAGCCCGTTCCAGATGTCGGCCTCCTCAGGGCCCCCATACCTCCGCGCCACGTACACTCCCAGGCGCGCCCCCGCCAGGACGCCCAGCGCGATTCCGATTCCGTGGGGAGACACAGCGAGGGGGCCGATCTCGATGCGGGGGAGGATGACCCAGGCCAGCGGGTCAACGCCGACCTTTACCGGCGCGGCCAGCATCACGGCGGCGTCCGCCCGGAGTCGACGAAGCAGCGATGGGTGACGGGCATCCTCTCAGCGAAAAAGGTCTCGATTGCCTCTGCGTAGGCTCGAATCTCGTATTGAGCGGCAGCCGCATTGCGCAGCGAGAGAAAGTTCATCAGGGAGCGGGCGTTCACCGTCCAGTAGAACTGAGTGAAGACGCCGAACGGAAGCAGGGCGCGAGCCAGCTCCTTGGCCACTCCCTTGTCCATCAGCCCCTGATACTCCGCGTAGAGATCTTTGTAGACGCGCTCGAAGGTTGCGATCGTTTCGGCGGCGAGGGCCGGGTCGACCGGCTCGAACGAGTACGAGCCGGGCCTTCCGACCTGTGAGCGAACCGCCTCGGGTTCCGGTATGTAGAAGTCGCCCTCGAGCTGGTGGTATCTGCCGGATTCCTCGTTGAAGGAAGAGAAGCGATGCCTGAACCATTCGCGAGCGACGAAGATCGGCGCCCGGATGTGGAAGCGGAACGAGTTGTGCTCGAACGGGCTGCCGTGGCGCTCGCGCATCAGAAAGCGGATGAGCCCAGCGTCCTTGTCGCCCATGGCCTCCTTGCGAACCGCAAAGCTCACGCGCGCCGAGTTCACCACTGAAAGGTCGGTCGCCATGGCGTCGTCCAGCCGCACGAAGCCGTGCTCGAAGAGCTCGATCTGGTGGGGCTCGGAAGCTTCGATCTCGGTCATGTTTTCGATCCTCCCATGCCAGCTGTGACATCCCCGGCTCTAGCGGCGCAGGATACGGTCCTCAGCTCCGAGCGCGACGTGGGCCAACCGGCCCCCACAGACAACGGCCACCACCGGAGGCATGTCCGGCCCTTCGAGGTCCGGCGCGCCCAGAACCACCGCATCGGCGCGGCCGTTCACCTCGAGCCGGCCGACCCGCCCATCGAGGCCCAGGGCGCAGGCGGCATTGACCGTCGCCGCCGCAAGCGCCTCCACGGGGGTCAACCCGAGAGCCCTGCAGGCAAGGTCCATGACGTGTGCCATGCCGGGGGCGCCGACCGCGGGCCCCGCGTCGCTGCCCAGGGCCACCACCGCTCCCGCCTCGATCAATGAACGGGCCGAAGGTTGCCGGCTCTGTCCGATGGCCAGGGAGGAGGCTGGCAGGAGCACGGCCACCGTGGCGCTGGATGCAAGATCATCGATCGCGTCGAGCGACGTGTGGTTGAGGTGGTCTGCCGTTGCATGGCCCCATCGGGCGGCGAAGGCCGCCGTCTGGTTGTCGGCGAACCGGTCGGCGTGAATTCGCATTCGCAAACCGAGTGCATGCGCTTCTCCGGTCAGACGCGCCGCGTGCTCGAGCGCAAAAGAGAAGATCTCGACGTTGACATCGCAGGCGGTGGCAAGGCCGGCGCGCGCCACCTCGGGCAGCAGGGAGGTCGCCGCCTCCCCCACCCACTGACCCTGGGATTTCCCGGGGGGCACGGCATGGGCAGCCAGGCAGGTCGTGGTGACACACTGCGGCACCCGCTCCCCCAGGGCTTGCGCCAGCCGCAGATGCCGCAGCTCCCCTGGAACCGAAAGCCCGAGCCCCGACTTCATCTCGAAGCAGGTCGTGCCCCCTGCGAGCATCCCGGCAGCCCGTTCCTCGGAGAATGCGACCACCGCGGCGTCATCTGAGGATGCCAGCGCTGACGCGGAGGCGAAGACCCATTCGGGACCCGCTTCGGAGCTCCCGGCCGGGGCCACATAGGGGAGGTGGGTGTGGGCGTCGACCAACCCCGGCACGACGGTACAACCTGCTGCGTCGAGCTCGATATCGGCGCGCCGCGCCGGGCTGAAACCCTCAATCCGGCCGCCGGAGCAGAGGAGCGAATCGGCCACGCGCGGCCGCGGGGCGCCCATCGCTGCTCCCCGCAACGGCCCGCCGCCCGAGAAGGGAAGGAGGGTCGCCCCGTCCCTCAGCGCCAGGGTCGCTATGTCGCCCGACCCCCGCGGCCTGAAGAAGACGAACCCTAGCTGGCGATCCTCCGGCGCGTCGCCACGGCCCGGCCCTTTGTCCGTTCGGCCGCTGCCGCGCCCTGCTTCCTGGTGCTCTCGGTGGCGGCGCGGGCCGCCTTGCGGGAGGCGTC
>Ga0136632_10000638_pt1 | contig 10648 bp, 10 predicted proteins | sample AntDrymUQ6112106_2_FD_104670 | JGI IMG/M metagenome (GOLD analysis project Ga0136632, IMG submission 104670) | Polar desert sand microbial communities from Dry Valleys, Antarctica - metaG UQ611 (21.06) | ecosystem: Environmental > Terrestrial > Soil > Desert | place: Antarctica: Dry Valley...
CAACCGCGTGCGGGAAGGTCATCGGCAAGGGGTCGAACCCCTCCTCGGCCATCTCCGACTCCAGGTCACCGTCGAACGCGAGCTTTCCGAGCGAGGCCTTCGTGTGGATCTCGAACGCCGTCACCGCGCTCACGGCAACGGGAATGGAGCTGTCCGCGATCGCGCTCCGCGCGGGTGGGGCGACGAGGGATGGGTCGTCGAGCCACCAGAGAAGCGCGTTCGTGTCCAGCAGAAGTCTCAAGAGTCGCGCTGGTCCGTCTCGCGCGGCCAACTGTCGCCCCAGAAGTCGTCGGCGATCTGCTCGTTCGTCTCCGGGCTGTCCCAATCGTCGGCCAGCCAGATCCGTCCCTTCATCGAGCCACCCCGGCGGTTGGGGGTCGCCTCAGCGAGGGGCACCAGACGTGCGCGCGGCCGACCCGCCTTCGCAATCACGATCTCCTCGCCGGCGGCGGCCCGTTCGACGAGCCGTGAAAAGTGCGTCTTCGCTTCGTGGATGTTGACCTGCGCAGACATGGCTTAATGGACTAACCTAGTCCAGTCAGAGTAGCAGACGAATATTCGCGTGCTCGCCTGATCGGGTGTCTAGGCTCTTCGCGTGCGGGTGCTCACGGACTATCGCGTCGAGTTCCCGATCCTCGCGCAGACGACGTACCTCATCAACCACTCGCTCGCGGCGATGCCGCGACGGGCCGAGGAGCGGCTGGCCGAGTACGCCCGCATGTGGCGTGAGCGCGGGATCCGCGCCTGGGGCGAAGGTTGGTGGACGACGCCGATGACGGTGGGCGACCAGGTGGGTCGCATCATCGGCGCACCGGCCGGCTCGACCGTGATGCACCAGAACGTTGCGGTCGCCGAGGCGGTCGTCCTCTCATGTTTCCTCCCACCCGACCCGGGCCGAAACCGGGTCGTCTACGAGCGTGGCAACTTCCCCTCGGTGCGCTACCTCTACCAGGCGCAACCGCAGCTGGAGGTCGTCGTCTGCGAGACCGACGAGGCGATCGTCGAGGCGATCGACGAGCGGACGCTTCTCGTGCCGATCAGTCACGTGCTCTTCAAGACCGGCGAGATCCAGGACGTCGAGCCCATCGTGAGCCGTGCACACGAGGTCGGCGCGCATGTGATCCTCGACTGCTACCAGTCCGCCGGAATCGTCCCGTTCGACGTCACCGCGCTCCACGTCGACTTCGCGGTTGGTGGCTCGGTGAAGTGGCTCTGCGGTGGCCCGGGGAACGGGTGGCTCTACGTGCGCCCGGATCTCTCCGCGCGCTTGGAGCCGACGTTCACCGGCTGGCAGGCCCACGACGAGCCGTTCGGGTTCGAGGAGGAGATGCGCTATGCCGGCGGTGCTGCACGGTTCCTCACCGGCACCCCCAACGTTCCGGCTCACTACGCGGCGACCGCGGGGTACGACCTGATCGAAGAGGTCGGCGTCGAGCGGATCCGCGCCAACTCGCTACGCCAGACACAGCTCCTGATCGAGCTCGCCGACGAGGCAGGGTTCGAGGTGCGCAGCCCGCGCGCCGAGACGCGACGCGGCGGCACCGTGACAGTCCACGTGCCCGACTTCCCCGCCGTCCACCGCGAGCTCACCGAGCGGCAGATCCTCTGCGACTTCCGCCCCGACGCGGGGATCCGGCTCGGCCCGCACTACTACACCTCCGACGACGAGCTCCGCTTCGCGATCGAGCAGATCTGCGAGATCGTCGAGAGCGGCGCGCACTTCCGCCACCTCGGTGCCGCCGCGACTCATTGACGCGGCGTCGGGCGACGGGAAACGGTAGACGGCCTGGCCCTGTCGCTCGTACGCTGTGCCCGTGAACGCACGTGCGCGCGAGGAGCTCGCGCTCTCGCGGATCATCTCGACGGTCTCCTCGTCGCTCGAGCTCGACGCAGTGCTCGCGTCGGTCGTCGAGCTCCTCTCGGAGGCGAGCGCGGTGCACGCGTGCTTCGTCTATCTCGCAGATCCGGACGAGGAGCGGCTCGTCCTCGAGGCCGCGTCCGAGCCGTACCGGCACCTCGTCCACCAGATCGTGCTCGAGCGGGGCGAGGCTCTGGCCTGGTGGGCAGCCGAGCGACGCGAGCCGGCGTTCATCCGCGAGCGGGCCGACGAGGATCCACGTACCAAGCGCGTGCCCGAGCTCGAGGACGAGCGATTCCAATCCCTCCTTACCGTCCCCATGATCGGCAAGAGCGACCGCCTCGTCGGCGCGGTGACCGTCCACAGCGAGGCGCCACGTGAGTTCTCCCCCCCGGAGGTCGACTTCCTCGTCACTGTCGCCTCGCTGGTCGCGGGAGCCATCGAGAACGCGCGGCTGTACGAGGAGATGCGTGGACGGGTCCGTGCGCTCGAGGAGCTGACGGCCCTGGCGGAAGCGCTGGCGGGCGCAGATACGCTCGGCGACCTGCTCCCGGCCGCCGTCGAGGGGGCTCGCGCCCTGCTCGGCGCGTCGGCGTGTCACCTCTACCTGATCGAGCCCGGCGGAGACGAGCTCGTGCTTCGCCGCTCCTCTCCCGACCGTGCGCCCGCGGCGAAGCGCATCGGACTCGCCGAGCTCGGCCCGCAGCTCTCGCCGCGCGCACGCCGGGGGAAGCTGTCCGTGCCGCTTGTCGCCGAGGGCGAGCTCGTCGGCCTCGTCGTCGCCGAGGGCACGCGGCGCGTCGAGCTGGCCAGGGCGCTCGCCGGACAACTCTCGGTCGGGATCCGCAAGGTCAGGCTGATCGAGCGGCTGACCGAGCGCAACCTGACGACGGACTTCCTCGACGAGCTCGCGGAGGGTCGCCCGGTGGCCGAGCTCGATCTCCGAGCGGCCCGGCTCGGCTGCGACCTCTCGGATCCGCATGCCGTTCTCCACGCCGAGCCCTGCTCGGACGGCGCCGAGACAGCCCTCCGCTCGGCGCTGCCGGGCGCCTTGCTCGATCGCCGCGATGCGACCATGCGCGGCCTCGTGCGGGTTCCACGAGGCGGCGTGCCCGCACTCCTGGAAGTGATCGGGCGTGTGCTGTCCGGACTCGGCGAGCCCGTACCGGTCGGGCTCTCCGGGCCGTGCCAGGGGGAGGACGCCTACGCCGAAGGGTTCGCCGAAGCGAGGCATGCGCTGCTTGGCTCGACGGTTCTGCGTTGCGATCCGCCCGTTGTCGCCTACGACGAGCTCGGGGCCTACAAGTACCTCCTCCGGATCGCCGCCTCGAGCGAAGCCGGGACGCGCGATGCGACCGTCGAGGCCGTCACCCGACTTGCCGACTACGACGCGCAGCGACAGACGCAGCTCTTCCAGACCCTCGAGGAGTTCCTCCGGCGCCACGGGAGCATCAGCGCGACCTCTGAGGCGCTGTACGTCCACCAGAACACGCTCCGCCAGCGGCTCCGGCGGATCGCGGAGATCGCCGAGCTCGACCTGCGCCGCGACGACTGGCTGATGCTCGAGATCGCCGTCAAGCTCGTGCGGCTGCGCCAGCGCGTGTAACCGATCGGACACTCCTGGCGCCGCGCGTGTGGAGAGATGCACCGTTTCCGCCCCGAGGTCCGTCGTGATACAAGCGGGAACCCGAGAGGAGGAGAGCAATGCCGGACGACGACAGCACGCTCGCGCAGGTGCGCAAGCAGATGGAGCAACGCGGAGTCGAGTTCCTGTTCGCCCAGTTCGTCGATCTCTACGCGCGACCGAGCGCCAAGCTCATTCCCGCCGCCAATCTCGACGATCTCGTGAACGATGGCGCAGGCTTCGCCGGCTTCGCCGCCGGAGAGATCGGTCAGGTGCCCGCTGATCCGGACATCGCTGCGATGCCCGACCTCGCGAGCTTCACGCCGGTTCCGTGGCAATCGAATCTCGCGCGGTTCGCCTGCGACGTCACCGTGGAGGGCGAGCCGTGGCCGTACTGCCCGCGGACAATCCTTCGGAACGTGTCTGCGGGAGCCGCCGAGCGGGGCCTCGAGCTGCGAATGGGGATCGAGCTCGAGTACTTCCTGGTCGAGCAGGCGGAGGACGGCTCGATCGCCGTCGCCGACAAGTACGACACGCTCGAGAAGCCGTGTTACGACATGGCCGGCCTGACGCGTCGCTACGACTTCCTGACCACAGTCTCCAAGTACTGCAACGAGCTCGGCTGGGGCAACTACGCGAACGACCACGAGGACGCGAACGGGCAGTTCGAGCAGAACTTCCAGTACGCCGATGCGCTGACCACCTGCGATCGCGCCATCTTCTTCCGCTACATGGTGCACACGCTGGCCGAGCAGCACGGCACGATCGCGACGTTCATGCCGAAGCCGTTCACGAACCTCACCGGCAACGGCGCGCACTTCCATCTCTCGCTCTGGGACGGTGAGCGAAACGTGTTCCTGGACGAGAGCGACCCCCGCGGACTCGGCCTCTCGGAGACCGCGTACCACTTCATCGGTGGGCTCCGGCAGCATGCCCGCGCCTACTCGGCGCTGACTGCGCCCACGGTCAACTCGTACAAGCGGCTGAAGCTTGGCTCGACCGCGAGCGGCGCGACCTGGTCACCGGTCTGGATCTCGTACGGCTACAACAACCGCACCCAGATGCTGCGGATCCCGGCCCCCGGCCGGATCGAGGATCGCACGATCGACGGCTCGTGCAACCCCTACCTCGCGGCGGCCGCAGTGCTGGCGGCCGGGCTGGACGGGATCGACCGCAAGCTCGACGCCGGTGAGCCGAATGGCGAGAATCTCTACGCCTCCGCGTATGCCGACAATGTTGCAAAGGGTCTGCGCACGCTGCCGTCGACCCTGCTCGAGGCGATCGGCGAGCTCGAGACGGACAACGTGCTCCGCGCTGCGCTCGGTCGTGGCCGCGACGAGGATTACGTCGACTACTACGTAGGGGTCAAGCGCGACGAGTGGTTCCGCTACCACGAGCAGGTCACCCCGTGGGAGGTCAGGGAGTACCTGACCCGGTTCTGAGACAGGATACGTATGGAGGAAACCTCCATACCGATCCTCGAATTTCGCCCGAAACTGACCCTATTCCGCCGTTCCCTTGGTACTACTCTCCACAAGGAGAGGGTGTTCTGCATCTCCGAGCAAGGAGCCGTCTGAGCCATGTGCGGGATCGTTGGGCTGTTCGCGAAGACCGGCGAGATCGAAGACCGGCTCGGGGCGTACCTCGGGGCGATGCTCGTGCAGATGTCGAGCCGTGGCCCCGACAGCGCCGGGGTCGCCGTCTATCGAGATCCTGTGCCCGCAGGCTCGAGCAAGCTCGTCGTCTACTCGGCCGACCCTGCTGAGGACTGGGGCGCGCTCGCCGTCGCGCTCGGCAACCGGTTCGCTGCGTGCGAGCATCCCATGCGCCGTGCGAGCCACGCGGTGCTCGTAGTCGAGGGCGATGTCGACGACGTCTCGGGCTGGATTCACGACGAGCGGCCCGACCTGCGCGTGATGAGTGCCAGTCGCGTGATCGAGATCTACAAGGAGGTCGGCCTTCCTACCGCGTTCGCCGAGCGGTTCCGGCTCGAGGAGCTGGCGGGCTCCCACGCGCTCGGTCACACGAGGATGGCCACCGAGAGCCGCGTCACGACGGAGGGCTCGCACCCGTTCTCGACCGGGCTCGACCTTTGCCTCGTCCACAACGGTTCGCTCTCGAACCACAATCGTCTGCGGCAGAGCCTGCGACGCGAGGGGATCGAGTTCCGGACGGAGAACGACACCGAGGTCGCCGCGGGCTATCTGGCGTGGCGGCTTCGAGAAGGAGCGTCGTTGCAGGAGGCGCTCGAGGGGTGCCTCGCCGATCTCGACGGCTTCTACACGTTCCTCTGCGGAACCGCCGACGGCTTCGCGGTGTTGCGCGACCCGATCGCGTGCAAGCCGGCGGTGATGGCCGAGACCGACGACTGGGTCGCGATGGCCTCCGAATGGCGTGCCATCGCCGTGCTGCCGGGATCGGCGGAGGCCCGGCTGTGGGAGCCCGAGCCGGGCGTCGTGTACGCGTGGGAGCGGCAGGCGGTGGCGTGAGCGTCGCTGCCGCGGTCGAGACGGTCGATCTGGCCGTCACGCCCCTGCGCGAGCTCAACCAGCGCCTCCACGACCTCGCGAGCGAGCCCGGGCCGCGGCACTGGCGCGTCGTCAATCCCAACGGCGCGCACGCCATCGCCTGCGGCCTCGATGCGGACGTGGAGGTGGAGATCGATGGTCACGCGGGGTACTACTGCGCCGGCATGAACAAGCGCGCGACGGTGACGGTGCACGGCAACGTGAGCACCGGGGTCGCCGAGAACCTGATGTCGGGAAGAGTGATCGTGGAGGGCAGCGCGAGCCAGTCGTCCGGGGCGACCGGACGTGGGGGGTTGCTCGTCGTACACGGCGACGCGTCGGCGCGTTGCGGCATCTCGATGAAGGGCATCGACATCGTCGTGCGTGGCAACGTCGGGCATCTGAGCGCCTTCATGGCTCAGACCGGCCGGCTCCTCGTCTGCGGCGATGCGGGCGAGGCGCTGGGCGACTCGATCTACGAAGCGAGGCTCTACGTCGCCGGGATCGTCAAGGGGCTCGGCGCCGATTGCGTCGAGAAGGAGGTTCGCGAGGAGCATCTCGCGGAGGTCCGGCAGCTGCTTGCTGCCGCCGAGATCACGGATGTCGAGCCGGCGAGCTTTCGCCGCTACGGCTCGGCGCGCCGCCTCTATACCTTCGAGATCGACAACGCGGACGCGTACTAGATGGCGACCGGCGCCGATTGGGGGCTGCGTGAGTCGTACCTCTACGACCGCCGTGTAATCGGTGAGATCCAGCGCGCCGCGCGGGAGGGGATCTACGACATCCGCGGCTTCGGCGCGAAGCGCAAGGTGCCGCACTTCGACGACCTGCTCTTCCTCGGGGCGAGCGTCTCGCGCTACCCGCTGGAGGGCTACCGCGAGCGCTGCGCGACCGATGTCGTGCTCGGCACTCGCTTTGCGAAGCGGCCGCTCGAGCTCGCGATCCCGGTCACGATCGCCGGGATGAGCTTCGGGGCGCTCTCGGGACCGGCGAAGGAGGCACTCGGCCGCGGTGCCTCGGAGGTCGGCACCTCGACGACGACCGGGGACGGTGGCATGACGCCGGAGGAGCGCGAGCACTCGACGCTGCTCGTCTACCAGCTGCTCCCGTCCCGCTACGGGATGAACCCCGACGACCTGCGCCGGGCCGACGCGATCGAAGTGGTGGTCGGGCAGGGCGCGAAACCGGGCGGCGGCGGGATGCTGCTCGGGCACAAGATCTCCGACCGCGTGGCCGCGATGCGCAACCTGCCGAAGGGCATCGACCAGCGCAGCGCCTCCCGCCACCCGGACTGGACAGGCCCGGACGACCTGGAGATCAAGCTGCAGGAGCTGCGGGAGATCACCGATTGGGAGAAGCCAGTGTTCGTCAAGATCGGGGCGAGCCGCACGTACTACGACACCCAGCTCGCCGTGAAGGCGGGCGCCGACGTGATCGTGCTCGACGGGATGCAGGGGGGCACGGCCGCGACGCAGGACGTCTTCATCGAGCACGCCGGAATCCCGACGCTCGCGGCGATCCCGCTCGCGGTCGAGGCGCTGCAGGAGCTCGGCATGCATCGCCAAGTGCAGCTGGTCGTCTCCGGCGGAATCCGGACGGGCGCCGATGTCGCCAAGGCGCTTGCGCTCGGCGCGGACGCAGTCTCGATCGGTGTCGCAGCGCTGATCGCGATGGGCGACAACGCGCCCGAGCACGACGACGACTACCGTGCGCTCGGCAGCGCCGCCGGCTTCTACGACGACTGGCAGGCGGGTCGCGACCCGACCGGGATCTCGACGCAGGACGCCGACCTCGCAGCGCGTTTCGACCCGGAGCTCGGCGGGCGCAGGCTCGCGAACTACCTCCGCGTGCTGACGCTCGAGGCCCAGACGCTCGCGCGTGCCTGCGGGAAGTCGCACGTCCACAACCTCGAGCCGGAGGATCTCGTGGCGCTCACCATCGAGGCCTCGCTGATGGCCCGAGTCCCACTCGCAGGGATGCAGCAGGGCCTCCTCGACGAGCTCGCCGACCGCGTCGCAGTGCGGCTGGCCGAGCAGACGTCGTGATGCTGATGAGCGCCTGACCCACCGTCACGTCCGGTGCTGGTGAGGTCCTCCGCATCGTCCCCTGAACCACTCAGGGGCTCCAGCCCAGCGCGAGCGAGATCGCCCGAGCCCGCCGGAGCAGCCGCGGTGTCGCGGCGTCGACCTGGGCACGCCCGAAGCGGGCCGTCGGGCCCTGGAGCGCGACGATCGCGGCGAGTGCCCGCGTCGACGACCAGATCGGCGCGGCGACGGCGTTGAGGCCGGGCTCGCGCTCCTCGAACGCCTCGGCGTAGCCACGGCCGCGGACGCGGTCGATCTCCGCGGCGAGCGCTCTCACGCCGGTGATCGTGTGCGGCGTGTACGCGCGCAGGGGACCTCGTGGCAGACCCCGGCCGGCGAACGCGAGCATCACCTTCCCCGCCGACGATGCATGCGCGATCGACGGTCGCCCGAGCTGCGTCACGTGCTGGACGAAGTGGGCACTCGGGACGAAGTCGACCGTGACGGCGTCTTCGTCTCCGGGAACGTGGAGCGTCGCTGTCTCCCCGGTCAGCCGGACGAGCTCCTCGAGGTGCGGGCGGGCGACCTGACGCACGTCGAGACGCGCGAGTACGGCGTTGGCGAGACGGACGACGCGGATCCCGAGGCGGTAGCGGCCGGTCTGCGGATCGTGCTCCACGAGCCCGGTGGAGGTCAGCGTCCCCAGCTGCCTCGAGACCGTGCTCGGGGGAAGAGCGAGCCGGCGCGCGAGCTCGTTCGTACCGAGCTCGCCTCCGTCCGCGAGCGCGTCGAGTACCGCCACCGCGCGCTGGGCGGCCTCGATGCGGCGCGTCGATGGTTGACGTCGAACTTGCACAGACGGTAGATTCGTGTTGCGAACGGCGAGACGCCGTTGCGCTGTGTGGAACATAGCGGACATGTCGCTCCTCGTCACCTGCCCAAATTGCGGTCCGCGCGAAGTGGAGGAGTTGCGATGCGCCGGCGAGTCGACCAAACGCCCGGCCGCCGCGGCGCCGAGTCAACGTGAGCTGAACGAGTACGTGTACTTCCGTGACAACGTCTGGGGCGTGCAGCGGGAGTGGTGGTTCTGCCGGGTTTGCGAGGAGTGGTTCCTGGCCGAGCGGCACACCTATACGAACGAGGTCGTGCGCACGTGGCATCCGGAGCCGGCCGACTCCCCCGGCGGCCGGGACGGATCCGAGGCCGCCTCGCAGCAAGAAGGCGCGCAGGTTCTGTGAGGCTTGCGTGCCTGAAGAGCAGGTGTCCGACTGAAGTCGGACACCCGGGGATCGACCGGTGTCGGACTTCAGTCCGACACCTGCTCTTGACCACATGATGCGTTCGGCCCCGCAGCCGTACGAGCTGATCGACCGCTCGGACGAGCTCACGTTCGTTCTCGGCGGAAAGCCCGTCCGGGCTTTCCGTGGCGACACGATCGGCTCCGCGCTCTATGCCTCCGGACGCCGCGTTTTTTCGCGCAGCTTCAAGTACCACCGTCCGCGCGGGCTCATGTGCTGCTCGGGCCACTGCGCGAACTGCCAGATGACCGTCGACGGGGAGCCGAACATCCGCGTCTGCGTGACGCCCGTGCGCGAGGGCGCGGTGGTGAAGGGCCAGAACTTCGTCGGCTCGCTCGACCGCGACCTGATGCAGGTGACCGACAAGCTCGGCGGCCCGTTCACGCCGCCCGGTTTCTACTACAAGACGTTCATCCGGCCGCGCAGGCTCTGGCCGCTCTACGAGAAGGTGCTGCGCGGCGCAGCCGGTCTGGGTCGCCTGGATCCGCGGGGCACACCGCGACCCCGGATCGACGTCGAGCACCGGCACGCGGACGTGCTCGTGGTCGGCGGCGGGGAGGCCGGATTGAGGACGGCAACGGATGCCGCGAGTGCCGGTCGGCACGTGATCCTCGTCGAGGAGGGACCCGAGGTCGGCGGTGCCCTGCTCGCCGATCCCGATGGTTACCTGCGCGCCGCGGAGCTGAAGCGGCGGGCGCTCGCTGCGGGGGTCGAGCTGCTCGCGCCCGCGATCGCGATCGGGCTCTTCGAGTACGGCTTCGTTCCCGTCGCCTGCGAGAACCGGCTCGTCAGGATCCGAGCCGAGGCGGTCGTGGTCGCGACCGGCATCGTCGAGCAGCCGCTCGTCTTTCCGGGCAACGATCTCGTCGGGGTGATGCTCCCCGACGGCGTGCGGCGGCTCGTGAACCGCTTCTCGATCAAGCCGGCCGAGCGTGCGTTCGTGCTCACGGCCGACGATCGCGGCCTCGCGGCGGCCGCCGATCTCGAGCGTGCCGGGGTCGAGCTCGTGGGTCTCCTCGACCTGCGGGAAGGCCAGCCCCCGAACATCGAGGCGCGAGGGCACAAGGGACGGGTGGAGGCGGTGTCGGTCAACGGCAAGCTGACACGGACCGATCTCGTCGTGATGTCCGGCAGCCCGCAGCCGAACTACAAGCTGCTCGCCCAGGCGGGCGCACGGGTCGAGTACGACGACACGCGTGGGATCTTCATCCCCACGGATCTCCCTGCCAGCGTGACCGCGGTGGGGGGCGCCGCCGGCGAGGTCGGCGAGCCGGCGGTGACGACCCCCGTGCTCGGGTACACCGGCGAGAAGAGCTTCATCTGCTTCTGCGAGGACC
>Ga0136632_10000639_pt1 | contig 10644 bp, 11 predicted proteins | sample AntDrymUQ6112106_2_FD_104670 | JGI IMG/M metagenome (GOLD analysis project Ga0136632, IMG submission 104670) | Polar desert sand microbial communities from Dry Valleys, Antarctica - metaG UQ611 (21.06) | ecosystem: Environmental > Terrestrial > Soil > Desert | place: Antarctica: Dry Valley...
GGCGCCGCGGCGCCCCGGGTGCGCCCGGGCCTCGAGAGCCGTTCGCTCCGGTGCGGGGAGGGCCGGCAGGCGGGCGCGCTCCGCCGTCTCGCAGCGGAACGCGACCCTTGACGCGACCGCCCTTGTAGACGCGGTACGGCTTGGGCTGAGGCTCCTCGTGACGCTCCGACACCGGGCCGGTCTGTTGTAGCAGGAACCCCCGTCGGCGCTCGACCGACGGCGGTATCGTCGGCGCGGTGGCGGGTCCCCTCGCGATCGGCGTGGACGTCGGTGGGAAGAGCATCCGGGCGGCGCTCGTCGACCGGGATGGCCGGATCGAGCGGCGGGTCAAACTGCGGACGCCGCTCGTCTCGGAGGCGGCCCTCGTCTCGGCGCTCGAGGAGGCGATCGAAGCGGTGGTCGCGCCGCGGGCCCGCGCACTCGGCTTCGGAATCCCGTCCACGATCGACCAGCGGAGCGGCCGAGCCGTCTCCTCGGTCAACATTCCGCTTACCGACCTCGACCTGCGAGAACACATGAGCCGCCGCTTCGGGCTCCCGACGGGGGTCGACAACGACGCAAATGCGGCCACCCTGGCCGAGTGGACGTTCGGTGCCGGGCGCGGGACGCGGCACCTGGTCATGCTCACTCTCGGGACGGGGGTCGGCGGCGGCCTCGTACTCGATGGCAGGCCCTACCGAGGGGCGGTCGGGGCGGGGGGCGAGCTCGGCCACATGGTAATCCAGTACGAGGGCCCCCCCTGCCATGGGAGCTGTCCCGGGCACGGCCATCTGGAGGCGCTCGCCTCGGGCCACGTGGCCGACGCCGAGGCGCGCCGCCTCCTCGGGCCGGGCGCCACGGCGGTCGAGCTCGTCGCTGCGGCCCGGGCCGGGAGCGAGGCGTCGCTGGCGGCGCTCGCCCTGATCGGTCGGCGGCTCGGTGCGGGGATCGAGACGCTCGTCAACGTCTTCAATCCCGAGGTCGTGGTGATCGGCGGGGGCTTCGCCGGGGCCGGCGACCTCTTGCTCGAGCCAGCGCGGGAGGTCGTGCGCAGCCGGGCTCTCGTCCCCGGTCGTGACCTCGTGCGGATCGTGCCGGCCGAGCTCGGCCCCGATGCGGGTCTCGTCGGGGCCGGCCTCGTCGCCTTCGAGGCGCTCGAGCGCGCGGGCTAGGCCCTGGTGCCCCTCTCGGTCTGCGCGACCCCGATCGGCAACCTCGAAGACGTGACACTGCGCGTCCTCCGGGAGCTCTCCAAGGCCGACCTGGTGCTGTGCGAGGACACGCGGCGAACGCAGACGCTGCTGCGACGGCACGGGGTCTCAGCCCGCACGGCCAGCTACCACCGCCACAACGAGGCGGCGCGCACCGCAGAGGTGCTGCCGCGCCTGGTCGCAGGCGAGCGGATCGCGCTTGCAAGCGACGCCGGGCTGCCCGGCGTGAGCGACCCGGGCGCGAGGTTGATCCGGGCCGCCGTCGACGCTGGAGTGGAGGTGACCGTGCTCCCGGGGCCCTCCGCCGTCGAGACTGGGCTCGTCGCAAGCGGCCTGGTCGAGGAGCGCTACCAGTTTCTCGGCTACCTCCCGCGCGGGAAGAATGCGCTCGAGACGCTGTGGGTCGAGCTCGCCGCCTGGCCGCACGCCGCCGTTGCGTTCGAGTCGCCCCAGCGGCTGCCGGCGACGCTTCGAAGCCTCGCGAGCGCACTCCCCGGGCGCCGGGCGGCGGTCTGCCGCGAGCTGACGAAGAGATTCGAGGAGGTCGTGCGCGGGACCCCCGAAGAGCTCGCCGAACGCTTCGAGACCCCGCCGAAGGGTGAGATCACACTCGTTCTCGGCGGGGCCGCTCCGCCGGCGCGCGACGCCGGACTCGAGGTGGCGCTGGCCGCCGTGTCGGAGCTCGTCGCGGCCGGCCTTCCCCGCCGGCGCGCCGCGGAGCTCGTGGCCGGGCTCACCGGCACCTCGCGGAACCGCCTCTACAGCTCCTCGCTGTAGACCAATTTGACAACAGACGCCGGCCTCATTATCTTTCTGGGCCAAGCTTGTTGCCGAGAAAGACAACAGGAGGTTTTGTGTGATGCGGTGTCTTCTGCTCCTCGCTGCCGTCGGTGCTCTGCTTGCCGCTGCGGCGCCGGCGGGCGCCTGGATCTGGCCATCGGACGGGGCTGTGCTGGGCGCGTTCTCCTTCTCGGCAGCGCACCCGTACGCGGCGGGGCAGCACCGGGGTATCGATGTTGGCGGGTCGGCGGGCAGCACGGTGCGCGCGCCGGCCGGAGGTATCGTGACGTTCGCGGGCTTCGTCCCGGGCGGAGGACGGACGCTCGCGATCGAGACGGGCGACGGCTACTCGGTCACGCTCGTCCATCTCGGCTCCGTGGACGTCCCGCGCGGAGCCGACATCGCCGAGGGTCAGCCCGTCGGCTCCGTCGGCTTCTCCGGGGACGCTGAGCATGCGGAGCCCTACGTCCACCTCGGGATCCGCGTCGCCTCCCAGCCGGAGGGGTACGTCGACCCCCTCGGGCTCCTGCCGCCTCGGGCGACGCCGCCCCCTCCCCCGGAGGTGGAGCCGATCGTTCCCGCACCGGTGCCGGTGAAGCCGCCGGTTGGCGGAGGCGTGCCCGGGCCCGTGCCGTCCCCTCCTCCCGCACCCGCGGCGGAGCCCCCGCCCGCCGCGGAGCCACCTGTTCCCGAGCTCGACCAGGAGCCCGCTGCGGTGGCAGAGGTCGCAGCGCCCGCTCCTGTAGCCGAGCCGGCACCCGCAGCAGAACCCGGCCTGGGCCCGGCAGCCGGGGAGGTGCGGGGTCCCGGGCTCGGAGCGGCGCCCGCGGACTCGGAGGGTTCGGTCGTGCGGCCTCGGCACCGCCATCCGATCGAGCGGCGCCCGGGCGCGGCTCCGGCGCAGCGCCCGGCCGTTGCAGCCTCACCCGGCCGCGGCCGGGGCGAGCCCGCCGAGACCCCCCCGCCGGCGACCGCCACGCACCCTCGGCTCGACCCGAGTGTGGGTCGGCCAACGGCTCGACCGGCTGTAGCCCGGCGGGCACGGCCTGTGCCTGTGCCGCCGCATTCGCCGCCTGCGCTCCCGGGCCGGGCAGGAGAGCGTCGCGTGACGCAGCCGGTCGAAGTGACGGGGAGCGGCTTCGAATCCACGCTCGCCAGCGCGGCGGCGTCCGAAACGGGCCCCCGCGTGGGACGGCCGTTCCAGGAGCCCGGGGTACCGTCGACGCGCCCGGATCCCACTCGCGAGACCGCGAACGCCGCCGGTTCGCTCCACCGGCGAGGCGAGCGAGGGGCCGGGGGCCGCCTCTGGCCGCTGCTGCTCGTCCTGGCGCTTGTGCTCGTCGCCGCCGGGGCGATCCGGGCGCTCGGTCGAGTCGTGGGAAAGCGCCGCGCGGCACGGGTGGCGCAGATCCCGGCTCGTATCATGAGAGTCCCGAATCCAGCCTCGGAGCCGGAGGAGCACCTCGAAGAACCGCAAGCCCGAACGGATCCTCGTCGCTGTCGCGTGGCCATACGCGAGCGGCCCGCGGCACATCGGGCATGTGGCGGGCTTCGGCGTGCCGTCGGACATCTTCGCGCGCTACCACCGCCTTCGCGGCAACGACGTCCTCATGGTGAGCGGGACGGACGAGCACGGCACGCCCGTCATGGTCGCCGCCGACCGAGAAGGGCGCTCGTACCGTGAGACAGCCGACCACTACAACCGTTCGATCCGACAGAGCCTGCACGGCCTCGGCATCTCGTACGACCTCTTCACGCGGACGACGACGCAGACCCATGCCCGCGTCGTGCGCGACCTGTTCAGAACCCTCCACGAGCGCGGCTACATCGTCGAGCGGAGCCAGCTCGTCTCGTTCTCCGCCACCACGGGGCACACGCTCCCCGACCGCTACATCGAGGGCACGTGCCCCCACTGCGGCTACGAGGACGCTCGCGGCGACCAGTGCGACAACTGTGGCAAGCAGCTCGATCCCACCGACCTGATCGACCCCCGGTCGAGGATCGACGGAACGACACCGGTCTTCCGTGAGACCAACCACCTCTTCCTCGACCTGCCGGCGTTCGCCGAGCGGCTGGCGGAGTGGATCGGGCGGCAGGCCCACTGGCGCCAGAACGTACGGAACTTCTCGCTCGGCCTGGTGCGCGAGTTGAAGCCGCGGCCGATCACGCGGGATCTCGACTGGGGCGTCCGGATCCCGGTCGCCGGCTACGAGGAGCTCGAGAGCAAGCGGGTCTACGTCTGGTTCGACGCGGTCATCGGCTATCTGTCGGCGAGCGTGGAATGGGCCTCGAGCACCGGAGACGCCGAGGCCTGGCGCGCCTGGTGGCAGGACCCCGAGGCTCGCCACTACTACTTCATGGGCAAGGACAACATCGTCTTCCATTCGGTCATCTGGCCCAGCATGCTGCTGGGCTACGGCGCGGGGGGCGAGCTGGGAGACGGCCGCGGCGAGCTTCGCCTGCCCTACGACGTCGTGGCGAGCGAGTTCCTGACCATGGAGGGAAGGCAGTTCTCGGCGAGCCGGGGCGTCTCCATCCCGGTCGACGACTTCCTCGCCCGCTACGAGCCCGACTCGCTCCGCTACTACCTGACCGCCGCCGGGCCCGAGAGCCAGGACACCGACTTCACCTGGGCGGAGTTCGTGCGGCGGACGAACGACGAGCTCGTCGCCACGTGGGGGAACCTCGTCAACCGGATACTCACGAGCGCCCATCGCAACTTCGGGGCGATACCGGCGGCCGGACCGCTGCGGGCCGAGGACGAGGCGGTCGTCCGGGCGATCGAGGACGGCTTCGACCTCGTCGGCGCCCAGATCGAGGCGGCGCGCTTCCGCGCGGGCCTCGCGGAGGCGATGCGCCTTGCGTCGCTCGTGAACGTCTATGCGAGCGAGCAGGCTCCTTGGGCCACGCTCAAGACCGACCGGGACCGCGCTGCGACGGTGCTCCATGTTTGCCTACGGTGCATCGACGCGCTCCGAATCCTGTTGACGCCGTTCCTGCCGTTCACCTGCCAGGTCCTCCACGAGCTCCTCGGCCACGAGGGGCAGCTCGCGGGGCCGCTCGAGTTCAGAACCGTGGCCGGGGAGGACGGAGCGCAGCACGAGGTGCTGACCGGCGACTACGCGGATTGGGTCGGAAGCTGGGCTCCAACGGAGCTCCCAGCAGGTCGGCCGCTGCCGGAGCCGAGGCCGCTCTTCAAGAAGCTCGGCCCGACTGTCGCCGACGAGGAGCTCGAGCGCATGCGCGCCGGAAGCGGCCCGGCCGACGGACCGGCGTGATCGACACGCACGCGCACCTCGACGCCTGCTCCGAGGATCCGGACACACTCGTTGCAAGGGCGCGCGCGGCGGGCGTAGAGCGGATCGTGTCGGTGGGTTCCGGGCTCGCGTCCTGCCGCGCGACGCTCGAGATCGCGGCGCGGAACCCAGGCGTCTCGGCGGCGCTCGGGATCCATCCCCACCAGGCCGCAGACGAGGAGGCCTCGCGGGTGGACGAGCTTGGTGAGCTGCTCAAGGAAGAAGGGGCCGTCGCGGTGGGTGAAACGGGGCTCGACTTCTACCGCGACTACGCGCCCCACGCGGCGCAGCTCCGCCTCTACCGGGCACAGCTGGAGCTCGCCGCCGCGCTCGGGCTGCCGGTGGTCGTCCACTCGAGGGCGGCCGACGAGGATACGGCTCGGGAGCTCGAAGGCTTCGACGGCAAGGTGATCCTTCACTGCTTCTCCTCGCCGGGTCTCCTGGAGGTGGCCCTCGAGCGGCGCTACTACGTCTCTTTCGCCGGGAACGTCACCTACCCGGGGGGATCCGAGCTCCGCACGGCGGCTGGCGCAGTGCCGCCCGACCGGATTCTCGTCGAGACGGACAGTCCGTATCTCGCGCCGCAACCCCGCCGCGGCCGGCCGAACGAGCCGGCGAACGTCGTGCACACGGTCGCCGCCCTCGCGGCAGCCCGCGGAGAAGACGAGGCCGAGCTCGCCATGCGGATCGCCGCCAACGCCGCCGCGGTGTTCGCCTGGCGGTGACCGGCCTGCCCGTCGTCCCGGACCGCGAGCTCGGCCAGCACTTCCTCGTCGACGAGAACATCCTCGGCGTGATCGAGCGGCTTGCCTGCCTCGAGCGGGGAGACGTCGTCCTCGAGGTCGGCCCGGGCCTCGGGGCCCTCACGGCCTTCCTCGCTGCCAGAGTCGCGCACGTGCACGCGGTGGAGATCGACCGCGCGCTCGAGCCGCACCTGCGCGCCAGGCTCGGGACGGCCTCCAACGTGAGCATCCACCTCGGCGACGCGCTCGTCCTCGACCTCGCCGCGCTTTCGCCGCCGGCCTCCAGCCTCGTCTCGAACCTCCCCTACGCGATCGCGACCCCGCTTGTGGTCGAGAGCCTGGATCGCCTGCCGGCACTGCGGCGGTGGTGCGTGATGGTGCAGCGCGAGGTCGCCGATCGCTTTTTCGCAGCTCCCGGTACCAAGGCCTACGGTGCCGTCTCGGTGCTCGTCCAGCTCGCCACGGAGCGAACGGGCATCCATCCCGTCGCGCGGACCGTCTTCCGGCCCCGGCCGAACGTCGATTCCGCACTCGTCGCCTTCCGGCGAAAGGGTGCCTTCGCCGCGCCCGACGAGTTGAAGCGCCTGGTCGTGGCCGCGTTTGCCCACCGGCGGAAGACCCTGCCGAACTCGGTCGAGCTCGCCGGCCTGGCTTCGCGCTCGCGAGCCGCCCGGGCGCTGGAGGCGATCGGCCGCCGGCCCGAAGCGCGCGCCGAGTCCCTCGCTCCCGAGGAGTTCCTCGGCCTGGCCGCCGCGCTCGGGCCGGAGCCGTGAGTCGGGCGCTCGCCCCGGCGAAGCTCAACCTGGCCCTGGTCGTCGGCGCGCGGCGCCCGGATGGCAAGCACGAGGTGACGACCGTCCTCCAGCGCATCGAGCTTGCAGACGAGCTCGAGCTGACTGCCGGCCGGAGCCTGGCGGTGACTGGGTTCCCCGAGGACACACTCGTCCGGAGGGCGCTCGAGGCCCTCGCCGCCGCCTCGGGACAGCCGCCTGCCTGGGAGGTGCGCATCTCGAAGCGCATCCCCGTCGCTTCGGGACTCGGCGGCGGCAGCTCCGACGCGGCAACCGCGCTCCGGTTGGCGAACGAGACGTTGCCGGATCCGCTCCCGCCCGCCGGGCTGAGCCGGCTTGCCTCGTCGCTGGGCGCCGACGTGCCGTTCTTCCTGCACGCCGGGTCGCAGCTCGGGGAGGGCGACGGCAGCGGCCTGACGCCGCTCGACCTCCCTCGCAACTACGCGATCGTGCTCGTCCTACCGCGTGGCGCCCGAAAGGCTTCCACGGCGGACGTCTACGACGCCTTCGACCGGGCGGGGGGCAGTGCCGGCTACGAGGAGCGCCGAAGCCGCCTCATGCGGGAGCTCGGAGGTCTCGGCTCCGCGCGCGACCTCGCCCGCCTGCCCCCGAACGACCTCGTCGCGTCGCCGCTCGCCGCCGAGCTGGTCGCGCTCGGAGCGATCCGTGCAGACGTGAGCGGGGCGGGTCCGACCGTCTACGGCCTCTTCGACGAGCGCTCCGTAGCCGCCGCCGCCGCTGCCCGACTGAAGGATCGCGGGCGGGTCTGGCTGACGGCACCAGCGTGGTACGTTTGACACGTGGCGTCCGAGCACTCCGGCCTCACGCACGGCGAGGTGATCGGGCAATCCAAGGCCCCCCGCGGACTGCTCCACCAGCGGCGGGTCAGGATCGCTCTCTGGATCGCCGTCGTCGAAGGCATCGTCGTGGCCGTCTCGCCGGACATCTCTCGCTGGACCGTGATCATCCTCGCGATTCCTGCCCTCGCCCTCTACTTCTGGGGGAGCAAGCACACCCGCTCACCCCTCCTCAAGGACATCTTCTGGGTCCTCGCGGCTTCCCAGGCGCTCGCGATCGTGGTCGCAGTCCTCGCCTTCTTCCTCAAGTGGTTCGTGCTGGGGATCGCGGCTGTGTTCGCCATTGTCGCGCTCTACCTGCTCTACAACGACCGCCGCTAGAAGCCGGTGGCATACTCCGAGCCCGGACGGTGGGGCGTAGCCAAGCGGTAAGGCAGCGGGTTTTGGTCCCGCGATCCCAGGTTCGAATCCTGGCGCCCCAGCCAATCTGACCCGACTTGACACCGCCCAAGCTCGCAGCCGTGGTGATGGCCGCCGGCCTCGGCACCCGCATGCGCTCGCGGACGCCGAAGCACCTCCACCGGCTGCTGGGGCGCCGCGTGGTCGACTGGGTGCTCGACGCCGCTCGCCCGCTCGCCCCGGCCCCGCTCGTCGTCGTCTCGTCCGAGCTGGCGCGGGACGAGTTCGAGGGCGTTCAGGTCGCCGTTCAGGAGCATCCGCGAGGGACTGCCGACGCGGTCGCCTCCGCGCGCGTCGCCCTGGCCGGCTTCGACGGCGACGTCCTCGTCCTCTCCGGCGACGCGCCGCTGTTGACGACCGAGCTGCTCGGAGACCTGGTCGACGCCCACCGGCGCGAGGATTCGGCGGTGACGATCCTTTCCTTCGAGTCGGCTCGGCCCCTGCCCTACGGACGCCTGCTGCGCGACGAGGCAGGCGGGGTGCGGGCGATCGTCGAGGCGACCGATGCCACACCGGAGCAGCTCGAAACGACGGAGCTCAACTCCTCGATCTACGTCTTCACCGCTCAAGCCCTCTGGCCGGCGCTTGAGGCGATCGCATCTGAGAACGCGCAGGGTGAGCGGTACCTGACCGACGCGGTCGCCAGCATCGTCGAGGTCGGCGGACGGGCCGCGGCGTTCGTGTCGCCCGACGCGGAGGCGCCCGTGGGCGTCAACACGCGCCCGGAGCTGGCCGCCGCCGGGGCGGTCCTCCGCGACCGGATCAACGAGCGGCACATGCTCGCCGGGGTGACGATCGTCGACCCGGCGACGACCTGGATCGAGCCGGGAGTCCGGCTCGAGGCGGACGCGGTCGTCCATCCCTTCACCGTGCTCCGAGGGGGAACGACCGTAGAAAGCGGGGCCGAGATCGGCCCGCACGCCGTGCTCGTCGACGCCGCGGTCGGGATGGACGCGACCGTCGGGCCGTTCTGTTACCTTCGCCCCGGAACGGTCCTGGGAGCGGGCGCGAAGGCAGGCACGTTCGTGGAGCTGAAGAACACGCAGATCGGCGTGCGCACGAAAGTGCCGCACCTCTCGTATCTCGGCGACGCCGAGATCGGCGACGACACGAATGTGGCCGCGGGCAACGTCACGGTCAACTTCCCGCACCAGCCAGGTCGTCCGAAGGGGCGTACCAGGATCGGCAACAACGTCAGGACCGGGGTGGACAATTCGTTCGTGGCGCCGGTGACCGTCGAGGACGACGTCTGGATCGCGGCCGGCACGGTCGTCACGGACGACGTCCCCGCGGGTTCGCTCGCAGGCTTCCCACCGAGGCAGGTCACAAGGGAGGGCTATGTCTACGAGCGTCGACAGCCCGACGACTGAGGCCCAGCTCCCCGGTCTCGTGTCGCCCGACGTCCGTCCCGAGATCCAGCCCGGTCACTGGATCGAGCGCGGCCCGCAGAAGCGGCTGATGCTGTTCGCGGGTCGCTCGCACCGGGACCTCGCCACGGACATCGCCAAGCGGCTCGGCCTCGATCTGGGCGAGATCACCCTGAAGACATTTGCGAACGGCGAGACGTACTGCCGCTACGAGGAGTCGATCCGCGGCGCCGACCTGTTCCTGATCCAGACGGGGTGCCAGCCGGTCGATCAGAACCTGATGGAGCTGATGATCATGATCCAGACCGCGAAGCTCGCCTCGGCGAAGCGGATCACCGCGGTCATCCCCTGGTTTCCCTACTCGCGCCAGGACAAGAAGTCTGCGCCGCGCGAACCGATCACCGCCAGGCTGATCGCGGACATGCTCCAGGTCGCTGGGGCCGACCGCGTGCTCACGATGGACTTGCACGCAGGTCAGATCCAGGGCTTCTTCTCGATCCCGGTCGACCACATGCAGGCGCTGCCGCTGTTTGCCAACTACTTCCGCGACAAGGGGCTGCACGGCGAGGGCGTGGTGTCCGTCTCGCCGGATCCCGGCCGGGCGAAGGTCGCCGGGAAGTTCGCGCAGATGCTCGAGGCCGACCTCGCGATCATGAACAAGGTGCGGCCGGCTCACGACGTCGCCGCCGTGACCGAGGTGATCGGGCGGGTGAAGGGGAAGATCGCGATCATGAGCGACGACATGATCGTGACGGGGGGGACGCTGATCGCCGGTGCCCGTGCGCTCAAGGAGGCTGGCGCGACGCAGGTCTACGCGTGCGCCACCCACGGCCTCTTTCCGAACGACGCCCTGGAGATGATCGCCCGCAGCGACTTCACCGAGGTCGTCGTGGCCGACACGGTTCCGATCGACCCGCTCTCCAAGCCGGAGACGGTCACGGTGCTGACCGTGTCCGGCCTCCTCGCCGAGACGATCTGGAACGTCTTCTCCGACGAGTCGGTCTCGGCGATCTTCGCGGGCGAGAACCAGCTCTTCTAGGCTCGCCCGCTCAACCCAGGGCGTTAGGCGACAAGGGCGTCAAGCTCAACCGCTCGCTGATCCAGGCGAAGCGAAGCGGCGAGCCGACAGGAGCCAACCACGCGTTCGTCGACCGCGCGCCAGCTGCAAAGCGAGGCTTGACCTACCGCCTGCAGCTCATCGACCAGAAGGGGAGGCGTACC
>Ga0136632_10000643_pt1 | contig 10618 bp, 12 predicted proteins | sample AntDrymUQ6112106_2_FD_104670 | JGI IMG/M metagenome (GOLD analysis project Ga0136632, IMG submission 104670) | Polar desert sand microbial communities from Dry Valleys, Antarctica - metaG UQ611 (21.06) | ecosystem: Environmental > Terrestrial > Soil > Desert | place: Antarctica: Dry Valley...
AGCAAACGGAGCCGTCACGAAGCGCGACGACGACGGCCGCTATGCCTTCGTGCGCGTCGACGCGCACTTCGAGCTCGAGCTCGATCCGACTACCGCTCCAGACGTGGTGAACGACCTCGGCGCTGTAGTCCAGGCTCGCGAGCGTGCAGCGGACGAGCCCGGCCAGAACGAGATGCTCGGCCGACCACGCGTCGTCGACCGAGATCGCGCTTCCTCCTCGTTCGCTTCGCGCCATCCGGTCGCGATCGACGGTGACGTCGAATTCCAAGACGCGTGCTGTCACTGCCACGCGCGCAAGCGTACTGGGCGCCGTCCGGCTCGTGACCTAGGGTGGCGGGCGGATGGAGGAGCGGCTCAGGACGCTCAGCGAGGCAGAGTGCTACGAGCGCTGCTACGGGTGGCGTTGGAACGAGGACTCGGTCAAGGTGCTTCGCCACGAGCCGGATCCCCGCCTGGAGCCGTCAGAGATGGGGGAGCGCCTTCGTCGCCTGCTCGAGCTCCGCCTAGACACGCGCGAGCCAGAAGCCGCCTGAACGAACCGTCTCTTGCAGGATCAGCGCGTGAACGAGCGTGCCGCCGTTCCGGATTTGCTCGGGCCAGGCGTCCGCGTTGTTCTCTGCGGCATCAACCCCGGCCGCGTGAGCGCGGCCGCAGGAGCGCCGTTCGCCAATCCCAGGAACGACTTCTGGAGGCTGCTGCACGCGGCCGGATTCACTCCTCGTCTCCTCCAACCTGAGGAAGCGCACGAGCTTCTCCGCTACGGCGTCGGTCTCACCAACGCTGCCCGCCGGACGACCAAGGGCTCGGGCGACCTACGCAAGGCGGATTTCGCCGGCGCCGCTGAGCGGCTCGAAGACATCGCCCGGTCACTGCGGCCGGTGGCGATCGGGTTCGTCGGGAAGGTCGCGTACACGGGCATCTTCGGCGGACCTGTGGGGCACGGACCGCAGGAGCTCACATTGGATGACACTGCGCTCTTCGTGCTCCCGTCGACGTCGCCTGCGAATGCCGCCGTCCCGTGGGACGAGCGCCTGCGGTGGTTTCGGGCGCTGCGGCAGCTCGTATCGTGAGTGAGCTTCGGCTTCGTCCGGCAGCCCGCGCGGTCGTCATCGACGAAGAAGATCGCACTCTCCTCGTCCGCTTCGACTTTGGCGATCGGTTCGTCTGGGCGGCCCCGGGGGGTGGGATCGAGGACGACGAGACCGACGAGCAGGCGATCCGTCGCGAGCTCCTCGAAGAAGCGGGACTCGGCGAGTTCGAACTCGGCCCCATGGTCTGGACACGCACTCATGTCGTCCCGCTCGGGCACGGACGATGGGACGGGCAAACGGAGTGGTACTACCTTGTCCGAACGCCCGCGTTCGATCCGGAACCACGACTGAGCTGGGCAGAGCTGCGGGCCGAGAACATGACGGCGGTTTGCTGGTGGACGCTGGACGAGCTGGAAGCGGCGGAAACCGAGTTCGCTCCCCGCCGCCTCCCGTCGCTCGTCCGCTCGCTGGTCGAGGAAGGCCCGCCCGCCCAGCCGATCGATGCAGGGGTCTGACTAGCCCAGTCGAGCCTCGTAGAGACCCAGCACGTGACCCCACCCGGTGTCGTAGTTGTCGCGCTTTGCCGAGCCGTCCTCTTCAACCGCCTCCCAGCCGCGATGCTCGAGGTCGACTCGGGTTTTTTCTCTCTCGGCCGTGAAGCGCACCTCGACCTCGGTGGGGACAGCCTCACGCTCGAGGATGTTCCAAGCGAGCACGACGCGCGTCGGCGGCTCCCAGCTGAGCACAGACCCCCAGTAACCCTTCTTGCCTTCTGCGGTGACTTCGTAGACCTCTCCGCCTTCCCGTTCCTCGAAGAGGATCTCCTTCACCTCGTTCCCGTGGATCGAGTGCGAGCCGATCGGCCACCAGCTGATCATGTCCGTGGTGAAGACGCGGAAAGCCTCCTCGACCACGCAGTCCACGGTGATCGTCTTGCGCACGGCTTCGATGACGAGCGCGTCGCTCATGATGCTTCTCCTTTCGTCTCGGCCGCCGCCTTGAAGCGGGCGAGGGCCTCGTCCCAGAATCCGTCGACCCAGGCCCGAAGCTCGACGACTCCGTTCCCGTTCAACTCGTACAGGTGCCGCGTCCTCACTCGCTCGTGGGTTACGAGACCAGCGCTCTCGAGGACGCGCAGGTGCTGCGAGACCGCGGGCCGGCTCACGGGGAGCTGGGCTGCAAGTTCGCCGACCGACTGCGGCCCACGGCGAAGGAGCTCGAACAACTGTCGCCTGGTTGGATCGCCGAGCGCGTCCAGCGGGTGAGCGTTAGTTGACACTTACCGTAAGTTACTACTTACACTACGGGGAAGTCAATCTCTCCAGCGGTTCGTGATCGGAGTGCGGCGATCGCGGCCGAACGCCTTCGGCCGGAGCTTCACCCCTGGAGGCGCCTGCCGCCGCTTGTACTCGGCGCGGTCGACGAGCGACACGACCCGCTCGACGATGGCCGCGTCGAACTCCTCCAGCAGCTCCTCCCTCGAGCGGTCGAGCTCGACGTACGCCTCCAGGACCGGGTCGAGAGTCTCGTATCGTGGGATCGAGTCCTCGTCACGCTGATCCGGCCTGAGCTCGGCGCTCGGAGCACGCTCGATCGTGCTCGATGGAATGACCTCTCGATCCGCACGCTCGTTCAGGTGCCGCGCGAGCCGGAACACGTCGGTCTTGAACACATCCTTCAGGAGCGCAAACCCACCGACCATGTCTCCGTACAGGGTCGAGTACCCGACCGCGAGCTCCGACTTGTTCCCGGTGGAGACGACGAGCCAGCCGAAGGTGTTGGACAGCGCCATCAGCAGTACTCCCCGGACCCGCGCCTGGAGGTTCTCCGCCGCGAGCCCTTCGAGTCCCTGGGTCGGCTCGCGGAGTACGTCGCGGAACGAATCGACGACGTCCTCGATCGCAATCTCTTGGAAGTCACAGCCGAGGTTCTCTGCGAGGCGCCGGGCGTCTGTGCGCGTTTCGTCAGACGAGAACTGCGACGGCATGGAAATGCAGTGGACGCGTTCGGACCCGAACGCGTCGACGCAGAGGGCCGCGGTCACTGCGGAATCGATTCCGCCGGAAACTCCGACTACGACCTGCTCGAAGCCGCTCTTCTCGACGTAGTCGCGAACCCCCAGGACGAGGGCGAGGCGCATCTGCTCGAGCTCGCGCGCGAACGGTGTCACCGTCCGCGTTATGGCGTCCGCCGCAGGCGCGGGCGCCCCGAGCTCGACGATCTCCGCCTGCGGAACACTCTCTCGCGAGCGGTCGAGCTCGCGACGACGCACATCGCGGAGCCGCCGCCCGATCGCGAGATCGGGCTCGACATCGACCACGAGCACGTGCTCCTCGAAGCCGGGTGCGCGGGCAATCACCTCGCCCGCATCGTCGAGCACGACCGAGTGGCCGTCGAAGACGAGCTCGTCCTGTCCCCCGACGAGATTGCAGAAGGCAAGGTATGAGCTCGTGTCGCGAGCCCGCGTGACGAGCATCTCCTCCCGCTCCTCGGCCTTGCCCACGTGGAAGGGCGAGGCCGAGAGATTGACAATGAGTTGCGCACCAGCGAGAGCGAGATCGGTTGCCGGCCGCCCGGGCTGCCACAAGTCCTCGCACACAGTGGGCCCGATGTAGACCTCCCCCAGGCGGACGAGGAGAAGGTCGCGCCCCTCAGCGAAGTAGCGATGCTCGTCGAAGACGCCGTAGTTCGGGAGGAAGTGCTTCCGGTAGATCGCCTGCACGCGCCCGTCCGCGCAGACCACGCAAGCGTTAGCGAGGTCGCGGTCGAACCACGGCGTTCCGACCACCGCCACGATGCCCGTCGTCGCGCGCGCGACCTCCTCCAACGACTCGTGGGCTGCGCGGATGAAGCCGGGGCGAAGCAGGAGATCCTCCGGCGGGTAGCCCGTGATGACGAGCTCCGGATAGACAACGAGATCGGCGCCTGCGTCGCGCGCATCCAAGAGCGAGCTGAGAATCTTGGCCCGGTTCCCCTCGAGGTCACCGACGACCGCGTTCATCTGCGCAAGCGCGAGCCTCAAGGTTTTCGCCTCACAGTCACAAACCTAGTCTAGTCTCTAGAGTTCACGCGCATGGAGGTCACCTTTCCACGCCGCTTCCGCGGACCTCTCACTTCAGCCAACGGCGGATACGCGGCCGGACGACTGGCAGAGTTTGTCGACGCAGACGTGGTCGAGGTCACTCTCCGCCTGCCTCCCCCTCTCGATCGTCCACTGATCGTACGGCACGACCGCGATGTGTCATTTCTCGTGGACGGAGATGCGGTCGTCGCCGAGGCTCGGCCTGCGAAGTTGGACATCGAGGCTCCGCTGACGGTGTCGGCGGCCGAAGCAGAGAGAGCCCGCGAGCGCCACGTGCGCGGATGGAGCACTGAGTTCAACGAGTGCTTCGTCTGCGGTGAGCGGCCGGACGGGGACGGGCTGAGGCTCCGCGTCGGCCTCGTCGCAGGACGTGAGCCGCTTCACGCTGCTCCCTGGATCGCGACCGAGTCGGCCCCGGAGATGGTGTGGGCGGCGATCGATTGCCCGGGTGCGTACGCGGTCGGGGCGGAAGGACGAGGAGGGACAGTTCTCGGTCGCATGACGGCACGCATCCTCCGCGTGCCCGATGCCGGTGAGCCCTGTGTCGTGGCATCGTGGCCTCTCGGCGAGGACGGCCGGAAGCTCTTCGCAGGGACTGCTCTCTTTGCGGATGACGGCGAGCTGCTGGCCCTCGCCCGTCAGACCTGGATTACGCCCGCTAGCGAGGCGTAAGCGCGACCATGAGCCCACCGTCGTCGTCGTAGGCGGGGAAGAAGTCGGCGGTGACAGCCTTCGGGAGCCCTGCGCGCGTGCGGATTGCGAGTTGCTGACCCATCTTTCGAACACCCCACTCCTGGACGACATCGATCGGAGACGGATCCGACAGCGCGAGCGCCTCGACCACTTCGCGGCCCATGAGGTCCGCGTCCCGAAAGCCGGTCAGCTCGAACACGCCGCGGCCGATAGCGAGGACGCGCGTTTCGCGGTCGCAGACGACGAACCCTGTCTCCGGGGCCGGGTAGTAGTCCTCGAGCAGCTCGTAGAGAAACCCGAAGCCGCAGCTTCGACATTGCACGGCCTGCATGGAGAAGCCGTCGTAACCGTCGCTGTCGACCGCCCGCTGCTTGCAGTTGGGGCAGATGAAGAACGGCACCGTCGCAGAGTAGGCGCCGCGGCGTTTGCGAGGAGTTAAGGGGTTCTAGCGTTGGAGCCGGATCGCGTTCAAGTCGTTCGCGACGATCTCGTCAGCGCGACGAATGAGGTCCTCGATGTCGTCGTGCTCGGCGTGCAGGTAACGACCCGCGAGCGCGTCGGCGCGGCCCGAGGCGAGCACGCGCACGAGCTGGGGGGCAAGCTCGGGCGGCGTCCACGGCATGTCGTCACCGAAGCGCTCGGTCATGTCGGTGCGGACGAGGCCGGGGCTGATCACGAAGACGGGAATCCGATCGCGAAGCTCATTGGCGAGTATTTCTCCGTACCGACATGCGGCCGCTTTGCTCGTCGGATACGGGGTTTGCCCACCGCCTCCGGGCAGATACGCGGAGCCGCTCCCGGTGATGACGATGCGTCCGCTTCCGCGCTCGAGCATCCGAGGAATCACGGCACGGCACGAGAGATGCACGCCGAGCGCGTTGACTTCCAGCACGCGCCACCAATCCTCGACTGGGACCTCCCATGTCGCCCCTTCGGGGCTGTTGATTCCCGCGTTGGCGGCGAGAAGCTCGATCGGGCCGAGTTCCTGTTCTGTGCGCTCGACCCACTGCTCGACGTCTTTACTTCGCGAGACATCGCCTACGAGCGCCAGCCCGTCGATCTCCGTGGCCACCGCCTCCACCTGCTCGTGGGTGCGCCCGGTGACGGCCACGCGCATCCCCGCTTCCGTCAGCTTGCGCGCAATCGAGGCGCCGATCCCGCGACCGCCTCCGGTCACGAGCGCGACCCCGTCGAGCCGGTCAGACGACACGCGCGACCTCCTCGAGCGACTCGGGATTCTCGAGCGTCGAGAGGTCGCCAGGATCCTCCCCCAAAGCGGTCGCCCGCACTGCTCGCCGAACGATTTTCGCGCTGCGCGTCTTCGGAAGCGCAGCGACGAAGAGGACGCGTTCTGGTTTGAAGGCCTTCCCTAGCTCGTCGGTCACCGCGCGGGCCACATCCTCAGGCAAAGCCTCTCCTCCCGACCGGAGCACACAGAAGAGCCAGGGTACCTCGCCCTTCACCTCGTGCGGCACTCCGATCGCCGCCGCCTCGGTGACCGCAGGATGGTTGACTGCCGCGGACTCGAGCTCGGCCGGTCCGATCCGCTTACCCGCGATGTTGAGCGTGTCGTCGGAGCGGCCGTGCAGGAACCAGTAGCCGTCCTCGTCGACCGATGCCCAGTCGCCGTGCGTCCAGACACCGGGGAACCGTTCCCAATAGGTCTCGAGGTAGCGCTCGGGATCTCGCCACAAGCCGCGTGTCATGCCTGGCCAGGCTCGCCTGCATACGAGCTCCCCCACCTGGCCGCGTACCGGTCGTCCGGCGTCGTCGAGGACGTCCATGTCCTGCCCGAGGGCCGGGAATCCCAGCGAGCAGGGCTTTGTAGGCGCCATCAACGTCACCCCCAGGAAGCACGCGCCGACCTCGGTTCCTCCGGAGATGTTCACGATCGGGATCCGCCCTCCGCCACAGACGTGCTCGTTCAGCCAGTCGTATGGGCCCCTGTTCCAGGGCTCTCCGGTCGTCGTCACCGCGCGCAGCGAGGAGAGATCGGCTGTAGGCTCGCCTTTCGGGATCAGCGCGCGGATAAGTGTCGGCGACACACCGAGCATCGTCACGCGCTCGGACTCGACGAGGCGCCAGATCCGGTCGGCAGGCCAATCCGGGGCGCCCTCCATGTAGACGATCGCTGCCCCGACAGCACCGGCTCCGACGACCGTCCACGGCCCCATGATCCAGCCCATGTCGGTCGCGAAGAGGACGCGGTCGCCGGCTTTCAGGTCTGACTGATACGCGGCCTCGCGGGCGATCGAGAGCAGGAAGCCGCCCTGCACGTGCAATGCGCCCTTCGGCTTCCCGGTGGTGCCGGAGGTGTACGCGAGCAGGTATGGCGCTTCACTTGCGAGCTCGAGCGCAGGCAGCTCTCCGGGGCCAAGCTCGACATTCCAGATCCGATCCGAACGTGACCACTCGACCACATGCTCGACCGACGGCGATTCGCGGAGCGCGTCGTCGATCGTCTCGCGCATGGGTATCCGTGTGCCGCGACGGAGCGAGTAGTCGGCAGTGATCACGACCTTCGCCTCGGAGTCGCGCAGTCGTTGCACGATCGCCGGGGCAGCGAATCCGGAGAAGATCGGCACCTGTACGGCGCCGATGTGCGCGCAGGCGTGTGCCGCGACTGCGACCTCGGGACACATCGGCATGTACATCGCAACCCGGTCGCCGGCCACGACTCCCAGAGCGGCCAGCGCCTCGGCCAGCTGCACTACCTGTACGGACAGGGCGGCGAAGGTCCATTCGTCACGGGAACCATCCTCGCCGCGGAAGACAGCGGCGAGCGCATCCGGCCGCTCTGCAGCCCAGCGATGCACGCAAGCATCCGCAAGATTGAGTCGCGCGCCTTCGAACCACGTCGTCCATTCGATGCCTCGCGAATCGTCGAGAACCGCGTCCCAGTCGCGGGCGAGCGGAATCTGGAGATCTTCTCGCACCGCGCGCCAGAAGCGGTCTGGCTCCTCGACCGACACCCGATGCAGAGACGGGTAATCGTTACTGCCGAGGCTGCGGGCCAGGCGGATGACATTCGCCTGTTCGAGCTGCTCGCTCCTCGGAATCCAGGAGTACCCATCTCGGGCTTCAGAGTTAGTATTTGCTAGCTTAGTGTGCACTAACTATCTCGGAAGGGGTTGCATGAGGGCTCGGATCTTCGCAGAGGAAACCCGCAAGTGGTTCACGCTGGCCGCGGTCTCGTTCGGCCTCTTCATGATCATGCTCGACAACACGGTGGTGAACGTCGCGCTGCCGTCGATCCAGCGCGACCTGGGAACCGACTTGTCGTCGCTCCAGTGGATCGTCACCGGGTACGCGCTGACGTTCGCCGCTCTGATGCTGATCGGTGGAAAGGTCGCCGACGCGTACGGCCGAAGGCTGATCTTCGTCGTCGGCATCGCCGTGTTCACCACAGCGTCACTCTGGTGCGGCCTCGCCGATTCGGGGGACGAGCTGATCGCGGCGCGCGTCCTCCAGGGGGCCGGCGCTGCCCTCATGAATCCGGCGACTCTCTCCATCATCGCGGCCACGTTCCCGCCTCACCAACGCGGAACCGCAATCGGCATCTGGGCAGGCGTGTCCGGGCTTGCTCTCGCCATCGGTCCGCTTGTCGGCGGACTGATCACCGAGCATCTCGACTGGAGCTGGATTTTCTTCGTCAACATCCCGGTGGGGATCATCGCGATCGCGGCAAGCTTCCTCTTCATCGACGAGTCCCGCGACGAAACCCATGTGCGCCTCGACCTCCCGGGCCTGGCGACGTCGGCAATCGGGCTCTTCACCCTGACCTATGCGTTGATCGAGGCGAACACGTACGGCTGGACGTCGCCTCGAATCCTCGGCGCATTCGCCGTCGCCGGTGTCTCGATCCTGGCCTTTATTCTCCTCGAGCGCTACCAGCGGGCGCCGATGCTCCCACTCGAGCTCTTCCGCAGCCGGACGTATTCAGGGGCGAACATGGTCATGCTCCTGGTCGCGCTCGCGATGTTCGGGGTGTTCTTCTTCCTCTCCCTGTACATGCAGAACGTCCTCGGCTACTCGGCCGTCCAGACCGGAGCGGCTTTTCTGCCGATGACGATCTTGATCATCCTCATCGCACCCGTCGCGGGGAAGACGAGCGACCGGTTCGGGTCGCGCGGGCTCATGACCGCGGGAATGATCCTGATCGCGGCTCAGCTCCTGTACTTCTCGCGGCTCGGGGTGGAAGCGTCGTTCTGGAACCTCTTGCCCGCGTTTCTCGTCGGAGGTGTGGGAATGGCTCTCACGATGACGCCGAGCGCGGCTGCAGCGACGCGCAGCGTCTCGGTGGACAAGGCAGGCGTGGGCGCGGCAGTCTTGAACGCTTCTCGCCAGGTCGGCGGGTCGCTCGGCATCGCCCTGATCGGAGCGATCATGGCCATCGAAGCCGGTGGCGAGCGGACGCCCGAGGCGTTCGTCGATGGCCTCCAGACCGCGCTCCTCGTTGCCTCTGGAATCGCCGCGCTCGGGGCGGTCGTCGCCTTCTCCATGGTTCGCCCGCACGAAGCCGCGCGACTGGCTGGTCACAGCGTTGCGGAGACGGCCGCTTGACGGCTCCCACCAGCGCGCGTCTTCCCGCGGCGGAGCGGCGCCGTGCGCTCGTCGAGGCGGCCCTCCGGGTGTTCTCGGAGGGAAGCTACGCAGGAGCGACCACGTCGCAGATCGCGCGCGAAGCCGGTGTCTCGGAGCCGATCCTCTACCGGCACTTCGCTTCCAAGCGGGAGCTCTACTTCGCGTGCCTGGACAGAGCGTGGATCCGGATCCGGGAGCGCATCGAGAAGGAGATCGACGAGCTCGGACCGGAGGTCGGGTGGCGCGCGGTCGGGCCCGCGACGATGCGTGAGATGAAGGTCGTGCTCCCAAGCCTCTGGATGCAGGCGATAACCGAGGCCGGCGAGGATCCCGAGATCCGCCGCCATGTGCGCGGCCACATGCGCCAGGTGCACGACTTCTTCGCGGACGTGCTCCGGCGAGTGCAGGAGCAGGGCGGAATCCACCCGGATCGCGACCCTGACACGGAGGCATGGGTCTTCATCGCGGGCAGCCTCCTCGTCTCAGTCGCCGACCGCCTCGGCGGCCCCTTGAAAGCGGAGGACTTCGAGGCGATCAAAGCCGAGCGTCTCCGCTGGCTAACGGGCACGCCTTAGAAGCCTGTAAGAAGCGGACCAGGTCGTCGCAACAGTCGAAGGCCGGAGGGCGATTCATTCGCCCGCAGGCCCGGCGCAACTTGGCTCGAGACCCGCAGCGTAAGGAGGGGGCACGTGGGGGGAACCCGTGGTTCCCCCACGAACGAAAACGCCCCCGGCTGCGGCTCCGGGGGCGTCTTCCGTTTGAGGCGACCCTTCCCGGGGCAGCGAGCCGGAGAATCGTGGCTCTGCGGCCCAGCCACGCTCTTCCTGCGCCCGCTTGCGGATCCGGCGGTGGCGCCCGCGCATCCGATCTGGCGTCCGATCGGTGCGGTGTGGGCCTGACTATAGGAGCCATGTCCAGATAAGTCAAGTAGCTAGGTCAAGTGATTTCTATTAGTCTTACTTGACCCAAATGCGGGAGGCGCACATCCCCCGGCCAGGGGAGTGCGGCCGCTCCGTCAGCCGGGTTCACTTCGATGGGCATGAACGAAACCGCCAAAACAGCACTACCAGGGTCGACAAGCCGCCAAGGGGGCACACATCTTGGTGAGCGCGTGCGCGCGCTCCGCGTTGCCGCAGGGCTGACCCAGGCCGAGCTCGCCGGCGGCCGTTTCTCCAAGGAATACGTCAGCCAGATCGAGCGTGGCAAGACTCGCCCGACCGAGAGCACT
>Ga0136632_10000644_pt1 | contig 10616 bp, 7 predicted proteins | sample AntDrymUQ6112106_2_FD_104670 | JGI IMG/M metagenome (GOLD analysis project Ga0136632, IMG submission 104670) | Polar desert sand microbial communities from Dry Valleys, Antarctica - metaG UQ611 (21.06) | ecosystem: Environmental > Terrestrial > Soil > Desert | place: Antarctica: Dry Valley...
AAGCGCGCCCGCACGAGCTGATCATGACCGTAGAACTCGGCGTCGACGATTGCGGCTCCAGCCCCGTTGTCGCGCTCGAGCACGATGGACTCGGGCCTGATCATGATCTCGACCGGGCCGTCTGCCAGCCCGGGGGCAGGGACCCTTCCCACGGAAGTGGTCGCCACTCCGGCACGCACCGCCCCAGGCACGAAGTTGGCCTCGCCCACGAGCTCGGCGACCCTGCGGTGGGCCGGCGCGCCGTAGACCTGGTGCGGCGGGCCGACCTGGAGCACGCGCCCCGCGTCCATGACCGCGAGCTCGTCGGCGACCGAAAGCGCCTCCTCCTGATCGTGAGTGACGAATATCGCAGTCGCGGCTGCCTCCCGCAGCACGGCGCGTACCTCGGCCCTTACCCTCGCCCTGAGCGTGGCATCGAGGTTCGAGAACGGCTCGTCGAGCAGGATGACCTCCGGTGCGGGCGCAAGCGCCCTGGCAAGGGCGACGCGCTGCTGCTGCCCGCCGGAGAGTTCGTGGGGCATCCTTGTCTCGAAGCCGTCCAGATGCACGAGCTCGAGGACCGCGCGCACGCGCTCCACCACTCGTTCTGCGCGGTGCGACCCGGTGCAGCCGAACGCGACGTTGTGCCACACATCCATGTGGGGAAAAAGCGCCCAATCCTGAAACACCATGCCGATGCGTCTGCGCTCGGGAGGGGTCCATGCTCCCCGCCCCGCCACCATGCGCTCCCCGACCCAGACCTCGCCGGCATCGGGGGCTTCGAGCCCGGCCATGACCCTGAGCGCCGTGGTCTTGCCGCAGCCGCTTGGGCCGAGCAGCGCCATGAGCGTTCCCGCGGCAAGCTCGAGCGAGAAGCCGTCGAGCGCGACCGCAGGGCCTGAGGGCAACCCGGGAGCGCGACCGTTGTGGCCCAAGCGCACGGCGTCCCCGGCTGGATCAGGAAAGCGCTTGTGGATCCCTGTGCAGCGCAGCACGGGCCGGCCGTTCATGGCCGGCCCCCGCCGGCTTCAGCTTCCACCCGGCGCGCAACGAGGTAGAGCGGCACGGTCGAGATTGCGATGAGAAGGGCGGCGGGCACGGCGGCATTGGAATAGAGCCCGGCGGTTGCGCCCGTCCACACGCGCGTTGCAAGGGTCTCGAAACCCGTGGGCCTGAGCAAGAGCGTGGCGGGGAGCTCCTTCATGGCGGTAAGGAACACCAGCGCAGCGCCGGCCAGCGCGCCGCGCGCCGCAAGCGGCGCCACGAGGCGGACGAAAACCGTCCTCCTACTCCGGCCGAGGGCGCGCCCCGCCTCCTCGATTCGGGGCCCGACCTGAAGGAGAGCGGCGCGCAGCGGCTCGGCCGCCTGCGGGAGGAACAGCACGACGTAAGCGAGCACCACGAGCGGAAGGCTCTGATAGAGCCACGGCACCGCGCTTGTCGTCATGAACACAAACGCTAACGCCACGACGATGCCGGGGAGCGCGTAGCCGGAGTATGCAAGCCGCTCGGTCACCACAGATCCCGGGCCGGGATGGCGGGCGGCAAGCAGCGCAACGGGCAGCGCGGCGCCAACGGCCACCGTGGCTCCTGCCGCAGACACGAGCACGGAAGCCCCGGCCGCCGACCACGCCACCTGGGGGGCCCCGGCCGCCAGCCCCCGCAGGAGCCAGAACCCAATTACGGACAACGGCAACACGAGCGCCACACCCGCAACCGCAGAGCAGAAAAGGACGGCAGGAAGCTTCCAACGCCCGAGCTCGAGCCGCCCCAAAGGTTTCTTCGAACCACTCCCCGAGCGGTAATAGCGGGCGCGCCCGCGCGCGCTCTGCTCGAGCACGAGCACGCCAACCGCAAGCGCGGCGAGCATGAGCGACAGGATCGCCGCCGGAGTCCTATCGAACGACCCCCTGTACTGGAGATAGATCGCCTGTGTGAAGACGCTGAAGCGCATCAGGGAGACCGCCCCGAAATCGTGAAGCGTGTAGAGGGCCACGAGCAGGCCACCCGCCGCGATCGACGGCTTGAGCAGCGGCAGCGTGATCTTTCTGAACACTCCCCACGGGGAGCGCCCGAGGGCCCGCCCGGCATCCTCGAACGAGGGATCGAGGCCCCTGATGCCCGCCGCCACGGTCAAGAACACATACGGATAGGTGAACAGCATGAGCGCAAGCCATGCCCCGAAGAAGCCGCTGATGTCGGGCAGACGCTCGACGCCGAGGGGGCCTTCGAGCATCTCCTGCAGCATCCCGCGCGGCCCCAGTGCGCTGAGGATGGCGAAGGCGCCGATGTAGCTCGGAATCACAAGTGGCAGGGCAGCAGCAACCGCGAAGGCGCGCCGGCCGGGAAGATCGGTCCTCGTCGTGAGCCAGGCGAGCGGCACGCCGAGCGCGACTGCTCCGGCAGTGACCGCAGCTGCAAGGCCGGCACTTCGCAGGGCGAGCCACACCGTACGGCCCCTCAGGATGAGCTCCCAGGAGCCCGAGTCGCCGCCCCAAGCCCGCACCACGAGGTAGACGAGCGGCACCACCATGAGGGCCGCAACGGCGAGGCCCGAGAGGCGCAGCGCAAGCGGCGGGCGGCGGGGGCCTAGGCCCCTGAGGCGGGCGACGGCCCCGGCGCTCCTCCCCCGGCCAAGGGGCGCCGAGGTCACAGGAGGCCGACCTCCGCCATGAGCTCGAGGGCGGGTTCGAGCGTTCCGCCGAGGTCGGAAAGGTCGACCTCGGGCGCCTCGATGTCGTCGAGGGGAGGCAGGTCTTCTGGGGCATTGAAGCCCTCTGCGACCGGATACTCGTGAGTCGCCTCTGGGAAGTAGGTCTGTCCCGGCTCACCGGTGACGTACTCGACGAAGCGGCGCGCGACATCGGGCCCGTCGGTCGTGGCAAGGATTCCAACTCCTGCCGCATTGACGAGCGCGCCGGGATCGCCGCCGTCGAAGAAGTGGTTGGCGACCGGGATGTCGCCCTCCTCGGCTGCCACCTCGTAGAGGTAGTAATGGTTGACGAGCCCGACCTCGACCTCGCCGTCGGCGACCGCACGCAGCGTCGCCTCGTTGTCCTCGTAGAGCAGGGGCTCGTTGGCAACGAGGCCCTCGAGGAACTCCGTGGCCGTGTCCTCTCCCTCGAGGAGGATCAGCGCAGCGACGAATGCCTGGAACGACGAGTTCGTCGGTGGAAAGCCGATTCGCCCCTCCCACTCCGGCTCGGCGAAGTCGAGGACGGAATCCGGCATGTCCTCGGCCGCCAGCGCCTCGGTGTTGTAAGCCGCGACGCGGGCGCGGCCCGAGGTCCCGACCCACAGGTTCTCCGGCGACCTGAAGCGCTCGTCGATGCTGCCGAGCACCTCCTCGTCGATCTCGGCGAAGAGCCCCGCGCCGGCCACGGCCCCAAGCGAACCGGCGTCCTGGGAGAAGAAGACGTCGGCCGGCGACGCCTCTCCCTCCTCTGCGAGGGTGGCGGCGAGCTCGGCCGAATCGCCGTAGCGGACCTCGAGGTCGATCCCCTCGGCATTTTCGAAGTCCTCGAAGAGACCCTCGACGTACTCCTCCTCGCGTCCCGAGTAGATCGTGAGCGTCTCCTCGGCGCCGCCCCCCGACGCCCCCGACGAGCCGCCGTCGTCGCACGCAGCGGCCGCAAGCGTGAGCAGCACCAAGGTGCCCGCCATCATGCCGAATCTCCTCCGCCCCGCTGCCGATGAACCTCGCAACCGTGCCACGCCTCTACCTCCCACTAATCTTCGGACGACCGAACAACCTAGCTTAGGCAGCCCGATGTTAGGCCCACCTAACCTCGGCCGTCAAACCATCGTCCGGCCGTGACTTGGTGCTGCCTAGGGGGCGGCTCGACGGCGAGTGCACCACGACGAGCGCCCCAGGCCCCTCGTCCGAGCAACGACAGCTGTGCGTGATTACGGCCACGGCCCTCGGCGCCCCCGGGTGCGGAGATTGACATGCAGGGTGTCGGCCGCCTCGAGGCCGAAGACCTCGACCTCCCCGTCACCGGTGGGACCGGAAACTTCAAGAACGTACGCGGCCAGGCAACCTTCGACTTCAGAGACGCGGGCCGGACCGTCATCACCTTCAATCTGATCCCCTGAACGCGCCGGCCGCGATGCTTTGACAGCGTCGCGGCCGAGGGCTTAGCCTTCAGGCGCGAAGAGCAAAGGCGCTCTGCTTCGATGGGGCGCCTTTTGTCTGCGCGAACGGGGCGTCCCAGACGCATCTCTTCTTGCATCCACGAGCACGAGGACGCCCATGACGCTCTACGACCCTAAGCACTCGGAGCGCGATGCCTGCGGCATCGGCTTCGTCGCCGATGCGCGCGGGCGCGCCTCGAGAGCCATCGTCGACGCCGGCATCGAAGCGCTGTGCAGGGTGAGACACAGGGGCGCCGTTGCGGCCGATTCGCTGACCGGGGACGGCGCCGGGCTTCTGCTCCCGATCCCCCACGGCATCATTGGGACCGAGGGCGAAGACCGTGCCGGGCTCGTAATGGCGTTTCTCGATCCAACCGACCCTGGCCGAGGCCAGCAGGTCGTCGAGAAGGGCCTCTGCGACGAGGGCCTGGTTGTCAAGCGGTGGAGGGCCGTGCCGGTCGAGCCGGCGGCGCTCGGCTCGCAGGCGCGCTCCTCTGCACCCGTCATCGAGCAAGCGATACTCGCCGGGCCCCCGGGCGACGTCGAGGACCTCGAGCGCCGGGCCTTCAGGGCGCGCCTCTGCATCGAGAGGCTCGCCGGCGCCGAGCACATCACCCTCTACATCGCGTCGTGCTCGTTCTCAACCGTTACCTACAAGGCACTGTGCGCCGCCGATCAGTTGAGCAGCTTCTACCCCGATCTCGCCGACGACCGCTTCGAAGCCTGGTTTTCGATCTTCCACCAGCGCTACGCGACCAACACCGTGCCGACCTGGGAGCGGGCGCAGCCCTTTCGCTTCCTCGCGCACAACGGCGAGATCAACACCATCAGGGGCAACGTCGCCGCCATGGCGGCCCGGAGCGGCCGGTTTGGAGCGGGTGACGGCGGGCCTGAGGAGCTCCTGCGGACGGCCCTCGATGCCGGCAGCTCCGACTCGGGCATCCTCGACCAGGCGCTCGAGCTCCTCGTGCGGGAGGGCCGTAGCCCCTCCCACGCAGCGGCGATGCTCATGCCGCAGGCATGGGAGGGCGAGGCCGACCCCGCCATCAAGGACTTCTTCAGCTATCAGGCCTGCCTCATGGAGCCGTGGGACGGACCGGCCGCAATCGTGCTTACCGATGGGGAGCGCGTCGCCGCCGCCCTCGACCGCAACGGGCTCAGGCCTCTGCGCATAGCGGTGTGCGAGGACGGTTTCGTCGCCTGCGCTTCGGAAGCGGGCGCAGTCCCGACCGAGGGCCACGGGTCGGTGGGGCGCCTCAAGCTCGGTCCCGGGCAGGCGTTCGCCGTCCACCCGGGGAGCGGGGAGCAGGGGGTCCTCGAGGACAACGCGGTCAAGGCAGCACTCGCCCGCGGCAGGCCCTACGGTGCGTGGCTCGGCGCGCACCTCAAGGAGCGCTCACAGGGCAGCCCCCTCGAGGCGCCGGGCGAGCATGTCCTCGCCCGCCAGGTCGCGGCCGGCTACACCAAGGAGGAGTTCACGGTCGTCATCCGGCCGATGGCCACAGAAGGCGTCGAGCCGACCTCGTCGATGGGCGACGACACCGCTCAGCCACCCCTCGCCGGACACGCGCGGCCGGTGTTCTCGTTCCTCAAGCAGCGCTTTGCCCAGGTGACCAACCCGCCGATCGACCACCTCAGGGAGCGCCACGTCATGTCCCTCCGTGTGCGCCTCGGCCCCCGGGCGCCGCTGCTCGAGGAGAAGCCGGAGGCAGCGCGCCTCCTCGAGTACCCGTCGTGCGTGCTCTTTCCCTCCGCCGTCGCCGAGCTCATCGAGGGGGGGGCGGCCACAATCGACGCCACCTTTCCCGTGAACGGGGACCCTCCGAGTGCCGGGCCCGAGACCCTGGCCGGCGCCTGCCGGCGCGTCGTCGCCGCTGCCGTCGAAGCGGTCGAGGGCGGCGCCTCGATCGTGGTCGTCACCGACTCGGCCGTCTCGTCGGGGCGGGCGCCCATGCCCTCCGCCCTTGCGGCCGGCGCGGTCCACCACGGCCTCGTCGCCGCCGGGGTGCGCTCGCTCGCGAGCATCGTCGTCGCGGCAGACGACATTCGTGAGTCCCACCACGCTGCCTGCCTCATCACCAACGGAGCCGATGCGCTGTGCCCTGCGCTCGCACTCGAGTCGATCGGCGAGCTCGTCGGCGCCGGGCGCCTCGGGGGCGGCGTCGGTGATGCCAAGGCCCAGGCCAACTACGTTGCTGCGCTCGAGTCCGGGCTCTTGAAGATCATGTCGAAGATGGGGATCTCCACGGTCCAGTCCTATACCGGCGCGCAGATCATCGAGGCGATCGGGCTCGGGCCCGACGTCATCGCAGCGTGCTTTCCCGGTGTTTCTTCTCCCCTCGGGGGGCTCTCGTTCGGCGATCTCGGCGAGGATGTCGCAGCGCGCCACCGCGCTGCCTTTGGCGGGCCGCCGCGTCTTGCCAATACCGGCTTCGTGAAGTTCAAGAGCGGCGGCGAGTTCCACGGCTTCAACCCCGACGTCGTCGATGCCCTTCACGCCGTCACCGGAGTGACCCGAGCCGATGACGACGCCCGCTCGGCCGGGGAGCGCGAGATGGCAGCGGCCCACGCCCTGCGGCGCGCGGCCAACGGGGTCGACTCCGCCTACACCCAATTCGCCGAGCTGTCCGACGGGCGGCCGCCGGCAGAGCCGCGCGACCTCCTCGATCTCGTCCGCTCGCAGTCACCCGTCGCGCTCGAAGAGGTCGAGCCTGCAAGCGCGATCGCGAGGCGCTTTTCCACCGGAGCGATGTCCCACGGCGCCCTCTCCGCTGAGGCGCACGAGACGCTTTCGATCGCGCTCAACATGATCTGCGGCATGGCGAACACCGGCGAGGGCGGCGAGGCCCCCGAGCGCTTCCGCGACGAACGCAACTCGGGCATCAAACAGATCGCGTCCGGCCGCTTCGGGGTGACGCCCGAGTACCTCGCCTTCGCAGGAGAGCTCCAGATAAAGATGGCGCAGGGGTCAAAGCCGGGAGAGGGGGGCCAGCTCCCCGGCCAGAAGGTCTCGGCGGAGATCGCTCGCCTTCGCCACACCACGCCGGGAGTCGGGCTCATCTCTCCCCCGCCGCACCACGACATCTACTCGATCGAGGACCTCGCCCAGCTCATCTTCGACCTCAAGCAGGCCAACGACAGAGCCGCAGTGTCGGTCAAGCTTGTGGCGTCGGAGGGCATCGGGACCATAGCCGCAGGGGTGGTCAAGGGCCTCGCCGACGTCGTGCACATCTCGGGCGCCGACGGCGGCACAGGGGCCAGCCCCCTGTCCTCGATCAAGAACGCGGGCCTGCCGTGGGAGATCGGCCTCGTCGAGGCTCAGGGGGCGCTGGTGGCAAACGGTCTGCGCGGACGGGCGCGCGTGCGCGTCGACGGCGGTCTAAAGACCGGGCGCGACGTCATGATCGCCGCACTGCTCGGCGCCGACGAGTACTCGTTCGGCACGGCGGCCTTGATCGCTGAGGGCTGCATCCTCGTGCGCACCTGCCACCGCGACACCTGCCCGGTCGGCATCGCGACCCAGAACCCCGAGCTCAGGAAGAAGTTCACGGGCACTCCGGAGATGGTGGCGCGCTACCTGCTGCTCGTGGCCGAGGACGTGAGGCTGCTGCTTGCGAGACTCGGCCTCCGTTCGCTTGGCGAGGCGGTGGGGCGCAGCGACCTGATCGTGCGCAAGGACGGCATCGGCGGACGCGCGGACGCGCTTGATCTGAGCCCTCTGCTCGAGGATCCGGGCGCGCCGGGAGACGCGCGCAGCTTCACCGGCGCGCTCTCGCTTCAGAGCCCCCGCTCGGACCTCGGCGACCGGCTCTGCGACGACGCCATGCCGGCGCTGCGGGAGGGGCGGTCGATCGAGCTCGCCTACCCGATAACGACTTCGGACCGCACCGTCGGGGCGCGCCTCGGGGGTGCCATCGGCTACGAGTTCGGGTCGACCAAACCGCCGGGCTCGGTGGCTGTGCGCTTCACGGGAAGCGCGGGCCAGTCGTTCGGCGCCTTCCTCGCCGACGGGGTCAACCTCGCGCTGACCGGCGAGGCCAACGACTATGTGTGCAAAGGGATGGCGGGCGGGCGGGTCGCCATCTGCCCCCCCGGCAACGATTGGGGCGATCCCTATCTCGCCGGCAACACCGTCCTCTACGGGGCAACCGGCGGCAGCCTCTTCATCGCAGGCCGCGCCGGAGAGCGCTTCGCAGTACGCAACTCGGGCGCGGTGGCCGTCGTCGAGGGCGTCGGGGACCATGCCTGCGAGTACATGACGGCCGGGGCGGTCGTCATCCTCGGGCCGACGGGCATCAATCTCGGCGCTGGCATGAGCGGCGGCGAGGCCTACGTCTACGACCCGGACGGGTGCCTCGCGAGCAGCCTCAACCCCCAGCTCGTCGGCGTCTACGATCCCGCCGCCGGCCAGCTCGAGTCGCTCCGGCGGGTCATCGAGCGCCACCTCGAGGCCACGGGCTCGTCGGTGGCCAGGGGGATCCTCGACGACTGGCAGGTGGCCTCGGGTGCGTTCAGACGGGTCGCTCCGGTGGCCGAGGTCGCCCGCCTCGAAGCCCTCTTCGACGGCACCGCCGTAGACGCCGCCGCCTGACGCTCGTCTGGCGAGTCAACAACAGCCTCCGCTCAAGCCTCGGGCCCGGGATCCTCCGAGCATGCGCATGTTATGTCATGTTATCATCCGCTCATGTTGTCCGAGCGCACCCAGGTCCTGCTGACACCGGAACAGCGGGCAACGCTCGAGCGGATCGCGCAGCGACGCGGAGTCTCCCTTGGCGCGGTGATGCGGGAAGCAATAGATGCATACACGGCCCCCCGCCGAAGGTCGCGCCCCGAGGCCCTCGAAGCATTGTGCGCGCTCGAAGCGCCGGTGGCCGATTGGGAAACGATGAAGTCAGAGATCCTCAGAGGGGCCACAAGCTGACGGTCTTCATCGACACGGCCGTCATCATGTACGCGGCCGGCGACAAACATTCACTACGCGAACCGTGTCGGACGATCCTTCGACAGGTGGCCTCCGGAGGTCTGGGAGCGGTGACCTCGGCCGAGGTCATTCAGGAAATTTTCCATCGCTTCTCCGCGCTGAGACGCCTTTCGGTGGGAGCCGAGATGGCCAGAGGGACACTCGATCTCTTTGCTCCCGTACTGCCCGTCACGCATGCGGTCATGCTTCGGATGCCCGCCCTCATCGAGCGTCATGCCGATCTCTCGGCCCGCGATCTCGTGCACATCGCCACTTGCATGGAAGAAGGCATCCACACGATGATCACTCCCGACAAAGGCCTTGCGCGGACCGGCGAGGTGTCCGTCTTTGCTCCCGACGATCGAGAGGCCATCTCGAGCCTCGTTCGCCGTCCCAGCCAGGGCGGAAGAGGAGGCCCAGATCGATAAAGAAAAATCAACGGCGGCACCCGTTCGCGCGGGATAGTGACGGTGAGGTAGTGGTCTGCCGCTGGGGCAGCCTCGCACCTGCCGGGGTCGAAAATGGGTACAGGGGACCAACAATCGACCACACCAGCCTTCGAAGGCCCGGCCCCTATCGGCCCTCCGGTGCTCCCGATCATCTGTTAGGGACTGTTACTCCAATCGGGCGATCGGGCATCACTGAGGGCTCGCGCTCGCATGAATACCTGGTCGGTCATCTCCTCCGTGAGCTTGCCCGTGAAGGTGTTTTGCTGGCTCGGGTGGTAGCAGCCGACGAGCCTGTAGCCGCCGACTTCTGCCTCGGCGCCGTGGCCGAAGCGGGGTTTAGGCCTGGGCCGCACCCCGTCCGGCGGGAGAACGCTCAGGGCGGCGTCCCAGGCGAGGCCCCCTAGGGCAACCACGACAACGAGGCGCTCCAGCAGCCTCACCTCCGCGATGAGGTAGGGGCGGCAGCGCGCCTGCTCGGCGGGAGTCGGGCGGTTGGCAGGGGGCGCGCACCTGACCGCTGCTGCGATGTAGGCGCCGGTGAGCTCGAGGCCATCGTCTCGGCGGACCGACCCCGACTGGTTGGCGAAGCCGGTTCGATGCAGGGAGGCGAACAGCCAGTCCCCCGAGCGGTCGCCGGTGAAGATCCGGCCGGTGCGGTTGCCCCCATGGGCCGCCGGGGCCAGGCCGACGATCAGCAGGCGGGCGGCGGGGTCTCCGAAGCCGGGCAGCGGCCGGCCCCAGTAATCCTCGTCGGCGTAAGCGGCCCTCTTGGTGCGTGCGACCTCCTCCCGCCAGTCGACCAGTCTTGGGCATGCCCGGCACTCGACAATGCGGGCGTTGAGCGTCGCGAGCTCCCGGGCGGCATCCATTGACCGCCCGTTTCCCGGCGGCGGCTTCACTCCCTTGGGATCGAGCCGACCACGGCCCGCAGGGTGGCCTCGGCATCCGCCAAGGGCGCCCATGCGTGGAGCGACACCGCGTGATCGGCGCCCGTGGCCGTCCACCTGAAGATGAGGTGGTCGCCGTTCACGCCGCCAAAGGGATAGGAGGGGGCGAGGACGAGCCGGCCGCTGCGCCCGTCCCACTCCCGGCGC
>Ga0136632_10000645_pt1 | contig 10616 bp, 9 predicted proteins | sample AntDrymUQ6112106_2_FD_104670 | JGI IMG/M metagenome (GOLD analysis project Ga0136632, IMG submission 104670) | Polar desert sand microbial communities from Dry Valleys, Antarctica - metaG UQ611 (21.06) | ecosystem: Environmental > Terrestrial > Soil > Desert | place: Antarctica: Dry Valley...
GGCGTCTGCCGCCGAAGCGGAGGACCCCGAGGCGGCGTACGAGCGAGTGCTTTCGGAGGAGCGCGCCAAGGGCTCCGGGGACGCGGTGGCGACGGCCCGGGCCAAGGCGGCCCGCATGCGAGCCATCAAGGGGACGAAGGGCCCCCAGGGCTGATGGCCGAGATCTGGCAGCAAGCCGTCTTTTGGGTATTGGCCACAGCGATGGTCGTTTCCGCGGTGCGCGTCGTGACTACCAGGAACGTGGTGCACGCCGCTCTGTGGCTGGTGGGCGCTCTCATGAGCGTGGCCGCCATGTACGTCCTGTTGTTCGCCGAGTTCGTCGCCTGGGTTCAGGTGCTTGTGTATGTGGGTGCCATCGTGGTGCTCATGCTGTTCGGTCTCATGCTCACGCGCGCGTCCATCGGCTCGGCCAGCTTCGACAACGATCAGCGCCTCTTGGCGGCAGTGTGCGCGGGCGCGGTGTTCATCGTCTCGAGCGTCATCATGGTTACCGCCTTCGAAGGCAAAGAGATCGAGTTCGATCGAACGGTCGGAACGACCACCGAAACGGTCGGACGAGTCATCTTTGCCGACTATGTGCTTCCTTTTGAGGTCATCTCGGTCTTGCTGCTCGCCGCACTGGTGGGCGCCATCGTGATCGCGCGGCGAGACTGATGCCCGTTTCCTTCTTCCTCGTGCTCGCGGCTTTGCTGTTCTCGATCGGTGTCTACGGAGTGCTGGCCAGGCAGCACGCCGTGCTCGTTCTCTTGTCGATCGAGCTCATGCTGAATGCCGTGAACATCAACCTAGTGGCGTTCGCGGCTATGTTTCAGCAGTTCGGTGTACAGGGACAGGTCTTTGCTCTCTTCATAATCGCCGTGGCCGCCGCTGAAGTTGGCGTCGGCCTCGCCATCGTGATTCTCATATACCGGAATCGCCAGAGCGTAGACATCGATGAGATGTCGCTGATGAAATGGTGAGCGCGATGCTGGCAGCTCAAGAGAGCGTGATCGCCACTCCGGGAGCCATCGGGCAGATCATCTGGCTCGTTCCCTTTCTGCCCTTCCTGGCATTCTTCGTCATCTTGTTCTTCGGCAAGCGCTTTCCGGACAGGGGTCACGCCCTGAGCATTGGAGCGATTGGCGTCGGACTGGCGCTTTCGTTGGTTGCCTTCATCGAGCTGGCCGGGGGCCGTGCCAGCGTGGAAAAGAGCTGGACGTGGTTCGAGCTCGGTGACGGGGGCCTCCTCCTGGAGTTCGGTATGACCCTCGACTTTTTGACGGCGGTGATGTTTGTTGTCGTGTGCGCCATCTCGTTGTTGGTTCAGGTCTACTCGACCGGCTACATGCACGACGACAGTCGTTACACGTGGTTCTACGCCGTCATCTCCCTGTTCACCTCCTCGATGCTCTTCTTGGTCATCGCCAACAACCTCATGCAGATGTTTGTCGGCTGGGAAGGGGTGGGAGTGTGCTCCTACTTCCTGATCGGGCACTTCTGGGAAGAAACGCCGAACTCGTCCGCCGCCATCAAGGCCTTCATCACAACGCGCATCGGCGATGTCGGTTTTCTGTTCGGCATCTTTGCGCTGGTTGCCATTGCCGGGACATTCAACATCGGAGAGCTCAACCACCTCGCCGAGGAGGGCGAGATCGGTGGTACGGCCCTCACGGTAGCAGCGCTTCTGCTGTTCCTCGGCGCGGTGGGGAAGTCGGCTCAGTTCCCTCTTCATGTTTGGCTGCCCGATGCCATGGCCGGGCCCACCCCCGTGTCGGCCTTGATCCATGCGGCGACGATGGTGGTAGCGGGCATCTACCTGGTAGCGAGGATGTTTCTGCTGTTCGAGCACGCGGGGGCGGCGCTCGACATCGTGGCGATCGTGGCAGCCATTACGATGCTCATTGCCGCGGTCCTTGCGCTGGTGCAGGACGACATCAAGAAGGTCTTGGCCTACTCGACCATTTCCCAGCTTGGCTACATGATGGCGGCCTTGGGGGTCGGCGCCTACACGGCCGCGATCTTTCACCTCTTCACGCACGCGTTCTTCAAGGCCCTCTTGTTCCTGGGGGCCGGATCGCTCATCCACGCGGTGCATTCAAACAACATGAGTGATATGGGCGGTCTGCGGAAGTACATGCCGCACACGTTCAGGACGTTCATCATCGGATCGCTGGCCCTTGCGGGCATCTTTCCGTTCGCCGGTTTCTTCTCCAAGGACGAAATCGTCGGCGAGGCCCTGCGGGCGACCAGCGAGGGGACGCAAGCGACGGCCGCTTTCGTGCTCGTCGCCGCGGTAGTGACCGCGTTTCTAACTGCTCTGTACATGACGCGCGCGTGCGTTAAGACTTTCTGGGGCCACTATCGAGGCGAGGGCCATCCACATGAGAGTCCCGGTTCGATGGTTACGCCGCTATGGGTCCTGGCCATCGGGACGATGACGGTGGGGTTCCTCGGCTTTCCAATCATCGGGCCTTTCAACGACTGGATCTTTGTCCCCGGCGAGGAGCATCCCGGATTTTCAACCACCTACAACATCATCCTGCCGGTTGCTTCCGTCGGGATCGCTCTTCTCGCCGGCTATATCGGCTGGCAGATCTTCCGGAAGGATCGCTGGCACGTTGACGTCTTGGGCGGACCGTTCGCGTGGAGCTATCGCTTCGTCGCGAACAAGTACTACCTGGACGACCTCTATCTAAAGGGCGTGGTGAGACCCGTGCAGTACACGTTGGCCCGCGCCGCCTACTGGTTCAATAACCATGTTCTCGATGCTGTGGTGAACGGCACCGCCACGGGAACCATCGCCGGTTCGAGATTCACTTACACGGTGATCGACCAGCACGTGGTTGATTTCGCCGTGAACGGGGCGGCCGGACTCACCGGATGGTCCGGCGGGATGTTGCGGTATGCCCAGTCGGGCAACGTGCAGCGATACGCGGCCGTGCTCTTTGCGGCCATCGCCGCATTTGTCGGAGTGCTTGCATTCACCTAGAAGGGGGTTCGACAGTTCATGGAATGGGTTGACGGCTGGGCGTTGAGCCTGGCGACTTTCCTGCCGATAGCCGGCGCGATGGTCCTGATTTTTGTTCCACCTGCTCAGGAAAAAGTCATCAAGTCCGTGGCCACCCTCTTCGCCTTCCTGGCGCTTGTCGCGGGGATTGTGGTGTTGGCGCGTTTCGACTTCGGGGCGGCCGGCACTTTGCAGATGCAGGTGGATGCAAGCTGGATCTCGCAGATCAACGCCCGCTATCACATCGGCATCGATGGGATCTCGCTGCCCTTGCTTGAGTTGTCGCTTCTCGTGAGCTTCTTGTGCGTCATCTATTCGTGGTGGCACATCCCCAGTCCGGGAAACCCGAAGGCGTTCTTCGCCCTGATCTTGCTGCTCGAGACCGGCATGACCGGTACGTTCGCCGCCCTCGACCTGATCTTGTTCTTCATCTTCTTCGAGCTCGTCCTGGTCCCCATGTACTTCATGATCGGCATCTGGGGGGGGCCGCGGCGCGAGTATGCGGCGGTCAAGTTCTTCCTCTATACGCTCTTCGGCTCGATTTTCATGCTCCTGGGCTTTCTCGCCCTCTACTTCAACTCCGGCCCCCACACGTTCGACATGCTCGCCCTTCGCGAGCAAGGGCTTGGAGGGGCCTCCGATCTCTTTCAGAACCTCGTATTTCTGGGATTGTTTCTCGGGTTTGCGATCAAGGTGCCGATGTGGCCGTTCCACACATGGCTGCCGGATGCGCATACTGAGGCTCCAACCGTAGGCTCGGTGCTTCTTGCTGCGGTGATGCTGAAGTTGGGCACCTACGGATTCGTCAGGATCGCGCTCCCGATACTTCCGGACGCTGCCGTGACCTTCGCTCCCGCGATCGGAGTGCTGGCGGTCATTGCGATCATCTATGGATCCCTCTGTTGTTTTGCGCAAACGGATCTCAAGCGCATGATCGCCTTTTCTTCGGTCGGCCACATGGGCTTCGTGATGCTCGGTATCGCAACGCTCACCGACATTGGGATTAACGGGGCCGTCTTTGGCATGGTGGCCCACGGGCTCATCACCGGCATGCTGTTCTTCCTGGCGGGCTCCATGCACGAGCGGTATCACACGCGCGAGATAGCAGCCCTCGGTGGGATGTTGAAGCAGATTCCGCGTTTCGGCTCCTTGCTCACGTTCACGGCAATAGCCTCGTTGGGGCTCCCGGGACTGGCCGGCTTCTGGGGAGAGATGCTCGCGCTGCTGGGTTCCTATCAGCCACACCCCGAGCTGAGCGCGACGTTGTTCCGTTTCTTGATGGTGGGGGGCGGGATAGGCACTGTGCTCACCGCGGGCTACTTCTTGTGGATGCTGCAGCGCGTGAATCTCGGGCACGTGCCGGAGAAGTTCGCCGGGTCGGCCGGCGTGGTGGATGTCGTCCCTCTCGAATGGTATGCGTGGGTTCCGCTGTTGATGCTCATCCTGGCCGCCGGGGTCTTTCCAAGAATGGTGTTGGGAGTGACCGACGGAGCGGTGCAGGCCTTGATAGGAGCTATCGGTTAGCGAGATGGAGCTCGCTCAACTTGCAGTGCAGCCCGGCGTGGACCTGCACGCTCTTGCGCCCGACATCGTCCTCGCGCTGGCTGCATGCGTCGTTTTGGTGGCAGACCTCTTCTTGCCGCGCGAATCGAAATGGATTGCCATGCCGTTATCGGCGGCGGGGCTTCTCGGAACACTCGCAGCCGTGGTGTCGTTGATAGGAGAGAGGCGCCTGACTCTTGACGGCAGCTTCGAGATCGACACATTCGCTCTCGTCTTCAAGGGCCTGTTCTGCGTCATCGGATTGATCGTGCTGGCGATGTCGCTCTCGTACTTCCGCGATGGCCGCTACTACCAGGGTGAGTACTACTTCCTGATGCTCTGCTCGCTCCTGGGGGGAGTAGTCATGGCCAGCGCGCGCGACCTCATCACCCTGTTCATCGCTATCGAGCTCATCAGCATCCCGGCGATCATCATGACCGCGCTGCGCAAGGCCGACGTAAAGTCCAACGAGTCCGCGCTCAAGTTCTTTCTCTTCAGCGTTCTGTCCTCGGCCGTGATGCTCTTCGGCATGTCTTTGGTGTACGGGATCGCCGGGAGCACGAATCTGGCCGATATTCGGGCGGCTTTGTCCGGCGGCGGTCCCTCATCAGTCAGGCTCGTTCAGCTCTTGGAGGTAGCGCCCGACGATCCCATCGTTGTGCTGGCAGTGTTCTTCGTCGTGGTCGGTTTCGCTTTTAAGATCTCAGCGGTGCCTTTTCACTTCTGGGCCCCCGACACCTACGAAGGCGCTCCTTCCCCGGTGGCGGCCTTCCTGTCGACGGCATCCAAGATCGGCGGGTTCGTGGGATTGCTGGTGCTCATGTTCAAGGCCTTTCCCGACGTCGCCGACAACTGGCGGCCGGCCTTTGCGGTCCTCGCAACGCTCACCATGACCGTCGGCAACCTGATCGCTTTGCGCCAGCGGCACATCATTCGCCTGCTCGCCTACTCGGGGATAGCGCAGTCCGGCTACGTGCTCGTTACTCTGGCCCTCATCGATCCTGACCGGCCCGGCGCCAACGCGCAGGCCTTGAGGTCGGCCATCATCTACCTCGCCATCTACGCGGTGATGGACCTCGGCGCGTTTGCGGCGGCCGTCTCCTTCGCGCGCAAGGGCGGCTCCTACTTCATCTCGGACTACTCGGGCTTATGGCGCCGCAGCCCCGTGCTGGCGACGTTGATGGCGGGCTTTCTTCTGTCGCTGGCCGGCACGCCGCCGATGGCTGGCGCGTGGGCCAAGCTGTTCGTCTTCCTCGCCACCATCAACTCTGGCGTCATCTGGCTGGCGGTCGTGATGGGCATCAACGCGGTCATCGCCGCGTGGTACTACCTCGCAGTCGTCAAGCGCATGTTCCTCGACGCGCCCGAGGTCGAGGAGCCCATCGAGGTGCCTTACATCCTGCGCGCGGCGATGAGCGTGGCCGCTCTTGCGCTCCTCGCAGCTTTCATCTATCCGCCGATAATCACCTCTCTCGCGGAACGGTCGATTCTCTGAGCGGTAAGTCCCTGCATGGTTGACCCTGCTCCCGCACCGCGCGATCAGACCGACGCCATCATCCACTCGGAACGTCTCGATCTCTTCTCAATGCACCCTGATGCGGTGGCGTGTCTCGCCGCTGGAGATCGAGCGGGCGCCGAGGCCGCTCTCGCGCTTAGGCTCCCGGTCGGCTGGCCGGAGCCCTCCGACCTCGGCTGGCTCGGCTACAGGAGGGGGCAGATGGAGAAAGACCCCGGCGTTCGACTCTGGCTGATGCGGGCCGTCGTCGTGCGCTCGGAGCCGGGCCAGATGATCGGCAATATCGGTTTTCACGGCCGCCCGGTGGACGGCAAGGCCGAGATCGGCTACGAGATCAGTCCGCCACAGCGCCGCCGGGGCTATGCGAGCGAGGCGGTCAGGGCCCTGATCGAGTGGGCCCGACGCGAGCACGGGGTCCAGGGCTTCATCGCTTCGGTCTCGCCCGGCAACGCAGCCTCTCGCGGCCTGATCTCGAAGCTGGGTTTCGAGCGCACGGGTCAGCAATGGGACGACGAAGACGGCCTCGAGCTCGTCTTCCAACTAAACCTAAACCCCATCTGAGCGGATCAGCGTTCGAAATATACGAACGTTTTCCGGCATAGAACGCCCCAGGCCGGTATTCTGTCGGCGCCAGCGAGGCGGGATGCCCGAGCGGCCAAAGGGAGCGGCCTGTAAAGTCGCCGGCTGATGCCTTCGAAGGTTCGAATCCTTCTCCCGCCACTCAACGCGCGGCTCCGCACGACGGAGCACTAGAGTCCACTCGAATGACCATGGACTACCGTTCCCTCAGCTTGTGGCTCGACTCGGCCGGCGACGACCTCACCCCCCGGCCCCCGTTGGGCGTGGCCGGCGATGTCGATGTAGCGATCGTAGGTGGGGGCTACACGGGCTTGTGGACTGCCTATTACTTGAAGAAGGCCGACCCATCGGTGCGCGTCGCCATCGTCGAAAAGGAGATCGCCGGATTCGGCGCCTCGGGCCGCAACGGTGGATGGTGCTCGGCTCTGTTCGCGGGAAAACGGGAAAGGATCGCCCACACTCACGGCCGCGCCGCGGCGGTAGACATGCAGCGGGCGATGTTCGACGCCGTCGACGAGGTCGGCAAGGTCGCCGCAGGCGAGGGCATCGACGCGCACTTCCACAAGGGGGGCACGTTCAACGCCGTGACCGCGCCTCCTCAATTACAAAGGGTGCGCGCGGCGGTCGCCGAAGAGCGAGAGTGGGGTTTCGGCGAAGACGACTATGCATGGCTTGACCGGGCCGAAGCGCGCGCCAGGCTGAAGACCGAAGGCTTGCTCGGAGCCGCTTACACACCGCACTGCGCGCGCCTTCACCCGGCCCGGTTGGCGCGTGGCCTGGCCCGAACGGTCGAAGGATTGGGCGTTGCCGTCTACGAGCGCTCACCTGCGTTGTCGATCGAGGACGGCAAAGTGACGACTCCCGACGGAAGCTTGCGGGCAGAAGTCGTGGTACGCGCGACCGAAGGGTACACGCCGGGCCTCGATGGTTTCCGACGCACCCTCTTGCCCTTGTACTCGCTGATGATCTCAACCGAACCTCTGCCCGGATCATTCTGGGACGAGGTCGGCTGGAGCGGCTACGACACCTTCACCGACGGCCGTCATTTGCTGATCTATGCGCAGCGAACCGCCGACGATCGCATCGCAATCGGAGGACGTGGGGCTCCTTACCACTTCGGCTCGCGCGTGGAGAACCGGTTCGACCATGAGCCACGGGTATTCGCCGGACTGCGCCACGTCCTGACCGCCCTGTGGCCGTCGCTTGCGAACGCAGAGATCACGCACCGCTGGGGAGGTCCGCTGGCCGCCCCGCGTGACTGGTTCTCGTCGGTCGGCTTGGACCGTACGCGCAAGTACGCGTGGTCCGGGGGATACGTCGGGGACGGCGTGTCGACCACCAATCTCGGAGGTCGCACGCTTGCCGATCTCATTCTCGGACGCGCTACCGACATCACGAGGCTTCCGTGGGTCGGCCATAAGTCGCGCAGCTGGGAGCCTGAACCGTTCCGGTGGATCGGCACCAACCTGGCTCTTCAGACGATGGCGAGTGCGGATCGGGCTGAGAGCCGCAATGGCAAACCTGCGCGCCGCGCCGACGTGGTCGGCAAGCTCGTCGGCATCTAGTGCTCCATCGCGGGGACAGGGCTTAGACCGGGTCGCTCGAATGGGCCCGCTATTTTGCGAGGCGGGAGCAAGTCACAGGAGCCGGGCGAGCTTGGGCAGAGAGCTTCCCAGCGGCTCGCGCACGAGCGCGTCGGCCAGAGGGTCCAGGGGGGTCGGCTGGGCATTGAAGATGACCAGGCGCGCTCCCTTCTCCACGGCGATCTGGGGCAGGTAGGCAACCGGGTAGACCGCAAGGGAGGTTCCCACGGCCAACAAGACATCGCACGACGCGGCCGCGTGCTGAGCTCTTTGCAAATCAATCGGGTCCAGGCTCTGGCCGAATGAGATCGTCGCCGACTTGAGTATCCCGCCGCATGATCTGCACGCGGGATCTTCTTCGCCTGCATCTACGCGCCCGAGCGCCGCGCTCATGGGTGAGCGCTCGTCGCAGCTCATGCACATGACCTCGCGGATCGTGCCGTGGATTTCGATCAGCGCCTCGGCGGAGTTTCCGGCCGCCTGATGGAGACCGTCGATGTTTTGCGTGATGAGGGTATCGAGCTTTCCCTTTCGCTCAAGCTCCGCCAGCGCGCGGTGCCCCCGGTTGGGCGTCGCGGTCCACGCGGGGTGGGAGCGCCTGGCCCGCCAGACCTCAACGCGCACGTCTTGGTCAGACATGTAGCTATCGAGTGATGACAGCCGTTCCGCTCCTGGGTTCGTGGTCCACAGGCCCTGAGGTCCGCGAAAGTCGGGGATGCCCGACTCCGTCGAGATGCCCGCTCCGGCAAGGGCGACCACCCGGGCGGCTCCTTTGAGCCACCCGGCTATGGTCGAGAGCTGGTCGATCCTGGTCGTCACGTTCCGTTCACTCCTTCGCCCATTGGAGCGGCCATACTCGCGCCACGGGAGCCAAGAACGGGAACCTAAGCGCCTCACCGAAGCTGCCGATACCCTTCGGGTGTGTTGACTGACGGCAGCGCTCCGGGGCCATTCGAAGACTTGCAGTCCAGCTTGATCGAGCGTGTTGCAACGAGAGGTGCGGGCGTTCTCGAGAGCGGCACGATCGTCGTCTTGCCGTCCATTTCCTACGCGCGCGAAGAGCTGCGCAAAATCGTCGGTATCCAGTATTACGAGGAGCGGATGCTGTACGTCTTACTGCTGCTCCGGAACCCCAACACCCGGATTATCTACCTGACCTCGCTGCCCGTAGATCCCGCGATCGTCGACTACTACCTCGGCTTCATTCCAGACCCTGCCGCCGCTCGCGAGCGGGTGGAGCTTGTGAATCTGAACGACGACGAGCCCCGAGCGCTGTCGGCCAAGCTGCTCGAGCGCCCGCGAGCAATCGACCGCTTGCGGGCAGCGATAGAGGATCGGGATGATGCGTACATCCTCCCCTTCAACGTCACCGACCTCGAGCGCGCCGTAGCCGTCCAGGTAGGCGTTCCACTCTTCGGACCTCATCCCGCAGACGCGTGGCTCGGCTCCAAGAGCGGCGGCCGCCAGGTGGCGCGCCGAGCTGAAGTCGAGGTCGGTGAGGGGGCCGAGGATCTTCGCTCCCTGGAGGAAGTGGGCCACGCGATCGCCGCGATCGCCGAGGCTCGACCCAACGCCCAAGCCGCGGTCGTAAAGCTCAACAACGGGTTCTCGGGACAAGGCAACGCGATCATCGAGATGGACGATTTGAGGAGTCCTCTCAGCGCGTCGCCCACGTCTTTTTGTGCCGCCGAGGAGTCGTGGCCCTCGTTTGCTCGCAAGCTCGAGAGTGAGAGAGGGATCGTTGAGGAACTGGTTCGGCAAGAAGACGTGGCATCGCCCAGCGTGCAGGTGCGAATCGTGCCCGGCGGCAAAATCGAAATCACCTCGACTCACGATCAGATCCTTGGAGGGCCCGACGACCAGGTCTATCTGGGCTGCAGGTTTCCGGCCAGCACCGATTACCGCGCTCTCATTCAGGACGCTGCAATCCGGATGGCCGGCGTGCTGGCGCGCGGCGGAGTCTTCGGAATCTTCGGCATCGACTTCCTCGTCGTTCCGCTGGATGCTGCGACCCCGAGGATCCTCTGCAGTGAGATCAACTTGCGCGTCGGCGGCACCACGCATCCTTTCTCGATGGCCAAACTGGCGATGGATGCGACCTACGATCAATCGTCCGGCGAGCTCCTTGCCAATGAAAGGGCAAAGTCTTACATCGCGACCGACAATCTGAAGTCGGATCGCTACAGGGGCATGTCGCCCGGAGCGGTCATTGATGCGTTTGCCGAGAGTGGTTTAGCTTTCGATGGCGCGACGGCGACGGGAGTTTGTTTGCATCTCCTCGGGGCTTTGCCGAGGTACGGCAAGATGGGAATGACTTGTATCGCCGACTCGCCGATCGGGGCCGAGTCGCTTCAGCGTGAGGCAGTCGCGCGGCTGAATGCCCTATGACGGTTTCGGGTTCTCGGGCGCA
>Ga0136632_10000646_pt1 | contig 10615 bp, 13 predicted proteins | sample AntDrymUQ6112106_2_FD_104670 | JGI IMG/M metagenome (GOLD analysis project Ga0136632, IMG submission 104670) | Polar desert sand microbial communities from Dry Valleys, Antarctica - metaG UQ611 (21.06) | ecosystem: Environmental > Terrestrial > Soil > Desert | place: Antarctica: Dry Valley...
GACCCGGGTGTGAGCATGCTTCGTATTCTCCTCCGCGGTCCACGGATCTGGCTATGGGTCTCACGACGTCCTCACGAGGCGCCGAGCTTGGGGTGCAGACACGCCTTGAGGTAGTGGTTTGCTGGTGCACACGCACGGCCGAACGTACGCCGGTGCTGCGCAGCTCTGAGCTAAGGGCGTCTGGCGCCTCGATCGCGAGGATCAGTCGATCATGCGCGCGGCAGTGTCGAACATGTCGCGCACCCAGGCCGCCTTGTCTCCGCCGCGGTCATCCGAGGCGACCTCCGTGAACCAGATCGGCTGCGGGCCCAGCCGGCGCAGGCGCTCGTAGACGCCCGCGAAGATCGTCTGAAACGATTGCCAGGCGACTGGGCGACGCCGGATCACCGGCCGGTGCAGGCCGCCGTCGAGTGAAGCCACCGGCTTCTCGATCCGACCGAACAGCGGGCCTTCCGCAGCCTGACAGTGTTCGTCAGTGCGCTCAGTGCCGGACGCGGCAATGTGGATCTCGTCCGCGCTCTCGCTCGAGGGCTAGCGCGACTCGTGGACAGGTCGCTGATTCTCGTCATACGCACCACCCTTCGGAGCACGAGCTACGGCCATTGACAGCAGATGCGCGGATGCGTCAGGGTGGGTCGCGCGCTGGACGAGAGGAGACTGCGATGACCGGACGACACTTGGCAGTGCTGGCGGTTGTGCTGGCGGCCTTGACCGGCGCGGCGACCCCTGCCTTGGCGGCCAAACACGCCGACGAGCAGATCGTGCTGCCCGGCGCAACCTCCGCCGAGGGGATCGCGAAGGGCGCGGGCGCAACGTTCTACGCGGGCGACCTCTTCACGGGCGACATCTACCGAGGGAATCTTCAGCGCGGCACCGCCGAGCTATTCGTCGATGCGCCGGCCGGTCGGATGGCGGTCGGCATGGCCGTGGACCTTCGCCACCGGCTGCTGTTCGTCGCCGGCGGGTTCGACGGCACCGCTCACGTCTACGACACGAGGACGGGCGCCACCGTGGCGACTGTCCAGCTGACCGCGCCGCCGACGGTGATCAACGACGTCGCGGTCACCAGGCAGGGCGCGTGGTTCACAGACTCCGTGCATGCCCGGCTGTACTTCGTCCCGATCAGCCCGAGCGGAGCGCTTGGATCGCCTCGCACGCTGCAGCTCAGCGGACCGGCGGCGGACGTCAGCGGGGAATTCAACAACAACGGCATCCAGGCGACGCCGAACGGCAAGACGCTGATCGTCGCGCACAGCGGCCAGGGCGCGCTGAACGTCGTCGACCCGGCGACCGGCGCGAGTCGCACGATCGCAGGCGTGAGTGTCCCGTTCGTCGACGGAATCCTGCTTGAGGGCGGCGAGCTGTACGCGGTCCAGAACTTCCTCAACCAGATCGCCGTGGTGCGACTCAGCCCCGATCTGACGTCCGGAACCGTCAAGAAGCTCATCACCAGCGACCTCTTCCAGGTCCCGACCACCGTCGCCCGGTTCGGCGACCGCCTGGCCACGGTGAACGCGAAGTTCGACACTGGCTTGCCGCCGACGGCCGACCAGTATGAGGTGATCATCGTCGACCGCTGAGGGCGCGAACCCCGACACCCGAGCCGCTCGGGACCACGGGAATGCTGGCTGGCACGGCGCTGCACGACCGCGTGGACGACGCGTAGCCGCTCCCAACGACGAACGACTCAGACGTGTCCCGCGAACGCTCGCGCATGATCGGGCCCACGCCCGCGCGCCAGGCCCAGCTACCCCGCGACCGCACCGCCCGGCTCGCGTCCGATCTCCGCCGTGCTGGGCGCGCGAAACCCGACCAGCCGATGCGTCCCGTCACAGAACGGGCGCAACCGGGACTTGCCGCAGCGGCACAGCGCGATCGTTTCGCGCCGCGTCGTGATCGGGTTGCCGTCCTGGTCCTCGAGCTGAAATTTCCCGCGGACGAGCAGCGGTCCGTCGCGGTAGGCCGTGATGCGGGTCGCCTCGTCGCTCACTGATTGCCTCGGGTCGTGCCCTTGTCGCCTGCCATCCGCTCGGCCTCTTCGCGGCCGGGATGGTCCTTGGGCAGGTCGTGCGGGGTGATCTCGTCGTGCGCCTCGGGGGTGTCGCCCGCCGCCGTCTCGTCGTCGGGCGACATCGGTCCGAGTGGCTCGGACGCCTCGCTGTCGTGTGGCGGCGCGTGCTCGTTCTCGTCGTCTTCCATATGCAGGTCCTTTCCCGATGTGAACGGCTCGACGTCGGGCCTCTGCCTACCCGCTGAGGACGATCGTCAGCGCGTCAGCTCTTCTTACCCGCCACAGCGCGCTGGAGCTGCTGCTTGCTCATCTTCGAGCGGCCCTCGACGCCGAGCTTCTTGGCCTCGTTGTAGAGCTGGTCGCGCGTCTGTCCCTTCGCACGATCCGTGCCCGAGCGCAGGCCGCCGCGGCGGCCGGAGGATATGTCCTGTGTCGAGCTGCGCGAGCGCTGGCGCGACTCGCCAGCACGGGCGCGCTCCTTGTTGACCGTGCGCGCCGCGATCTCCTCGGCCTTGTCCTCGGAGCTGCCCTGATCGAGCTGACTCTCCTTGATGTGCTCGTACTGACGAGCGCGCTTGCTGTCCTTCTTCACGCCGCGCGGGGGCATGGCACCTCCATCAGGTCGGGACCATGGGTCTACCCGTCCTGATCCCGGCAACGCCGAACTTCTTCGTGCAGTACCTCAACATGTAGGTGTGCGCACGCTCACCCGCAAGGAGCTCACCGCCGCGCTCGCAGCCCGGCAGATGCTGCTCGAGCGCCAGTCGCTGACGCCCGCCGAGGCGATCCGCCGCCTGACGCCACTGCAGGGTCAGGACCCCCCGGCACCGTACGTCGCGCTCGCGGCCCGGCTGGACGGCTTTGCGCGCGCCGACCTGCAGTCCGCGATCGAGCGCCACAGCGTCGTGAAGACCACGATCATGCGCCTCACGCTGCATCTCGTCGCCGGCGCCGAGTACCCGGCCTACGCGCAGATCGCACGGCAGGCGCGGATGCGCGCATGGCGCAAGACCTACGCCCACCTCGATGAGGCCGCGGTCAGCGCCGAGCTGCGCGCCTGGTTCGCCGAGCCGCGCACGAACGACGAGATCCGCGAGCGGGTCGGCTGCTATGAGGGCGTGATCCACGATGCGTGGACGGCGGTGATCTTCGCCCGCACGCTGCTGCCGCTGATCCAGCTGCCGCCGGCCGGATTCTGGCGCGACCGGCGCCGGCCGAGCTTCATTGTCGACCCCCGGTCGCTGCCCGAGCCCGTCGAGGCTGCGGCGCTCGTGCTGTCGCGCTACCTCGCCGCCTTCGGGCCCGCCAGTCATCGCGACGTTGCCGCCTGGGCGGGCGTCGCGCAGCGCGACTTCGCCGCCGCCTGGGAGCGCCTGCCGACCGTCTCCTACCGCGACGAGCACGGCAGCGAGCTGCTCGACCTTCCAGACCAGCTGCTGCCACCCGCGTCGACTCGGCTACCGGTGCGGCTGCTGGCCCGCTGGGACCAGCCGCTGCTGGCCTACGCCGACCGCGAGCGGATCATCCCGCTTGACCTCCAGCCACTGAAGCTCACGCTCAGCGGCGACGCCACGGTGACCGTCGACGGCCGCGTCGCAGCAAGCTGGCGGCTGCAGCGCCAGGGCAAGACGGTAAAGGTCACGATCGAACCTCACGCCGCGATCCGCCGCTCCGCGCACGCACAGATCCGCGCCGAAGCCAAGCGCACCGCGCGCTTCTGCGATCCCGAGGCGCAGAGCATCGACGTCACCGGCATCTGAGCGCCCGATCCAGGCCCATCGCGACGTCCTGCGATCCTGCATGGATGACGGAGCACGTCGAGCATCCCGCCCGCGACCGCTGCAACGAGCGCTTCACGAGCGCCGACCGAGCGGCGGCCCAGGACGCGCCGTCCGAGTGGCTGCACGAGAACGAGGCACTTCTCGGGCTGCTACGCGAAGTGTGGGCCGCGCCTGCTGCGGTGCTCGAGCACCACGGCGACCGCCACTGAGTACGCGACGTGATCGGCAATCTGTGGCGCGAGCGGCAGCGCACGGATGCGCGGATAGCGCCGCCCGACGACGCCGAGATCGAGCGCGGCGATCGCCAGGCCGGCAGCCACCGCCCATGCCATCCGTTGCCGGCGCGGAAGGACGGCGGCCAGCACGAGCGCCCAGCCGAGCGACAGCGCGGTGTGCGCGACGGCCGCAGCCGGCAGCAGGCGAGAAGCGCGCTGCTCGTCACCGAACAGCAGCGTGCCGGCGGCGAGCGATGCCTCGATCGGACTCTGGTGCGTGAAGATCGCGTGCGCCGTCGAGGGGGCACCGCTCGCGACAGCGCCAACGCCACCGGCGACGAGCGCATCGCGCAACGACGACCCTCGACGGCGAAATGCCAAGTCAGTCCGTCAGCGCGAGCACGCCGGGCAACGGCCGGCCTTCGATCAGCTCGAGCGCCGCGCCGCCGCCCGTCGAGACATGCGTCACCTCGTCTGCCAGGCCGAATGAGCTGAGCGCGGCGATTGAATCGCCGCCGCCGGTGATCGTGATCGCGTCCGTCTGGGCGACGGCCTTGGCGATCGCGCGCGTGCCGTGGGAGAACGGCTCGATCTCAAACACGCCGACGGGGCCGTTCCAGAACACCGTCCCGGCCTCGCAGATCGTGTTTGCGTACATTTCGCGCGTGCGCGGGCCGATGTCGATCGCCTCCCAGCCATCGTCGATGTCGATCGGGTCGGCGATACGCAGCTGCGCATCGGCGGAGAAGCGATCGGCGATCACGAGATCGACCGGCAGGCGAAGACGTTCTGCCGCGGCCGGGTTCGCGAGCACGGCGCGAGCGGCCTCCAGGCCATCCGCGTCGCACAACGAGTCACCGATTGCAATCCCCTCTGCGGCGAAGAACGGATAGCTCATCCCGCCGCCGAGCAGCAGCAGGTCGGCGACCTCGAGGAAGCGGTTGATGACGCCGATCTTGTCGGCGGCCTTGGCGCCGCCGAGCACGGCGACGAGCGGGCGCTGCGGATCGTTCACGATCGCGCTGAGCTTCTCGACCTCGCGCTCGAACAGCAGGCCTGCAGCGGAGCGCTCGACGAGATGCGCGACGCCCTCGGTCGAGGCGTGCGCGCGGTGCGCGGTGCCAAAGGCGTCATTGACGTAGACATCGGCGAGCTCCGCGAGGCGCGCGGCGAGCGCGGGGTCGTTCTCGGTCTCGCCCGGCTCGTAGCGGATATTCTCGAGCATGACGACCGGGCCGTCGGGGATGTGCTCGAGATCGGGGGCCACGAGGACCTGCTCGTCCAGCAGCTCGCCGAGGTGTTCGGCAAGCGGTGCCACCGACAGCTCCGGCTCACGACCCTTCGGCCGGCCGAGGTGGGTGACGAGCAATAGCCGCGCGCCGCGCTCGCGCAGCGCCTCCAGCGTCGGGATCGACTGGCGGATGCGCGTGTCGTCACCGACGCGACCGTCGGCGAGGGGCACGTTGAAGTCGACGCGCACGAGCGCGCGCAGGCCATCGATGTCCCCGAGGGAGTCGAGCGTCCGCAGTCCCGAGATCGTCGGACCGCCTGGGTGGTGTGTGGTTGGAGAGTCGATGCGCATGTGCCGTCCTTGAAGGTATGACCGATGGCGGGGGTCTCAAACTGCATCTGACCGGCCCGCGCCAACGGACCGGCCACGATAGCGGCGTTGCGGGCTCGAGCTCTCGCTGGAGCCCGCCGCTGGACGGATTTTCGGCCCGCGAGCGGCCCAGGACGGCTTGACATACTGGTCTCGTGCCAAGCCACGTCGTTCTCTTCTCCACCGATTCCTGCACCTACTGCGGGCACGCGAAGTCGCTGCTGTCCAAGCGCGGCGTTGCGTTCGAAGAGGTCAACCTCTCCGACCATCCGGAGCTCCAGGCCGACCTCGGCGAGCTCACGGGGCTCGACAGCTTCCCGCAGATCCTCATCGACGGCGAGACCCTCGGCGGGCTCAACGAGCTGCGGGCGGCGGAGAAGGACGGGACGCTGGCTTCTTGGAGCGCTGGGTAGGCCGCCGGGATCCTTTCCGCGCCGCGCGCCGCGGGCCTTACGCAGTACCGTACATCCTCCGCTTTCCGGTGCCTCGCTATTGGGTACGCTTGGCAGTGGCAGTGAGCGACGTGATGACAACCCAGCCCGTCGACGCCCCGACCCGACCGCAGGCGGGCGCTGTCCTCGGGCCGCGTGCGCTCAATCGGGCCCTGCTCGATCGCCAGCTGCTGCTGACCCGCCACGAGCTCTCCGCGACCGAGGCGCTCGAGCATCTTGTCGGGATGCAGGCGCAGAATCCGAACGCCCCCTACCTCGGACTGTGGACGCGCCTGATCGACTTCTGCCCCGACGACCTCTCCGAGCTGATCGAGGCGCGCAAGGTCGTGCGCCTCGCACAGATGCGCTGGACGCTGCACCTCGTCACCGCGCGCGACTGCCTCGGCCTGCGGCCCGCGCTGCAGCCCGTCATGGACCGCCGCATGCAGGCCTGCTTCGGACGTCATCTCGGCGGCGTGGACCTCGATCGACTGGCCGATGTCGGGCGCGTGCTCGTCGAGCAGGAGCCCCGATCGCTCGGAGACGTCGGACAGCTGCTGTCGAAGGAATGGCCGCGTCACGAGCCGCGCGTCCTCGGTCACGCGCTGTCGGCGCTCGTACCGCTCGTGCAGGTGCCGCCGCGCGGCATCTGGGGCCGCAACGGTCGCGCCGTTCAGACGACGGCGCAGCGCTGGCTCGGCCGGCCGCTGGAGCGCGCGACAGAGCCCGACACGCTGATCGTTCGCTACCTCCGGGCGTTCGGACCGGCAACGGTCGCCGACATCCGGACGTGGTCGGGCCTGACCGGCCTCGGCCCGGCCGTCGAGCGTCTGCGACCAACCTTGCGCACCTTCCGCGACGTGCACGGTCGCGAACTGCTCGATGTCGCCGATGGTCTGCTGCCCGATCCCGATACGCCCGCGCCGCCGCGCTTTCTGCCCGACTACGACAACGCCGTGCTGGCCCATGCCGACCGCACGCGGATCCTCGCCGACCCCGACCGCCGGCGCGTCCTGAAACCCAAGACGTTCCTCGTCGACGGTTTCGTCCAGGGAACGTGGCGGCTGATCCGCGGTCGCGGGCTCATCACGATCGAGGTCGCGCCGTTCGGCCCGATCGCCGGCGAGGACCGCATCGCGCTGGCGGAGGAGGGCATGCGCCTGCTGAGCTTCATTGCAGGCGACGAGGAGGACATGCGCGTCAGCGTCCGCTTCGTCGCGGGCGAGAACCAGTAGCCCACCCGCAACGCCGCCGGTTGACCATGATGAGAACATGTGTTCTCATGGGCGACGCCGGGTCTCCGTACCCTCGGTTTCAGCGAGCGATCGCGACGGGCAACCTGCACCTCATCCGTGCGGCCGCCGCCGAGCTGCCGCGCGTCGACCTCGATGATGCGCTGGCCGTCTGCATGGCGATTCGCCAAGCCGAGCCTGAACGCTTCGAGCGCGCGGCGCTGCGCTGGCTGGCCCGCTACGCCGTCGAGAAGGCGGCGAGCGTCACGGACCTGCGGACGGCGGCCGACGCGTTCGCGACGATGATCCGGCGGCCCGAGGATGCGCTCAGCACGTTACGCCGGCTGATCTGAACCGCCCGGATGAAGGGCGCTCGCCGGTCGACCGCGAAAGGGCCAGGATGATGGCGAGCACTTCGATCAGGCCCACACGGCGCGCCCGGCTGCTCGCGGCGACGCTGATCGGGTTGCTCGTCGCGATGCTCGTGCTCGCCGTCGCGCTGCGCGTCATCTACTCGGGCAAGGTGCTACCGGGCGTCCGCGTCGCGGGAACCGGTTTCGGCGGGACGTCCGAAGCCGATCTGCGCAGCCGCCTCGCTCCGGTGGCTTCGAGGACCCGGCCGGTCACCGTCGTAGCGCAGGGTCGCCGGATCGCCGTGCGCCCAGAGGCGGCCGGCTACTCGCCGAACCTGCAGGAAACCGCGGCGCGCGCGCTGGACTCGGGGCGCGAAGGCCCGCTCGCCGGCATGTGGTCGACGGTCAGCGGCCTGATCGAGGCTCGCGATGTCCCGGTCGCCGTCAACAGCGATCGCCGCGCGCTGGCCGCCGCCGTCGACGCAACGGCCGACCGAATCGATCGCGCGGCGTTCGCCGGCGCGCTCGTCGTCGACCCTGCCAGCCTCGCCGTGAGCACGAACCCTCCCCGCTCGGGCCGCGAGGTCGATCGTCGTCTGCTCGCGTCGCGCCTGCGGCCCGCGCTCGAGCGACGCGCGGGCGGAACGGTGCAGGCGCCGCTACGCGCCACGATTGTCGCGCAGCCGGCGGACGTCGAGTCCGTCGGACGCGCGGCGCGCGCCTTGCTGCGCTCGCCGCTGCGGCTGATCGATCCCGGCCGCGCGGCGCTCGAGATCATGCCCGCCGAACTCGCGCCGCTGCTGATACTCGAGTCACGCGAGGGCGGGCGCAGGGTCCGTCTCGGCGCCCGTGAGGGGCCGCTCGCGGCGCTCGTCGAGCGGCTCGCCACCAAGCGCGATCGCCCGGCGCGCAACGCGCGCGTCAATGCTCCCGCACGGGCGGCGACGTTCGACGACAAGGACAGCGCCGGCTGGCGTCCGCGGCCGGCGAGCGTGAGCGTCCGCGCGGGCAGCCCCGGTCGCCTCGTGCAGCGCAGTGCGCTGCAGCGCGAGATCCGGGCGGCGATCACCGCCGGCCGCCACCGCGCGCGACTGATGGCCAAGGACGTCAACCCCGCGGTCTCGGCAAAGTCCGCGCGCGCGATCGATTCGCTGATCGGCACGTTCACGACCTTCTACGTGCCGGGCCAGCCGCGCGTGACGAACATCCGCCGCATCGCGGCGACGGTCGATGGAACCGTCGTGGCGGCGGGCGCTCGCTTCTCGCTGAACGCCGCGGCCGGGCCGCGCACCGTCGAGAAGGGCTACGTCAAGGCGCCGTTCATCGCGGACGGCATGATCGTGCCATCGGTCGGCGGCGGGGTGTCGCAGTTCTCGACGACCCTCTACAACGCCGTGTACTTCGGCGGCCTGCAAATCGACGGCCACCGCCCGCACAGCTTCTACATCGATCGCTATCCGGCCGGTCGCGAGGCGACGCTGAACTTCCCCGACATCGACCTGGCCTGGACGAACGACACGAGCGCGCCGGTGCTCATCCGCGCCTCGACGGACGGTAATTCGGTTGCGGTCAGCCTGTACGGCTCAAACGGCGGACGGCGCGTGCGCTCCGAGCTGGATGAGCGCGTGCCCAGCAGCGACGGCGGCGCCTTCTCGATCACCGTCACGCGCGTGATCCGCTACTCGAGCGACAAGGTCGTTCGTCAGCCGTTCACGACGCGCTACGACCAGCCGCCGCCGCCGGAGTAGCGACGACCACGCAGACCTAGACTTGCCGGCATGCCCAGCGGCGCCGACGGCGGAATCGATCCCGCCGACCTGCAGACCTGCCTGCGCGTGTTCGCCGAGCTCGACGCGCTGCCGGTCGAGCATCCCGACGCCGTCGCGGTGCGACGCGCGACCGGCGCGCTCTTCAAGACCGTCAAGCTGCGCCGTCGCGCGCAGCGGCGCGCTGCGATCCTCGCGAACGATGGGGCCGTGACCGCCGCCACGGCGACCGGCGCACCGGGACGGATCGACGACGAGACGCAGGGGCTGCCGCTCGTCTCCGACGCGACCGGCGCCAGGGCCGGGACACTCCTGCGCCCGCGCGGGTGCTACGTCTGCAAGCGCCGCTATCACGAGGTCGACGCCTTCTACCACCAGCTCTGCCCCGACTGTGCGGCGCACAACCGAGCCCGACGAGAAGCGCGCACGGACCTCAGCGGCCGGCGCGCTCTGCTGACCGGCGGCCGCGCGAAGATCGGCATGTACATCGCGCTGCGCCTGCTGCGCGACGGCGCCGAGACGACGATCACGACGCGCTTTCCGCGCGACGCGGCGAGACGCTTCGCAGCGATGAACGACAGCGCCGACTGGCTGCATCGCCTGCAGATCGTCGGCATCGATCTGCGCGATCCCGGTCAGGTCCTGGGGCTGGCCGACAGCGTCAGCGCCGCCGGCCCGCTGGACATCCTGATCAACAACGCCGCCCAGACCGTGCGCCGCTCGGCACAGGCCTACGCGCTGCTCGCCGAGGCGGAGGCCGCGCCGTTGCCGCCCGGGCCGCTGCCGCAGCTCGTCGCGCTCGGCACCAGTGCGATCAACGGGCAGCCTGCAGCGCTGGGCAACGGCAGCCGCCCGCACTGGACGCCGACACCGCACGCGCTGGTCGAGCTCCCGCTGACCGCGGGCTCGGCCTCGCCCGAGCTGATCGCGGCCGGCCGCGCCGTCGACGCGGGCGGCCTGGTCCCCGACCCGCACGCGGCCAACAGCTGGATCCAGCGCGTCGACGAGGTCGATCCGACAGAGCTGCTCGAGGTCCAGCTGTGCAACGTGACCGCGCCATTCATCCTCGTCGGCCGCCTGCGGCCGGCGCTGGCCGCCTGCGCTGCGCGGCGCGCGTACATCGTCAACGTCTCGGCGATGGAGGGCCAGTTCAGCCGCGGCTACAAGGGCGCCGGGCATCCGCATACGAACATGGCCAAGGCGGCGCTGAACATGCTCACCCGCAC
>Ga0136632_10000647_pt1 | contig 10606 bp, 15 predicted proteins | sample AntDrymUQ6112106_2_FD_104670 | JGI IMG/M metagenome (GOLD analysis project Ga0136632, IMG submission 104670) | Polar desert sand microbial communities from Dry Valleys, Antarctica - metaG UQ611 (21.06) | ecosystem: Environmental > Terrestrial > Soil > Desert | place: Antarctica: Dry Valley...
GATGACCCCCATATCACCGTCACCCCGGCGGAAGCCGGGGTCCAGTGCGGCGCATGAAGGCTCGCCTGGATGCCGGTTTTCACCGGCATGACGGAAGAGAAAACGTAGATTATGACCGTTGCCAGTATACAAGACCGGCATGTTCCAAGACGGCGTCGCGTTCCTCCCTAAGAGGCGAGCCCACCACAGAGAATTATGCTGTGGCACGACAGGGAGTGGCAGCGGAACCCGTCTCGCCCAAGCCTGCGACAATTTGCCACAGGGTTGTCCGGCGGATATTGCTCTACAATGATGCAACCATTGAGTAAATAAACTCGATGCACGGTGGGTATTCATAAGTTGTGAATCCGAAGGAGGATTACCATGAACCAAGCCCTGAAACGATGCGTCCACGATTTTGGTATGGGGTTGCTGTTAACGATGATGACAGGCGGGGGTGCCTATGCCGAAGAGGCAAAAAGCCCGGGCGAAACAGGGATGACACTGCACCATCTGCACATGAGTATGCTCGATCACGGCCTCGGCATGGCGGCCGAGGGCTCGAACCTGCTCATGCTCTCCGAGATGGGCATGGCCGCGGAGTTTAACCCTATACCACGCGCGCGCACGGCCAGGCGATGCTCAAGCGCGGCAAGGCGCTCATCGAGCGCGCCCTGAGTGGGGAGGAGATGAAAGGGTTGCATGAGAAGGCGGGTACCGAGGGCGCGATGATGCGCCAGACCCATGAGCTTGGCGAGGCCATGAAGGCGGTGGTGAGTGTCCTGGAGGGAATGCGCCCGGCGGAGGCAAAACCCGGGGAGGAGATGACCCTCCATCACACGCACACGCACATGCACATGGCCTTGAACCATGCGCTGGCGATGGCGGCGGAGGGGGCTGATCTCATCATGCTCGGGGAGATGGGCATGGCGCCCAAGGTCGATACCGCATCAAGCGAGCACGGCAAGGCCATGCTCGCGGACGCGCGGCAGCTCTGGGACGAGGTGATGAAGGGGAAGGCTATGCAGGGGATGATGGGCGCCGAGCCCTCCAAGGGGATGACCCAGACCCATGAGCTCGCCGAGGCTGGCAAGAAGGTCATCGACTTGATCGAGAAGATGCACGTTTCTAGGTAGGTAGAAAACTAGACAGCGTGCGGCGCGAGTGCAGTGGTTGTACATGGCAGCGAGAAACGGAGCGAAGAATGATGAGAGACGGTTCCCGATGGTTTTACCCAACCCGCTACCCCGCGAGCAGCGGTACTTCACTCACCCAGCGGGCCTTCTGGTGTGCGCTGGCCCTGGCGGCAGGGCCTGGTATTGCCGTACCACTCGATACCGCCCGCCAAACCCATGTGGACACCCAGCAACAAGGTGCACATTCGCAGCAGCAGGTGGAAAAACTCGACGACGGCACCCAGGCGATGCTCAATGAATACCGCAACGGGCTACGCGAGCTCGACAGCCTCAAGGTCTACCATCAGCAGCTCGGGCGTGAGGTGAAGAGTCAGGAGGCCGAGCGTGCCGCCATGGAAAAGCAGCTGGCCGACATCGAGGTGACCCAGCGCAACATAACGCCCCTCATGCTGCGCATGCTGGAGGTGCTGACCCAGTTCGTCGCGCTCGATACACCGTTTCTCGAACGGGAGCGCAAGCAGCGGGTGGAGGAGCTCCAGGCCCTGATGGACCGTTCGGACGTCACCCTGGCCGAGAAATACCGGCGGTTGCTCGAGGCCTACCAAGTGGAGACCGAGTATGGGCGCAACATCGAGGCCTACCGCGGCGATCTCAAAGAGGGTGAGCAGACCCGGGCGGTGGACTTCTTGCGCTTTGGCCGTCTCGGGCTGTATTACCTGACGCTTGACCGCCACGAAGCCGGCTATTGGGACCAGGAGGCCCGCCGGTGGGTGGTCCTGGCGAGCCAATACCGCAACGACATCGAGCGGGGGCTGCGCATCGCCCGCAAGCAGGCCGCCCCGGATCTGCTAAAACTGCCAATCAGCGCCCCGGAGGTGGGTTCATGAGAGCCACGACACTACTGGTAGCGCTGTGTGTGGCCGCTGCAGCGGCCGGCGCTGAGGAGGCCGCCCCGCAAACCATCGAGCAACTGGTGAAGCAGGCGCGCGAAGAGCGCATCCTGGAGAATCAGGCGCTCGAGGCGCGCGAGCGCGAGTTCCAGGAGGCGAAGGATAGGCAGCAGGCCCTGCTGGAGGAGCTGCAGGCGGAGCTCACCGCCGAGCGCGCACACGGCGAGGACTTGAAGCAGCGTTACGAGGACAACGACACCACTCTAAGCGCCCAAGAGACGGCGCTGCGCGAGAAGACCGGTTCACTCGGTGAGCTCTTCGGGATGGCGCGCCAGGTGGCGAAGGATACCCAGAGCCTGCTCGCCACCTCGCTAGTCTCCGTGCAGCGGCCCAAGCGGGAACAGCGGCTGGGGCAGCTCGCCGAGCGCAAGGATAACCCCTCCATCGAGGAGCTGGAGCAGTTGTGGCTGACGCTCCTCGGGGAAATGGAGGAGTCGGGCAAGGTGGTGCGGTTCAACACCACCGTGACCTGGCGAGCGGGGAGGAGAAGACCCAGGAGGTAATCCGAGCGGGGATTTTCAATATAGTGTCGAACGGCCGGTATTTGCACTACCTGCCCGAAACGGGGCGTCTAGTGGAACTGGGCCGACAACCGCAGGGGCGTTATTTATCGTTGGCGGAAGACCTGCAAGCCGCCAAGACCGGGTTGGTGTCGGTCGCACTCGACCCCTCGCGCGGATCGATACTCTCCCTGATGGTGGAATCGCCGGACTTCATCGAGCATATCCAGCGCGCCGGGATCATCGGCTATGTGATCCTCGCCCTCGGGGGAATCGCCCTGGTGATCGTGGGCGAGCGCTTCGTCGTGCTCACCTTGACCCGGCGCAAAGTCGAGCAGCAGCGCTCTGGGCAGGGCGTCGGCGAAGACAATCCGCTCGGGCGGTTGCGCCGGGTGTTCAATTCGCACGAGGGCTTGGACGCCGATAGCCTTGCCCTCAAGCTCGACGAGGCGATGGCCGTGGAGGTGCCGCGCTACAAGCGCTGGCTGCCGATCTTGGCGGTGTTCGCGACCGCGGCCCCCCTGTTGGGACTGCTCGGGACGGTGGCGGGCATGATCGACACCTTCCAGTCGATGTCGCTGTTCGGGGCCGGCGATCCCAAGCTGGTATCGGGAGGCATCTCGCTGGCGCTGGTGGCGACCGAGCTCGGGCTGTTGGTGGCCATCCCCATCTTGTTGCTGCATAGCTGGCTGCACAGCTCCAGCAACCGGCTGATCCAGGTATTGGAGGAGGAGGTGGCCTCGCTCGTAGCCAGGCGTGAGGAACCGTCGCATGGGCATGCTGGATGAGTTGCTGGATCGCCTGCTGAGCCTGCTCGATCGCGGGGGTGAGGCGATGAGTTTCATCCTCGTGCTCTCGGTCTTGATGTGGATCTTGATCCTGGAGCGCTACTGGTTCCTGTGGTTCAGCTATCCCGCCGAGCTCGCGCGGGTGCAGGCGATCTGGTCGCAACGCCAAGAGCGCCACTCGCGCGCCGCCAAGCGCTTCAAGGCCCATCTCGGTGCGGCCTTGGCGGCTTCGGCCCGCCGCACCCTGCCGGTCATCAGCACCCTGGTCCAGGTGCTGCCGCTCCTCGGGCTCTTGGGGACCGTCACCGGCATGATCCAGACCTTCGAGGTGATTACCGTTTACGGCGGCAGCAACCGCAGCGGCATCGCCGGGGGGATCTCCGAGGCCCTGCTGTGCACCATGGGTGGGCTGGTCACGGCTCTCTCAGGGCTTTATTTCATCGTCCACCTGGAACAACGCGCCCGGGTCGCGGCCGACGAGGCCTTGCGGCTCATGGGCGAAAATTATAAGGAGTGAAGCATGCGCCGCAGTTATACCGAAAGCGAATACCAGCCGGTCTACATCAACGTCATTCCGCTCATCGACGTCATGTTCTTCCTGGTGCTGTTCTTCGTGGCAACCTCGTCCTTCATCCGCGAGACCGGGGTGGACGTGAACCGCCCGGCCGCGAAAAGTGCCGAGCTGCAGGAGAAGGGCAACATCATCATCTCCGTCACCAAGAATGGCGAGATCTGGGTCGACCGGCGCAAGGTCGACATCCGTGCCCTGCGCGCCAACGTGGAGCGAATGTACGCCGAGAACCCCGGCAGCTCGGTCATCATCGCCGCCGATGAGGAGGCCCAGACCGGTCTCCTGGTGGCGGCCCTGGACGAGGCGAGGCTCGCCGGGGTCCAGAACGTGGCGATCGCGACCTACGTGCCGTAGCCGCGACATGCCACACCGTTCCCCGCAACCGGCCCACGCGACGAAGCCCTCCAGTCTTACTCCCCGGGTATGGCGACCTGGGCAGGGGACCGGCGAGGGCAGTGACGTTACGCGCCGGCCCGAACCCTCGGCCGGGGATGGACAGGGCTTCACCGCCCCCCGCCTGCCCTCGCGTCTGCGGCTCTACCGGTCGCTGTTCCTCATTTGCGGGGCCTTGGCGGTGAACCTCGGTCTCTTTCTGGCAATGGAGCAACTCGCCAGCCGTCTGGGCTCCGAGCCGGTCATGCGGGTGCGCTCCATGGTCGACTTCGTGCGGCTCAAGCGCGAGACGCCGCCTGAGGTCAAGGAGCGGGTCGAGCCACCTGAAGCAGAGCCTCCAGAGGAGCTGCCGCGGCCCGATGTCCCGGCGCCCTCTGCCCAGCGCGTCGTGGTCAACCAGTTGAGTGCGCAGATCCCGCATATGAATATTCCCCTGAACATTACCGGGGGGCCCTATATCGGGCCGATGGACATGGGGAGCGGCATCGGCGAGTTCCGCGAGCCGGTGCCCTTGGTGCGCATCCCGCCGATGTATCCACCCCTTGCCCAATCCCGCCGCCTCGAAGGCGTGGTGAAGGTGGAGTTTACGGTGGGCGAGAACGGCTCGGTCAACGGACCCGTGGTGGTTTACTCCCAACCTCCGGGCATCTTCGACCTTGCGGTCCTGAGCGCTATCCGCCACTGGAAGTTCGAGAGCAAGGTGGTCGATGGCAAGGCCGTCCCCTGGCGCACCCTGCAGACGGTCAGTTTCAGGATGGTGAATTGAGATGCGGCGTTGGATGGTCCGAGCGCTAGCGGCGAGCACGTTGCTCCTGGGGGTGACGCCCGGGAGCCTTGCCAAGGCGGCCGATACTGATGCTGCCACCGCCGAACAGACGGAGGCGAAGCGCAGCGTCTCTCAGTCGACCTACGAGCGCCTTACGCAGGCCAAAAAGCACATGGAGCAAGGACAGTACGGCGAGGCGGCGCGCCTGCTCCAAGAGTTGTTGCCCCAAGTCAAGGACAACGACTATGAGACCGCGTTGACCCAGCAATCCCTGGCCTACGTCTACCTTGACCAGAAGCGCTATCGCGAGGCTATCAGGGCCATGGAGGCGGCGCTCGCCAGGCCTGGCCTACCGCGGGAGGTGACCCACGCGCTGCGCTATAACCTGGCCCAGGTCTATATCCAGACCGAGGAGTACCGCAACGGCCTCGCGGTGCTGACGCAGTGGCTCAGCGACGAGAAGAACCCCTCGGCCGATGTCTATTTCCTGGCCGCGGTGGCGCACCACCACCTTAAGCAGGATGAGGCCGCCATCCGCCATATCCAAAAGGCCATCGCCAAGACCCCGAAACCACGCGAAGACTGGCATCTGTTCCTGCTGTCGCTGTACTTCGAGCACAAGCGCTATCAGGAGGCGGTTCCGATCCTGACCCAGTTGGTCACGCAGTATCCGAGTAAGCCGAGCTACTGGCGTTATCTCACCGATGTCTATCTGAACCTCAAGCGCGAACCCGAGGCCCTAGCCACCTTGAAATGCGCCTATCACACCGGGGGTGCTGGAGGTGGCCGATCGGGTGCGCCTGGCCCAACTCTATCTGCATCAGAACCTCCCCTACAGCGCCGCGCGTCTGCTGGAGCGGGAGATGGCCCGTGGCCATATCTCGCGCACCGCGAGCCATCTCGAACTGCTCGGCAACAGTTGGGCGATGGCGCGCGACCACAAGCGGGCGATCGGCTCGCTGCAACAGGCGGCCGGCCTGGTCCGGCACGGCAATCTCTACCTGACCGTGGCGCAGTTGCAGATGAATCTCGAGCACTGGGAGGAGGCCTCGAAAAGCCTTGACCAGGCCCTGGACAAGGGCGGACTCAAGGCGCCCGAGGAGGCCCAGTTCCTCTTGGGCGTGGCCTGCTATCACCACGACGATAAGCAGCGCGCCGTCACCGCGCTGACACAGGCGCGCAAGAGTTCCCGCTATCGGACCCAGGCACAGCGGTGGCTCGAGCAGATCCAAAGGGAGAGCAGCGTACAAGAGACCGACCTCCGCTTTTGAGAAGAGCGTTCATCGAGGATACAAACATGTCGAGATCCGTTGTGCGTCAATTTCTGACGCTGATGCTTATCCTGGGTGTGCCGTGCACGCACGCGGCGGATGGTTCCGTGGTGATCGAGGCGCCGGCCGAGGGTGCCACGCTCAAGTCCAAGGAAAAAAACCACCTCGTGTATGCGGTCAACCGCGGCCGCAAAGGTGATCATGTGCACGTCTACGTCGACGCCAAGGAGGTCGCGACCTTGCACCGGACGAAAGGCACGTACCTGCTGAAGGATCTCAATGCAGGTCCGCGGGAGATCTGCATCAAGGTCGTGAACAAGGGTCATACCCCCATCGGCCTCGCGCGCTGCACCAAGGTCACGGTGGAATGAGCTCGCCCCATGGAGATCGAGAACGTCGCCTACGCCCTGGTGCAGGTCGCGCATAATTTTGGCGCCGCCGCGGTGATAGGCAGTCCGGCATGCGTGCTGTACGTACGACCGGCGATCGAGGCGGAACGCCGGCTCGCGCGGCTGATCCTGCTCGGCTGGATCGTTCAAGCGGTGAGCGGCGCGGCCTTCGGGGCGGTGGGCTTCTACTACTATGGGGAGTTTCCCGACCTGCAGGCGATCGCCCTGGGGGCGCTCGGGGTCAAGATTGGCTGCGCCGTCTTGGGGACCGCGCTCGGGCTCGTCTGTCTCCGCCCCCAGGTAGCCGAAGGGGTCCGTTGGCGTCCGTGGCGGCTCGAGGCGGCGCTCGGCGTCACCGCCTTGTGTGCCGCTCATCTCGCGGACCCCCTCACCGCTCCACCCGCACCGACCCCAGGAACGTCCGCGGGGCGCCGAAGGCATTGGCAGAGCATCGTAGGTCGGAACCGGCTCCATCGGGTTCCGACAAAACAGCATCCAAACACCCCAAAGCGCCGACGGATCGCGCAAGGCCTGCCGATTCCTCGAAGCCGTTCACCCGTCCCCGATGCGTCGGATTAGCCAGGTGCATGGATGCACCGCTGTCAGGCCCACCGATCCCAGTTCGTAGGATGGGCACGATGTGGGTGCCACCTAACTCACCGGACTAACGGGCCCCGCCTTGAGTGCTTATCTATGTACTTATATAATATCATCAATGAAGCCGCTCAAGCTCGTCGGTACGAGTTATGACGATCTGTGACGCAACGGACCCGCCAAGAAGGCTTCGAGTTGGCACACAGGCGCTACAGAGCGATAGGAGATTGAGCCATGCACGACAAGGATGATCGAGTGATCGAATCCAGCGGCAATGTTTTCCTGGATCTCGGTTTTCCGCCCGAAGAGGCCGCCATACTCGCGATGCGGGCCGATCTCATGGCGCGCTTGCGTCTCCTCATGGAGGAGCGTGGCTGGACGCAGGCAGAGGCCGCCGAGCAGCTCAGGATTGGTCAGTCGCGTGTCTCCGATCTGGTGCGCGGCAAGTGGGACAAGTTCAGCCTGGATATGCTCATCACACTCGCCACCCGCGCCGGACTCAAGATCGAATTGCGAGCGGCGGCTTAAGGTTGAACGCGCTCGGCTGGTCGCGACCATCCGCCCAAGCGCTACCCCGGATTAGCCAGGTGCATGGATGCCCCGCTGTCAGGCTCCTAAGGACGGAACCCCAAGGGAAGCTTCCGGCCTACGCGGGTTAGAACCTATTAACGACGATATATCCCCCCGACATGACGAGGTCCGGGTATTCCAGCGGTTTGAAATTCTCAAAGGGATTACCACGGACGCCGCCGGAGCGGTCGCCGTGAGTGTTGAGTACCCATGGTCGCCGCGCCATTGCACGACCCTCGATAGCGTTCACCTTTCCCTCGAATACGTTATACTTAGCTAAGCAGTTGGTCATACTAGTTAGGTGCCCACCATGTCATATCAAGTCAATGTTCACGAGGCAAAATCACAGCTTTCCAGCTTGCTTGCCCGTGTTGAGGCCGGTGAAGAGGTGGTGATTTCCCGCGCAAATAAGCCCATCGCCCGGCTGGTACCCTATGCGCAGCCCAAACCGCCACGCCGGCTCGGCGAAGGCAGAGGTCTGGTCGAAATCTCACCGGATTTCGAGCAACTCCCGGACGAATTCATGACGTATTTCAATTGGATACACATGCCTTTCTTTGGTTGGTGACCGACGATCCCAGGCTCTCTGCTACCGCCAAGTCGGTCTTTCTCGACAACGACAACGAGCTTCTGGTCAGCGCGGCGACGAGCTTCGAAATCGCAGTAAAGCATTCTCTGGGGAAGCTCGTCCTCCGCGAGCCGCCGGAAACATTCCTGCGCAACCGGATATTTGCCAACGCCTTGATGCCATTTCCCATCACCATCGAACACTGTCTACCGCTCGCCAAGTTACCCTTCCACCACCGCGATCCCTTCGACCGCCTGCTGGTCGCCCAGGCCTTGAGCGAAAACCTTCCGCTACTGAGCGCCGACGATCAGTTATCCGCCTATGGGATTGAGCGGATCTGGTAACGATCGAAGCCGAGTAGAGCGAAACGCCGTAGCGATGCCGCCCTAGCATTCCGCCTTGGGGCGCCGAAGGCATTGGCAGAGCGTCGTAGAACCAAGTGACCGAGACCCTGACATCCCTAACCGAAGGTATGCCGATCCTATATGGAGGCAACCGGGTGACCCGGGTCCCGGCCGATCTCGCCTCTGCCTTCCGCCCCGGGGATCGGCTGGTGGTGGTGCAGACGACTGGTGATCTGCTCCACATCCCCTCGGCCGATTGGACCACCGCCCGCGCCGCCGTCGACGTGGCCACGCAAGCGTTCCGGCAGATGGGGACCGTCACCGACCACGCCATCAGCCGGTTCTACGACGAGTTCGCCCGCGGGCTTTCCGACCAGGCCAGCTTCCAGCTCATCGCCGCAGCCAACCGCGCCGATGTCGATCTGGCGCGCCAGCGCGGACGTTCGGTCACCCGTCTCGTGCTCTCCGACAAGATGCGCGCCGACATGATCGACGGGTTGCACGCCTGGCGCGACGCGCCATCGAGCCGAGGACAGGTCGACGAACGGATCGAACACCACGGATGGTCGGTCGAGCTGCGTCGAGCCGGTCTGGGTGCCGTCGGCTTCGTCTTCGAGGCCCGGCCCAACGTCTTCGCCGACGCCACCGGCGTCCTGCGATCGGGCAACACCGTGGTGTTCCGGATCGGCTCCGCTGCCATCGGAACGGCGCGGGCGATCGTCGCGCACGCGCTCGACCCTGCACTTGACGCCGCCGGACTTCCCCGCGGAGCAGTGACGCTGGTCGACACGTCATCGCGTGCCGGAGGATGGGCGCTGTTCTCCGACAGCCGCCTGGCCCTAGCCGTCGCTCGCGGTTCCGGCCCCGCGGTGGCCCAACTGGGCACGGTGGCCCGCCAGGCCGGCGTCCCCGTGAGTCTCCACGGCACCGGCGGCGCTTGGATCGTGGCCGGGTCCTGCGCCGACACCGAACGGTTCGCCGCCGCCGTCACCCACTCGCTCGACCGCAAGGTGTGCAACACCCTCAACACCTGCTGCATCCCCGCCGGCCAGTCTGAGCGGCTGGTCCCGGTCTTCCTCGGCGCGCTGCGCAGCGCCGCCCAGCGCCGGGGCGCCAACCCCAAGCTTCACGTGGTCGCTGGTCAGGATCACGGCGTTCCCGCCAAGTGGTTCGAACCCGTGGCCATCACCCGCGCCGAAGGTCCGATCGTGGAACCGGGAACCGAGACCCTCTCGCTCGACGAGCTCGGCATCGAGTGGGAGTGGGAGGAGTCGCCCGAGGTCACCCTGGTCATGGTCGACTCGGTCGACGAAGCCATCGACTTGTTCAACGCGATGTCGCCCCAGTTCGCGGCCAGCCTGGTCTCGGCCGACCCCGCTGAGCAGCAACAGTTCTACGATCGCATCAACGCGCCCTTCGTGGGCAATGGGTTCACCCGCTGGGTCGACGGCCAGTATGCGCTCGACCGGCCCGAGCTGGGGCTGTCGAACTGGCAACTCGGTCGACTCTTGGGGCGGGGCGGAGTCCTGTCCGGCGACTCCGTGTTCACCCTGCGTACCGTGGCCCACCAGACCGATCCCGACCTAGCCCGGTGACGACGCGGCCACTGCCATAGCCAATCCGCCGGCCGAGCGCTACTTCGACTTGCGCGATTTTTGCCTTGCCCCATGTTTCAAACAGGTACCTGTTTGAAACATGGGCAGCATATCCCTATGCCGCTGGGCACTGCGAATTAATCGAAGTGCCCTTTAGTCGGTAACGGGTTTGGGCGTGCCGGCCGCGGCATC